>Ga0181589_10003938_pt1 | contig 11847 bp, 8 predicted proteins | sample 071ome_25_FD_132444 | JGI IMG/M metagenome (GOLD analysis project Ga0181589, IMG submission 132444) | Coastal salt marsh microbial communities from the Groves Creek Marsh, Skidaway Island, Georgia - 071410BT metaG (megahit assembly) | ecosystem: Environmental > Aquatic > Marine > Intertidal zone... | reverse complement strand
GATCGGTCGGGCCATATTTCCTGGTGGCAGGCAAGGAAGCCGTTTTGTCCGACTCTCCCACGACTTGCCCCATTTTCAACCCACCTCCGGCAAGCAGCAGTGAGGTCAGGTTGCCATAATGGTCACGCCCACCATTTTTGTTGATGCGGGGAGTGCGACCCATTTCACCTGTGACAACCAATAGTACTTTCTCGCTAAGACCTCGTCGTTCCAGGTCAGTCAAAAATGCAGAAACGGCATGGTCAACCTGATGCCCCATCGGGTAAATGCCAGCCATATTTTTGGGACTGTTGTTGTTGGCATGATAATCCCAACCACAATCGGAAACGGTGACAAATCCAGCCCCGGCTTCGACCATACGACGGGCCATTAACATCTGATGTCCCAGCAGGTTGGTAGCACGACTCATATCATACCACCTCTGCAAATCCCGTGCATCGAAAAGATGCCGTGTGTCGTAAAGTTCAAGGGTTTCCGGATCTTCGCGGGAAAGGTCAAATGCTCCGGCAACTCCACCGGTAATGACATTGAAAGCCTGCTGCTGAAATTCATCTGCACTATCCAGAACGCCGGAGGAGTCCAGATCGCGACGTAGCTTATCCATTCCCCCAAGCAAGGCTTTCCTGTCCTGAAAACGAGTGGAGGCCAGACTCAACTCCATATCCTGCTTCAAGGGCCCACCGCCAGCAGGATTGAATGCCTCAAAAGATGGCCCCAAAGAGCCTGGGGATGTCAACGTCGGTAAAGCTCCGGTCTCAAAATTTCTCCGCAATTTCAGCTCCGGTTGCACAGCTTCCGGTAACAAAAGCACATTACTGGGCATGCCCGTACTGGGATTATTTGTCCCCACAATCCGACTATAGACCGAGCTCATGGAGGCGTTTAAATCATTACCGCCACTGCTCACACTCAAATAAGTGTGCCCACCATTGCCCGAGGCATAGGAGCGGACAACCGCCAGCTTGTGAGCCATTTTCGCCAGCTTTGGAAAAGTCCCGCCAAAGGTGATGCCCGGAAGCGAAGTTTTAACTTCACCGGTAATGCTGCGGAATTCCGAAGGTGCCGTCATCTTCGGGTCAAAAAATTCAATGTGCGGAGGACCGCCCTGGAGGAAAAGGAGAACAACAGCTTTGTCCTTCACCAGGTTGGGGTGGTTTTTGGCCAGAGCCTTGATTTGCATAAGGTTGGGCAGATTCATCCCGGCAAACATGCTCAAAGAGCCCGCCTGCAAAAAATTCCTTCTGGTATAACCGCTACAATTGCGGTCTGGTAAAATGTCCCGTACGCTCAGCATCTTGAATGATCTCAGTCTATGATAGTGCTAATCAGTACTTTCAGGACACAAGGGCAAGAAAAGCTTGCCAGCCCCGACCACATGTTTGACGACATTGTCCTTATCATTATGGAAAATCTCTCAATTCTGACTCTCGGTGGAGGCTGCTTCTGGTGTATTGAAGCATTGTTTGAAGGCTTGGATGGGGTGGAAAATGTAGTCTCCGGATATGCGGCAGGCCACACGACCGACCCGACCTACGAAGCAGTCTGTACCGGGCAAACCGGACATGCGGAGGTCGTGCAAATTCACTATGATGCTTCCAAAATCTCCGCAGCCGAAATTTATGAACATTTCTTCAAAGTGCACGACCCGACTACCTTAAACTGCCAGGGTGCAGATGCCGGGACCCAATACCGCTCCATCATCCTCTACCATGACGAGGCACAAAAAGTCGCTGCGGAACAAGCCAAAGAAGCAGCAACTCAACTCTGGACAGGTCCCATCGTCACGGAAATTGAACCTGTCAGCACCTTCTACCAAGCGGAAGACTACCATCAGGACTACTTCCGCCGAAACCCGGACCAACCCTACTGCGCTGCGGTCATCGCCCCAAAACTTCAAAAACTTGAAAACTCATGAAATACATTCTCACCACTCTCTCCATACTTCTTCTCTTCTCTGTTTCCCACGCCGGAGAGAAACCCAACATTCTCTACATCATGGTCGATGACCTCGGCTTTGGAGACCTCTCCAGCCATGGGGCCACCGACCTCAAGAGCCCCAATATCGATAAATTGATGGCTGATGGCCTGAGGTTTAATAATTTTTATGCCAACTGCCCGGTCTGCTCCCCTACCCGAGCTTCTGCCATGACCGGCCGGTATCCGGATATTGCAGGTGTCCCGGGAGTCATTCGCACTTACGAAACCAGCAACTGGGGTTACCTGACCCAAGAAATCCCAACTCTTCCGGATATGCTCAAAACTGTAGGCTACCATACCGCTCATGTCGGGAAATGGCACCTTGGCCTGGAGCCGGAAAATCACCCAAATTCCAGGGGGTTTGATCACTTCCACGGCTTCCTGGGAGATATGATGGATGACTACTACAAACACACCCGCCATGGAAAGCACTACATGCAACTGAATGAGAAAGACATTCGCCCACAAGGCCATGCCACGGATTTGTTTTCTGACTGGGCCTCCGACTATCTGAAAAGCCGTGCAGAAGCGGACTGCAAAGACCAGAAGCCTTTCTTCCTCTACCTCGCCTACAATGCTCCACACACACCGATTCAACCACCAAAGGACTGGTTTGAAAAAGTAAAAAAACGGGAACAAGGCATCTCCGATGGCAGAGCTAGACTGGTGGCTTTGATTGAGCACATGGACTACGGAATCGGCCAAGTCATGGAAACCTTGAAGTCCACAGGTTTGGACAAGAATACCCTCGTCATCTTCACTTCCGATAACGGCGGCCAAGTCAACGTAGGCGGTCGCAACGGAATTTACAAAGGCGGGAAGCAGCAAATGGATGATGGTGGCATCCGCTCCACGACCTGTGTGGTTTGGCCAGAGAAAGTCAAAGCTGGCAGCCGTACGGATGTGGTCGCATTGACCATGGATTTAACCACGACACTACTCGACATCGCCGGCGTAGAAGTAAAGCATCACCTCGATGGAGTCAGCCTATTGCCAACTTTGCAGGGCAAAACTCAGGACCTCTCGCAAAGGTTTGTCATCTGGGTACGCTTGGAAGGTGGACGCAAATACCAGGGCCGCCCATACTATGCCATTCGCAAGGGAGATTGGAAGCTCACCCAGAATACCGCTTTGGAGCCCATGACTCTCTATAATCTGGCCAAAGACCCCAAGGAGCAAACCCCGGTGAACAATAATCAAATCCGCAACACTCTCCTCAACGCCCTCCAAAAGCATTTCCAAAGAGCCGGAGGCACTCCTTGGCAAGGATCCCGAACCGTAGGTTGGGAATAATTTGTGATCATTCCGATCAAAAAACAAAAGACCCCGTGAGGAACTGCCTCACGGGGTCTTTTGATAAAGGATCTCTTACGAATTACTGCTTACCGAAGATTTCCACTTCGATGTAGTGATTCATCGCATTGGTGCTGTTTCCTGCACTCCAAAGACGAACGTAACGACCTTTGGCACCTTTGATGTCAATGTACTTGCCTTTGTAGGTTTCGATGTAAGCCAAGTCCTTGCCAGCTCCCAGCTTGGAGGAGTTGTCGTGGTCGTTATTGTAAACGGTTGTTACATCATCAACAAAGTCCGGGTCGTCCGAAACCTGAATGACTACGTCGTGATAAGCACGAGCCTGGGAATGGAAGTGCCAGATGCAAACGCCAAAGATTTCAGAAGCTTTTTCCAGGTCGATTTGAATCCATTGCTTTTTGGGAGCCAATTCGACGAAGTAACCTTCTTCACCATCTTTGTCGCCATCCGTGACAAACTCCAAATCACCGATAATCGGAAAATCGTCGGAGCTGGTAACTCACTTGTCTTTGGCAATGTTGGTGGTGCCGGCCGGAACCAGAATTTCGCCACGTTTGGCGGCTTTCTTTTCCAGGTGAGGAAAACCTTTGATGGGTTTTGGAGTACCGATGAAGACAGGTCTGGGGACTTCAATTTTGAGTGGTTCCTTGTCCGCTGCAGAAACGGTTCCTGCAAGAAGGGACAGGGTAACACTTCCAATGAGGAGGGTTTTGAATGTTATCATTAATTTACTGGGTTTGGTTTTGGGTTAGATTTTGAATTCGTCGGAGTTGAACTTGAGCGTTTGTTGAGATTCGACGGCTTCGTTCACCTTCAGAACTGTCACGGCGGTCTCAAATGCGGTTTCGCCTGGGCAGTTCAGGTGCTCTTTTGCTTTGGCTTTATCGGAGCCATGCATGCGGACGGCTTCAAAGAAGTTTTCAAGGTGAGGCTGGTGAATCTTCTTCTTTAGTTCGACGGGCAGTAGGTACTCGACCAGAGCAGCAGATTCACGTACGTCGACTTTGACTTCCTCACTCTCCGCCTTCTTGGAGGCTGCACTTTGCTTGAGAATTTCCCGCTCGATCCAACCATCCCACTCGGGAGCACGGGCTTCGCGATAAATCTTGGTGAGGCGTGGAATTTCGGAGATCTTCATACAACCTTCGTCGCCCATGAAGTACTCGAAGAATCCTCCGCCAGCACTGGTGGTGGTCAAGACCTGGTAGAATGCACGAGCTGTCCCTTTGGGAGTGTTGTACTCATAAATGGACATCACATTGTCGTGCCATTCGTAGTTGTTGTAGTAGTCGACACCACCACTGGCCATAACGCTGGTTGGTTTGGCATCCATGAACCAGTTGAAAATGTCAATCTGGTGAGCACCAAGGTCACTGATGGGACCACCGCCAAGTTTCTTGAACCAACGCCAGTTCAGGAACTGGTGCATACTCTCGTAGCCGTTTGCCTTCAGAGTGGCTTCGTCCAGATTATAGCGGTCACGGATCGTACGGGCGTCACTGACTGCACGGTTCCATTGGCCGTTGGCGTGAGTGATGCGACCAAAGATCCCTGCGCCTCCCTGATCCTTGCCATTTACCAACTTTTCCTTGGCGTGAAGGTAGCGGGGGTTACTTCTGCGTTGGTGGCCAATTTGCAGGAGGTTGCCGGATTTCTGGGAAGCTTCTACCATGGAACGGGCTCCCTCAACAGTGTTGGACATCAACTTCTCACAATAGACATGCTTACCAGCCTGAAGGGCAGCAACGGTCATGGGAGCATGCATGAAATCAGGAGTTGCGATGAGAACTGCGTCAATATTCTTCGCCTCCTTTTCGAGCATTTCCTCGTAGTTGGTGTAGGCGTTTTGACGAACATCATGGCCATAACGGAGCAAGGTTCCGATTCCCTTCTTTTGGGCGTAGGGCCAAATGTCGCAAAGGGCACGGAATTTGATGTTAGGAATGTTGATGGAAGCTTCGACCTGAACTTGGCCTTGTTGACCAAAGCCAATCAAGCCAACATTGATTTCATCGGAGGAGCTTTGAGCTTTAATGATGGAGGGGGCAGCGATGGCCAAACCACCGACAGCAGCAGTGGAGGCAATAAAGTCACGCCGGTTGACGGACGGTGTTTCAGAGGAAGGGGTATCAGTTTTTTTCTGGCTCATGTTGGTTATGATCTAGTTGTGTTAATAATGTTGAAATTGTTCGGATGATGATCCCTTAGGACAATTATGTGAGCGAATTACTTCACCAAAGCGAACTTCTCATGCTTGGACAGTGATAAAGCGTAGACGGTCAGAAACAGGTGGAAGAACAGGGAGAGGAACAGCACGTTGTTCTGCACAAGAGGCGCAGCTCCCGCAGCCACAAGCAATCCAGCTCCAAAGGAAAGAGCCAGGTAAAGCAAGGCCATGGCGGTAAGTGAGAGGCGGGTTTTGACTCCAAGCAAAGTGGTAATTCCAAAGAACAAAAGCAGGTAACCCAAGCTATGAACAAAAGGACCAAGTGACCATTTTGGCATAAGCGGGAAATTGGCGTACCAGGCTTCCTGCACTTCGAGGAATTTCTCAGATTTGAAAGCGTAGTGATCGAGATTGTAGACGTAAGAGGTGTCGATGGAATCAGGACCAAAGTGAGTAATCGACTTCTTGACCCCGTCAATAATCTGGGCGTGAGCATCCTTGCCCAGTAATTTAGCAAGTTGGTCCGGGTTTGTCGTCGTAGCCAACAAGTCCACCAGGCCATTGCCAAATTGTGTACCGGATTGAATGACATGACGGCCATATTCATCACCGATGATTTTCACGAATGCAGGGATGGCATCTGCTCCAAGGACCTCTGCCAGTTGGTCCTTTGGAGTATCGACCAACACGTTCTTCAGTTCATCGGAAAAGTAGGTATCGTTCCCTTCTTTCACAAAGAAATCTGCATTGTTGGCAAATTTCTCGCCAAAGGTGGAAGTGACTTTTTCCATATCCAGGCCACTGTCTCCTTCCAACTGAATAGTGAGGTCGTCCTGAATGAAAAGATCGAGCACTTCTTTAATTCCATCCGGGTCCCCACCTGGCAGTTTTGAAAAATCAATGACCGGCTTTTCGAAGTGTTCGACGTAGGAGGAATTATTGAAGAATTTTTCGCCAAAGGCTTCTTTCAGTTTCTCAGGGTCCAGCCCATTGTCGCCTTCATATTTTTCGGAGAGTTCGCCATGAACAAAATCTTCCATTTTGGTGCGAAATAGCTCAGCTGTGCTGTTTGCCCCCTTCATCTCCTCCATATTCAACCGGTATTGAGGGCCACGGAACTTTTCGATCCCCGCAGTGATGAACCTCATGGCCAGAGACAGCCTCAGAATCATGAAGGCCCAGACTTCTCCTGGCCAATCCAAAATCGAGAGGCAACATGAAGTTGGGGTATCCGTTTCCTGAGATGCGGTTTTATCCTTGGGTGTCTCAGGTTCTTGAGGTTTCTCAGGTTTCTGTGGCTCCTGAGATGGATTTGAAGTTTCTTCTGCAGCGGCGTCGTTACTCATGGAGAGAAATTGGGTTTAAGATTCGGGATGGGTGTAATTGCAAAAGGCGAGGAAGTTTGGAAGTTTTTCAGTTTGGGGCAAGCAGGGATTCGAAGTAAAGGACCGACCTTAACACCAGTCCATTCCCCCATCATAAAACCACACCCAACATGGTGCCTATCATGCCTTCGGGAGAGGTGAATGGTTTACCCACTCGCAGGGGCATTGATGATCGTGACTTGGAAGAACTGCCCACCTCGCTGAACCCCCATTACGATGTAGGGCATGGTCTGCTCCTCAAACATAGCTTCCAAAGCCAGTTCATACGTCGTATCCTTCGATTCAAAATCAGGAATTTGCTGATTAATACTCACGATCTTATCTTCGGGCTCCAGTACTCCCATGAATGCAGAACTGGAGCCGATTCTCGATACGATTCCAACTGGATTCCCTCCTGGATCCTGATTAATGGTAAGACGGGCATCTTTTTCTTCCGCAACATTTACGATAGTTCCGAGAGGCCGAAAACTATCGACACAATAGACAAGGTCCAACCGTTCACGGTAGATCGAAAGTTCTGGCCCGATATCCAGTTTAATGGGCAGGTCTTCGTCTGCAAAATAACCGATTTCCTTACCTCCATTATTTTTCAGAACAACCGTTTGGGCCCGATTTTTCCCAGCAACTTCAATGCGGTTCACATCCGTGGCAGCAATGTTGACGGTCCGACCGGTGGCATTGATGGAAAATTGGCCATCCCCCACCTTTGCATCGAAATAATCGCCATTCTTTAACCGCACAAATACCGACTTTCCACCCGCCATACGCCGAGCATCAATTGCCGACAATTCATCTTCTCGAACCTGAAAAATGATTTTCCCAATCATCTCCTTTCGGATCGTCTCCGTCTGCCCTGTGTCCGAAGTGTAGGTAAGGTAATTGGCTCGGCCTCCTGATGTGGCATCTTCAGGAAAAGAAATAAAACCACTAAACCGGTTCGTATTTACTGTGAGAAGCTGGTCCATGCTTTCCCCTTCCTCCGCAAACTGAACGGCAGCAATTCGACCAACATTCAGAGCAAAGGCTCCATAGGAGGCATGCAAGGCGACATTTGCGTTTTTAACAATACCCTTTGCCACAGCCCCATCCTTTAGATAAATTCTGTCATAAATTGGCGTTTCCTGAATACGCTGCTTTTGGAGATCACGCACTTCTCCCATTACTACCTGCAAGCAACGTGCTAGAAATGGAGCACGATTTCGCCCCCAATCCCAATCCAGAATGTAACTTTGGCTTTCTGGAGCAAACCGATCCATCGGGATCTCAAACCGCCGAATCTCTTCCACCTCTCCCTTCTTCTCATTGCCAGCAGGAATCTTCATATCCAAAGTGGCATAAGGTACCATCTCTTGAGTTTCCTGATTCAGCTTTTCACCGAAGTCGATGAGCTTTCCCTGAATCCTTTGCCCATCTGAGCTGATCCAACTTCGAAAATCCTCCTCCCCCAAAAGGGAAGAACTGATAACTACACTAATGACCGCAACGAAAAGCCTCATTTTAGAACATCCTTCAAATCTACGCATCCAAGTAACAATTAAAGACGAAACCTGCAACCAACAGAGTTAACAAGAACGAGATTCTGACGAAACCAACCCCGACACCGAAATACAAGTATATTATTTAGGGGAACCAACACACCGAAGCCAAAATCTCATAATTTTTCGGAATTAGGCTTGCCAAGTATTTCCAAACCTATTTTTTGGCACCTTCTTTTTTTCCGATGGGTCGATAGCTCAATCGGTAGAGCAGTGGCCTTTTAAGCCATTGGTTCTGGGTTCGAGTCCCAGTCGGCCTACCATTTTCCAAGGAAAAATTTCTCCCCCTTGAGTTGGGCGGAGAGGCAAATCAAGTCATTTGCCGATGGTGACTAACAAGGAGCTTGTTGCGACAAGCTTACCATTAGACCAATCTCGATCAGAAATACATTCCTAGGTGACTGATACGACCTGTCAGAGTTGCAGAAATTAGCCTATAGCTCTGCCAACATGCAGGACCTCTGCACTAAAGGCCATCCAAGCATTGCTTTAGGCTTCAATCAAGCGACCGCTTCAGACAGAAAATCGTCCAAGCGGATGATCATAGTCCACACGGAGGAATGACGAATTTGCGTCTTAAACTCCGTATCGTGGTGTATGTCATTAATATATTCCATGCTGGGAACCATTTCTATTTTCAACGTCGGCTCAAAATGGGTATCCATTCCTTGCATATCGACTTCCATCTCCAAATATTCCTTCTCTGCGACTAACATTCTTTTGAACGGTGCAATGGTTTGTGTGACTAAGGGTTTTCAGGTAATCTTCTTTGTAGGCTTAAAGTTATGCCCTATTCCCCTACCGTAATGCAAACGATAGATATTCACATTTATCCACACCCCTGTGAATAACCTCCGCCTTCCCAATGAATAAAAGGGCTGACAAAGTAGAATTTTTGGGGAAAAATTTATAAAAACTTGGATAATGAACACTTGATATTTGAAGATATCCACCGTTTCCTCTGCATTTATTCCCAACTTTTACACACTACAACAACACCATGCTTCCGCCAGAAGACAGAGAATTTCAAGAATTACTGGAAAAACAAGAAGCCGAACCTCAAACCCTTCAGACCCTTTCATCCGATTCTTTGTCTACCCCAAAAGAAAGGTGGGACTGGAGAGTCAAAGCAACAATCGGCTTAATCCTATTTCTAGTGATAGTATTATCCTTCTTTACACATAAAATCCTGAACCCACCCGCATAAACAAAGACAATTCCAACAGCATCCCCTTGACAAGCCGCCCTATTATTTATTAGTTTGTCTGACTTTATCCAGCTTCAGCCCTAACGACTGTCAAATCCTAACCCCAGTAGGTCTCCCATCTATCCTCCCCCATAAAAGATGCTGAACATCCAAAAACTGAAGATCGATCCTTTCGTTAATAAGATTCGGGAAACGTACAGGCTCTCCTTCGGATCAATGAATACGGACATAGAGGAGTTGTTGGCTTGGGCAGGTCATCTTGCCCTGGAAAACCTAGCAAACTGCGATGCCCTCTATCACAATATAGACCACACCATCATGGTCACATTGGTAGGGCAGGAAATCCTGAAAGGACGTCAACTCAACAAAGGTGGAGTGGGACCTGAAGATTGGCTGCATTTTGTTGTGGCATTACTCTGCCATGACATTGGCTACGTAAAGGGTGTATGCAAAAATGACTGCTACGGAAAATATGATGATGGCTTTGGCAATCTCATTGAGATCGACGAAAACGGTACCAGTGCCCTATTGACTCCTTACCATGTTGATCGAGGAAAATTGATGATCATGGAACGCTTTGGAAACAATCCATTGATGGATGCAGACAGAATTGCCTCCTACATCGAAATGACCCGTTTCCCCATTCCTCAAGATTCTGAACTCCATAAAGACACCGAAGACCTGCCAGGTTTGACACGTGCAGCTGACTTCATCGGACAACTTGGAGACCCAAGCTACTTTTTAAAACTATCCAACCTATTTTATGAATTTGAAGAACTCGGTGTTAATAAACGCTTCGATTACAAAACCCCAGGGCAAATGCGATCCAGTTTTGCCAAATTCTTCTGGGATGTAGTCAGTCCCAACATCGAAACCGCACTCAGGTATCTCGAAGTGACACAAGAAGGAAAAGAATGGATCAGCAATCTCCACTCTCATGTATTTGCTTCAGAGCATTACGAAAAGAAAGTAAGGCTAGCCAAAGCTAAAGGAGGCAGCGAGTCCAATTCAGATGGAGCCTCTCGTGTGGTGACAACCAAACGCCACAAAAGCACCACTTCCGGGGAATTTCTTAAGGCGGCTGCAAGCGCAAAGCCTTAAAATGAAGTTGTAGAAGGTTCAGGTTGTGCGCCTGGCTACCCCTCATTCCCACTTCGAAGAAAAGTGAGTTTCTGATCAGACCTTGGATTGACTTCAGTTTCTGCCTCGGCAACAAACAGTTTTCAATCTCGATTCTGAACAGATTGCAAATTTACTGCTTCCCACTAAAGGGAATCTTTCAACAACTATGGAACTCTACAATTTTGATACACCCATTGATCGTACTGGCCGCGACACCTTGAAATGGGGAAAATATGAAAACCGCGACATCCTACCATTGTGGGTCGCCGACATGGATTTCACCTCTCCACCTCAAGTCATTGAAGCCCTTCGAAAGGAAGTTGATTACGGAGTCTTCGGCTACTGCCTGCCGCCTAAAGCACTTGTGGAAACCCTGCTGGAACGCCTCTGGAATCAATACGCATGGAAAGTGGACCCCGAGTGGATCATCTGGCTACCCGGCATGGTGCCTGGGCTAAATATCGCCAGCCGTGCCGTCGGAGAACCTGGCGAAGACATCCTGACCACCACTCCCATTTACCCTCCCTTTCTCTCTGCACCAAAATTTGCTCACCGCCAGACACTTCGCCATGAACTCACCTGGGATGAAGAACAGCAAACCTGGCCCCTGGATACCGAAGGACTCCAGGAAACCCTCACCGACAAAACCAAACTTTTCCTCTTCTGCAATCCACACAACCCCCTCGGAAGAATTTTTACAAGGCAAGAGCTGGAAGAAGTCGCCGAATTCACGCTTCGTAATGACCTCGTCCTCTGTTCCGACGAAATCCACTGTGAACTCCTCCTGCGTCAAGACCTCCCTCATATCCCCATTGCAACCCTGGCCCCAGAAATTGCAGACCGGTGCATCACCCTCATGGCACCCAGCAAAACCTTCAACCTACCAGGTTTTGGCTGCTCCTTTGCCATCATCTCCAACCCACAACTTCGAGCCGCCTTTAAAAGAGAAAGAGCCGGAATTGTCCCCGACCCGGCGGCCATGGGCTACCATGCCGCCCTTGCCGCCTACCGAGACTCTCAGGACTGGCATGACCAACTCATCCAATACCTCCAGGAAAACGCCAGAATTGTTTATGACCGGATCAACAAAATGCCTGGGCTCTCCACCACTCCTGTAGAAGCAACCTATTTGCAGTGGAT
>Ga0181589_10003931_pt1 | contig 11861 bp, 13 predicted proteins | sample 071ome_25_FD_132444 | JGI IMG/M metagenome (GOLD analysis project Ga0181589, IMG submission 132444) | Coastal salt marsh microbial communities from the Groves Creek Marsh, Skidaway Island, Georgia - 071410BT metaG (megahit assembly) | ecosystem: Environmental > Aquatic > Marine > Intertidal... | reverse complement strand
GTGAGTCAATCTAGCCCACTCTTCCAGTTTGTCTCTTAGCACTTGCAACTGATTCAAAGAATAATCGTTAGCAGCACTACGGAATTCTTCAGGCACGTTTTCATTCTCAGCGAGTGAGAGTGACATATTTATCTCTCTGTCAATCAGAGATTTCAGCAGTAGGATTTCATGGTTATGGAAACTCTCGTTCATGCTGAAGCTCCAGAGAAATGACCCAAAGCATGGCCCATTACTCGACTGAATTGGCTTTCACGCTTTTCAATCCAATCCATTACACGTTTCTTCTCTATCTTACCGCCTTCAAACGGAATTCTGGCAATAAACTCCCTCTTGAAGTCTTGGTAGTGGTTTTGGGTTTTGTCCCAATCTCCACAAGCGTCAAAGATGATGTTTCTTGCCAATTCTGCTGGCCCACTGCCCTCATATCCCCACTCAAAGCCATTTGGCGAATGGCTCCAAAGTTTTGCATGCTTAGAGTAAAAGGGGATGTTGGTAATCGGTTCGTCATTTTCGCCACGTTCCAACGAATAGAATTCCAGCGGAACGGACACGGTTGCACTGGCTAAATCAAAATTTTCCAGTGCGAGTTGCTGCATGGTTCCATCCATTGCCATTTTTGAAGCACAGATTTCCCCATACCCTCGTTCTCGTGATTCAGGGTTGGTTAGTGGTCGGTTGCAACGCAAACATTTTAGGTGCTGGCTCATCAAGCTACCTCTGCGAGTTTATTGTTAGCAAAGCTGGATAGAATCGAATCGACATTGGTCAATTCGATTCCGCCAGTAATGGAATCGGGGAATTCCACAAAAATTACCACACCACAATGGCGAGGTCGGATCTCTAGTGTTCCATCCCCATGTTCACAAGTTTCCCCACGGATTCCTGTGAAGCCTGTCAGAGCCTTGGCGATACGCACCAAAGCCCCATTTTTTGTTTTCTCGTTTACAACGAAATGCCAGTGTTTTACCGAACTGTAATTGGGTTCGCCACAAAACAAATCGGTCATGGTCACTTTAACGAGAGTCTTTGTTTTTCTCATGTTGATCCCTGCAAAACATAATAACTATTTAGTAACTTTCCTTTGTTTCCCATTATGCAGCGGAAACTTGGGAAAGTTCTAATTTTCGTTGCTTACTCTGGCTCGTCAATTCATTCAGTGGCCCCATTAACTGTTCAGCAATCAAATTCCAATCTTCTTTGGACATTGATTTCCGGTAGGTGTCAGCCTGCTGGAGTGTTTGATTGAGTACATTAGTAACTTCTTCTTCAGTCTTTGCTTGCGTAATCGCTCCAGACGCAGAGGTAATGAAGATTTGAACCATTTCCATTGTAAGTGATGTTTCGCCAGCAGCCGGAACGACATTTATCTTTTCCGGTGCAGGTTTGGGCGCTGGTGCTGGTTTGGGCGCTGGTGCAGGTAAACCTGCATGCTTACCCAGAGTTGCTGTTTCTCCCATTAGCCTTTCTGCGATCATTCGGCATTTCTGACAAATCTCTTCTAGCTGCTCCTCATTGCGAGAGAGCATGTTTCTATCTGTCTGCATAGCGGCAATGAAAATGTTCATTGTGCCCTGCTTCAGATTCATTTCTTGCACTTCTTTTTGTTCAAATTCAGTCATGACACACCTTATTATTGATAATGATAGGGATCTATCGTTTGCGTGTTCAGCAGTCCAGCTTCCAAAAAGAAGCTGGAGCATGGCTGTGCGGTGACAAAACCTTCAAAGGATCTCAATTCGCTTTGAATAGTTTTTAGATTGGTGTTAATTGCCTGTTCTTCCAGACAGGTCGGAGAACAATACGAGTAGCCTTTGCCGTGGAAAGTGATGAGCAATGTCACGGGGTTCTGGGAATGACACCCCTCACAGACAGCTTTGTTTGTCTCAAGGGTGCTTTTGCGGAGGATCGTAGCGGTTTTGCCGAATACAGTCTGAACTGCATGGCGCAGGCGAGAGCTAATGTACATGGTGTAGCCTTTCTGGTTAGGTTTTTCGTTTCAAACGAACAGAGTTTTCACGAGGTGGGCATACCTCTATCGTTGTGAAAATCTGATTGCTGGAAAATCTATCAAAACCAGAAAAGTATGTCAACCCATAAAAATTTCAAAAACCAAAAAAGCACTAAAAATACTGAAACCCTCAGTCCTGTTGTTTCCTACTCTTGTAGATTGCCAGTGTCATCAAACCAACGAGGTTTGACTTTCAAAATGTCAATCAAGAGAGTGTGAAATATGAACTCACCACAAGACAAGTTTCATCAGTATTTAGCTGAAACTGAAGATTTAGCGTCACGCATCAATCCATTGCGCAGTGACAACCCCAAAGCAGACTTGCAAGAATCTGTTTTTGACACGCTGGGAGCGCACCCACAGACACAACTTATTGCTTTCGGAGCAAGCCGGAAGGCTTGTGAAGTTTACGAAGCTACTTATGGAGAGAAGCCCAGTGTTCACCAGTTAGCAAGCGCACACAAGGCGATTTTGAATGTGCTGGAGAACAAGGTTCCGTCAGCAGGCAATGGTTCTTTGATTCTGGAACATGAGCAGACAAGCACAGCCGATATTCCGGTCAGAAATATATTTTTAGGTCTGGTTCTTCCAGCAACCTTAATGAGTATTACCAGCCGCCTGACCACACCATTCCCTTCAAATCCTGACCATGCCGACATTTACCGCATGTTTATTCGTGCTGCCTCCAATTGGCAAGGCTACAGCGTAGGTGACATTATTGACGAAGATTTTAGCGGAGGCTATGGAAACATGGATGTGTACCATCCAATTGGAACTGGAAATGGGACACTCACATCATTTAATGCAACCACGAATTTCAATCTAGTTCGTGAGCGTGTAAAGATTCTTGTCAATATGGAAGAGCTAGGCAAGGACGATGGAAACGGCAATCTTGTCGGAACTGCCCAACTCAACGGTACAACCTGCTCACTGGTTGGTGCGACAGTTGATTACACAACTGGCGCTATTTCCTTGACAACAAATAACCCAATTCCTAACGGAATGGTTATTGAGGCAAAAGTTGACGTTGATATTGAAGCAAATCCAGACTTAATTCCGAAAATTAAGTACGACATTAGCAAGTTTGAAGTGTTCCCACACGAAAGTGTCATTGGCGCACAATATACGCTTCAGGCAATGTTGAACTTGAGCCGCAACTACGGTCAAAATATGGCTTCCGTTGCGAGTCGAAACCTGCTGAACCTAATCACAGCAAACACGGATAGAGTTATCATTCGTGATATGTTTAAAGGTGCAGTTGGTAAAAAGACGTTTGACGCCCAACTTCCTACGGGTCTTTCCGTTGACCAGCACTATCCAACAGTCAATTATGTTCTGGAAGCAATGTCTCAGGAATTGGTTGCCAGAAACAAGAAGGCTGGACTGTTCGCAATGGTTTGTGGCCCAACACTAAGCCGATTCTTCAAGGCTCAAGTGCGAATGGGACTGATGGCACTTGCTCCGAATTATCGCAATGTTCCACAGCCTCATTTTGTTGGTCGCTATGGTGGAATTGAGATTTACGAAGATCCACAATTGCCAGCAACTGAAGGTGTTGGTATTGCCAAAGGCGAGGATTATTTCCGAACTGGATACTACTCAAGTATTGCTGTTCCTTACATGCCATTTAAGCATGCGGTAATGGAAGACTTAAAATATAAGTCAACTTTGTATGGGAAGCAGTTCCGAGATTTTGCTCCGATTGATGGCAGATTGTATTTTATGAAGTTTGAAGTATTGAATTTCTAATAAATTATTGCTGCCCTAAATAGGAGTTTAATTATGGCTAGAGTGAAAGTTACAAACCCACACTCAGGAGGGTTTGACTACATATCAAGCCAGCGAAAAATTCAAATCACTGGTTATGCCAAAAATGTCATTGTTGACATGGCAGACGATCAAGTTTCTCGCTGGTTAGACCAGTTTTCAAAAGATGGGTTGATTGCAGAAGTAGTAAAGGAAGTCGCTACTCCAGCGCCAGCAGCAAAGGAAGAGCCGAAAACTAGCTCAACCGCAAAGTCTGGCGAGACAAGTGGTACTTCTTCTAAAACCACATCCTCATCTAAGAAATAAGGAGAGGTCTTATGTCTCAACTAGGTCAACGGGCAGACGTTTTTGCTGTTCTGACTGACCGTACCATTGGTGTGGCTAGCGGCAACGCTACTACCATCGGAGGTACGATAGTGCGCAGCACAAAGGGATTCCCGTTTCAAGTTCATCGAGTTAGCCGTGACAATTTCCCTAGAATTCTAGGGAAACCTGTTCGTGGTGACTCCTCTTGCTATCATCTTGATGCTTTTCTAGCACGAGCAATGGCAGCAAACGTAGTTCGTGTGGTCGATGCAACGGCAGCATATCCAAGTATTTCTCAGGACAATACAGGAGCAGCCGTAAACAATTCTCATACTTATGGAACAACGCTGGGAATTGGCGCTGGAACACACGTTTTGTTTTACGTCAAAACTGGTGAAGTAGGTGACGATTATGGCGTTGAGATTGCCAATATTGATGCCACTAACGAAACAATGGATGTTAAGGTCTGGCAGCGCAATGCAGCAGGCACGGAAAGAGTTGTGGAAACACTGACTTGCTCTCCGAATCCTGACAAACGTAATGCCGATGGCGATTATCTGTTTTTGCCAGACCGTTTGGTGGTCAGTCAATATATCAACGGATTGATTGATCCAGCCGCTACAATTGCCAATTTCACCCCACTAGCCAAAACCTATTTTACAGGTGGCTCAGAGGGTGGAGAACCAACAACAGCCGATTATCTCAAGGGTATTGACCTGTTGAGAGCAGAAGGTGTTGAGGCAAATCTAGTGTTTTCTGGATTGACTGATCCAGCGATTATTCAGGCACTGGTAGACTGTGCTGAAGAAAAATATGGTCATGCGTTTTGTGATGTTCCACAAACAACATCGACAGCCAATGATGCTGTGACTTGGGCGAATACGTCTTTGGGGATTCAGTCAGCAAGATTATCGGTCTATGTCGGCAATCTTGAAGTCAATGACCGTTTCTATGGTGGGCGTATTCATGTTGGGGCAGCAGGTAGTGCCGCAGCAGCTTGTGCCTATGGAGACAGCATCACAGGATTGCATGCCTCTCCTGCTGGCGAAAGTCGAGGAAAGCTGGATGCTTTCAGTGGCGCAAAATTGAAGATTCCTCTGACCGTTTCGGACTTGGAAACGCTTGCGGAACACAGGCTAAACCCTGTCGTGGCGGCTCCCAGTGGGGGTGTTATGATAAACGATGCTTTTACCCGATTTGGCCAAAGGTCGGTTCAGGAACAGATTCACGTTTCCCGAATTGCTGGTTACGTTGTGAGAGCTTTGAAAAAGGCTCTCATGGCAGACTTGCATAGCGCCCAAGGTGAGCAGTTGCAGCGAATCCTGAATAACAAGGTCGAGGCAATCATGCAGCCTTTGGTAGCCGTTGGCGCATTAGTTCCCACAAAAGACGGCAAAGCGCCTTACATTGTGGAAATTCAGCCAGACGAGATTGAAGATGATCTCTACAGGGTTAGACCCTTCATTTCGTGCGCACGAGTTGCACGAAGAATTGAACTAGAAGTTATTCTTATGAGGTAACAATGTTTGACGATGATATTTTTTCATTTGGCAGTGATGCCATTGAAGAAGTCGTGAAGGCGCAGCAGTCAGAACGGTTCGTTGAGCAGTTTGACCGCCAAATGGCTTCTGGAGCAGCCCTAGCATGGGTTCAAAACGGAGATCCATCACCAGAAATTCTTGCGGAAATCATCGAAATGGCTACTGGCTTTGATGACGATGAAGACGGCATGGACGAAGATGATGAAGAGGATTTGGAAGAAGCTGAAGAAGCTGTAACGGAAGTCTTTGCAGACTACGGTGTTTCGGCTGATTTAGCAGAACGAGCAATCAACGGAGATGAAGACGCTGCGAGAAAGGTTTTTCTATTGATGGAAAAAGCGTTGGAGGAATCCAGCGAATCTATTGAAGAAATGCACTTTCGCTATGTTTTCACTAGACCGATTCGTGAGGCCGCAGACGGAATGTCAAAAAGCGAATGGAAAAAATCCAATCGCATTAAATCTCGCAAACGTGCAGGGAAAATGCGCAAAAAGCGAATGACAGCCCGACAACGGATGGCAGTGAAAAAGATGCTACGCAAGTCGCATACAGGCATTGCCAGAATGAACCGGAAAAAGACTACTCGTAAACGCAAGGCGGCAGGCTACTACTAGCAATGGGCGTTTTTGGGATGGTGTCTGAGAGGATACCCAAAATTCAAAAGTGCGTGATTCACTGCCAGACAACCGGAGACAGTGTGATTGGTATGCTTGAAATGGAGTCAGAAGCAACCATCACCAATAACTATGCTCCTGCGTTTGGACAGGGAACGATTGCAGAAATGGGAAAGAAACTGATTGGGTTAGCCACATCGGAAGATATTGGAGGTTCGTTTGCAGCCGCAGGCGGAGGATCAGCTTCCGATAATGACTACACTTTAGTTTCTAGCCTGAACACGCAACAGGTCTACGATGGCAGTGAACCTCCCATTGTAGACTTGCCGTTAATTTTGCTGGCTTTTGAAGACCCAAAAACAGAAGTAGAAGCTGCAATTGCGGCCCTAAACAAGATGGCTTTGCCCGAACTCAATAAAGTGCCCATAGGTGGGAGAATGCCTCCTGAAGTCACAGTCAATTTGCAACGTCAGATTATTGTGAAGAAGGGGCGCATTGAAAACCTCATGGTGCAGGATTTTGGGGCGTACTCTCGCAAGGGTACGTTGTGGGCAAAAGTCAATGTGACCATCAAGGCAATGCAGATGATGAGTCGTGATGATCGGGATAATTTAGCTGACAAATTCTCACAGTAAAGGTCTTTATGGCAGGTTTTTCTTTGTATCAGCAAGCCCTGACGGAGTTTAGTGCGATTGGCCCGAAAAGGCTTTCGCCAGAATTCCAGATGGACGTTTTAGATTCTTCAGGTGGAATTATTCCTGAGTGGAATAACGGCAGATTGGGCTATCTAGTCAAAACAGCACAAATTCCATCCATGAAAAAATTTGTGATTGAGCATAATATCAGGGCAGGTATTACTAGCCGTGACATTGGCCCACCGGACATTGAACACACAATGACAGTAGCTTTCATGGAAGCTGTTGATTCTAGGGTGCTGCAATTCCTCAAGGCATGGTACACGAGTGGTAGGCGCTACGATGTCCAGCTTACACTGGTCGGCCCGAATGATGGTGAGGGCGGTGGTTCAGACGGTAAGGTATATACTCTCAAGTCATGTTTCTGTAATCGTGACGCTGTGGATCTGGATGTTTCCAGCAACACGGAAGCGGTAAACATTCAGGTTGAGATTATCTATGCCTATTGTCAGGAATTCTTTGCAGACGCTTCTGGATCGCAGTATATGAGCAATGCAAACTTTGATTCCGCTTCCGCAGGGTAACAAATGACCCCAAGAGAATTGCTGGAGCAAGCTCGCAGACGGTTTGAAGTCTTGCTAATTACAGACGAAGACCGCCTAACAGGTTTTCTGCGAGATTCACTGGAATTCTATGGGCATCATGCAGGGGTTCTGGTGCGCACTTCTGTTGCGCAGCCAGAACTCAAGCTATTCCCTCCACCTTTGGCTTTCAATGGTGCTTACAACGTCAGAGGCGAGTGGGTTTTGACGGAATATGACCAGCCTGCTGGCATGCTATACCTGCGAGATCAGCCTCAGTATGGCCCTTGGGCGATTTCTTATTTTGTCAATCCTCGCAATTGGGATTTAGATTCGCCATTGCCAAATGACATGGAATTCACACTACTTATTGATTATTGCGAAACGCTAATAGGAGAGGCAAACGCTCAAAAGCTATCGTTGAGTAAATGGGTTGCTCAACTGGAAAGCATGGAAACCAAAGGCCAGAGTGAGTATCAGCAGCAAAGAACCGCTTTGGAAGAACAAATTAGAAGACAAGCACAATTGCCAGACTTTGCCTTGTTATGAACCCATTACTGCAAGCACTTGAAGCCTCAAGACGGTATCCTCCCCAAATATCCCCAAATTTTCTTGTTGAAATTGAAGGTGCGCCAGAAGTCTTTAACTATGCTGTTCGTGAGGTAAGCGTAGGTGGAGGCACACTGGAAGTCGAGGAAATTCAAAGTGGAGCCTTGCGCTTTGCCTTACCCCGAAATGCGGATGTTTCTCGTGTCGAAATGACCGTAGAAATGGATGAGGGAGGCGAGATTTTTAAATACTTTCGGGAGTGGCGAGAATCTGTCTTGGGTAGAGATGGGTATTTTGGTGTTCCGTATGGTGCGGACGGTTATGTACGGCAGGTTAAGATTTTTACGCTAGATCGGGCACTACGCCCTAAAAACTTGATTCGGCAAATACAGGCTTTCCCTGAAACCTTGGGGCAAGTCGCTTTTTCGGTGAAGCAGTCTGAAGTCATGGAAATGCAACTAACACTTGTTCAATTCATGCCTGCAACTGAGCTTTTATAACAATTAGACAGGGTTGAAAATGTTGTCAGAAATGAGGTTGTGTTCGCACAACCGAACTGTGAAGTTCCGTGAAATTACGGTGCAGGATGCAATTTCTCTGAGCAAGGTAAACGAGAAATTAGAAGAAAAGGCTACAACGTGGTGGTTGAATTCTCTTCAGCCTGAAGAAGACCGTTTCGATTCAGCAGAATGGTCACAAGAAGATCGAATGTTAGGGCTGTTGTACTTGTTTTTACTAACTCAAGAGGATGTAAAGAGGAACATCAGCTATGAATGCACACAATGCGGAGAGCGGCACACGTTTTTAGCAGATTATTCTTTCTTGGCAACCAAAAATGTAGAGGCGTTGGAGGCGTGGCCTAGTGTTTCTTTGCTTGATGGCAAGTACACAATGGAACCACTACGAGGCAAGGATTTAGAGGAGCTTGAGCAATTAAGGTTGTCTGAAACAGACATGAGTGACAACCAATTCAAGCTGCAAGTCTTGGCAAAACGCCTGAAACAACCTGCTGATGAATTGGCAAAACTTACTCTCAAGGAATACGTCCAATTGTTGACGGAAGCCGATGAAAAAATCGGTGAGCTGACACACGGTATTGATTTGACCACAGAGCATGAATGCCCAAACAAAGGAGGGGCAGTGAGTCGGATCGTGTTGCCGTTTCAAGTTGACGAATACTTACCGAGAATATAGCTACGAGTCTTGGCAGACCATCTTGTTTGAACTGGCTCATTACAACCATCAGCAAATTGATGGAGTTTTGAGGACGGAACGTAAGTTAATTTTGGAAATGCACAAATGGCTGATAGAAACGATGAAACGCAAGGCCAAGAACAAAAAACGGTAGGTTCTAATTTACCAGAATCTCCTCCTGTTCCTGAAAGCCTCTCATCCAGTGGCATTTTAGAGGCTGATCCACTACTGCTTTCTTTACTGGACGGGATTGAAGCAGAGTTGGTCGATCAAACAGAAGTGCTAGGCCAGATTGTAACATTACTGAGCGTTTCAGAGATTCGTTCCGCACGAATTGAGCAGGAAAACAAGCGAAGACAACGGCAGGCAGCACAGCAAGCTGCTGTTACGGAACCTGAAGAGCAAAAGACCAGCACTGCCAAAAAGAAAAAACCACGCAAATCTAAGAAGGCGAAAGAAGCTGTTCCTGTTCCGGCTCCTGAAGTGTACGCAATGGGTGAGAGTGAAAAACCTCAAAGGCCCATTGCTCCCAAAAAACCAAAAGGCCCAACTTCACGCATTGAGCCTGTCAACATTGAGGATAATGAAAACGAATCAGTCCATGCCGAAAGTCCTCAATCCGTGGGACAACCTGCTGTATCTGTTGAAATCATTACTGATCGAAACTCTGCTGAATCTCAGCAACCTCCTGCTGAGAGGCAGTCAGTTGCTCAACAAACTAGCGAGAAAAATAGTCAAAGACAACCAGCCGAATCTGTAAAGAAATCTCCTGTTGAACAGGAAAAGAAACAAAAGAAGCAGGCCAGTGAAAGTCGTTCAAAAGAAAGAACTGCCAAGGCAAAGGCTACCGAAAAAGAACGGAAGGATGCAGAAAACACGGCAACGGAACAGCGACAAAATGAACAACTGATTCAAGGGGTTGCTGACCAAAACAAAAAGACCACAGCACTGGATGAAAAACTTCAAAAATGGGGCGTAAAGCAGAGCAAGGAGGGTAAGGAAAAACGTATGGATATGTTGGGCGAGTTGATGCTTGGCCCAATGTACGAAACAGGTAAAGAACTTTTTGATTTAGTTAGTGATGTACGGGTTTCCAAGGGAGATGAAAAGGAGGATAAGAAGAAGGACAAGCCCGAACAGAGAATCAAGGAAAATGTTCAAGCGGAAGATGGCAAGCGCAGGCGAGATGCGAAAGGCAGGTTTATCAAGCGCCAAGAGCGGATGGCGCAAGCGGAGCAGGTTGATTCGTTAGAGGCAATACAAGAGGAATTAGAAGACAAGGAAAAGGCAGACGAAAAACGTCACAAGCAATTAGTCCGTGCAGTCAAGGCTAGTGGCTATTCAATGCTTGATGCCTTGGTGTCAAGAGGCAAGGGTGGACTTGGTGGAATAGGAGGCAATTCAAATAACAATAAAAAAACTCCTCCTGCTTCTTCACAAAAGAGTAGTCCACCAGCACAAAAGGGTAGTCCGGCAGCGCCAGCGCCAGCACAACAAACAAAAGGAACCACTCCACCACCACCAAAACCCAATACTGCGGCAGGTACAGAAAAACCTACCAAAAAGACGGCCCCTTCCACCAAGGACATTGGTGATGCAAGGAGGCAAACGAGTCAGCCAGTTTCTGAGAAGTCGAACCGTGCGGCAGGACAATCGCCTAAGTCGGTTGTGCAGGGGGAAACGCAGAAACTGGCCCCTTCCACGAAAAACGACACTTCAAAAGCCTCACCAGCAGGACAAACAGCCAAAAGACAAGCCAGTGTTCCTGTCCAGCAACAAACGCCACAGAAGGGCAAATCAGAGCCAATAGCTGACAAACCAGCAAGGCAGCGTGATGCAAAGGGAAGATTTGTCAGCAATCAAGCACCAGTAGCGAATCCTGCTGTCCCAGACAACAAACCAGCCACTAATCTACGAAATACTCAGGGAGCTATCCAAGCTGGACAAGCTGCAAACACAGCGAGAACGGCAGCAGGAGCAGGTCGGTTGGCTCAAATGGGAGCAGTGGGCGCTAGAGGCTTGGCAATGGCTGGAACAGGCGCAAGGGTTGTTGGGGGTGCATTGCTGGGCAGCAATCCTTTGGGATGGTTACTCACTGCTGGTATGGCTGGATACGGAGCATATCAAGGGGTTCAACAGTCTAACCAGATTTTTAATGTTCCTGAAGGCGAAGACACGACACTAGGGCAGGATATAGCGGCAGGCACTGGTGGCGCAGTCAACATGCTGACCTTTGGTTTGGTCGATACGGCAGCGGCAGCAAAAGGAGTTTACGAAGCAACCAACACCGTAACGGAAGTGGTTGCGGATCTTCCAGAATTGATAACACAAGTTCCTGAGTTGGTCGCAGGAATTCCAGACAAGATTGAGGCCGAAGCACGGTCAACGTTTGGCGTAAAAGAAGGCGAGGAAGTTACTTCTGGACAAATGGCAGCAGCAACCACAGGCCAGTTTGTGGAAGCTCTGACTTTTGGAATGGTGGACAGCGAAACGGCTAGCAAGGGTGCGTATGAGGCGGTTGATACGCTTACACCAAGTGCGGAAACGATTGACAAAACGATTGGTTATATCAGCGAAGCAACTGATTCATTGATTGCAGAATCGACAGCAATTGTCGATGCAACGAAGACGAAGCTCTCTGAATTCCAAGAATCCGTAACAACAGG
>Ga0181589_10003917_pt1 | contig 11888 bp, 11 predicted proteins | sample 071ome_25_FD_132444 | JGI IMG/M metagenome (GOLD analysis project Ga0181589, IMG submission 132444) | Coastal salt marsh microbial communities from the Groves Creek Marsh, Skidaway Island, Georgia - 071410BT metaG (megahit assembly) | ecosystem: Environmental > Aquatic > Marine > Intertidal... | reverse complement strand
GCCGAGTGGTCGAAGGCGCTCCCCTGCTAAGGGAGTAGGCGGGAAACCGTCTCGAGGGTTCGAATCCCTTCGTTTCCGCCATTATCCTTATTTTTATATATTAAAAATAATAGTTTATGGTTTTTTCGCATTTGCTGTCCCCTTATCTGTCCCCTAAAAAAGCTTAAAACACAGCCTCGCGCGCGCGTAGCACTGTCACTAATACTTATTCTACCCTTTAAGAACTGCTTGTATTTTTATCTTCGCATACTCAAAGGCTGAGAACTCGACGCCTTCAATCCATGGATCATCACCAAAGCAGACATAGCTTTCATACGCTTTGTCAGGATCTGTCTCTTGCTCTGTTATGCTTTTAATATTGGCGTCTACAATTTTTTGACACGCAACAATTGCTTGCGTTGGAGTGTCTAACTCACCGTGGAAAACGCGCTCGTCTTCATTCATAAAGTGAAAGGTATCATCTATCCAAACATTATACGTCGGTTTGTTTTCCTCTTCTACCTGTTCGACAGTGAAGAAGCTTTCGCTGTATGTATTTTTTTCCAACTCTTTTGAAGCATCTAAAGCTTCCTGGTAACTGCCATATGGACCGTATGTGCTGCTACCGTACATAGCAGTCTTTTTCACAACATATTTCATGTGTTTCCTCCAATGGGGCATAGAGCAGCGCTAGACTGCTTAAAGTTTTAATTTGTATGGAGAATGTGAGTTCCACTCACACCATATATATGGGCTTTGTAGGTTCGTTTTTCAAGTTTCAGATGGAACCTGGTTACTGAACATCTGCAATCAAGGTTACTGTATGATTTTTGGCTTAGGTTATCCAGATAAACTTAATGACGGTTTTCTGAATTAAAAAATGATCAATTATTACTTTTCCGATTATCGAGATCATTAGGAGAAGTTTGGAGGCTTATTTTTGAAGAATTTAAAAAGGCTTTCAATTTGCTTACCAAAGCTGATAAGTTTATCTTCTTGAAAAAGTGGAGCCCAAATGCTGATACCCCTTGGAACTAAATGTTTTTTACCATGATCACTCGGCGCGCCCAATTCTAATTTTCCTGATGCCAGTGATAATTCATTTCTTGTCGCTAATTCCTCAAATCCAACTGGGATCTGCAAGCATGGATGTCCTGTAAAGTTTGAAACGATTAGCATCGAATCTACAGCCATTGGTCCAATTATGAAATCAACATCTTCAAAAAATGCGTTCATTTCATCAATTGCTATCATTCTCAAACGATCAAGTTGAACGTGGTCAACGGCCGAAAGAAAGCGCGCTTTGCGAAATGCGTTTGGCCATGCTCCAGCATCTTGTCGGGTTAACGTGTCATCGGTGTCAGCTAATGTTATATCTTCGAAGCTAGCTGCTGCTTCTGCGTAAAGGGTGCCTATCAAGCATTCGAAAGGGAAATCGGATAGTTTGATTGCAATTTTTTCATGCCCTGAACTGAAGATTTTCTGAGCGGCAGTGTGGCTGAATATATCTTCCTGTTGATCTCCAAAATCATTCTCTAGGTAGCCAATACGAAATTTTTTTTCAGTTAACTTATTTGAATAAATAAATGGAGCATCTATCGAGCCTCGATCCATCGGATCAAATTCATTCAACACTTCAAGGATAATTCCAGTGTCGTCCACATGCCTACAAATGGGTCCAATTTTATCCAGCGAAGGGCATAAAGGCATGCACCCTGTTCTTGGAACCCGCCCAAACGTTGGTCGCAGTCCAACAGTGCCACACCTTTCTGAAGGAGATGTAATTGAACCAAGCGTCTCCGTTCCTATCGAAAATGCACATAGACCAGCGGCGGTTGCACTAGCCGATCCAGCGCTTGAGCCACTTGAGCCTTCATCAACGTTCCAAGGGTTTTTCGTTTTCTCTCCTAACCATACGTCCCCATAAGCTAGCGCGCCAACTGAAGTCTTTCCTAGCAAAATTGCTCCAGCCTCTTCTAAACGCTTAGCAACAAAAGAGTCTTTTTCCGGAACATTGGTGGCCCATGGCTCCGCACCCCATGTTGTAAGAATCTCCTTGGTGTCAAATATGTCTTTTAGACCATACGGTACACCGTGGAGGGGTCCAAGGTACGTTCCACTAGCAATTAAACTGTCCATCTCAGTGGCACGCTTCAATGCGGACTCTCCAGTTACCGTGATATACGCTTTCAGTTCATTATTATGGTTGGCGATCCTGTCCAGATATATTCTTGTCAATTCTAGACAACTTATCTCCTTAGATTTTATCCAGCTCGCAAGTTTTCTCAGCGGGGCAAAAGCTAGTTCTTCAGATGAAGCGGGAAAAGAATACTGAATTTCGACAATATTTTCCCTGCTCTCAAATCGTGGCATTACGAAACCTGCCGGCCTTGGGTCAAATTTTAAGGCAGGCTGGGTACCCTTAGGAAAATTTACTTCTCTCCTTTTTTTGGCTGAAATGATTTGAGCCTCTATATTGTTCAACATCATTTGCCTTTCTGCATCAGTATATTTAACTCCAAATATCTTTTCCGCAGAACTTATTTCATTTTTTGAAACACTCATTTTATGACCGCCTTTTACTAGGGATGAATACCACAAAATTTTGAGTCACAATATTTGCGAACTCGGCTCATACTTTCCAATTTTTAAATCACTTCCCCGAATCATCTGTCCGAAGTTAATCTTATCTCTGTTGGTGTTAATAACCAAAGGAGGTTAAGATGAAACCAAAGACAAAATGGAGTATGCGGCAGGTTGCAATTATGTTCTCAGCTGCAATCCTTGCCTTTTCAGGGTCTACTTTTGCTTCTGAAGGCAAGTACGGCGGGCATTTGATTGCAGCATTCTCTGCAGATCCGGGGGGGTTTGATCCAGCTATGGGTCCGAGTGGGATGTCCCATGTTGTGATCGAACAAGTGTACGGCACACTTCTGAATTTGGACCATGATGCAGTTCCTTACGCTGGTTTAGCTGAGAGTTGGGAACAATCGGAGGATGGATTAAAATGGACTTTCAAACTACGTCCTGATCTTAAATTCCATAACGGCGAGGCGCTAACTGCCGAAGATGTGGTTTTTACTTTCAATAGAATCATGCCAGAAGATTCTGGTTATGCTTATCGTTCTCAGATCGAAACCATTGAAAGCGTTGTAGCAGAAGATGATTTAACAGTTGTCTTTAACTTAAAAACCGTAACTGGTCCTTTTGAAATTTACATGGCCTTTCCGGGGTCTTCAATAGTTCCAAAAGATTTGGTCGAGAGTGGGCATGACCTTAACGCAGAGCCAGTGGGTAGTGGACCATTTAAGTTCGTATCTTACACTCCGCGGGACTCAATTAAATTTGTAAAGAACGAAGCTTACTACGAAAGTGGAAAACCATATTTTGATGAGATGACTTATCGGATTGTTGCTGACCCGACTGCTTTGGCAAATGGTATGAAATCTGGTGAGATAAACTTTTCGAATGAAGTCCCTCCGAAAGATTGGAATTCTATAACCTCACAGAGTAATATGGTAGATGCTGCTTTAGAGGGTTCACGTTACTACTGGATGCTGCCTAATCATGAACGGGGTGTTTTAGGTGATCCGTTGGTTCGGCAAGCTATAGCCCATGCGCTCAATCGGGAAGCAATTGTAAAAGCTGCATTCTTTGGACAAGCAACTCCTTTTACGGGTGGAGTAATACCTGAATGGAATTGGGGATACGCTGACCTCGATGTGTTTGAGCCAGCGGGCAATATCACAAAGGCAAAAGAACTTATGTCAAAAGCAGGTGTTGCAAGCGGAACGCCAATTTCGTTGATGATGGTATCTTCTTGGCCACCTATGATGTCGATGGCACCAATCATTCAAGCGAATCTGGCCGCTATCGGATTTGATGCGAAAATTGAAACAATGGAAGTGCCTAGATATTGGGATGAGGTCTGGGGAACAAGTAATTTTGACCTAACCGTTATGTATTGGCTCTCTCCATTGGCTGATCCTGATGATTTTGTGACCAACACCTACGCCACTACTTCTGCTGTAAATGTGCAAAAAGGTGGATCAAAAGAAATGGACGACTTAATGATGGCTGCAAAGTCTGCCGTTACCAAAGCTGAACGAAAAGAACTATATCGGCAGCAACAGGAGTTATCATTGACCGATATGGACGTAATCCCTGTTGTAAATGGCTGGGTTTTAACGGCTCATACAAACAAGCTGAAAAACTTCAAACCAATGAGAACAGGCTTTCTCAAAACCTTGAAAGACGCTTGGTTTGATTAATACATCCAAAAATCTAATTTATCAGCCAGTTGTTTTGCTGGCTGATACTTCTTTATAAAAATGCGGAAAATAAATGTGGAAAATTATTGCCGGTAGGCTTTTAAGCTTTGTGCCTACGATTATCATTGCCTCCATGATACTGTTTTTAGCCGTTAACGTGGTGCCTGGCTCTGCGGCACGCGCAGTCCTCGGCATACAGGCCACACCGCAAGCAATCAAACGCTTTGAGCACAAGCACGGACTAGATAGGCCTTTATACATTCAGTATGCTGATTGGGCAGGAAAAGCTATTAAAGGTGATTTTGGAACCTCTTTCCAAAATTCCGTAGCAGTGGGACCCGAAGTTGCAAAGCGCATCCCTGTCACGATACTTCTCGCGAGCTTGGCCTTTGGCATCGCTATTTTGATAGCAGTTCCCCTTGGTGCATTAGCGGGCATGAGACATCAAAAAATGTCGGACGGAACCATAACAACCTTAGCCACATTATTTGGTTCGACGCCAAATTTCTGGCTTGCAACGTTGCTGATTTATTTGTTTGCCCTGAAATTTGGCTGGTTTCCTACCGGTGGCTATGTCCCTTTCCAGGACAGTGTTTTGGGGTCCTTAAAGTCTCTTTGCTTACCTGCTATTTCACTTGGTCTGGTGAGTTCGGGTTTACTAATCAGAATAATGCGTGCTGCTGTTATTGAAACGATGGAAAGTAATCACATTGACACAGCAATCAGCAAAGGGGTTGGCCCACGAAGACTTTTTTTTAGTCATGTTTTAAGGAACTCGATAATACCATTTCTTACCGTAGGAGCGGTTGAATTCGGTTTTCTGGTCGGTAGTGTGGTAATAATTGAGGACGTCTTCCGCATTCCAGGGATTGGCTCACTGGTATTGGTTGGAATAATCAATCGCGATTACCCCGTATTACTTGCGGCATCGATGGCTATAACTTTGATAGTCTTATTGGTTAATTTTTTGGCTGATTTAAGTGCGCAGCTTATTGATCCGCGGCAGGTCAAAAATGTACGGAATTAATCTATGAAACGTATTAATTGGAAGAAATTTGGGTTAGTAACTTTTTCGTTGCCCTTAGTTATTCTGATAATAATGATTGCCTCTATGGCAGAGTACGTAGCGCCCTTCGATCCATATTTTCTTGATGTTATGGTTATGTTGGAAGGGCCATCTGAAAAGCATTGGATGGGGACAGACGAGTTAGGTAGAGATGTATTCAGTAGAATTATTTTTGGTGCGCAAGTTTCGTTGCAGGTTGGAGTCTGTGCAGTTTTAGTTGGTCTAACTGGTGGGGTTTTTGTTGGAGTCCTTGCTGCATATTATGGAGGGTATGTTGATCAAATTCTGATGCGGTTTATGGATATTGTTTTTTGTTTTCCTGCCATATTACTAGCCGTGATTTTAATGGCAAACTTTGGAACTTCTATTTTTAACGCAATGCTTGCAATTGGGATCATTTTCATCCCGGGCTTTGCTAGATTAACAAGAGCGATAACTCAGACAGTTCAAAGACAAGCATTTCTCGAGGCTGCAGTATGCCTAGGTTTACCGGGCCATAAAATAATTTTCAGGGAAATTTTACCAAATGTGCTCGGACCACTTTTGGTAGAAGCTACGGTGGCGTTTTCTTATGCTGTTTTGCTCGAAAGCGCGCTTAGCTTTTTAGGTCTTGGGAGCCAACCGCCCGAACCATCATGGGGAAATATGATTAATATTGGACGGGGTTTTATTGATCAAGCACCGTGGATTAGTCTAGCCCCTGGTCTTGCCTTGTTTTTCACAGTCTTCATTTTCAATTTGTTTGGGGATGGATTAAGAGATATTTTGGATCCTAAGTTAAATGAATAAATCACTACATCATGGGCATCCACTTTTGCGAGTGGAAAAGCTTTCAATTCAGAATTTCAGGTCTGGGGGCGAAGATAGTAAGATTCTAGATGAAATCTCATTTGATGTGTTTCCTGGCGAAATAGTTGGATTAATTGGAGAGTCTGGTAGCGGAAAAACGATAAGTTCAAAAGCAATTTTGAGAATGCTACCACATTCTATGAAAATCACTAACGGCAGTATAAGTTTCAAAGACACAGATCTTTTATCACTAAATGATCGTCAATACGAAAAATTTAGAGGCAAGAGCATCGCATTAATACCGCAGGATGCTTTACATGCTTTAAATCCCGTACAAAAAATAGGAACACAAGTCGCTGAGCCATTCTCAATACATGGTGATCTTACGAAAAAAGAAAAGAAATCGAAGGTATTTGAACTTTTTTCTAGAGTAAATATTACAAACCCAGAAAATAGATATGACAATTATCCTCATGAATTCTCTGGCGGAATGCAACAACGGGCACTAACAGCTTCCGCTATAGCGCTAAAACCCCCACTAATAATTGCTGATGAACCGACTACTGCTCTCGACGTAACTATACAGGCCCGGATTGTAGATTTGATCCGCAATTTATCGAGGGAGCTAGGTATAAGTTTTTTGTTCATTTCACATGACTTAGGCTTGATCTCTAACCTATGCGATCGAGTGTATGTTATGCGCTATGGTAAAATTATTGAAAGCGGCAATACCGAGACGATATTCAAAACAGCAAGCCATCCGTACACACTTGCCTTGATGAATAGCCGGCCAAAGTTGCTTGAAAATCCGCATCGACTTACCACTATCGAAGCTGATAATGGTTACAAAAGATCGGATGAAAATGGCACCAAAGCCATTATTGTCGATCCGAAAGCTGGAAGTACAAATCAGGCTAGTAGACTCTCGAATAAAGCTACCAGTAATCACGAGAGCAAAGTTCTTTTTGAAGTCAAAAACTTGTCCAAAACTTATTCAAATAATGGGTTTTTCTCCAAAAAAAATTATCAAAAAGCGCTTACAAACGTTAACTTTAAACTAGCTCTTGGTGAAAATTTAGGTATTGTCGGTGAGTCAGGTTCAGGGAAGACAACTATACTAAGGATACTTTTAAAGCTCACGCCATATAAAGAGGGCTCAGTAGACTTTTCCGGAAAAGAACTGAATGAAATTCGCTTAGAACAATTAAAAGATTTCCGGCGAAATGTTCAGCCGGTTTTTCAGGACCCATATTCAACCTTTAATCCACGTTTTTCGATAAAAAGTTCTTTGGAACTTGCATGTAAACTGAGCCCAGATAAAAATGAAAGCCGTGTAAATTCAGAAGTTAAAGAGATGTTTAATCTAGTAGGGTTAGATCAGCAGCTTCTGCATTCTTTTCCACATCAACTTTCAGGTGGACAACGACAACGCGCAGCTATTGCTAGAGCGTTATTATGTCGACCAAAGATTTTGTTAATGGACGAACCAACTTCCGCTTTGGATGTGTCAATTCAAGCACAAGTTTTGAACTTGATTAAAGATCTACAAGCTCAATTTAAATTCTCAATAATCATTGTAACTCATGATCTTCCTGTAGTGTCTTTTCTTTGTAACCGTATTTTAGTTATGAAAGACGGCAAAGTGGTTGAGACTGGCGAAACAGGTACCATAATAAAATCTCCATCACACGATTATACGAAAAATCTCATTCAGTCTGTGCCAATCTAAAAATAAGATGTCAATTGTTCTCCCATCCCCTTTTGAGGTTCAGAAACCATTATAACTATTCGTGATGTTATTAAGTTTGACCCAAAAAACAAGTAATGTCATGAAAAGGATTAATGTCATTAGATGTCTCATAATCTGACAATACATTCAGTTTCATAACAATAAAGCAGAATAATATTAGCGGGACATCTATGCGCCTCTTATAGAGGCGCGAATAGAATGTCCCGTTTGCTGAGAAAAAATGAACGGGACAATTCTACCAATGTCCCGCAGAAGTCCCACTGTCCCTAATAGAGTAATAACCGTTTGAGACTTCAATAATACCCTTTTCTTTTAGCGTTTTTCTTGCTCTCGAAAACGCTTTGTTCTTAGTCGGTACTGTGTCCCCAGGATGTCCCTTGTAGAAAAGTGGCCTCCATTCTTCCACGTGGACAGAAGCGCCCGGGACATTTTCATTTGTCCCGTTACTAAGAGTTTTTAAAGCTAGTTTTTCATTTTCTGTAAGTTTTGCTCGTTTTTGCAAAGGGGTTGTTTCTTCCAGATGGCAGGATTGAAATACCTGATGGTCTCTCTCTATATCGGTTTGTACTAGAATAAAGTTCATTGCATCGAACTCAGGCGCATCTTTCATCTTTGTGCATTTAACGGCTATATCACGATTTGTTTTCTTTACTGATAGTTCAGCATCAAGAGCCGCATAGAAAGCACTATTGCCCCTCGCACGTTCTGCACTGTGCCCCGAATGGTGCACAATCATAATACTTCTATGTTCCGTTTTGAGCTTGTCACAATTACTTATGAAATGGTTCATATCCTGAGTGCTGTTTTCGTTATGGCCGCCAAAGCTCCTCGCTAGCGTGTCAATGATAATGAGCCTAACATTACCGATAAGATTTGCTTCGTCTAGAACATCTCTCACAGCATTATTGTCATGCATAGGGAGTTTTTGCTTAGAAATATGAAGGTCTAAATTTTTTGAGTTAATTCCATATTTGTGGCACCAAGCCTCGACCCTAGTAGTCAGCCCGCGCTTTCCTTCACTGGCTACATAAAGAACAGTACCTAATGTTGTCGCTCTGCCGTGAAACAGCATTCCAGAAGCTATGCTACAGGCCATATCAATAGCCAGAAAGCTTTTACCACTCCCAGAACTTCCAATAAGCCCAATGAGACTTTCTTCCTCCAGTATATCCTCAATGAGCCACTGAGGTTGGGTTAGCTTTAATTGGCTAATGTGAACGAAGTAATTACCTTTACATTTGTCTAAACGTTTTACTTCACTCATCATCTCGACCGAAATGGTTATACCCCTCAACAAACTCCTTTACCTTTGGGTTTGAGAGCAATTTTAGTTCACCACACGCTACGAGTAGGCCAATTTTTGATGTGACGTACCTCTGGCCTTTCCACTTTCCTCCAGGGTACATTTCTCGCTTTTGAATGATCCATTGGATTGAGTTTTTGCAGAGTATTATTCGCCACCTTCCATCGAATTGAATGATTGTAGCTGTGTATCCGTCATCTGCCTCTCTATGTGATAGTGGATGAGTTGATTGGTCATTTATGAAGAGGGTGGGGGTAAGTGGCTCTAAAAACTGATCAAGCATTTAATGCCCTCCCAGTTTGTGACAGCTGCGCTGACGGCTATCTAGCCAGTCATGTACCTCTGCCTCTAACCAGCCAACCGCTCTCTGACCAATTTTAACTGGTGCTGGGAAATCGCCAACGGCGATCTTCGCGTACAAGGTGCTGCGAGGTATGCCCGTCAGGTTCTCAACTTCTGGTCGTCTTAAAATGCGATGTGTCATTTGCTGTCCTTTTTGGTTTGAATGCCAAAAAGTTCTGTTCAAACCTCATGCGGTTCAATGATCCGTAACGGACATAAATATTCTATGATTTTGAATTATGTCGGTTTTTTGTTTTCTTCAGTTAATTGTTCGATAGCAGCAGTCAGTGGGCCTCTGATGTCTGCTTTTATTGCCAATTTTTCAAATAGTTCAGTAAGTCTGGGAGAAACTTTTCCGCTTGGACCACTGGCCCCGTCCGCATATGTTGGAAGTTCCCGTGTTATATCGCAGTATAATTGAGAAAATTCGTAAGCAACTGTGTGCGCTACCCTATCTTTGGGTCTTCCTCTCGTATTGCTACGTTCAAATTGGCTTTCAGAAATTACTTCGTCTACGGCACTGCACAATCGTCTAAGTGCCAGGTTTGCTGTTTGTATTGTGCCAGTGGCCGCTATGATTTTCTCTTGCATTGCCGTTTCTGATGTTGCGAATTCGGCTTCCTTGTCTGCTATTTTTTCAACCTTTGAGCGGATTGCATCGGTTAAGTTTTCGATGTCCTTTATTGTAAGTTCACTGTGGTTCACTAATTTTTTTAGAATTTTAAGTTCTTCTTTAGTGGATGGTGCTTCTAATATTACAGGCATAACAATTTTATCTATTCGCCAATTTCTAGTGAGAAGGGAGTCTTTTAAGTGTCCAGAAAGACACCCATTTACTAAAGTTGGTATTGGGTCTCCGTACTTGTACTCGGTTTTGGTCCAATCAGAAATTGCAGAACAAATTGTATCCTTTGCGGCATTTATGTCGGCTTTTTTTTCTTCCTTCATCTCAATTGTACCACTTTCGTGGGTTCATTATTCAAATAACTTGCCCAGGCATCCATTAGCTTTCGTCGTTTTTCGAATAGGTCAGAGCGTGCATAGGCTGCTTCAACCTTGTTAGTTGTTTTGTGGGCTAGTGCGCGCTCAGCAACCTCGTGAGCGGTATTTGTTTGTTCTTGGACCCAAGTTCGAAAGCTTGTTCTAAAGCCGTGTATGTCGACAGGATAACCTAACTCTTTGACCAACTTTGACATGGTCATGTCTGACATTGGTCGACCTGTTCGCATACCTGGGAAAATCAAGCCATCATTGCCCAATGCCTTGGCTTGATGCAGAACTTTTAGAGAATGATCAGAGAGAGGAATAACGTGCTTTTCTTTCATCTTCATTCGCTTAGCAGGAATAGTCCAAGTTCTTGCATCAAGATCTACTTCATTCCAGTCAGCCAACCTGATTTCACCGGATCGTGTCGACGTTAAAATTAGAAGCTCAATGGCGAGTTTAGTGCTTAGCATCGCATTTGATTGTCTTATACTTTCCAAACACATGGCGACTTCGCCATAGGGTAAGGAGGCTCTGTGTTTTGTCTTTCTGTTGGGCTTCGGGAGAACTTGATTGAGAGCTAGCGTAGGGTCATCACTCCTAAACCCTTGAGCAATTGCCCACTTCATAACTGTACCGATGCGCTGTTTGACACGACGAGCTGTTTCGTTCTTTTCAACCCAAATTGGTTGAAGCACTGAGAGTATATCAGTAGTCTGAATATCATTGACTGGGCGTCTGCCTAACTTTGGCGTGACATAATGTGTCAAAGTAGATTTGAACTGATTTGCATGCTTAGCATTTGTCCAAGTTGGGGCATTCAACTCTATCACTTTATCGATCGCTTCATTCAGGCTAGGGATAGCCATACGCTCTTTCTTGACTGCTAGAGGATCTCTTCCGGCTTTTGCTAGTTTAATGTTTGACACTGCTAATTCTCGAGCCTCGGCAAGAGAAACGAGATCAGCAGAGCCCAATCCTATTTCGCGTTGTCTGCCGGCTACACTAACTCGCTGAACCCATCTTCTCGAGCCAGTTGGTTCAATACGTAAAAATAGCCCATGCTGATCGTAATATTTTCCTGGATTACGAAAGTTTTTTACTGCTGTTGCAGATAACGGAGTTCCAACTTTTGGCATTCTGTCCCCTAATGTGTCCCCTAAAAAGTACTGGATATAGTTGGGCTAGGCAAGAACTTGCTGGAAGAATTTTGCTCGAAAAGTTTATAAAAATATGGCAAATAAAGTCATAAGGGGTTTTATTAGAAAGAAGAATGGCAGACTTCGTTTCCGCCACTTACCCTTTATTAATATAGTCATATCAATTATTTACGTGAAGATGAATTTATTGCCCCCCCAAATGGCCCCTCACTTGGCTAGGAAAATCATTTCTGCATTAGCTAGT
>Ga0181589_10003895_pt1 | contig 11919 bp, 10 predicted proteins | sample 071ome_25_FD_132444 | JGI IMG/M metagenome (GOLD analysis project Ga0181589, IMG submission 132444) | Coastal salt marsh microbial communities from the Groves Creek Marsh, Skidaway Island, Georgia - 071410BT metaG (megahit assembly) | ecosystem: Environmental > Aquatic > Marine > Intertidal... | reverse complement strand
ATAACCAACAATCAGTATAGATTTACCGGCAATTTCAAATGCTTTGATTTTGCTGCGCTCGGCATAGTGGTTGCGCACAATATCATTCATCATAAACAGGCTTTTTGCACCAGCCAGAATCAGCATTAATGTATGTTCAGCCACAGCCTGCATATTGGCGCCTGCCGCAATGGCCAGCTCAATATTTTTCTGCCGCGCCAATGACACATCAATATTATCGCATCCGACACCATGTTTTGAGATAATTTTTAACTTTGGACATTGCAAGATCATCTCGGCCGGCACAGTACCAATCCTAACCAGAATAGCCTCAATCTCTGGCCAGATATCTTGCTTTTCTCCGTCACTCAGCATCCATCCTTTATGAACGGTATGCCCCGCTGTTTCCAGCAGGGCAATTCCGTTTTCATGGATGTTTTCGGTTAAGAATACATGTGCCATCAATTTAGCACTTTCGGCAGCCAGAGCGCGATATCAGGGATGAACATCACAAGCAACATGCCGAGAATCTGCATCGCGATAAATGGCAGAACCGAACCGAAAATTTCCTGCAAGGTGATATCAGGCGGGGCTACCGACTTTAACCAGAAACAGGCAGGACCAAATGGCGGTGACAGGAAGTAAATCTGAATGTTCATCACAAACAGAACACCAAACCATACAGCTGCCCATTCAGTTTCTAGTCCTAATTCTGGCGCCATGCCAACCACAACAGGTGCAAATACAGGCACAGTGATAAAGGCAATGGCAATCCATTCCATAAATGTTCCCAGTACAACCAGAATAGCCATCATCACAAACACAATGCCAAGTGCTGGCAATCCAAGATTTGCAAATAATGAGCGTAGGAAGTCGCCGCCACCAATCAGGTTATAAATCCCAACAAACGACACAGCACCAAGAATCAGCCATACAATGGTACCGACAGTTGACATCGTACCTGCAAGGGCAACCTGAAGCAAATTCCAGCTAAATGAATTTCTGACCAACGCTACGAAAATCGCGCCAACCACACCAACTGAAGCTGCTTCTGTAACGGTAGCAATGCCGCCATAAATAGAGCCCATGACGCAGAAAATAAGGAAAATACTTAACGCAACTGCAGTCATTTTTTCACGTGATAGCTTCATTTCCTGACCACGTGCCTGACCGACTTCTTCAGCCGTTGGTGCCATAGAATGGTCGAGATTACATCTAATCAGAACGTAAATTCCATAGAAAGTCGCTAGCATGATGCCGGGAATTGCACCTGCCATAAACAAGTCGCCAATCGCAACCTGAGCGGCAAGACCATAAATAATCATGATGATACTAGGCGGTATCAGCGTCGCAAGCGAGCCTGCGGCACAAATCAAGCCAATTGACATTTTCCGGTTATATCCAAGCCGAAGCATCTGGGGCAAGGCAACCAGACCAAGCATCACAATTTCGCCGCCCATAACACCTGACATAGCGGCCAAAATCACAGCCACAATAATGGTTTGAATTGCAACACCACCACGCAATTTGCCAGCAAAAATAGACATTGCATCAAACAGATCCTCTGCCACACCGGCACGCTCAAGAATAGATGCCATCAGCACGAATAACGGCACAGCGATCAGCGGATATTTTTCAAGCAATCCAAATGCGTTAGTTGATACCAGATACAGCCCACCATATCCGAAATAGAATAGCGCGCTTAAAATAGACACGATCAGCGTCACAATACCAAGCGGCATCCCTGTCATCATCAGGGCTACCATAAGTCCAACAATCAACATGCTGGCCGAAGCAATGCCCATCTCGCGCATATCCAGCATGGAAGAAGGATCAATAACAGAACCAACAGACGCATATAAATGGTTAATAGACCCAAATATGCTGTCTGATTCCCCAAGATAGAAAGCCCCTGCAACAGAAATCAGCCTGAAAAATACCAGAGCAGCAACAGCTAGCACCAGATTTTTACCAAGTGAAGATGCAAAATGGCGATGCAGATTAACAAATAATTGCACCAGATACATCAACGCTCCGATGACCAGCATTGTCTTTAACACCAGTGGCTGGGGCGAGTTCCAGGCAGACCCCATCTTTTCGCCCATTCTGATCGAATCAAGTGCTCTGACAATCGCATCATCAGCCAATAGCCATAGCGCGATGATGCCGACCACATAGGCAAACAGGTCAAGGTACCATTTACCTTTATCCCCTGCCATCAGATACAGCACATTGATAGAAATATGCCGTTTATGAAGAGTAATATAGCCAGCCGACAGCATCCAGGCTGTTGCACATAGCACCATCACAACTTCAAATGCCCATTGCGTTGGAGCATGGAACACATAGCGTGACACAACCTCGTAGATGGTACATAACGCTGCGATGAGATATAGTTGTGAAACAGCCAGACCTGAAAATTTGCTAAAATGATCGATAAAACTGAACGGCCCTTTTTCGGGCACAAAGATGGCCTCATCCTTCGGCGCAGCTTTGCTATTGGTAGCTGACATTATTTTTCCCCCTTCAAAAAACTTTTACTAAATTGGTAGCAGACAGTTAGCAATGATACGATATGTTTTTTTAACTTTTTTTAACTTTTTTCAATTATCCCTATTTTTAGGCTTGCAGTTTTGTCAAATCTATTCAAGCATAAAGCCTATTGCTGTTCATTATAGCGGGGGAGAACGTAAATGAGCGAGACAACTCGGACAGATCATGTACAGACCTATGGGCCATTTGCGGTACTAGGAGGGCTAGTATTATCTGCTGGAATTATTTGGTTCATGTTTTTTCTTGCTGATGGATTCAGCTGATTTTCAAATCGAAAAATCCTAAAAAAACCATTACGGAGGAGAACAAATGAAACGGCTAGCTACGCTAACCATGGCAGTAGCACTTGTTGCAAGTGCAGGGATTGCTGACGCAAAAACATTGAAGTTCCAGACTAGCTCAAACGCTGGTGACTGGGCGCATACTTATATGAATAATGCAGCACCACTTTTAGAACAAATGACTAATGGTTCGTTGAAAATTGAACCACTTCCAACTAAGTCAGTTGTGCCTCACCGTGAAACAATTGATGCGGTTGCAAATGGCATTCTAGATGGTGACTTTAATGCGATTGCCTATTTCTCAGGTCGTGATCCAGCATTTGCAATTATGGGTGACCTGATTGCCGGCTTCGATACACCTGACCAGTATCAGGATTACTGTATGCATGGTGGCGGCAAGGAAATGCTGCAGAAAATCTATGATTCAGTACTTCCTGGCAAGATTAAGGTTCTAGGGTGTGGCCCTTATGGTAAGGAAGCGTTTGTGGCAAAAGTGCCGCTTTATGGCGTTAACGATCTGAAAGGTCTGAAGCTACGTTCTCCAGAAGGTCTTGCAGCTGACGTATTCCGTCGTGCAGGTGCCTCACCATCATCAATTCCATTCTCAGAAGTGTATACTTCACTTGAAAAAGGCATTGTAGAGGCGGCTGACGCTTCAGTGTATATTAACAACCACGCTTCTGGTTTCCATAAGATTGCGAAATACCCTCTATATCCGGGCATTCACTCAATGGCTAACCTTCAGACAATCATCAACAAGAAGGTATGGGACGGTCTGTCACCACAGGAACAGGCGGCTCTGGAAACTTGGGCATACGCTACATGGCAGCGCAAGCTTCGTGATGCAACATTAGAAGGTCTGGTTCAGGTTGCCAAAGATAAGGCAGACCCAGATATCACTGTGATTGACTGGTCTTTTGAAGAGCGTAAAAAGTTCCGTGAAATTGCTGTTGAAGCATGGCACGCAATGGCAAAGAAAAGCCCGCTTGCACAAGAAGCACTTGATTCAAATCTGGCATATATGAAGAAGATTGGTCTACTTGACTAATCCAAGATTCACTATCTAGATTCACGAAACAGCCTGGAAAATTTCCGGGCTGTTTTTTTTTAACCATTTGATAATAATTGGGCTATCTGGGTGGCCATAAACTCACCAAACTGATGGTGTATCTCGGCGGCCCAATGTATCGGGTCACGGCTTGATGAGCTTGCCGCTTTATTCGCATCTATAAAATTGACATTTTCTGTATCACATATTCGTGCGACTGCGTCTGGTAATTTCTGTGATGTCACAAAGCCGCCGCGCCATTCATCATAGCGTAGCCAGCTCGAATCATTCACCCGCGTACCAAGCGTGGGCGGGCAAATTACAGCTATCTTTGGTGGCATCTGTGCATGCCAGCCCCCTGCCCCTGCGCCACTTTGTTTTACTATCCCCACAAGTGCTGCCAATGCAGAAGCAATATCTTCTTCGTCTCTGCCAAATCTATGTTTCAAATCGTTCGTGCCAAGCATGATAAGCACTAAATCTAAAGGCTGATGTGATTTCACAGAAGCTGATAATATAGACGAGCCATCAAATTCTGGCCCCATTACAGGGTCAGGCAAATTGGTGGTGCGGCCGGGCAGACAATCTTCTATTATCTCAACAGGCATTTGTCTGGACAAATGTTGAGCTGCCTGTACAGGCCATCGGTTGGAATAGCGGTTTCCGCTTCCATCATCTAGATATCCCCAGCTATTAGAATCACCAAAAATAAATACACGTTGCACACGATTTTCCTTTCCAGATTTTTAGGCTGAGTTACTTGCCTATCCTGCTATCACCTGACAATAATTACCTATAGTTTATTGGTAGCAAGATGAAACTAAATGTCTAACAATTTAACAGATAGATGCTACGCATTGCTTAGCCAGCTAAATCTTATTGCGGCTGATACCAAGATTAATGTTGTGCCGTTAACAGGTGGCGTAGCCAGCGATATTGCCTGTATCGAAGCTGATAATCAAAAATGGTGTGTAAAATTTGCCCTGCCTAAATTAAAGGTTGAAGCTGACTGGTTCGCGCCAACTCACAGGAATATTGCAGAATATAACTGGCTTTGTTTTGCGGCTGAAATCGTACCCCAAAATGCGGTCCAGCTATTTGGATATAGTGATGCGCTACAAGGTTTTGCGATGGCTTATCTTAGCGCAGACGATGTTTATCTCTATAAAGCCGCCTTGCTGGCAGGAAAAGATACTGGCACTGAAGCAGGCAAAATTGCCTCTGTGCTTGGCAAGATTCATCTTGCTTCATCTAGGGATGATTTTGATGCCAGCCCCTTTCAGAATCAGGATGATTTCTGGGCGTTACGAATAGAGCCCTATCTTTGCTATACTGCCTCTCACCATCCGGATATTTCAGATATATTGCTAGAAGAAGCTGAACGCCTATATCGCTCTGATACAGTTTTGATTCATGGTGATGTCAGCCCTAAAAACATTTTTTTCAGACATGCTGAACCAGTGATTCTAGATGCAGAATGCGCAACAATGGGTGACCCCTGTTTTGATATATCCTTCTTTCTGAACCATCTTATTTTAAAAGCTATTCATATGCCGCATAGACGGCAGGCCAATCTTCGGGCTGTTGGCGACTTCTGGCAGGTCTATGCGCATTATATTTGCTGGGAAGATGTAATGGTGCTGGAACAGCGTATATGCCAGCTTGTACCGGCATTAATGCTTGGCCGTGTTGATGGAAAGTCACCTGTTGAATATCTTAGTCTGTCTGAACAGGAAACCACACGCAAACTGGCATTGAAATTAATCAAAACACCACATGCAAATTTAAAAGAACTCTGTAATACTCTAGACAGCATTTTATCCTAACCCTGTTATCAAAGATTTTTTATGTCATCTATTTCATCTGTTCATGCTCGCCGGATCTGGGATTCCAGAGGCCAGCCTACTATTGAAGCAGAAATCAGGCTTGATAATGGAATTATTGGGCGCGGTATTGCGCCTGCTGGTGCATCACGTGGAAAGCGGGAAGCAATTGATTTACGTGATGGCGGCACATCTCTGAACGGCAAAGATGTGCATAAAGCGATCACCGGTATAAATACAGTGATTGCCAACAGGCTGACAGGCATGGATATATCTGATCAGCAAGCGATTGATCATGCCTTGCTTGAACTTGACCCCTCTCCGATGAAAACAGGGCTAGGCGGCAATGCGCTAGTGGCATGCTCTCTGGCTGCTGTGCAAACAGCCGCAATTGATAATGGCAAGCCATTATGGCGCCATCTGGCAGATTTATATGATTGTACCCCCAGCCTGCCTCTTGCTGAAATTCAGATTTTTGGCGGCGGTGCCCATGCTGCCGGTCGGGTTGATATTCAGGATTTCATGGTGATGGTACCCGGCGCGGCAGATTTTGACCAGATGATGGAGATTACTTCAGAGATATATTTTGCCGCAGGGGATATTATGGCATCCAGAGGCAAGCGATATGGCATTGCAGATGAAGGTGGCTGGTGGCCTGATTTTGCAAGCAATGAAGATGCGCTGGAAACACTTACAAAAGCGATTGAAAAAGCAGGTGAAAAGCCCGGCGAAAATGTTGTCATCTCATTAGATGTAGCCGCGTCTGAATTTAGGCAGAATTCTGGATATTATCTGGCTCTTGAAGACAGGTTTTTATCAAGTGAGCAGATGATTGACCTGATAGCAAGCTGGATTGACAGTTACCCCATCATATCAATCGAAGACCCGCTTGCCGAAGATGACACAGATGGCATGATCGCATTTACCAAAGCATTTGGAAACAGAATCCAGATTATCGGAGATGATTATCTTGTCACCAATAAAGAGATTGTCGCACAGGCAATATCCGATCATGCCTGTAATGCTGTTTTGCTGAAAGTGAACCAGATAGGCACGCTAAGCGAGGCGGTCGAAACATTCAAGCTAGCACGCTCAGCTGGCTGGCAGGTTATCGTGTCAGCTCGTTCAGGGGAAAGCGAAGATACCACAATCAGCCATCTTGCAACCGGCTTAGGGGCTGGACAGCTAAAAGTTGGGTCTTTTCAACGCTCTGAACGTATGGTGAAATGGAATGAGTGTTTACGTATTCAAGATCAATTAGGCCGCCAGAATTATGCTGGAGGCGCACCATTATCACACACATGGTGGCATAAACAGGGTTCAGTTAGGAAAGGATAAATCATGGACAATTTACATCTTAAAGGCAGCAGAGCCGTAATTACTGGCGGCGCAAGAGGCATGGGATATGCGATTGCAAAACGGTTTCTTGAAAAAGGTGCCTCTGTTGCGTTATGGGACCTTGATGAAGCTGGCCTGTCAAAGGCGGCTGATAATCTATCTGCGCTAGGCGAAGTGATTTACAACAAAGTTGATGTCAGCAAATTTGAAGATGTTGATGCTGCTACAAAACAGGCCCAGCAAAAGCTAGGCGGCGTTGAATTATTGGTTAATGCCGCAGGTATCGCAGGTGCAACCGCCCCTGTCACCGATTATCCAAACGATATGTGGCACAAGGTAATGGATATCAACCTAAATGGCATTTTCTATTGCTGTAAAACCATTGTGCCTTTGATGCAGGCTTCAAAATACGGCCGGATAGTAAATATTGCATCTATAGCCGGTAAAGAGGGCAATCCGAATGCCTCTGCCTATTCAGCCTCAAAAGCAGGGCTTATCGGGCTGACCAAAAGTTTAGGCAAAGAGCTTGCAACATCAAATATCAGTGTCAATGTTATCTGCCCTGCGGTGATTGATACAGAAATGCTGAAAGATGTAACAGAGGCGCATATTCAATATATGCTTTCCAAAATTCCGATGGGACGGATGGGCAGTGTTGACGAAATTGCCAATCTGGTAGAATTCCTTAGCTCGGAAGGATGTTCATACAGCACAGGGGCAGTATATGACTTGTCTGGTGGCCGCGCCACTTACTAGCCTAAATACGCGCCAAAGCCTGGCTTAAATCTTCGATAATATCTTCAGCATGTTCAATGCCAACAGATAGGCGAAGGGTGCTATCCCCTAGCCCGGCCTTTTTTCGCTGGTCGGAGGTAAGCTGTCTATGGGTGGTAGAGGCAGGATGAATAATCAGACTTCTGGTATCGCCTATATTGGCCAGATGCGAGATAAGATTGCACCCCTCTACCAGCCGCATACCTGCTTCAATGCCACCCTTGACAGAAAAGGTAAAGACAGAGCCTGCGCCTATCGACAGATATTTCTGCGCAAGCTTGTAATGGGGTGAGGCAGACAGACCAGCCCATGAAACTGTTTCTACCTTTGGATGCTGTTCTAAAAACAGGGCGACCTGTTCAGCATTTTGCATATGCTGGCGCATTCTTAATGGCAAGGTTTCCAGCCCAAGCAGGGTAAGCCACGCATTATGAGGCGACAGGACAGGCCCTAAATCACGTAATACAGAGGCATGACAATAGGTTATATATCCAAGCGGACCAAAGGTTTCTGCAAAGCTGATACCGTGATAGGCAGGGTCTGGACTACTCAGAGAGTCAAATCTGCCATTACCCCAGTCATACAGGCCGGTATCAATGACCGCGCCGCCTAGCGCCTGTCCATGACCTGCCAGAAATTTTGTGGTGGAATAGAGCACCAGATCAGCCCCCCATTGTTTGGGACGGCACAAAATAGGCGTGGCCATCGTATTATCAACCACAAGCGGCAACTGGCGTGCATGGGCAATCTCTGCCAGCATTTCCAGATCGGAAATATTCCCATCGGGATTTGCCAGCGATTCAGTAAATAACAATGCCGCATCAGGATCATCACATGCCGCTTTGACAGCATCAGCATCAGATACATCCACAAATGTGACATCCCAGCCGAATTTTTTGAAGCTAAAGGCAAATTGCGTAATCGAACCGCCATAAAGACGTGTGCTGGCAATGATTTTGGCCTGTGGTTTCATCAATGGATATAGCGCTACCATCTGTGCAGCATGGCCTGAACCAACACAGCAAGCGCCTATGCCACCATCAAGTGAAGCCAGCCTTTGTTCAAGTACAGAGGTAGTAGGATTGGAAAGTCGGCCATAAATATTTCCGGGCTGTTGTAAATCATACAGGCTGGCGGCATGATCTGTATTATCAAATGCAAAGGCGGCAGTATGATAGACAGGTACTTGGCGCGCGCCTGTGGCCGCATCTGGACGTGCGCCTGCATGGACTGACAATGTTTCAAGCTTGTCTGAAAAAAACAGACCACCGTCACGTTTTGGCGGTGGCACAGAAGGTGCGGCCGGACGAAGAGAAGATAGAAATCCAGACGCAAACCCGCCTAGCCCCAACAGGCCTGAAAGCCGTGTATGTTCGATTTTCGGGCATTTATCCATAATCACATCAAGCCCTGCTTCGGATGCGCGCGATGCGGCCGCCTCATTAACAATGCCAATCTGCATCCAGACTGTTTTTGCGCCAATGGCGATCGCCTCTTCTACAATGTCAGGGCAATCTGCTGCTGGCCGGAAAATATCGACCATATCTATCTGCTGGGAAATATCAGCTAACGAGGCAAAACAGCTTTGTCCTAAAATTGTCTGGCCTGCAAGGCGCGGATTTACCGGAATGATATGATAGCCCTGCGATAGCAGATATTTCATCACATAATAAGAAGGCCGCTTCCAGTTATCTGAAGCCCCGATGACAGCGATTGTCTTGGTGTTCTGCAAAATGGTAGCAATCTGGCTATCCATTTGGTGTGTATTTGTCATTTTAATGCCGCAGATTGATGATTACGTATCCATTCACGATAGACGGTAAATAGACCAGACGCAATAATCACGAATGCACCAAGCCATGTCCAGAAATCAGCGACATGGCCGAAAATAAAATATCCATACAAGCTACCCCAGATCAAAATACTATAATGCAAGGGCGCAACTGCTACCGCTAGGGCAATTTCAAGAGACCTAATCACCAGAATTTCACCACATGCCGCTAACACTGCCATCGCACCCATTAACATCAGATGATGGGTATTTTCAGGAAGCTCAAATATAAATGGTAATGGAATGGTGGTAATCAGAAACCCTGTCAGGGCAGTGTATAAAATGGTGGTTACGGTTGAATCATGCACGCCAATATGACGGGAAATTATCTGGCGTAACGCAAATAAAGACGCTGCCACCCCTGCCAGTAATAAAGCAGGATGAAAGGCGTGAAAGCCGGGCCTCAGCACAATCAGCGCTCCAATAAATCCAAATAAAACAGCGAGCCATCTGTAAATGCCAATACGCTCTTTAAGAATGAGCGCGCCTGCTATGGTAACGATAAAGGGCGAGATAAAAGTGATGGTGATGGCATCTGTAAGCGGAACAAATTTAATGGAAAGAATAAACAAAATAGCCGAGCCTACGGCGATCACACCTCTGAAAATCTGCAATTTGAGATGAGCAGTGCGAAATAACACAACACCTTTCAGAGATAGCAATACACACACGCACAGAATTAGCCCAAGCTGACGTGTCCAGACAATCTGAAGCGGGTGATAGTCAACAGTAAGCAATTTTGCAATGGCATCGACGGCAGAAAAAATGAACATTGCCAGCATCATCAGCAATGCACCTTTCATATTCTCGATTTTTTGTGCCAAAACACGCCCCCAAACTTATGCGCCATCTAGCACACATAGCATTATATCAGCACCACCATCTGAGAAATAGCAAGCTAAGAATAGATAATCTTACTAGATTATTGTTCTTATCAAAACAGGCTGAACCGCTATCACAATTTCCCATGCCGGCTTTTTCTAAATTCTTGAATACAAACTGTGCTCATGGCACATTCTTAGCTATGAGCAATGAAAAACCTTTACGAACAGCCGCAGATTACGACTTGGTGCGCTTCCAGCGTTCCCATGCGCAGGAACAGCTAGCCTCTCCTAGCTGGTATAAATCCGCCATAGACAAAAAAATATTAAAACATCTGATGCAACGCCGCGATTTACCTGCATTACGTGACACTATCCTGCTTTATGGGCTGTTAATAGGTTTGGCTGTAACTGCGGTCATGCTAGGGCCTAGCTGGCTAGGCGTGCCAGTCTGGCTTGCATATGGGGTATTATATGCCTCTGCGGCAGATTCCCGCTGGCATGAGGCAGGGCATGGCACAGCGTTCAAAACAGGCTGGATGAACGAAATTGTCTATCAAATTGCCTGTTTTATGATCATGCGCAATCCTGTGACGTGGAAATATAGTCATGCACGCCATCATACAGACACGTTAATTGTTGGGCGTGACCCCGAAATTGCACTGATGAGACCACCTAGAGCAATTCATACTATCTTAAACTTTTTCGGAATCCCTGATATTATTGATGCTTTCAAGCGGATGCTTGTCCATCTAACTGGCCAACTGTCAGCAGATGAAGCTACTTTTATTCCGCAAAACAAACATCAAGAAGCAATTTTCATCTCGCGTCTCTGGTTGCTGATATATGCCGGCGTAATTACAAGCTGTGTGCTCTTGCAAAGCTGGCTACCTGTATTACTGATAGGCGGGCCACGTATCTACGGCTCATGGCATTTTAACATGACAGGGCTTATCCAGCATGGCGGGCTAGATGATAATGTGACAGACCATAGATTAAATACCAGAACAGTCTTTATGAATCCGATTTCCAGATTTATCTATCTGAATATGAATTATCATGTCGAACATCATATGTTTCCAGCCGTCCCCTATTACAATCTGCCTGCATTGCATCAATTGCTAAAAGATGATTTGCCGCCACCTTCCCTATCAATCTGGGATGCTTATAAAGAAATGCTTCCGATCCTGTACCGTCAGCTCAAAGGAGAGGCTATCTATCTTGAACGAAGCTGGATAGCAGAACAAAAATGACAGAATTTACCTTAGACAATAACCTTAATAACACTAGCCATTTAATTGAAATTAAATCAAATATCCAGATAAGAATTGTTGATGATGAACGTTTTTTCTGGCTAATGCTTATCCCGCAGATTGACGGGTTGAAGGAATGGCACCAGATCCCGCATGATACCGTGACCGCCATGCATGAGATGATGCTGGAGATAAGTAGGCATCTGGAAACACGCCTT
>Ga0181589_10003889_pt1 | contig 11929 bp, 10 predicted proteins | sample 071ome_25_FD_132444 | JGI IMG/M metagenome (GOLD analysis project Ga0181589, IMG submission 132444) | Coastal salt marsh microbial communities from the Groves Creek Marsh, Skidaway Island, Georgia - 071410BT metaG (megahit assembly) | ecosystem: Environmental > Aquatic > Marine > Intertidal... | reverse complement strand
TTCGGCCTGTCGGAAGTGAACTGGGGCATTATCCCGGGCGGCATCGTCAGCTGGAATGTGGCCGATGTGCTGAGCTATCGCGACGCGCTCTACTATGCGGTCACAGGTGATCCGTTCGACGGCAAGACGGCGGAGAAAATCCGCCTCGTCAATTATGCGGTGCCCGCCAACAAGCTGCGCGCCGAGGCCATAAAGCTCGCCAAGAAGCTGATGACCAAGAGCCCGAACGCCATGCGCTTTACCAAGGAAGCGGTCCGCAGCGTGCGCCGCATGAATGAACCGGAAGCGGCGGATTATCTCAATGCCAAGAGCATTGCCTGCAAGGCGACCGACCCTATCCCCGGCCGCGAAGAAGGCATGCGTCAGTTCCTTGATGAAAAGAGCTACCGGCCTGGATTGGGACAGCTTGATCTCAAGAAGGCGGCGTCGCGCGGCAAGGGTGCGTCCGCGTCCAAGTCGACCGCCGGCAAGAAGGCGGCGAAGAAAAAGGCCAAGAAGGCGGCGCGCCGCCGTTAAGAAGTGTCGGGACGGGCGGGCATCTGCCCGCTCGTCTTTTTTTTAACTGTCGGAAAGAACCCTGTCGTAAGACCCATGACGATCGAGCTTTATCACAACGGCATGTCCACCTGTTCCCAGAAGGTCAGGATTACCCTGGCGGAAAAAGGGCAGGATTTTGAATCGCATCATTTCAACCTGCGGGCCCGGGACCAGCATCATCCCGATTACCTCAAGCTGAATCCCAACGGTGTGGTGCCGACAATCATTCATGACGGCAAGGTGATCTACGAATCTGCCGTCATTGATGAGTATCTGGATGATGTCTTTCCCGACCCGCCGTTGCGGTCCGCCGATCCCTATGAACGTTCCGTGATGCGGCGCTGGGTCAAGCAGTTGGATGAAGGGTTGCATGCCGCCAGCGCGACGATCAGCGCCTGTATCGCCTTCCGCTATCAGTTCATGGAAGGCAAGACGCCGGAACAGCTTAAGGAAACGCTCGACGGGTACGTCAATCCCGAGAAACGCCGGCGGATGACCGAGAACGTCATGGAAGGGGTCGAATCGAGCTTTTTCAAACCCGGCATCATGCGCATCGTAAAGATGCTGGATGAAATGGAAGCGGACATGCAGGACCGCGACTGGATGGCGGGCGAGGCTTATTCGCTCGCCGATATCGCCTTCACACCCTATGTCACGCGTGTATCTCATTTGCAGCAGGACTGGCTGTTCGACAGCCGCCCCCGGGTCGCGGCCTGGTTCGAGCGCATCTGCGCCCGGCCGAGCTATGAAACCGCAATGCGTAAATGGTTCATTCCGGATTTCCTCTCCCTGATGGAGGAAAAGGGTGCGGAAAACCGCGATCGCGTGCGTAAGGTAGTGGAGAGTGCCTGAGGGCTGCCGTAATTAAACAGCTTGGCAGCCAAAACTGATTGGGTACTATGTGGCAGCCACCTCAATTCGATTTGGGACCGGCAAAGAACATTTGGGAGATTCGTAAGATGAAAAAGATTCTGACGGCGGCGGTTTGCGCGACAGCTTTGCTCGCGGCGCCGCAGGCGATGGCCGCCAAGGCGAAAAAGATCAAGATCGGTTTCGTGACGACGCTGTCGGGCGGTCCCGGCGTTATCGGCAAGGATATGCGCCAGTCGGTGCAGATCGCGCTTGATCACCTCGGCAGCAAGATGGCCGGTGTTCCGGTTGAGGTGATTTTCGAGGACGATCAGGTCAAACCGGAAGTCGGCAAACAGAAGACCGAAAAGCTTCTGAACAAGGACAAGGTCGATTTCGTATCAGGCTTTATCTGGTCGCATGTCGTGCTGGCGTCGCGGAACCCCGTCGTCAAAGCCGGAAAGTTTCTGATTATCTCCAACGCCGGCACCTCCAAAATCGCCGGCCGTCTCTGCCACGAGAATATTTTCTCCACGGCCTGGCAGAACGATCAGGTGCCGATGGCGCTGGGCGAAGTGCTCAACAAGCGTGGCGTCAAGAGCCTCTATATCGTTGCGCCGAACTACGCGGCGGGCCGCGATATGGTTGCCGGCGTGGAAAGAACCTTCAAAGGCAAGGTGCTTGGCAAGGATCTGACCAAATGGCCGACCCAGCTGGATTTCTCGGCTGAGCTCGCCAAGGCGCGCGCGGCGAAGCCGGACGGGGTGTTCATCTTCTATCCGGGGCGCGCGACGAACGCGTTCTTCCGCCAGTACGCCCAGGCAGGCATGACCAAGACGCCGCTTTATTCGGTGTTCAGCGTCGATTCACTCAGCCTGCCGAAGCTGCAGCAGGCAAAACTCCAGAATGTGCTTGGGACCTTCAATACGCAGTTCTGGTCGCCGGATCTCGAGACGCCGGTCAACAGGAAATTCGTTGCCGATTACCGCAAGAAGTTCAACGCCTACCCGTCCCATTACGGCGCACAGAGCTATGACTCGATTATGATGATCGCCGATGCGGTGAAAGCGGTGAACGGGGACCTGTCGAAGATGGACGCGATGCGGGCGCAGATGCGCAAGGCTGAATACCCGTCGGTTCGCGGCAAATTCACCTATGGCAACAACCACTTCCCGATTCAGGATTTCTATCTGCGTGAAGTCGTCAAGGATGCGGATGGTAACTGGACGACCAAGATCGTTCAGAAAGTCTATGAGAACCATCAGGACGTCTATGCCAATAAGTGCAAGATGAAGAAGACCTGGTAATCGGTCACGATACGGCTGAACGGGGGCGCCTGAGCGCCCCCGTTTCCGTATCCGGTTCGTAATTTCTATGATCGACGGCGCGCTTCTTTTCGAACAATTGTTCAACGGGCTCCAGCTCGGCCTGTTGCTGTTTCTGCTCGCCGCCGGATTGACGCTGGTCTTCGGCATCATGGATATGATGAATCTGGCGCACGGCTCGCTCTATATGATGGGCGCCTATGTCGCCGCACAGGTGACGCTCTGGACCGGCTCGTTCATTCTGGGCGTCGCCGTTTCGCTGCCGGTTATCCTATTGCTTGGCGTCATTCTGGAAGCGAGTGTGTTGCGGCCGCTCTACGCGCGTGGACATCTCGATCAGGTGCTGGCGACGTTCGGAATGATCCTGTTTTTCAACGAGTTCGTCCGGCTTGTCTGGGGCCCTGACGGTATCGAAGTGCCGCTGCCCGCGTTCCTGAAAGGCAATGTCGTCCTGTTTGATATTCCGCTGCCCAATTATCGGCTGGTGGTGATCGGCGTCGGGCTGCTGGTTGCGCTCCTGATCTATTTGCTGGTCACGAGAACCCGCACCGGCATGCTGATCCGGGCCGGGGCGTCAAACCGAGAAATGGTTCAGGCGCTCGGTATCGATATCAACCGGGTCTTCACGCTGGTCTTCGGTATCGGCGCGGCGCTGGCGGCGCTGGCCGGTGCATTGGCCGGACCTATTCTCGCCGTTACCATCGGAATGGGAGAACATATCCTTATCCAGGTACTGGTGGTCATCGTCATCGGCGGCATCGGGTCGATCCGGGGCGCGTTTGTCGGCGCCATGCTGATCGGCATCATGGATATTCTCGGGCGGTCCTTTCTCGATACTTTTTTCAAGCTGTTCCTGCCGGACAATGCGGCGGAAACCGCCGCCCCCGCCGTTGCCTCAATGCTGATTTATATCCTGATGGCGGGCGTGTTGTTTTTCCGGCCGCAAGGCCTGTTCCCGGCAAAGACGGGCTAGGCCATGGGAAACCGGATTCAAACCATTATCGTCGCGCTGGTCTTTATCGGGCTCGCCTTTGTGCCGCTGCTGGCGGAGGCGACGGATACGCCGTTCTATCTCGACCTCGCCCGGCGGTTGATGATCCTTTCCATCGGCGCGCTCAGCCTCAATCTGATCATGGGATATGGCGGGCTGATCAGTTTCGGCCATGCCGCCTATATCGGCATCGGCGCCTATACGGTGGGGATCTGCGCTGAACATGAGCTGGTCAGCGGGTTTATTCAGTGGCCACTCGCGATCCTTGTTTCCGGCCTGTTCGCCGTGGTGTTCGGCGCGATCAGCCTGCGCACGCGCGGCGTTTATTTCATCATGATCACGCTGGCGCTGGCGCAAATGATGTATTTTCTGGGCGTCAGCCTCGACCGCTATGGCGGGGATGACGGGTTGCCTTTGATCGAGCGCAGCTATTTCAATGATCTGATCGATATATCCGACGATCTCACGCTCTATTACGTGATTTTCCTCTCCCTGGCCCTGTGCCTGCTATTCAGCCAACGGCTGGTCAATTCCCGCTTCGGCATGGTTATACAAGGTGCACGGTCGAATGAGGGCCGGATGAAGGCGATCGGTTTCCCCACGTTCCGGTATCAGCTCACGGCTTTCGTCATCGCCGGGATGATGGCCGGTTTTGCGGGCGCGTTGCTGGCCAACCATACGGATTTCATCAATCCGGACATGATGCATTGGACGCGTTCCGGCGATCTGATCATCATGGTGCTGCTGGGTGGCATGGGCAGCCTGGCCGGACCTGTCATCGGCGCGCTGGTTTTTCTGCTGCTGGAGGAACTGCTCTCCGGCATCACCGAATATTGGCAGCTTATTTTCGGTCCGTTCCTGGTCCTGGCCGTGTTGTTCGCCCGCGGCGGATTGCTCGGCTTTTTCTCCGAGAAGGAGAGGGAAAATGGCTGATCCGCTGATGGAAGTACGCGGCCTCCGCAAAAGCTTCGGCGGGGTGGTGGCCACCGATAATCTTGATCTGTCGGTAGAAACCGGATCGATCCACGCCATCATCGGTCCCAACGGCGCGGGCAAGACGACATTGATCAACCAGCTATCAGGCATGCTTGCGAGCGATAGCGGCGCCGTCCGTTTTGCCGGGCGCGATATTACCCGGTTGCCGACACCGGTACGGGCAAGATCGGGGCTCGCCCGGACATTCCAGATCACATCGATCTTTCATGAATTCACCGCGCTGGAAAACGTCGCGCTGGCGGTTCAGGCCAATGACGGGCATTCCTTCCGCTTCTGGCGTTCGGCGCGGACCGAAACACGATTGACCGAACCGGCGCTGGCGGCGCTGGAAACCGTCGGGCTGGCCGGGCGGGCGGATGTCATGGCGCGCCTGATGTCACATGGCGAACACCGGCAGCTTGAGATAGCGATGGCATTGGCCACCGAACCGCGCATGCTGTTGCTGGATGAACCGATGGCCGGGATGGGGCCGGATGAGTCGCGCCGTATGGTCGATATCCTGTCGCGTCTGAAAGGCGATCAGACTATCCTGCTGATTGAACATGACATGGATGCGGTATTCGCACTGGCGGACCGGATTACCGTTCTGGTCTATGGCCGCGAAATCGCGACCGGCACGCCGGATGAAATCCGCGCCAATGAAGAGGTGCGGACGGCCTATCTCGGCGATGAGGCGGAGGCGGTCTGATGCTGGAGGTCAAGGGGCTCGAAACCGCCTATGGGACAAGCCAGGTCCTCTTCGGCATCGATTTCGCCGTCGGCGCGGGGGAGGTGGTGACGCTGATGGGCCGGAACGGCATGGGTAAGACTACGACAATCCGGTCGATCTGCGGGCTGATCCGCGCCAAGGCGGGGTCGGTGACATTCGATGGCGCCGAGATGCTCGGCCGTCCCGCCCATGTCATTGCCAAATCCGGGATCGGACTGGTGCCGGAAGGGCGGCAGATTTTCCCTAACCTGACCGTGCGCGAAAACCTTGTCGCGACGGCTCATAATGACGCTGGCGCGGCCAACCCGTGGACGCTGGAGCGGGTGCTGGATTATTTCCCGGGCGTCGCCGCGCGGATCAACGGAATGGGGAACGAATTATCCGGCGGTGAGCAACAGATGCTGGCCATCGGGCGTGCCCTGATGACCAACCCGAAATTGCTGATTCTGGATGAGGCGACGGAAGGGCTGGCGCCGCAAGTCCGGGGCGATATCTGGCGCTCGCTGGAGGATCTGAAATCCGAGGGTCAGGCGATCCTGGTAATCGACAAGAATCTGGCCGCCCTAAACCGCATTGCCGACCGGCATTTCATTATAGAAAAGGGCGTTGTCGTCTGGAACGGCACGCCCGAGGCGTTGACCGCCCAACCCGATATCCACGAACGCTATCTCGGCGTCTGAATTCTTGTTTTCCCCAAAAAGAAAACCGGCGCGCCCATCGGGACGCGCCGGCTTCCTGAAGCCATATGGCCTCGCGCTTTATTCCTTGTACAGGATCTTGCGGATGGTGTCGTAAGGCACCGTCATCTTGCGCTTCTTGGCATCGTCCCAGGTCGAACCATTGATGGTGGAAAGCCACGCCTTGGCGTAGTCGCCTTCCAGCTCCATCTTCTGGACGCCGGCCGCGAAAATCTTCGCATTGTCCGCATTGGCGATCTTGCGCAGCGTCTTGCCGCTCTCCTTTTCGAACGCAAGAGCATGCTTCATCACGAAGTCCTTTTCAGACTTCGACAGGCCCTGCCATTTCTTTTCGTTCATGACCAGCATGGTCGAGGAACGCCAGAAGCCGGGGCCGACGCGGTATTTGATATATTCCTGCCAGCCATATTTGGTGACGGCACCTTCCGGCCAGGCAAGGCCGGTGACAACGCCGCGCTGCAGCGCGGTGTAAACATCACCCGGCGAGATAACGACCGGGGTCGCGCCCATTGCCTTGAGTAAAGGGATGTAAAGCGCGGTGGCGCGCATCTTCTGGCCGACCAGTGAAAGACCGGTTTCCTTGGACAGTGCCGGCTTCTTGGTCAGATAGACATGAAAGTTGGACCCGCCCCAGAACGGCCAGGCGATGATCCGGGCGCCGATGCCCTTGATCCAGCCTTTGCTCATTTCGGCGATACCGCCGTTCTCGCGGATTTCCCACGGAGAGCGGTTGGCGATCGCGGTGACCCGCGATTCAGGCACCTGACCGGCATAGTAGGAGCTTGGCGAAATCAGCAGGTCGATAAGACCGCGCTTGATGAAGCTGCCCTGCTGTTTGCGCGGGGTGACTTCGGGGCCGCCTTTATACTGAAGGGAAATCGCGCCCTTCGCGGCGTTGACCGGCTGATGGAAATCGCGGAAATAGGTTTCGATCTGATCATGGTTGCGGGGCAGACCCGAAACCACGGACAAAGTCTTTGCGTCGACGGCGGGCGCCGCGTAAATGAACGCGGTGGCCGCAAGCGCCGCACTCGACGCCAGAAGCTTGGTAGTCTTCATTTATAGAATCTCCCAGAGTTTAATCTTTGACATAGGCTTGCGAAACACGTCGCATTTCGATTCGAACAGTCATTGCACTGAATCGACGCCGTAAAATGGCATTACTGCCGTAAAATCGCAAGCGTCCAGTCGGATGGCTTGCGTTACGGCTAATGTCGTCAAAGGGGTTGTCCTGTTGTCATCGTTCCGTCATCCTGCAGCCACTATCAGGCTTGAGACCGGCCCAAAAAACCGGCTTTACAGGGAAGGGATTTTTCGTGGCCATAATCGTGCAGGGATATAATTTCCTGATTCGGGCGTTGGCGGTGATCTCCGGTGTGCTGATCTTCACGTCATTCGTCATGATCTGCGTCGATGTGTCGATGCGGATACTCGGGTTCAACCCGCCGATCTTCACGATCGGGGTCGTTGAATACACATTGCTCTGGTTCGCCATTCTGGCGGCTCCGTGGATAACCCGGTTGAAGGGGCATGTCTTTATCGACGCGGTGACACAGTTTCTGCCCGCAATCGTAAAGATGGTGGTTGCGAAAATCGTCTACGTCATCTGCATTTTCTCCTGTCTCGTTTTTGCCTGGTATTCCTGGGACAATTTCTGGGTCAACTGGCTGAACGACACGATCGACGTGCGCGGCGTCGACTTGCCGCTTTGGTTGCTGTTTATGCCGATGCCGCCCTGTTTCATTCTGGTGGCGATTGAATTCGGTCGCTTTCTGGTGGGTATCGACGATATGTATTCTCATTCTATTGAAGAGCGTGAGGGGGTCTGACCATGGAATGGTATTGGGCTCTCGCCACCCTGATCGGCTTTGTCATTTTCTTCATGGCGCTTGGTGTGCCGGTCGCGTTGACCTTCATCACAACCAACATCATCGGCGTCATGATCTTTATGGGCGGCGAAGCCGGGCTGCCGCAGATCGTTGAAAATTCAACCGCATTGATAACGCGCTTCGCCCTCGGACCTGTGCCGATGTTCATCATGATGGGCGCGCTGTTCTTCCATACCGGGCTCGCGATCAGAGTGTTTGACGGGTTGGACGTGCTGTTCGGAAAATTGCCCGGACGGCTTTGCTTTCTGACTGTTGCGGGCGGCGCGATGTTCTCGACTCTCACTGGGTCCAGCATGGCCAATACGGCGATGCTCGGCTCCCTGATGGTCCCGGAAATGCAGAAACGCGGCTATAACTGGCGCATGTCGATGGGGCCGATCTTGGGGACCGGTGGTCTCGCCATGATCATCCCGCCGTCGGCGCTAGGCGTGCTGCTGGCTTCTGTCGCCAATATCGATGTCGGACGGTTGCTGATTGCCGGTTTTCTGCCCGGTTTCATATTGGCCGGCCTCTACGCGATCATGATTTTCGGGCAGTTGAAGCTTAATCCGGAATCCGCACCGGCCTATGACGTTGAAATGCCGCCAGTGGCGGAACGCATCAAAATCGTCTGCACCAATATCCTGCCGATGGGTCTGGTGGTGTTCATGGTTGTCGGCTTCATCATTCTGGGTCTCGCGACGCCGACGGAGGCTGCGGCTTTTGGCGTTCTCGGCGTCATGATCCTGGCCGCCGCGTTTCGCGTTCTCAGCTTCCAATCAATTTTCACCGCGGTGCAGGCGACTGTGAAGGTCGGTGCCATGGTGTTTTTCATCATCATGAGCTCGACCGTCTTCAGCCAGCTTCTGGCCTTTTCAGGGGCGAGCGCGGGGCTGCTCGCCTGGGCGACCAGTTTCGATATTTCGAAATACTGGATCCTGCTGGTGATGTTCTGCATCCTGATTACGCTCGGCATGTTCATGGATGCGACGTCGATGATGCTGATTACCGTGCCGATCTTCTTTCCGTTGGCGCATCAGCTTGGCTTCGACCTGATCTGGTTCGGGCTGTTTGTCTTGATGACCTTTGAAATGGCGGGTACGACGCCGCCCTTCGGGTTATTGCTCTATGTCATGCTGGGTGTGGCGCCAAAGGGAACAACCCTGTTCCAGGTAGCGAAAGCAGCCTTCCCGTTTCTGGTTTGCGATGCGATCCTGATCCTGATGATGGTGGTGTGGCCGGGAATTGCCTTATGGTTGCCCGGACTCATGTAACCGAACGGGAAGAAATTTTCCCAAGAAAGGGAGGCTTAGGCCTCCTTTTTTTGTTGGGCTACCGGCCTTCGCGCCGCCAGGCGAGGAGAAGCGCCCCCAACCCGGCCAATAGAACAAGCAACCCGGGAAATAGCGGGATTTCATTGACGTTGCGGACGGTGTAGTTGCGGTTGTCCAGAATACCGAACCAGTCGTCACCACCCGCAACACGCCCGGGCCGCACTCGCCTGAGTGAGGGCGGCCCGTCCCGCCACCACGCGATGCCGCCGCCCAGCTTTGCCACCAACGGCGCGAATTTCTCCGCAGTCGTCCGCATATCGGCGAATTCCAGCGGGTTGAGCGTGCCCACCGCAGTGAGTGTCACGCGATCACCATCCTTGATCCGGTAAACGCCGGTTTCGGGCGCGGCGACGAATCCCCGTGCCCGTCCGCCGATGCCTTCCGTCATCCGGATATTCAGTTGCCGCCCCGATGGGGTCGTGACCTCAACCGGGTCGGGGTTGGGCTCCACGCTGCGCCGTGTAATCGCCAGGCGGTCGCCATCGACCCGGGCGCGCAGGCTGTTTTCCTCCAGCTCGGGTTCCTTCATCAGCCAGTGCGCGATGCGCCGCAGCAGTTCGCCATGGGGGCCGCCGCCATTATAGCCGCGCGCCCACAGCCATATGTGATCGCTCAATAGCTGCGCGACACGCCCCTTGCCGACGCGATTGACCAGCAGGATGGGCCGCTCGCCATTGCCGCGCATCAGGGCATAACCTGCGCGTTTGCGGACTTCGATCTGCCGGAACCATTTGCCCCAGCGCGGCAGTTCTTCGCCGATCCCGGCACCGGGCAGGTCGGCGGTCACCGCATGGCGTTCACCGGTCGTGGTCAGTTGGGGGCGAACCGCGCCGGCATAGACCCGGCCCGTGGGTTCGCCCGGCAAAATCTTGCCGAGCGGCGTCGCATACAGCGTTTCCATACTGGCGAATTCCGGCCCGGCGGCTTCCAGGATCGCGCCGCCATTTTCCACATAGCGCCGGATGTTATCGATATAGACCGACGGTAGAACGCCGCGCCGGCGATAGCGGTCAAAAATGATGAGGTCGAATTCCTCCAGCTTTACCTCGAACAGTTCGCGGATGGGAAAGGCGATCAGCGACAATTCGCGGACCGGTGTCAGATCCTGCTTTTCGGGTGGCCGCAGAATGGTGAAATGCACCAGATCGACCGACGGATCGGCCTTCAGCAGGTTACGCCAGGTGCGTTCGCCGGGATGCGGTTCGCCTGAAACCAGCAAGACGCGCAGCCGTTCCCGCACGCCATTGATCGACACAACAGCGCGGTTATTGATTTCGGTCAGTTCGCCCGGCGACGTCCTGACTTCCATCTGGATTATGTTTTCACCCGCGTGATCCGGCGTGATCCTTACGATTTCCGGCTGGCCCGGGCGAACGGTGATGTTGCGCGGCGGCCCGCCATCTTTGGTGATGGAAAGAGGTATAGGTCCGGCATTGGGTCCATTATCCTCGACGCGGATGCTGATCTCTGTTTCCTTGCCGACGATGCCGAATTTGGGTGCCTTCTCAACAACAAGCCTGCGGTCGAATTCGCCGCGTTTGCCGGTCAGAACCACATGAAACGGGCCTTTCAGCCCGCGAGAGGCCGGGTTGTCGGGAATATCATGAACCTGACCGTCGGTGATTACGATTGTGCCGGCCCGGCGCGACGAGGGTATATCCGCGGTATTGCCGATCAGCGACCGGAACAGCCTGGTGCCATCAACCCGGTCCGCATCCGCGCTGCCCGGCCCGCCGGCGCGAATAACGCGGACTTCCAGATTGCGCATGTTACCGGCGGTCTTGCGGATATGATCCAGCGCCGCGCGCGTGACTTTTTCCCGGTCTTGCGTGTTCTGGCTGGCTGATTCATCGACCAGCACCGCCAGCACGTCATTCTGCTTTTCACGTTCTTCCTCGACCGCCACGGGGTTGGCCAACGCCAGCAGCAGCACGGCAAGGGCGATCGCCCGCCAGCCAAGCCCCGAGGCGCGGCGCCAGGCGCCATAGGCTAGCGGCAGGAGCGCTGCCACGGCAAGACCCAGTACAACGGGCCAGGAAAACAGGGGTGAAAATTCGATAGAGATCATCGTTTGCCGTGCCCGTCCGCCGCCGCTACTGACCCAGCCGCTCGATAATCGAGGGCACGTGAACCTGATCGGTCTTATAGTTTCCGGTCATGGCGTACATGATCCAGTTGACGCCGAACCGGAAGGCGTATTCGCGCTGTCTTTCTCCGTTCGGCACAACCGGAAACATCGGCAGGCCGTTCTTTTCCCGCGCCCAGGCGGCGGCCCAGTCATGACTGCCGATGATGACCGAGGAAACACCGTCATTATGCCGTCCGCCGCGCCGCTCCACCCAGACCGTTCCCCCGGTCCAGCGGCCCGGAAAATGATTGAGCAGGTAAAATGCCTTGGTCAGCACATGATCGTTCGGGACCGGGATCAGGGGCGGGATATCCAACTCACCGATCAGATTGCGGAGCTTTGCCGTCGCCGCGCCGCCCGATCCCATAATGCTGGTATTGATGCTGCCTTGTTCGCGCGTGTCGAACAGGATCGTGCCGCCGGTCCGCAGATAGGCGTTGAGCTTCGCAATCACGCGATGCGATGGCGGGCGCTGTCTCTGCGATACCGGCCAG
>Ga0181589_10003884_pt1 | contig 11938 bp, 10 predicted proteins | sample 071ome_25_FD_132444 | JGI IMG/M metagenome (GOLD analysis project Ga0181589, IMG submission 132444) | Coastal salt marsh microbial communities from the Groves Creek Marsh, Skidaway Island, Georgia - 071410BT metaG (megahit assembly) | ecosystem: Environmental > Aquatic > Marine > Intertidal... | reverse complement strand
GTACGCAACCGCTGCATTTCAGTCGGCATAGCATGGATTTGGCGTATATTCAGTGACATACTTTCAGCCATGCTGCATAAATGGCATGCCGTATAACAACAAAAAGAATAATAGTTCGACCTGGAACTGCCGCCATGAACGAATCCGAACTCATCGAAGCCCTCCACAATGCGATAAGCCTGAATGACAATGTATTCTTCGGCTATGTCGGCATCATGTCAGGCTTCCTTGTCATGAGTTATCTGGCCGCGGACAAACTGCCCAGGCTACTGGCCTGGATCGTTCTTGCCCTTTTCTCCTTCGTGTCCCTGTTGCTGATGTTCAGGCTTTATCTCAATGGCGGGGATTCTGCCGCACTGATGGCCTACATGCGTGAGCAGGAAGCCCAGGGCAACCTGAACCTGGCGGGATTCGGCGACAATCCCGCATGGTCAGACATTGTTGTTCCCGGCCTGGAAATACTCAGTACCGTGGGCGGCTACCTGGGCTGCGTCGTCTTCTTTGTCCAGAGACGCATTCACGGCTCCCGGCAGGACAAGCCCGAGGCTGGGCCATGAGCTAACACGACCTCATCGAAACCTGGCTTGGCCACAGTGATTTTTTGCTGACGGTCTTCGTGGCTTTCATCTCGAGCACCTCCGCCTACCTGATCGTGGCGAACATAAAAGGTCGGGAGTTGCCCAATAAATTGTTTGTCCTCGTCACCTGCCTGTACATCCTCGCCTCAACGTACTTCATCCTGTTCTACGTAAAAGTTTGCGAATCCATGCTGAACGTCCGCACCCGGATGATCGAGGCAAACATGGACTGGTACACCGTCGTCTACGAGCCGCAGTTCATCTTTCCCGCCATCGTATCCATCGGGGGAATATTGATGATCTCGCTGGCAATCGGCTCCATCTGGTATTTTGCCCGTTTACGACAATCATGAAATGCCACGACAAAACATAACGCCCTGAAAAAAAGGGGCGATCCCATATCAGGGAACGCCCCTTTTCATGCCTTCCAGTTATTTGTTATTCGTGCAGTTCCGCATCCTCTTCATCCTCTTCCTCGACAGGTGCCGGTGCAGGCGCTGGCCGGCCAAAGGCCGGCGGTGGATTGTCCTTCGCGTCGTTGGACAGGCTCACCACGTAGGCGCGAATCGCATCCGCATCGTCCGCATCCAGGAATTCCCTGAAGGACACCATGCCGTTGTTCTGCAGCGCACCGTCGATGACGATGGCGCTGAACAACTCGGCACTGTTGAGTGCCGGTGAATATTTCAGGTCGGGGAACAGGCTGCTGACGCGGCCGTTGTTGCCGTGGCAGCTCGCACAGTGTTCGTTGTAGTGCTGCTCGCCTGCCGCCAGTAGTGTTTCATCGCCGAAGTTGGCGGGCGGGTTCAGTTCCGGCGGCGTGTAGCTCAGCATTTCCGGCAGCACCGCATCACCGTCCAGTGTGTACACGAGCAGGCGCGAATAACTGGGCGCCCGGTAGGCGTTGGGACCGAAGCCGCCGCCCTGCCCGGCCACCACCGCGATGTACTGCTTGCCGTCGATGGCATAACTGGCGGCGCCGCCGACTATTCCGGACTGCGTTTCCGTGGTCCAGATCTTGTCGCCAGTGTCAGCACGGAACGCCGAGAAGGTGCGGTCAGCAGTTCCCTGGAAAACCAGGTTGCCGGCCGTAGTCAGTACGCCGGAGCGGGAACCGCCCTGGCGCTGCTGCCATACCGGTTCCTTGGCGACCGGGTCCCAGGCCAGCAGGTAGGAGCCCGCCCCTTCCAGTTCCGGCGCCGGATCCTGTGGGCGCTTGCCGACATTGATGGACAACAACTGGTTGCCCATCTTGGCGCCGGCCTCGGCCACCAGCGGGAAGCTGCCGTAGTTGGTGGGGATATACATATAGCCCGTATTCGGGTTGAAGGCCATCGGGTGCCAGCTGTGCGCGCCGCCAGCTGACGGCACCACGTGGAAGCCGCGGTCACCGAAGGCGCCGTAGTTGGCGTCCGGGTTGATGACAGGACGGAAGTTCTCGTCGAAACCCAGCATCCAGTTGGCGGTCGGCACGTACAGATCGGCCGAAATGACTTCGCCGGTGGCCACCTCGATGACATAGAACACGCCGTTCTTCGGTGCCTGCATCACCACGTGACGCTCGACGCCGTCGATGACGATATCGGCGGTGGTCAGCTGCTGGGTGTTGTCGAAATCCCAGCTGTCCATTGGCGTGGCCTGGTAATGCCACCGGTATTCGCCGGTGGTGGCATCCAGCGCGACGATGGAGGCGGTGAACAGGTTGTCGCCGCCGCCCGGAGAGCGGATTTCGGCCGGCCAGGGCGCGCCGTTGCCGGTGCCGATGATGACCATGTCGGTTTCCGGATCATACAGAATGCCGTCCCAGGGCGTACCGCCACCGCCGGTTTCCCACCAGTCGCCGTTCCAGGTGTCGGCGGCCCAGGCCAGTTCCGGCTGCTCGAACCCGAGCTCCGGGTTGCCGGGCACCGCCCACCAGCGCCACAGCTCCTCGCCGGTGTAGGCATCATAGGAGGCCAGATAGCCGCGCATGTGAAATTCGGAACCGGCTTCACCGATGAAGATGCGGCCGTTGGCGATGCGCGGCGCGCCGGTGATGGACAACTGCTTGCTGCGGTCGGTGGCCTGTTTTTCCCAGACCAGTGCACCGGTTTCCGCGTTGACGGCCACCAGGCGGCCGTCGAGCGTACCCCAGATGACCATGCCGTCCCAGGTGGCGACCCCGCGGTTGACGATGCCGCAGCACAGGTTCACGGCCCATTCGCCCGGCACTTCCGGATCGTATTTCCACAGTTGTTCACCGCTGGCGGCATCGAAGGCGTAGACCTTGCTCCAGGGCGCGGAAACATAGATGCGCCCGTCGTAGACCACCGGTGTGGTTTCGTAGGCGCCGCCCTTCTCCGCGAGATCGGCGTACCAGCCCAGGCTGAGTTGCTCGATATTGTCGGCATTCACCTGGTCGAGGGGGCTGTAGCGCTGCTCGGAGTAGTCGCGTCCGTAGGCCGGCCATTGGCCCGGATCCGCCATCGCCTCGACTGTGCCTGGAGATGTCGCGGCCAGGACAGGCGCCCCACCCTGCGCTGTGGTACTCGCTGATTCAGTGGCTGGCGCGCCGGAATCGCCGCAACCGGCAAGCGATGCAGCCAGGATGGACAGGATGGCAAAACGGGTAAAGTTCAGGTAACGCATGCGTGGACCCCCTTGAGCGTGCATAAGCGTGTGACAACGGCCAATGTTAGCTGCTGGCGAAGTGAGCGAAAAGGATTGTTGCAAGTTCCGTCAACAAATCGCGGCAGCGTCATCCAGCCGGGTGTTACTGGACGCCATCGGAGCAGCCGTTTATTCTCGCCTGACGCACTGGGAGCAGTAAAAAAGCGAGTCATGGATATTGCCATCAGCAAACTGTCCGACGCGGAGCATCGCGTCACCATCACACGCCGGGACGGATCTACCGAATCGACGACAATGGTGACCCGTGAATTCCTGCGCCATGATTTTGCGCACTTCGCCGTGGAAAGCGAGGTCCCCGTGGCACTTGGCTACTGGGGTTGCGTGGCGGCGGGTGCCACGCTGACCGGCGATGGCGCCGGCGGCCGGGATATTGCCCTTGCCGAAACGCTTGCGGGCCCGGTGCAGACATTGATGCGCCTCGAGGCACCGCCGGACAAGTATCTCGCCATGCTGGAACGCCTCCAGCCACAGATCGCGACACCGGACCTGGCCCAGCGCCTGTTTGAACGCGCGCGCCAATTGACCGGTCACTGGCGGGCGACACCTTTCGGCGAAACGATGCATATTAGTTGGGCTGAAAAGACATGACAACCAAATTTTCTGGAAGGTTAAACTGGCCATGAACGACGACATCAGTCACATACACAGGTACTACTCGCCGGGAGACCTGTACGGCAACATCCTTGCCGGCCTGAAAACCCTGGGCAAGGACCTGGCTTCACTCACCCCGGACGACCTGCAGCCCGTCGACGAATTCCATATCCGCGGCGACAAGGCGACCCGGGAGCTGATCGCGCTCGCTGCCTTTACACCCGACATGCATATCCTGGACGTTGGTTGCGGCATCGGCGGCTCCACGCGCCGTCTCTCCCATGAAACCGGCTGCAGGGTCACCGGCATCGACCTCAGTGACGAATACATCGACACCGCGAAGAAACTCACCGACCTGCTCGGCATGCAGGACAAGGTGGATTTCCAGGCATGCAGCGCACTCGACCTGCCCTTTGCCGATGACAGCTTTGACGGCATCTGGTCGCTGCAGATGAACATGAACGTGAAAGACAAGCTGGGCTGGCTGAAGGAAACCTGCCGCGTGCTCAAACCGGGCGGTCGCGCCGTCATCTACGAAGTCTATGGCGGCAGCAATACGCCGCAGCATTTTCCGGTGCCCTGGGCGCAGGACCAGAGCATGAGTTTCCTGGTGCCCGCCGCTGCCTTTCGTACGCTGGTGGAACAGGCCGGGTTCAGCGTCGCCGGCTGGCAGGACAAGACGCCGCAGGCGCGGGAAGCCTTTGCCGGCGCCAAACTGCCTGAAGGCGAACCGTTATTACCGGCACTGGGTGTCTGGATGCTGGCCGGCCGTGACATCCAGACCAAAGCCTGGAACCTGCGCCGCAACCTCGACGAGAACCGGGTCACCCTGATCGAGTGCCTGGCTGTCAAACAATAGGAGAAGCCCCATGAAAACCATGACCTGCCGCCAGCTGGGCGGCGCCTGCGACGAAACATTCACCGCCGAGACGTTTGAGCAGATTGCTGCCATGAGCCAGCAGCACGGCATGGACATGTTTGAAAAACAGGACGCCGACCACCTTGCCGCCATGCAGGCGATGCGCCAGCTCATGCATGCACCGGATGCCATGCAGAAGTGGTACAACGAAAGAAAAGCGGAATTCGAAAACCTGCCCGACGACGACTGATTACGACGTGATCAGTAACCCATGGACCGGTTGTAGATATACACGGACAGCGCCTTGATCTGCGCGGCACTGAGTGTATCGCTCCAGGCGGGGCAGCTTTCCGTCCTGCCGTTGGCAATCACATCGTATATCTGCTCCCGCGTATCGCCGAACAGCCAGATGTCATCGGTCAGGTCGGGGCCGCCGAACGGCTTGTAGCCGCTGCCGTCCTCGGCATGGCATTCAGCGCAGAGACTGCTCAGGCCGGCAACACTTTCCACCGCAGCGGCATCGTGATCCCTCCCCGCCAGGCTGTAAACATAATCCACGAGCCCGTTCAGTTGGGCGTCGGTCATGTTCAGTTCCAGGTAACCGGGCATCTGTGAATAGCGCGTATCGGGACAGCCGCCGTAGCGCTTGAGGTCATCCGCGCAATCGGTGTTGCGCACGCCGTACAGGATGGTCTGCATGATCTCGAACACCCCTTCCGCCTGCGTCATTTCAAAGCCGGTCATGCCCCAGTTCCAGTCGAAGTCCACCAGGTTGGGTACGCCGATCTTTCCGGTGAGATCGGCACCGTGGCAGGCCGCGCAATGGTCGGCGATGGCAGCCTGCGCCAGTGATTCCATGCGCGTCTTGAGTTCCGGCGTAGCGGCGATGACATCGGGCGATGCCAGCACCAGGCGATCATCGGGATCGGACTGCGCCAGTGATCCAGCCGAAACCGATATGGAAACGACAAGTAACAGTAAATTAATCAACCGGAACTTCATGGACGACTCCCTCTAGGCAGAATGATGCCAATCTACTCCTGAAATTTGCAGACAGAAAGCAACATTTTGGTATCAGTTGACCGGAATCAATGGGGGAGAGATGCAACACGCAGGTAGCGTCGTGAACGATGTTCTGGCGCAGCAGCTGCTGTAATTCAGGCCTTCAAGCCTCTTAAAACGAAGTCGATATGCGCTTCGCAGTACTTGTCGAAATCGAGAGGTGAATGGGCATCAAACTGCAGGCGCCAGAGGGCGCTGATCATGGCCGGGGCAATGAGGATCTGCGTGAATTCCGTGGGAAAGGAAGCACGGAACTCACCGCTGGCTACACCCTTCTTGACGACATTCCTGAGCATTTCCTGGTTGCGGCTGACCATTTCCCGAAAAAAGAAATCCGCGAGCGTGGGAAAACGCGTGGCTTCACTCATGATGAGCGCGATCAGCTGTGGCATGTTGGCTTCGTTGAGCGAGTTGTACATGCGGCGGAAATGCATGGTGAGCAGCTCGGTGGCCGACCCCTGGAATTCGGCGGAGAAAAGTTCCGCCTCGTCGCGCACGGGAAACAGGTTCTTGCGGATGACTTCCTCGAACAGGCTTTCCTTGCTGTCGAAGTACAGGTAAATGGTGCCCTTGCCGATGCCGGCGCGAACGGCGACATCATCGAGTTTGGTGGCGGTAAAACCCTGCAGGATGAATTCCTCGAAGCCGGCATCGATAATGGCATTGCGACGGGCCTCCTTCTGGAGTTCGCGCTTGCTCGGTATTTGCTCTTTGACTGCTTCCACCGGGGTAAAAACCTGCTTTTATGCCGAAAAATCGGCCAAATTATAAAACTGACTGACTGGTCAGTCAATGAATCGCTTATCCGGGAGTCTGCCGTGTGTTCGCTACAGGCACCTGCTTTAGTGTCTGTCACTGCAGTATTTACTAGGAGAAGCCGAGGGGTTTTGGTAATATGACCCGCGAGTCATATTTCCCGGGTTTCGTCACATGCTCCCTTTCTCCAAGAATTCACGGATGTCCCATCCTGCCACGTCCCCTTTTGTCTTGACCATCTTTTTTTCGGCCTGCTGCCTGGCTGCCCTGCCGCTGTCCGCGCAGCCCCCTGCTCCCGGCGCGGCGAACAGTGACGCGGCCCTGACCATCAATGTCGCGAAAGTCGAATTGCAGGACTTCACCCGCTTCCTCAGCGTCAATGGCACCATCAACGCCTGGCAGGAAGTCATCATCGCCGCCGAAGTCGGCGGTTACCGGGTGGAGGAAGTGCTGGTCGATGTCGGCGATTACGTGAACAAGGGCCAGCAGCTTGTGCGCCTGTCCACCGCCTTGCTGGAAACCGACGTGGCTTCGCGGGAAGCCGCGCTGAAACAGCGCGAGGCGGAAGCCATTAACGCCAGGCTTGCCCTGGAACGCGGCCGGACCATAGCCAGCCGCGACTTGCTGTCGCAATCAGAAATCGACCGCCTGGAAAGTGATTCCATCGGTGCCGATGGCCGCGCCGATGCCGCCCGGGCGGATCTCGAGGCCGCGCGTGTTCGCCTGCGCTTTGCCCACGTGGAAGCGCCGGATGACGGCGTCATCAGTGCGCGCAACGTGTCGGTGGGCCAGATCGCCCAGGCCGGTGTTGAACTGCTGCGTCTCGTGCGGCAGAACCGCGTTGAATGGCGTGGCGATGTGCCCGAAAGTGACTTGCCCAACCTGCACGTCGGCCAGGGCGTAACGATCACCAGCGTGGATGGCCGCCAGCACCCCGGCACCATCCGCATCGTGTCGCCTGTCGTGAACCCGAATACCCATAACGGTACCGTGTACGTGGATGTGCCTTACGATGACGCCCTGCGTCCCGGCATGTTCGCGCGCGGCCGCATCGAATTGAGCCAGGGTAAATCCCTGATGGTGCCGCTAAACAGTCTCGTCTCCAGCGACGGCTACCACTACGTGTTCGTCGTCAATCCTGACATGACCGTCAGCCGGCAGATGATCGAAACCGGCACCATCCAGGGCGACAACATCGAAGTCCGCTCCGGCCTGGATGCGGGAATCAACATCGTGACAAGCGGCGCAGGCTTTCTGAAAAACGGCGACCGGGTGAACGTGGTAGGAGATTTTTAGTACTCCATGCATATGACAATATCCTCCACAAGGAGTACTCAATGAATTTCGTTACCTGGTCCATCCGCAACCCCGTCCCGGTGGTGATGCTGTTCATCGCACTGACCATCGGCGGCCTGCAAAGCTTTCCGAAGCTGCCGGTACTCGACAGACCCGACATTGAATTTCCCGCCATCGTCGTCACGGTCGGCTATGCCGGCGTGGCGCCGTCGCAGATGGAATCCGAGGTCACGCGCAAGGTGGAAGACGCGGTAGCCACCATCGCGGGCATCGACGAGATGCGCTCGACGGTCAACGAAGGCAACTCCACCACCATCATCCAGTTCCTGTTCGGCACCAACATGCAGGAGGCCACCGACGAAGTGCGCGATGCCATGACCCGCATTCGTCCCGACCTGCCCCAGGATGCCGACGAACCCATCGTATCGCGCAACACGACGGCCGGCGGTGCGGTGGTGACCTGGACGGTCAGCTCCGAGCGCATGACCGATACCGAATTGTCCTGGTTCGTCGACCTGACCCTGGCGCGCGAACTCACCGCCATCCCGGGCGTTGGCCGCTTCTCCCGCGTCGGCGGCGTCGATCGCGAGATCCGGGTGGACCTCGACCCGAACCGGCTGGCGGCAATGCAGATTACGGCCACCGACGTATCCCGGCAATTGCGCCAGATCCAGGCAGAATTCCCCGGCGGTGAGGCGCGCCTCGGCGGGCTCGAACAGACGGTGAGAACCACCGGTCTGATCACCTCGGTCGAGGACCTGCGCTCCCTGCCGATTTCCCTGCCCGATGGCCGCAGTGTACGCCTCGATACCCTGGCTGAAGTACATGACCAGCCCAGCGAACAACGCCAGATGGCGCTGCTCGACGGCAAGCCGGTGGTCGGCTTCCAGATCGTCCGTGCCTTCGGTGCCAGTGCGCTCGGTGTCGCCAAGGATGCCCGCGCCAGGGTCGAGGAACTGAAACAGAAATACCCGGATGTCACCTTCGCGGAAGCGACCAACACGGTGGAATACATCCAGACCTCCTTCGACGCCTCCATTGAGATGCTGATCGAAGGTGCGATCCTCGCCGTCATCGTTGTCATGGTGTTCCTGAAAGACTGGCGCGCCACCCTCATTTCCGCAGCCGCCCTGCCGCTGTCCATCATCCCCACCTTCTGGCTGATCCACCTGTTCGGCTTCTCGCTGAACATCCTGACTTTGGTGGCGCTGACGCTCGTGGTGGGGATTCTCGTGGACGATGCCATCGTCGAGGTGGAGAACATCGTGCGGCACCTGCGGCAGGGCAAACCGCCGCGCCAGGCGGCCATGGATGCCGCCATCGAGATCGGCCTGGCCGTGGTGGCCACCACGTTCACCATCTGCGCCGTATTCATCCCGGTTGCCTTCATGGACGGCATCCCCGGCGAATTTTTCCGGCCCTTCGGCTTCACCGTGGCGATCGCCGTGCTGTTCTCCCTGCTGGTGGCACGTATGCTGACACCAATGATGGCGGCCTATTTCCTGAAACCGCACGCGGAAGTGGTAAGCCGCAGCAGGACCATCGACTGGTATATCAAAAAGGTGCGCTGGTGCCTGAGCCACCGTCTGGTCGTGGTCGTGGTTTCCAGCGTCACCATGCTGCTCATGCTGTCCCTGTTCCGTTTGCTGCCGACCGGGTTCGCGCCCGCCTCTGATAATGGCTTCACGCAACTGTCCGTGGAACTGCCGCCGGGGTCGAAGATCGAGGACACGCTCGCCGCCGCCGAACAGGCACGGAGGATGGTCATGGAGTTCCCCGAAGTAAGCTCGGTGTTCACCACTATCGGCGCCGGCTCGTCCGGAAACGGCTTCGGTCAGGGCGGCTCCGTTGGCGCCGTGCGCAACGCCACCCTGACCATCCAGCTCGACAATCCAAGCGGCGCCACCGGTGTGCAGCAGGCTTTCGAGCGTCAGGCTTCCACCATGCTGCGCAGCATTCCCGGCGCCCGCGTGCGCTTTCAGGGCGCCAATACCGACAGCGTGGAAATCACCCTGGTGGGCGACGATTCCGCCGCGCTCAACAGTGTCGCCGCCGCCATCGAACGGGAAATGCGCAGCATCGAAGGCCTGGGCGCCGTCAACAGCAGTGCCGCGCTGCAGAAACCGGAGATTGTCATCGAGGTGGACCAGGACCGTGCCTCCCAGCTCGGTGTGACCACACAGCAGATCAGTCTCGTGACGCGTATCGCCACCTCCGGCGACATCAGCAACAGCCTGGCCAAGTTCAACCTGGACAGCCGCCAGCTGCCGATCCGCGTGCGCCTGAACGATGATTCCCGTACCGATCTGGAACGCATCAGTGAACTCACGGTGATGGGCAAGAACGGCCCGGTGCCTCTGGTCAACGTCGCCGACATTCGCCTGGGCGCCGGCCCAGCCGAGATTTCCCGCGTCAACCGCAGCCGCAACATCACGCTCAGCGCCAACCTCAGCGGCCTGCCGCTGGGCAACGTGCTGCGAGACCTGGCGGCGTCACCGCCCATGCGCAACATGCCTGAGGGCGTCGAATGGCTGCGCACCGGCTCCTCCCGTTTCATCACGGAGATCTTCGGCCAGTTCGCGAACGCCATGATCATCGGCATCTTCGCCATCTATGCCGTGCTGGTGATCCTGTTCCACAAGTTCGTGCAGCCGCTGACCATCCTGTCCGCCCTGCCCCCGTCCGCGGCGGGCGCCATCGTGGCCCTGCTGATCTGGAATTACGCGCTGGCGATCAATTCACTGATCGGGCTGCTGATGCTGATGGGCATCGTGACGAAGAACTCCATCCTGCTGGTGGAGTACGCCATCATGGCGCAGCGTGACCACGGCATGGCACGACTCGATGCCATACTGGATTCCTGTGCCAAGCGCGCACGGCCGATCGTCATGACGTCCATCGCCATGAGTGCCGGCATGCTGCCGGTGGCCATGGGCTGGGCCGGCGATCCGAGCTTCCGCGCGCCGATGGGCGTGGCGGTGATGGGCGGCCTGATCGTGTCGACCGTGGTGAGCCTGTTCATCGTACCGGTGTTCTACACGCTGGTGGATGACATGCAGCTGGGGACGAGCAAATGGCTCGGCAGGTTGACGGGGTTGTTTTCAGGCGGGAAACGCGGCGAAACTGTGCCGGCTAAATAGGCTGCTTTCGGCCAGAAGCGGAAATTAACGTTGATTATTCAGAAGTTTTCAGCATTTTAAGAATTAAGACCGCTTTGTGGTGTTTCTTTGTGGCGCTTTTTTTGCGTTGTGTTTGTTGTTATACATATTTTTGTCTGCCATGGACAACAGGCTATCTACAGACATGAACTCCTCTGGCCCGGTTTCCGCAATCCCGACTGAAAAACTGAATTTCGGATGCGTTTTCTTGAACAGCTTGGTAAAGCGTTCGTGCACAATCAATGCATTCTCGGCTTTGCAGTTGGCCATGACCACCAAGAATTCATCACCACCTAGACGGCAAGCAATGTCGATATCCTCCCTGCAACCTTCAAGTAATATCCCGCCCATGGTCGCCAGGACCTCATCACCTTTGGCATGGCCAAATTCGTCATTGATATATTTGAATTTGTCCATGTCTATTACCATGGCCGTAATAGGTTCCATCGCACGCTTGGCGTGGGCATAGATACGCTTGATAAAACCATCCAGGGCATTTCTGTTCATCAAGCCAGTCAGTTTGTCTATGGTGGATAGCCTTTCCACTTCTTGTGCATACTTCTCTATACCCAACTTGGAGATTTCCAGTTCTGACATCATACTGCTGATATATGCATCGAAAGTCAGCGCCATATCAAAATTCATCAACTTACTCAGCGCAGCTTCAAGAGAGGACAGATCTGCGTCTTTCACATCGGCTCTAATGTTATTGATGATGATCTTGTAAAGCATCTGCATGGAGGCCAGGTACAGCTTGGGGCTGACGCCAATACGCTTGTGTACCAGGCCTACGCGCAACCGGTTATTGACATATTCCTGGTCCACGACAGCATGGAACAAATCTTCGATGTATTGGAGCTGGGCATTTTTCAGCCGTGCCAGAGTATCTGCATCACCAATAACCAGGGCGATTTCATCAAAGGACGTCTGCTGTTCGTAAAATTCACCAACAATATTGTGCATCTTGT
>Ga0181589_10003882_pt1 | contig 11939 bp, 12 predicted proteins | sample 071ome_25_FD_132444 | JGI IMG/M metagenome (GOLD analysis project Ga0181589, IMG submission 132444) | Coastal salt marsh microbial communities from the Groves Creek Marsh, Skidaway Island, Georgia - 071410BT metaG (megahit assembly) | ecosystem: Environmental > Aquatic > Marine > Intertidal... | reverse complement strand
CGTCGCTGACCTGTTGCCACTCGGCAACCCGGACCTGCACCTCCATCCGCAGATCCTCGGCCTCAACCCGCGAGCGATCGAGTTCGGCCAACCGCTCCTCGAGTTCGACCCGAGCTGCCTCTGCTTCGGCTTGGAGGTCCCGCGCCAGACGCTCGGCGGCCTCTTGTTCCGCGATCCGTCCTCGGAGTTGGTCAACAAGTTCGTACTCGTCCCCGACGATCTCGTCGAGGAACGAACGCCGAAGGGCGCCCTTTGTCAGATCGATGGTGTTGAGCTGATCGAGACCGTCAGAGCGAGGCGCAACAAAGGCCTCGATCGCTCGCTGTTGGAGCCGGACACGCACCAGTTCGATCTCGGCCTCGAGGACCGCAGCATCCTGGCGAGCCTGGACGACCTGCGCTTCCGCCGCGTCGATATCGGCGAGCACACCGGCGACCCGGGACTCCTGGAGCGCAATATGAGCGTCGATGGCGGCAAGGGCATCAACCAACTCGGCGTCCTCTGCACTCAGGGCATCGAGTTCTGCGGCCGCTTCGGCGGCGTCGGCGCGGCTCGCTTCGCGTTGGGCCCGTAGGTCAGCGATGTCGTCCTGCGCAACCGCAGCACGGAGCCCGAACCCGACAGCAAGGGCGAGGACTAGGAACCCGAAGGGGGCGAGGATGCGATCGGACAGCAGCACAGCCCCCGGATCGTAACCCAAATGCAACACTTGTCGGTGGTCGCGCCCCGATCAAACCGAGTGGCATGATGCGCCGATGCCCCTCGATGACTACCGGATCGAACCGTTCATCCATGACGGTCTCCGCCACGACGTGTATTACCGAGGCGAGGGACGCTGTGTTCTGATCGCTCCCGAAATCCCAGGCATCACGCCGATCGTGACCACCTTTGCTGATCGACTGGTCGACGCTGGCTTCTCGGTGGCGATCGCGTCACTGTTTGGCACACCGGGGCGCCCGTCGTCGACCGGACTGGCGGTGCGCACGATCCTCAAGGCGTGTGTCAGCAAGGAGTTCCACGTCCTCGCCACCCGTGACTCCTCCCCCGTCACCGACTGGCTGCGAGCGCTCGCTCGTGAACTTCACGAACGCCACGGTGGCCCCGGCATCGGTTTTGTCGGCATGTGCCTCACCGGCGGCTTCGGACTCGCCATGCTCCTCGACGACACCGTCATCGCTCCGGTGCTGAGCCAACCCTCACTGCCTTTTGGTATCGGTGGCCACCGCAAGGCTTCGACCGGGCTGAGTGACGCAGAACTGGATCAGGTCGTTGCCGGCGGCTGCCCAGTGCTCGGTCTCCGCTTCACCGGCGATGCCCTCGTCCCCAACGAACGCTTTGCGACGCTGAAGCACGTCCTCGGCGACAACTTCCTCCACGAGGAGATTCTGAGCCCGAACACCGAGCCGGGAGCCAAGACCAACAAAGCCGCCCACAGTGTGCTCACCGAGGACCTCGCCCCCGACGACCAGCCCGAACATCCAACCCAGGTTGCGCTGGCGCGAACCCTTGCGTTCTTATCTGAACGGCTCGCCTAGGCGCCGAGCAGCAGGAACAACCCCAGCACGGTGTAGAGAATCATCACCGCCAGCATCGGATACTGCGACCGAATCGCGACTCGATGGTCGTACCGGGAGATCGCCACGTCGTGAGCGGCAGCGACCGCCATGACATGCCCAACCGCAATCGCCAAGGTTTGCACCCAAGCAATCGTGTCCGTCGAGACGAGGGTCCAATCGATGGCGTAATCAACGGTTCCGAACAGGTCCCAGCCTCGCCCGGCAGGATCGCTGATCCGGATGATCATGCGCTGACCCTCCAACACAAGCAGGCTGAAGTAGTGGGCGACGGCGTAGGCGGCCGCAATCGGGACGAGGGTCGGTCCGAACCGTCGGCTGAGCTCGGCGGCTTCCTCGTTGGTGATTGAGGCCATGGCCGAGATCGCAACCGAGTACGCCATCCCCACAATCAGGATGACGATGACCAGGCCGATCGAGTTCGTGAACGTGCGATCCCAGCCGGTACGGCTGCCGGCAAGATCGACCCAGATCGAACTGCGGGTGAACCCGTCGAACGTCGTTGACCCGAGCACAACAAGGACAAACGGCACGGTGCCCGGCACATCGGGCAACACGCTGAGCCCAGCGAGCGGCGAGCGATACCGCAGCTTCCCCGTGTCGTCACGATACAGCGGCGCCATCGCGGCGAGTTTGGTGAACAAGACTGCGAATCCGTCCGCTCGTCGCACCCAGCCTCGCCCCTCAACCGACGCGCCAGCGAGCATGGCCACGGAGTACACCGTGAGAAACGCCACAATCGCCCGGGGGCTGTCGGTCGAGTGATACGCCAACTCAAACCAGAGGTAGGCGAAGATCGCAGCGACCGCAGGCCAGAGGGACAACCTCGCGTCATCGTCGAGCTCACTCATCGGCTTGCCGGTTACCCGAGAGCGGATCCAGGCGCCAGCGTCGGCAACCGTCGAGAACGGATTAAACGCCCGCCAGACGTCACCGAAGAGGAACGACACGATCTGCAGCCCCACCCAGAACCAGATGAGAACGGCATCTCCGGCGATATTTGCTGCGCCGTTCTCGTTCCCGAACCAGCCCGCCCACAGGATCACGCCGAAGACGAAAACACCAACGGTTTTGGCGACCACCTCAAGGAGCCGGAACGCTGGCGTGCGGAGATCGAACGCAACCCGACCCTCGGCTGCAGCCGCCAGGCGTGGGGTAGCCCAGAACGCGCCGAGCGCCACGAACGAACTGGCGACGGCAAATCCGGCCGCCCAGGCGAGCTGCCAGGCCGGAAGCGGCAAGTCGGTTCGGCCTCCGATGCCGTGGGCGGCCGCCGGGGCCGCCCCGCCCAACGCAAACGAGCTGAGCGTGACCGCAGCAAGAAGACGGTTTCGACGGCTCATGACACGGTGATTTCGAGGATCAGCCGGCCCGACTGTTCGAGCTCGATCTCGAACCGGCCCGGAATCAAGGCGTTGAACTCGAGTGTGGCAGCGCCTTCGTCAGGCGTGATGTACAGGTCGTACCCGTGGATGTGAATGTCCTCGTCACGATCGCCGCTGACCTCCACCGACACGAGATCTCCGAGCGGTACGTCCTGGCGCCAGATGTCACGGGCCGGAACACCACCCTCGAATGCGATGACGATCTCGGTACCCGCTGCGCTGTTCGTCGGCGGGGGCGACCCGCCGTCATCGCCGCCACCACACGCCGCACAGGCGAAGGTGAAGACGATGATGGCAACCGCACGGCGGATCACGATGCCACCGTGATGGTGGTCGACGCTTCGACCGGCTCACCATCGATGACATAGGGGCTGTGGTCGTTGCTGAACGCTCCCACCGTGATCTCGACGTCGCCCTCGGGCAGGGCCGGGATGTGGGTCGCCGTTCCGTACAGACGGCCGAGCTTCTGACCGTTCGCATAGATGTGGAGGTGACCTTCGCCATCGACGTTCGGACCGCCGACATTGTCGGCTGAGAGCGTCAAACCATCGACGGTCACGAAGGCGTTAAAGCCGGACTTGGGATCCTCAACGACCTCGACGGCGAGCGCCGGGGCCTCGCCCTCCCAGGCGATGGAGTCGGCGGCGCCGTGGCTGTGAGCTCCATGGTCGTGAGGCGGCACCGTGAAGGTGGTCATCGCAACGATCGGCTCACCGTCGACGACGTACTGACGATGATCGTTGGCCGACAGCTCGACCATCACCTCAACCTCACCCTCGGTCACGCCAGCGAAGTACACCGACTCGTTGTAGAAGCGCATGACTTTTTCTCCGTCGATCCACAGATGAAAGTGTCCCTCACCGTCGATGTGGTCGGTGGATGCCGCTTCTGGGACCACGTCGAAACCAGTCGTGGTCACGTGGATGTTGATACCACCCGCCGGATCAGCGTCCACCTCGACCGCGATGGTGGGCGGGTTGGCTGCGTCGGCATCGACGGGCGCATCGTGATGATGCCCGTTGCCGTCGTCGTCGCCGTTTTCGTCGTGAACGGACTCAGCCGACTCAGCGTCGTGGTCGTGGTGATGCCCGTCATCGTCACCGCCGTCGTGAACGTCGCTGTGCGTCGTCGTGGACTCGGATGCGTCGGTGTTGCTGGCGTCGGTGGTCGTCGGTGCGTTGCTCTCACCGCAGGCTGCGGCCACGAGGGCGGCAGTGAAAAGGGCCGTGAGGACCCGAAGGTGCGCGTTCGTGCGCATGCGTTTGTTCTCCTTGGTCGATTCGAATGCGTGAACCGGCACGCCGGGTGCCGGGTTGGGTCAGCGCAGACGAATCGGTGGGCCCCGTCGGCCCACGTCGGCGGGAACGAAGGCGAGCACCGGCACCGGATGACGCTCGAGACGACTGCGTCGTATCGCCGAGCCGAGCTCGACGATCGGCTCAGGGGCGGGACGAAACGCAGCAGCGACGAAACGCACGACACCGCGAACCCGCCGATCGACCGACACGATGAGTCGGCGCACGAGGAGACCCATGACGAGGCCACCCAGTAGCGCAACGAGGCCAGCGACGGCGTCGCGTGGATCGGTACTCGACGCGGTCTCGCCGAGCCAGGCCGCCACGCTCACTGAGGCCACCGGAATCGCAGCGATTCCGGCAAGGGCCAGCCCGGTGTGCCGGGACGCTCCTTGGTGGTTGGGGGCCATGGCGCCAGCGTACCGAGTATCGACCGCCCGCAAGGGGTCGGGTACCGCTCGTCGGGTCACCCCAGGTCAATGCCTTGCTGGTAGCTCACGGCGGGCGCATCCGGGAGCGGTGGGAGACCAACGCGGGAGGCGACCTCGGCATGGAAGCGGCGGCAGAGGTCAGGGGCCACGAGGTTGTCCGGGGTGTGCAAGAAGACGATCGGGTCGCGGCCCTGCTCGATCCAGCGGGCAACGACCTCAACCCATTTCGCCCAGAAGGGCGGATTGGCCTCGGCTGCCGTCTGGCCGATGAACCGCACGATGGGTTCTGTGCCGGTGGCGACGGGGCGAACCGGCAATCGGGGTTTCTTTTGCCAGGCGTCCTGCTCTTCTGGGGTCTGGCAGGGCCCGGCGAAGACCGGCCTGCTGTCGAAGATGACCCGATCCACGTCGTGGTGGTGGAGCAGGTCGTTCAGGGGCCGTTCGGCGTCACCTCCGGCGTGGAACGCGAGGTGGCGGACCTCGACCGCCCATCGAACGTTGCGAGGCGCATTGGTGAGGAAGGCTGCGAGGACGTCGAGGTCGCTTGGCCCGAACGTCGCAGGCAGCTGCACCATGACCGGGCCGAGTCGCTCTCGGAGTGGCTCAATGCGTGCGAGGAACGTTGTGAGGGGCTCGGCCACATCACGCATTCGGCGGTCGTGGGTGATCTCGCGGGGAAGTTTGAAGACAAAGCGGAAGCCCGGTTCGGTGGCATCTCGCCACCGGGCCACCGTTGCGGTGTCAGGGGTGGCGTAGAAGGTCGTGTTCCCCTCGACGGCATTGCACACGCGGCTGTACGCCTCGAGCTCTCGCCCAACAGGGGTATCGTAGGGAAGCCAGCGACCGACCCAGTCACGGTTGGCCACATCGGCGCTCCGACGCCGAGACGATGGGGCGCTCCGACGCCGAGACGGTGGGGTGGTTCAGTCAGGGTCGGGTCCTGCTTCGGCGGCGAGTTGTTCGGCTCGGGCGTACACCTTTCGCAGATCTTCCAGCCCCCCGGGGAGGTCGATTGGCGGGTCAGGCAGCTGCTCGATCCCGCGGGCGGCGAGCAGGGCGGCCATTGAGTCTTCGTCGTCGGACCATGACCGAGGGTCGCCCATCATGACTTCGTAGAGCTCAGCGCCATTGGGGCCAGCTTCGAAGGGCCCGAACGACGCGCCGAGCGGGAGTTCGACATGGTCACCGGGCTGAAGGTCGACTTCTCCGCAACGCACCGTGCCACCGAGCACGAGCAGGGTGTGGGGGCTGTAGTGGCCGTGATGCCGGACGACCATGCCCGGGTCGTAGCGGGCGAAGAGCGCGAGATACATCGGGTCGACATTGAAGGCGACCCACTTTTCCCAGATGTGGGACTCGGTGCCGTCGGCGTTTCGTTGGCTTCGGACCTTGATGTAGGGGGTCTCGGCGTTGTCCTGGCGATCGCTGAACGTCGGGGTGAGTCCTGGGATCCGAGGGGTGTGCATGCCCAAAGTATCGGTCGTGACGGCGAGGCGCGTCGACTGGAGCTCAGGAGGGCGCACGGCGCGGGGGCTACGGGATCCATTTCGTGCCGGGCTGGCGCGGCTCGTACCATCGGGACATGACGATGGCGCCTGACAATCTCGACAACCGACTGGTGCTCAACGACGAGTACGGCGAACGCGGCTTCCCGTTCGAGGAATGGCGATGGCTACGAGCGAACGACCCGGTCCACTGGACCGACGCAACCGGCGTCGAGAAGTTCTGGGCCATTACTCGTCATCGCCACATCACCGACATCTCCGCCAAGCCCGATGTCTTCTCGAGCGAGAAAGGCAACATCATCCTTTTCCGAGAGGATCAGCTCGATCAGCTCGGAGATCCCGACAACGCGTTCAATCAGATGCGGGTGATCATCCAGATGGACCCACCCGACCATCGGATGTTTCGCAAGGTTGCGAGCGGCTTTTTCACACCGAGGGGCATCACCCGGCTCGACGAGATCGTCAACGACACCGCCAAGCTGATGATGGACCGACTGGCGAGTCATGGCGACGAGCCCGTCGATTTCGTGGAGCATGTCGCTCAGCGCCACCCGCTGCGTGTGCTCTGCACCATCCTCGGCGTGCCGGAGGAGGACGAAGACCATCTGCTCGAGTTGACCTCGCAGCTGTTTGCCTTCGACGACCCCGAGGTCGGTCGCCCCGGCGAAGATCGCGAAGCGGCGTCAGCGGAGCTGGCCATGGAGTTCTTCACGATGTTCAACACGATCATCGAGGATCGGCGAGCGAACCCCCGGGACGACCTTGCGACCCTGCTGGCGACCGCCACCCTCGATGACGGTGAACCGATGGGGCTGGTGGAGACCCTCGGGTACTACCTCATCGTGTTCAACGCCGGGCATGACACCACCCGCCACTCGCTGTCGGGCGCGCTTGGCGCGTTTCTCGACTTTCCCGACCAGTTCGCTCGCCTCAAGGCCGATCCGTCGCTGATGAAGACGGCGGTCGACGAGGTCGTCCGTTGGTCTGCCCCGGTCAACTACATGAAGCGCACCGCCCTGGCCGATTACAACCTCGACGGCCACACCATCCGCGAAGGCGACCGTCTGTGCATGTTCTACGGCGCGGCGAACCGTGACGAGGAAGTCTTCGACAACCCCGATGTATTCGACGTTGGACGGAACCCGAATCGTCACCTTGGCTTCGGGTGGGCCGAGCACTATTGCCTTGGGGCGCACCTTGCGAAGGCGAGCATCGCAGCGCTGCTCGAACAGATGGTTGAACGCATCGAGGCGATCGAACCAGCCGGCGACTCCAGTCTCGTCTCCGCAAGTTTCGTTCATGGCTACAAGCACCTTCCGGTGCGGATCGACTGGAGTGACTCGTGATCGACAACTTTGCAGGCACGATCGCCGTGGTGACGGGCGGCGGCACGGGGATGGGCCGTGAACTCGTGCGCCAACTGGCTATTGCCGGTGCTGATGTTGCGTTCTGTGACATTGCGCCCGACACGATGGCTGAGACGGCGGCAATCGTCGCCGACCAGGCGCCCAACTCGAGGATCGTCACCCATCAGGTCGACGTCTCGTCTGAGGCTGACCTCGAAGCGTTTCGTGACGCGATCCTTGCCGGCTTCGAGGCCGACCATGTCAACCTCGTGTTCAACAACGCCGGGATCGCCGGCGGGGGTTCAATGTTCGACTCGCCTCGTGACCAGTGGGAGCAAACCTTCGCCGTCGACTGGGGCGGGGTCTACTTGGGATGTCGGGTCTTTCTGCCGCTGCTCGCAGCTGCCGAGGCCGGCGCCGTGGTCAACACCAGCAGCGTGAACGGTTTCTACGCGAGCGTTGGCCCTGACCGCCCCCACACGGCCTATTCGGCGGCGAAGTTCGCAGTGAAGGGGTTTACCGAAGCCTTGATGGGCGACCTTGGCGTGCACGCTCCGCACGTCAGTGCGCACCTCGTGATGCCGGGCCACATCGGAACCAAAATCGTGGCGAACACCATGCGTCAGGCAATGCAGGAACCGACCCCGGAAGAGGCCGAGTTCCTGCTCGCCGTCGCTGAAGAGTTTGAGACCAAGGCGCCGATGACGGCAGAGGAAGCTGCGCGCGTCATCCTCGATGCTGTGAAGGCTGGCGAGTGGCGCATTCTCGTCGGTGATGACGCTCATGAACTCGACCAGCGCGTGCGCGACGATCCTGAGGGCGCCTACCGCAACAACCTGTTCGAACTGCTCTGACCAGCCAACCGACCCGGTTGTTTGAGCGCACCGTGTCTCGGTGCGCGAGCATGGCGTAACCCGTCACGCACACGAGGAGGCGAGCCCCGATGGCCGCGGACTACAGCAAGATCCTGCTCGACGAATCCGAGATGCCCACCCAGTGGTACAACGTCATCCCGGACCTGCCGACGCCTCCCCCACCGCCGTTGCATCCAGGAACGCACGAGCCGATCGGCCCCGACGACCTTGCGCCGCTCTTTCCGATGGCGCTGATCATGCAGGAGGTCTCGACCGACTCCTACATCGACATTCCCGGCGGGGTGCTCGACGTTTACAAGCTGTGGCGGCCCAGTCCGCTGTTCCGGGCCCGGCGGCTGGAGCAACTGCTCGATACGCCGGCACGGATCTACTACAAGTACGAGGGCGTGAGCCCCGCCGGCTCTCACAAGCCGAACACCTCCGTGCCGCAGGCCTTCTACAACCACCAAGAAGGCATCACCAAGCTCACTACCGAGACCGGTGCTGGCCAGTGGGGCAGTTCGCTTGCGTTCGCCACCGCTCAGTACGGGATCGAGTGCGAGGTGTGGCAGGTGGCTGCCTCGTACCGGGCAAAGCCCTACCGCAAAACGATGATGGAGATCTGGGGCGCCACGGTGCACCCGTCCCCGAGCGATATCACCGAGTTTGGCCAGGCACTGCTCGCCCAGGATCCAGACCACCCCGGCTCGCTTGGCATTGCCATCTCCGAAGCCGTGTCGGCGGCGGTCGCTGACCCCAACACCCGTTACGCCCTTGGGTCTGTGCTCAACCACGTGCTGTTGCACCAGACGATCATCGGCGAAGAGGCCCTCCTGCAGTTGGCGAAGGTTGGCGAGCAACCCGACGTTCTCGTTGGCTGCACCGGTGGTGGCTCGAACTTTGGCGGCCTGAGCTTCCCGTTCCTGCGGGAGAAGCTCGCTGGCAACATGAACCCCACGATCCGGTGCGTTGAGCCGGCCGCGTGCCCGTCGCTGAGCAAGGGTGAGTACCGCTACGACTTCGGTGACACGGCAGGCATGACGCCCCTGGTGAAGATGCACACGCTTGGCCACCAGTTCATTCCCGACCCGATCCACGCAGGCGGGTTGCGCTACCACGGCATGTCACCGCTGGTCTCCCATCTCTACGAGACCGGGCTGGTCGAGGCCGAAGCGATCGGCCAGACCGAGTGCTTCACCGGAGCGCTGCAGTTCGCTCGCACCGAGGGAATCGTTCCGGCCCCCGAACCGACCCACGCGATCGCCGCCGCGATCCGTGAGGCCAACCGGGCCAAGGAGGCGGGTGAGGAGCGAGTGATTCTCACGGCGTTGTGTGGTCACGGCCATCTTGATCTCGCCGCCTACGAGAGCTTCCTGGCGGGCGAGATGGTCGATTACGACCTGTCCGACGACGCCATCGCCGCCGCAATGGAGCAGGTTCCGGTCATCGCTGAGGGCTGAGCCACTCGTGTAGCGGACGTCACGGGACCGTGCCGGCTGGCCGTCGGTACGATTTCCGTCATGGTGGCGTTCCGGTTTCGCACCGGCACAGAGGAACTCAGCCTCGTCGATCTTCCCTGGCATCGCCCGTTGGAGGACTGGCCGGTCGAGCGATCGGTCGTCCTCCCCGCAGGGGTGCACCGCCACGTTGTGCGGTTCATGGAGATCGGCGGTAACACCGTCGCGCTCAAGGAGCTCCCGGACCGGCTCGCCGAGCGCGAGTACCTCATGCTCGAGCGACTGCGCGAGGAGCACCTGCCGGGGGTGTCGCTCGTCGGGATTGCGACCGAGCGCTTCGACCCCGATGGCCAACCGCTCGAGGGGGTGCTCGTCACCCGTCACCTCCGCTACTCGCTGCCCTACCGCTTGCTGTTCAGCGACCAGCAGTTCGAAGCGATGCAGGAGCAAATCGTGGACGCGCTCGCCGTCCTGCTGGTTCGTCTTCACCTCGAAGGGTTTTTCTGGGGTGACTGTTCACTCAACAACGCCTTGTTCCGGAGAGATGCTGGGGCGCTGCGCGCCTACGTCGTCGATACGGAAACAGCCGAGTGGCACGAGAGCCTCACCGATGGCCAACGCAGCTACGACCTCACGATCGCCGTCGAGAACGTGCTCGGCGGCCTCTTCGACCTGCAGGCCAGCCAACTCCTCAATCCCGATGTGGAGCCCGAAGATGTCGCGCTCCGACTGGAGGAGCGCTACCGGTCACTGTGGGCCGAACTCAACGACGAGGAGGAGATTCCAGCGACCGAACTGGGCCGGATCCATGCTCGGCTCGCTCGGCTCAACGCACTCGGGTTCGACACGGAGGAATATGAACTGCGCTCGGCTGACGGCATCGCTCGGTTCCGCCCCACGATCGTCGAAGAGGGTCACCATGTCCGCACCCTTGAACGCCTGACCGGCGTCCGCGCCCACGAGAACCAGGCTCGGCGACTCCTCGCCGCGCTGCGGGGCTACGGGGCCTGGCTTTCTCAGATCGAGGGCGAGGTCATGCCTGACGCGATCGTTGGGTACCGGTGGCTCACCGAGCGATACCGACCGACGTTGGAACTCATGCCGTCGGGTCTTCGTGACCGACTCGAGGATCCCGAGATCTACCACGAGGTCATTGAGCACAACTGGCGACTGAATCGATCCGCTGGCCGCGAGATCGATCTGCTGAGCGCCGCTCGTGACTATGTCGACACGGTGCTCGAACACCACTCCGACGAGCGAACCGTCCTCCCCACGATCAACTGACCCGAGTCGGGGAACGATCCGGTTCAGACTCCCGGAGCCGGATCGGTGCTATCGATCCAGGAACGCAGTTCGTCGTAGCTGTCGAAGGCCGGGAGGTCCTGGTTTTCTTCGATCACGTTCGTCGGGGCGTGAAACAACGCGCCTGCGTTAGCCGCCCGAATCATCGAGAGATCGTTGTAGGAGTCACCCGCGGCGACGACCTGATAGTTGAGCGACCGGAACGCTTCGACCGAGCGACGCTTGTGGTCATCGATTCGTAGGACATAGTCGACGATGCGGTCGTCCTTCACGCGAAGTTGGTGGCACAGGATCGCCGGGTTCCCGAGCTGTTTCATCAGTGGCGAAGCGAACTGCTGGAAGGTGTCGCTGAGCAAAATCACCTGGTAGTCGCCGCGCAGCCCGTCGAGAAACTCGCGGGCTCCATCGAGCGGTCCCATGTCGGCGAGCACCGCTCGCAGATCGCCCATCGTGACCCCTTCTCGATCGAGGATCTCGAGTCGGTAGGTCATGAGCCGGTCGTAGTTGGGCTCGTCGCGAGTGGTGCGCTTGAGTTCGTCGATCCCGGTACGGAGCGCAAGATTGACCCAAACCTCGGGGATCAGTACGCCTTCGACATCGAGAGTCACCATCTTCTGGGGCCGCATACGGCCGCTGATGGTAGCGGTGGTCGGCCAGCAGGTGTCTCGCAATCGTTCCGAGCCTGCGTCGTGCTGGCAACGACGACGGATGACGAACCCGTCGGCTTGGGCTGAGAGGCCCCCCTACGAGCGCCCGGTGGGAATGACCTCGTATCCGGGAGCTTCGGGTT
>Ga0181589_10003876_pt1 | contig 11946 bp, 8 predicted proteins | sample 071ome_25_FD_132444 | JGI IMG/M metagenome (GOLD analysis project Ga0181589, IMG submission 132444) | Coastal salt marsh microbial communities from the Groves Creek Marsh, Skidaway Island, Georgia - 071410BT metaG (megahit assembly) | ecosystem: Environmental > Aquatic > Marine > Intertidal zone... | reverse complement strand
GGGATCGCACTGCCGAACTCTATGAGGCCAAGCGCATGGCGGAACTGGCCACACGGACGCGGACGGATTTTCTGGCGACAATGAGCCACGAATTCCGGACGCCGCTGAACGCGATCATCGGGTTTTCTGATTTGCTGAAGCTGCAGTTTCAACAGGACATGGATCGAAATAAAATCGACCAGTATGTGGATTACATCCGCGATTCGGGTGAGCATCTGCATACGCTTATCACTGAAATTTTGGAACTTTCCCGGCTGGACGAAGACCAGTTTGTGCTGGAACGCACCAATATGGATTTGAGGGAGTTGGTTATTGCCTGCCTGCGCAATGTGTCTGCACGCGCCAACGATCAACGAGTACGGGTCGAGAATTATGTGCCGAAGACCCTGCCAAAAATCTATGTGGACGAGCACGCGCTGAAAACGGTGCTGCTGAACATTTTAACCAATGCGCTGAAGTTTACCCAAGCGGGTGGCTTGGTACGCATTGAGGTGGAGATCAATAAAGACGGCGCCTGTGTCATCTCTGTGCGCGATACGGGTATCGGTATGGATGAAGCGGGTATTGCCGTCGCCATGAGCAATTTCGGACGTGTGCGGTCCGAAAAGAACAATGCCGAAGAAGGGCTGGGCTTGGGCCTGCCGCTCGCAAAGGGATTGGTCGATGCCCATGGAGGATCGCTGGAGATCGTCAGCGAGAAAGACAAGGGCACGGTGGTCAGTGTGATCATTCCCAACCCGGCCCAGGAATTGGAGAAGCTAGTATCTTAAAGGCCTGCGGGTCTGAAGGGGGGCATAGACGTGGCGTACAAATATATTATCGACAAGCCGTCGAACTGCATCTTTGTTGAGCATACCGGCCGGTTCACCTTTGAGGAAGCCAGCGTATTCTATCTGGAACTGATGCAGGACAGCGGCTTCAAGCCGAACATGAACATTCTGCGGGATTTGCGGGCGGCGAAGTTCCCGGAGGATACGGACTATCAAACAGTCTCCCTGCAGGCGAGGAAAGTGTTCGACGTGTTTGATCGGGATTTGGAGAGAGCCAAGATTGCCTTGGTGGCGGCCGATGGCCACGACTACAAGATCTTACACCAGTGGATTCTAGCCGGTCGGCTCGCTAGCGGCGATGTGGAACGCCGGGTGTTCAGAAGCATGGAGGAAGCGAAAAGCTGGCTCGGCCTTGCCGAAGACCACCCCACCACATTTCAGGACTTCGTCGCGATGGTCTAGAGCCGGTTACTCAGCGGCGTCCGCCTTCACGTCCTGAAATTCGGGGATTACCTCGTTGGCAAAAATGCGGATCGATTCCCTGTCATCAGGCAGCAGGATCAGAATGTGTTCAAAGCCCATTTCCTGGAGAACCCGGAGTCTTGAGATAATTGTTTCCGGCGTGCCGATCAACGCAGCATCATCCATATCCAGGCCGGGATCGGAATAACTCTCCGGTTGCTTCTTCTGCAGGCCCGGCAGGGCGCCGTATTTCTCGAACATCTTATTGACTCTCTCGTCCCGGCGTTTCAGCGCTGCGTCCAGGTCAACTTCGGATTTGGTGATGGTCAAACCACGGGCCAGCGCCACTTCCATCGGATCAAATTTACGGCCTATCCGTTCGCATGCGCCGGTCCAAGCATTCAGACGTTCCTGGGTCCGCTCGAAGGACGCGAAGTGGTCGAACATGACATTGAATCCGGTCTCCGCCACGCGCGCGATGGATTCATCAGTGCCGGCGGCCGACCAAAGCGGCGGATGAGGTTTTTGGATGGGGGCCGGTTCGACCACAATATCCTCGAATTGCCAATACTTGCCGTTGTGATCAAACCGATCAGCAGACGTCCAGGCCTTTCGAATGACTCCGACGGATTCTTCATAGCGCTCGAGGGCTTCTTCTTTCGGGATGCAGAAGCCCTTGTACTCCATATCCCGGTATCCCTTGCCGACACCGAAATCCAAACGCCCACCGGACAGCAGATCAAGGGTCGCAGTCTGTTCGGCGATCAACACCGGATTGTGCCAGGGCAGTACGGTCACCGCTGTGCCGAGCCGGATGCGCTTGGTCTGTGCCGCCACATAGGTCAGCAGCGACAAAGATGCCGAAACCTGCCCACCTCCAGTGAAGTGGTGTTCCACCAGGAAGATACTGCTGTAGCCCAATTCCTCGGCTTCCAGGACGGTGTCGATAAAGTGGCCATAGCCCTGGCTGTCTGCTGTCTCGTCGCCTCGTTTGGCGACAGCGCCGCCGAATAATCCGAATTTCATCGCGATGTTCCAGTAAATCTGTTCGGGTCTTCCTTTTGAGGACCGTATAGTCCCGTTGATCCCTTAGGCGCCTCACCCAAAAGATAGCGGCCATCCGAGTCGCGCATCAGTTTACCCTCCGCCCGCAATTCATCAAGCTGTAAAGCAATTTCCCGCCCGTCCCGGCTGCCCAACACGTCCATGACGTCTGAGAAAAACAGCGGTCCGGATTCTTCCAATGCCTGTTCCACGGTTTGATAGCGGGCCGTCCCCGTGAGTTTCGGCGCGACCGACGGGGTGAGCGCCAGTTCGTGCCGGCGGTGCATGGGCAGGGTCATATCAAAGCCTGCCTTTGCGCCAAAAATGCCGTGGTCCAAAGATGGGTCCATGGGCATACCAGCCATGCCGTTCATCACCATGATGTCCTTGTCCGCCTGGAAACGGGACACCATGGCCCATTCCCAATGATGTTCGTCGCGGATGTTGATATCTTCATCGACGACGAATATGTGCTTCGCCCCGAACATAGCGCCGAACAACGCGGTGATGGCTGAGCGCGCCTGACCCGGGCGCTGCTGCTTAATCGAGACGCGAACGTGCTGACCTTCGGCGGAAGCCGGCGGGATGTAGACATCCACCACCTGGATATTAACGTTCTTGAGGACGGTATAGACTTGATTCTCACCCCGTACGGAAAGCAGGTTGGAGGAATCACAGCGCTGTAGATTGTAGCCCGCACCATGCAGCAGGGTCTGATGCAGCACGTCTTCCCGCATGGTGATAGCGGTGACGTGATAGACAGGGTCCAGATGCATCGGCCCGTAATAGCCCACGTACTCGCCATATGGCCCGTCGGGTTCAATATAGCCTTGCTCGTCGAAATAACCCTCCAGGATCATTTCCGCATCGGCCGGCACCCGCACATCGTTGGTGAGACCTTTAACCAGGGGTACGGGCTCACCACGGAGCGTGCCGACCAATGTGATTTCATCGGCCGGGACTCGCATGCCGGCGGCCAGGAAATCCAGTGGGTGGCCGCCGATGGCGAAGTTGATCGGCAGTTTTTCACCCCGTGCCACGCATCCCTGATAAATCCGCTTCAAGTCAGAGGGCGCGGTGACGTTGGTGCCGGCGGTGGTCTTGTTGCGGAGGCTCAGCCGCCTGGCGCCCACATTGGTGATCCCGGTATCCGGATCGACCGTGTAATCGATACCGGATGAAAGGTAAGCGCTGCCGTCGAACCGGAGTTGCACATGAAATGGCAGCTTGGTGAGGTCGATGTCGTCGCCGGTCAGCACGACCTGGCGGCACGGCGCTTCGTCATTGGGGATTTCGACCACAGGCTGAGGATTGGCGAGCCGGCGCTGGTATTCGGCCAGCGACTCTTCTTCCGAAACCCCCAGGGCGGCGGCAACCCGTTTACGGCTGCCGTTCACATTGGCGACTAGTTCAAGCTTCTCTGGGCCGGCTTGTTTAAACAGTAAAGCCTTGTCGCTGATCTCGTAGGCCGACGATAGGTCGGAAAGGTCTATCGGCTCATCGTGATGGTGGACCTCGCCCATCTCATCAAGTTTCTCGACGAACCTGCGGAGCCTGAATTTATCTAGATCGATGTCTGCCATTTGAAATACTCCCTGATGGCATTTTAGGCGGTAGCATCTTGAATGGCCCGCCATATTTTCTCCGGCGTGGCGGGCATAGGAATGTCGTCGATGCCGATGGGCGACAGCGCATCTGCGACGGCGTTGAGGACGGCAGGCAGGGCGCCCACCGTGCCGGCTTCGCCCGCGCCCTTGACCCCCAGCGGGTTGGTATCCGTCGGGACCGGCTGGCTTTCCACCGCTATGTAGCAGAGGTTGTCGGCGTGGGGCATGGCGTAGTCCATGAAGGAGCCGCTCAGTAACTGACCGCTTTCCTTGTCATAGGCGATGTCTTCCATTAACGCCTGGCCCACGCCCATGGCCACGCCGCCATGTATTTGGCCTTTTAATGTCAGGGGGTTGATCACGTTCCCCACATCATCAACCACGCAGTAGTTAATGATCTCCGTCTCGCCCGTGTCCGGATCGATCTCAAGCTCCACGGCGTGCGCCCCGTTGGGGAAAGTGGGTTTGTCCAGTTTGAACACGCCGGTTTCATGGAACCCGTGCTCTACCCCTGGCGGCATTTTGCCGGGGCTATAAGCGGTCTTGGCCACATCGTGAATGTCTACGGTTTTATCTGTGCCGGCGACTTTGAACTGACCGCCTTCGAATTCGATGTCGGACTCGGCGGCTTCCAGGATATGGGCCGCGATGGTCTTGCCTTTTTCGATCAGCTTGCCGGATGCGATCTTGAGGGCGGAACCGCCCATCACGGCGGAGCGGGAGCCGAACGTGCCGACACCGGACGAGACTTTGTCTGTATCACCGTCGATCAGCCGGACCCTGTCGGAATCGATGCCCAGATGTTCACCGAGCAGAACCTTGTACATAGTGTCGTGACCCTGGCCCTGATCCTTGGAGCCAGCGAGAACGGTGACATCACCTGCCGGATCGAACCGCACCTCCACGGTTTCCGTTGTCGGCGACGCGGCGCGCTCAATCGTATTTGTGATCCCGAGCCCACGCAGCTTGCCGCGGCCTTGGGCTTCATCGCGGCGGGTCTCGAACCCGGCGTAATCGATCATCTCCATGACGCGGTCCAAATTCTTTTCGAACTCTCCGCAGTCATAGGTGTACATCAGCGCCGTCTTGTAAGGCATGGCGTCGGCGGGGATCGTATTCAGGCGCCGGATTTCAGCCCGATCCATCTTGAGCTCGGTCGCCGCCAAGTCGATCAATCGTTCCAGGATATAGGCGGCCTCGGGTCTGCCCGCGCCCCGGAACGGCGCTGTCGTGTTCATGTTGGTGAAAACGCCCGAGACTTCGACATAGATGGCCTTGGTCGTATACGTGCCGGCAATCACACCCATGTTTTGGAATGTGGGCAGCATGCCCCGATCAGAAGACAGGTACGCCCCCAAACTGGCCAGGTTATTGGCGCGTAGCCCTAGAAACTTGCCATCTTTTCTCAGCGCCAGTGAGGCTTCGGAGACATTGTCGCGCGCGTGTTCGTCGCTTTGTAGGGACTCGCTCCGGTCCGCATTCCATTTGACCGGCCGCCCGACGACTTTCGAGGCCCAGAGCACCAGCCGGTGCTCGGGATAGATCGGGCCCTTCATACCGAACGCGCCGCCCACATTGCCGGCGATCACTTGGATTTGCCGTTCCGGCACGTTTAGAACCTGGGAGAGGATTGTCCGCGCCGAATGAGGCGTCTGCAGATCGGCGTAGAGGATATAGCGGTCTTCACGAGCATCGTAATCGCCGATACAGCCCCGGTTCTCCATGGCGTTGGCGGAGATGCGGTTGATGACGAACTTACGGGAAACAACGTGATCCGCTTCGGCAAAGGCAGCTTCGGTGGCTTCTTTGTCTCCCAGCTTTGCCACGTAGGCGATATTGTTGTCGCAATCATCCCAGATGCGCGGCGTGTCGTCCTTGGTGGCGTCGGCGGTCACCGTGACCGGGGCGAGGGGTTCGTAATCCACCTCGATCAACTCCGCCGCGTCCTTCGCCTGGTGGAGGGTTTCGGCAATAACCAGGGCCACGTGGTCGCCGACGAAGCGGACCCGGTCTCTGACCAGGCCGGGATGGGGTGCGTGATAGGCGGGATCGCCGTTCGGGCGCTTCTGCGGGAACGTGATCTTGGTGCTGCTCCAATTTTCCTTGGCCAGGTCTTCGCCGGTCAGGACCGCCAGGACGCCGGGCGCGGACGCTGCGGCGTCGGTGTTGATCCCGTTGATCTTGGCGTGGGCGTGGGGGGAGCGGAGGATGTAGACTTGGGCTTCATGCGGCAGGGTGCGGTCATTGATGTAAAGCCCCCGCCCGGTGAGAAGACGCGGGTCCTCCGTGCGGCTAACTGGTTGTCCGACTGCGAATACGCCCATTCTACTTACCCCTGGTTGGTCTGGTCATTCACCGCCATAGATGCGGCGAAGTTCGTTTTTCAAGATTTTGCCCATGGCGCTTTTCGGCATTTCCGAGACGAAATCCATGCGCCTTGGGATTTTGTATCCGCCGATCCGCTCCCGGCAGTGATTGATGATGTCGGTGTCGGAAAGACTTGCGCCGTCGCGGGCGACAATGACCGCAAACAGGGACTCGCCAAACTTTTCATCCGGCACCCCGACCACGGCACATTCCTGAATGTCGGGATGCTGATACAGCGCCGCCTCCACCTCGGAGGTATAGATATTCTCGCCGCCGGAGACGATCATATCCTTCTTGCGGTCCATGAGATACATCAGTCCGCCTTCGTCCATGCGGCCTACGTCACCGGTGTGGAACCAGCCGTCGCGGAAGGCTTTTTCCGTTTCATCCGGCCGGTTGAGGTAACCCTTGGTGGAAACCTGTGGGCCGCGCACCGTGACCTCACCCACCTCGCCTAAGGGAAGTTCTTCGCCGTCGTCATCAGTGATCTTCATGTCGGTGGCGGTCAGAGGCCGTCCGGCGGCGCGTAGCACAGAAATATCGCCGGATTCGACCGCGTCGCGGTGTTCTTGAGCATTGAGGTAGGTGAGGATCGGCGAGGTCTCGGTTAGGCCATAACCCTGGACAATATCGGAATTGGGGAAGCCTTCCATGGTCTTCGCCACCCACTCCGCCGCCATCGGCGAGGAGCCGTAAAGCATGAGACGTAAACTGGACGTGTCGAAGTCCTGAAAATGGCTGTCGGTGAGCGAAATGATGATCATGGTCGGCGCCATCATGGTGCAGGTGACCCGATAGTCCTGAATGGCGGTCAGAATATCCGCCGGCGTAAAGGCCGGCAGGTATGCATGGGCGCCGCCAGTGATGGTAAAGGCCGTGGAAAGCAGGTCCGCCGCGTGGAACATCGGCGCGGCATGCAGATAAATATCATGGCTGTGCGCATGCATGCAGATCGCCATCTGCATCCCATTGGAGATAGTGTTCTTGTGGCTGAGTTGGACACCCTTACTGCGGCCTGTCGTCCCGCCCGTATAGAGCAACAGCGCAAGATCATCTTCCGCCACTTCGTGCGGCGCGGCCGGTTCAGCAGCAGCGAGAAGTGTTTCGTATTGAGGCAGGGCAATGCCATCGTCTTCGGGGCCGATATAAAAAGCCGTATCCCGCCACGGCGCGATCTCTTCCGCGTCGGTGACTCCCAGGAAACCTTTGCCTAGGCCTAGTACCTTGCACTCGGCATCTTCCAGAATATGCAGGATTTCCGGCGGTGCGAGCCGGTGATTGATTGGCACGGGGATGGCGCCGCCCCAATAGCCAGCGTGCAAAAGCTCCGTATATCGGAAGCTGTTTTCGCAGATAATCCCGAACCGGTCACCGGGTCCGACCCCCATGGTTTGCAATGCGCCGGCAAGTTTTTCGGCCCGGCCAACATGCTCTGCCCAGGTGAAATTGTGTTCCCTATCGACGATGGCCGGGTTGTCCGCATAAAGTTTGCGGGCACGGTCCAGTGCGCTGAGTTGGGTGATCATACCGCCGCTATCCTCCCTTGGGCGTTAATCATTGGCGTTTTCGCCTTTTCAGACCTATTTAAAGAGGCTGAGACCGCCCAATACAAGCCCTGTCGGATTGACGTTATTTACGTCCAGTCGTAGGGAGCGCAAGTGCGAAAACCGGCGAGCACGTCGCGGCGTTCTTCTGTAAAGAAATTGCGGTGCATGTTAGTGATCATACGGCTGCGCGTTGCCCACCCGCCGCCCCTAAGCACCTTGCGGGTGTAGAACACCGGCTCCGAATACTCCCGGTAGGCGTCGGCGACAAATCCGGGGTAGGGGGCGAACATGCTGTTGGTCCATTCCCATACATTGCCCATCATCTGGCGGCAGCCCCAGGCGCTGTCGCCATCGGCAAAGGCGGCCACATCGACGCAGCCCAGACCTCTTCCATCCAGATTGGCGCGACCGATTGTCTCCGGATCATTGCCCCAGGGATAGCGGCGCTTGGCTTGGCTGAAACCGTCGCCATCAGGTTCCGACGCGGCGGCCACTTCCCATTCGATCTCCGTCGGCAGACGGCGGCCCGCCCATTCACAGTACGCCATGGCCTCAAACCAATTGACGTGGATCACCGGCTCGTGCAGCGGCAGGTCGATGATCTGGTCAAAGCGCCGCATCTTCCATTTGCCCGGCACATCCTTGATCCAGTAAACCGGGTGGTTCGCGCCTTCTTGCTGACGCCAGCCCCAGCCAATATCAGGCCAAAGATCGCGCCGCGCATACCCGTCATCCTCCACGAACGCCAAGAACTCTTCATTGGTGACCGGTGCTTTGGCGATTTGGAACGGATGGACGGCGACTTCGTGGGCCCACTTTTCGTTGTCGAAGGAGAACGGGTCTTCCCGCCGGGAGCCCAGCATGAATGTGCCGCCGGGGATTTCGACGTCGCCGGGGTGCGGGCCAAAATCGGCCTTGGCCAATGACAGGTCCTTGGCGGCGGCGAAGTTGGGCGTGGGATAGCCCAGCGTCTGGCGAGTATACGAATACGCCTCATTGTGCATGTCGTGGTGGAAGGTGGCGAACTGATAGATAAAGCTGTCGGCCTCGGTCGCATCGCCGTCGGGCAGCCGGTCGAACAGCTTGCCTTTGATCTCTTCGATATAGCTCAGGCATTCATTGAGCTGCAGCAGCGGCAAGTCCCAGCGCAGGCTGTGTTCGATGTCGATGGAGTCATACAGCGCGTCTCCGTTTTCCAGGGTCGGCTCGTAGTCATAGAGCTTGCGCAGAATGAACTGTTCGGAGAACCAGGCGACGTGTCCGATTTCCCAAATCAGTGGATTGACGATCGGCAGGCGCGGGCCCATGAGCTGCTTGCTGTCCAGCCCGTTCAGCAGTTCGTTGGTGCGGGCCTGGGCATCTTCCATGATACTCATCAGGTGTTTGGAAGAGACGATGGCAGTCATGTAGAATGTCCTCGGTTTATCGGGCCGGCGCGACCAATTACACGGAATCAGTCTGTTGCACATTATTCTAATAACGCCCGCTGACAAGGGGGCCAAGTCGGGAAACTGGACCACGGCGGCCCGCTGGACACGGTTGTTGGGCAATCTGGGACACCAGGTGACCACTGCTGGCCGTTATGACGGCCAGCCGGCGGACCTGATGATAGCCATCCATGCCTGGCGTTCGGCCGATGCGATTGAACGCTTCAAGAAATTGTATCCGGACCGGCCGCTGATCCTGTGTCTGGCCGGCACGGACATTAATCAATTCATCCATACCCATCCCGAGACCACCCTCCGGTCCATGGACCTGGCGGAGGCGCTGGTCGGGTTGAACGAGACGATAAAATCTCTGACGCCTGAAAATTTCAGGCGTAAGCTGCGGATCATCCATCAATCGGCGAAGCCGTTATCGTCGCCGCGTCATCCGCCGCGCCGTCATTTTAATGTTTGCGTGATCGGCCATCTGCGCCAGGTCAAAGATCCGTTCCGCGCGGCACTGGCTGTGCGGAACTTACCGGAGACGTCGCGTATCCGGGTGCGCCATCTGGGGGGCGCGGAGGAAAAGGGGTTCGACCAAAAGGCCATGGCCGAAATGACACGAAACCCCCGCTATACATGGCAGGGCGAAGTGCCGAGCTGGCGGGTACGGCGGGAATTCGTCCGGTCCCATCTGATGGTGATCTCGTCCCTGGCGGAAGGCGGTGCGAATGTGGTCTCCGAGGCCGTCGTCACCGGTCTGCCGGTCATCGCCTCCAAAATCGATGGGAACGTTGGGCTCTTGGGGAAACGGTATAAGGGTTATTTTCCTGCGGGGGACGAAGCGGCGTTGCGGAAGTTGCTTTTATGGGCGGAAAACGACCGGTCGTTTCTCAACACGCTGGAAGAGCAATGCGCTGCCCGTCGGGATTTGTTTCTGCCGGAGACCGAGCAGGCGGCGTTGAGGGAATTGGTTGAGGGGATGATTTATTAAACAACATCCGCGCGGGTCTGCAGCCGGAGCCGTGCGCGGATCGTGCGCGACGCCACGTCGATGCCGATATTCAACAGCGCCGTGATCAGGATCAGCACCAGCGCCCGGTCGTAGCGGAGATCGGCAAAGGCGCTATCGATATAAAAGCCCAGAGTAGCGATGCCGAGGATGCCGAGGATGGCCGTCTCCCGCATGATGACCTCCCAGCGGTAAAAGAGGAACGCCAAAAACTGGGGATAGATGCGAGGCGTGATTTCATAGGCAAAAAGATTTATCCCCGCTGGCCGGTCTGGCCGCACCTGCAGCGCTTCCGTATGGCGGCCCATTAGGTGGCCGATGATCGCGCCATTGTGCAGCGCCAGAGCCAGAATAGCCGGCAGCATGGAGGGCCCCCACAGCAACAGGAAGATCAGCGCCAAAATGTATTCCGGGGTGGAGCGGCTGATCACCAGGAAGATATGACCCAACGTCCGGCCGAAGACCCGGAAGAACAGGGGCGAGATCAGCGGGTAGAAGAGTAGCGTCAGCGCGCCCGCGCCGACCAGGGCGATCTGGGTCAGGACTACGGTGGCGATGATGCCGGGGACAGCCTGGTCGTTCCACAATTTGATAAACCAGGCCCAGGTGGCGGTCCATGTGTCCGTTGTGATGGCTTCGGCTGTGCGGATCGGGTGCGGCAGGATGTCGGAGGTGAGGAACCGGACCAGATTGGTCATGTTGATGTCAGACAGGCCCCATGGGATCACGATCAGTGCGATCAGGATGTAAAGCGGCACCAGGCGCGTGTGTATCCATTTCCGGATAGTGGCGATGATAATGTAAAACAGGATCAACAGCGCCGCCGCTTGGGAATAGAGGCCCTCTGAAAACGCCGTCTCCAAATGGAAGCCCAATGTCGGTAGGCCGACGAACCCCAGAACCGCGCTGGACCGCAGCCCGCATTCCAGCCGGTAGAGGGAGTAGGTCCGGAAATGCACCCAGGCGTCCGGTAGCTTGGCGAACAGGAAAGCGGATAGAGTGGTCGTACCGCGAGGGAGCGTTTTCAGCGGTGCGGGATCGGCTTCCTCCAAAATTTCCGCATAGACTTTGGCGAAGATGCCGGCATAGGGGATGGCCAGCGCCAGAATGCCAGTAACGGCGGTCAAGCCGAACATCTGCAGGAAGATCAGCGCCCAGAAAAGTTCGTGCACGGAACGGATGAAGGCGCAGAACAGCCGCACGATGCGGAAATGGAACACGAGCGCCAGCAGGAATCCCCAGAAGTTGCCGAGCGCCACGCCCAGGATGGCGAAGGCAAGGGTGTTGACGATGGCGGTCCAGAGTTCATCGGTGCCGAAAAAGTCCGGCGTGACCACGCCCAACAGCATTTTGCCCATTTCGGTCCAAGGGTCCTGGGTGGTGATCTCGATATCGGCGAAGAACAGGAAAATGATGGCGACGGCGACGAATCCGCCGGTGGCGCGTAAAAGCGGCCGGGCCGTTGGCGTCAGATAGGCGGCGCTATTGTCGATAGATGTCGTCAAGATCGGACGCCTTCATGCCATTGGTGGACTGATCCAGGACTTTTTGACCGTCCTTCAGTCCGATGATCCGGTCGGAATATTCCAGGGCCAGGGCCACGTCGTGCATGGACTGCACCACCGTGTCGTGGTTGCCGACAATGGCCTGCATGACGATGTGGGATTGATGTTCGTCCAGGGCGGAGACCGGTTCGTCCCCGAAGAAGATGGC
>Ga0181589_10003868_pt1 | contig 11965 bp, 1 predicted proteins | sample 071ome_25_FD_132444 | JGI IMG/M metagenome (GOLD analysis project Ga0181589, IMG submission 132444) | Coastal salt marsh microbial communities from the Groves Creek Marsh, Skidaway Island, Georgia - 071410BT metaG (megahit assembly) | ecosystem: Environmental > Aquatic > Marine > Intertidal zone... | reverse complement strand
GCCACCCTCTCCAAGAGACAAGGCTTCTACCGACTTCAATACAATCGTCTTAGTACCTGCATCTACCGCAAAACTGGTGTCATCCGTCTCATTCGCAGTGAACGTCGGTGCTACACCGTCAATACTTAGGGAGGATGTATCTGACAAAGACCCCGAGGCACCCGGTGTTGGCAACGTTAATATTGCAGAGTTACTAGATGCATCTTGAATAAGGCCATTATTCAAAGTCAGAGCATCAACTGCAGTGTACGCGACAGAATCTTCAAGATCATTTGCTTGCACTGTATAAGCAAAGACCAGAACTTTTGAACCCGTGCCTGAAGCGTAGTTTGCGTACTTAGTGCCGCCACCAATACTCAGTGCAATGCGCGGATTTCCCGAATCGTTATTAACTGTAACGGCTTCGGAAAATTCAACCGCAACACGTAAAACATCACCGACAATAAACGTCGAAGAATCATCAACCGCATATACGCTTGAAACTGTTGGGCTAGTTGAATCTGTTGCCAAAGTAGCAGAAACAGCAGAAAAACTTGCCAACTCATTGCCAGCCAAGTCTGTTACCTTCTCTGATTCAACTTCTGACAAAGCATATGCGACAGACGCGGTTTGACCTGACGTAATCTGCGAAGCTAACGTTAATGTAATTGTAGGATCATTTTCAGCTACCAAAATGGACGAAACAGCCACTTCGACATCATCAACTAACACAGTGAAGTCGTCTGACAATGGAGATCCAGTCACAAGTTCGGATAACGTAAGATAAAGCTTGGTTGTACCGATAACGCCGTCGATACTCTCTACCGTGGGCAAAACACCATCGATGGTGATAGCGTTTTGAACTGACAAAGAATTTAATGCACCTGGTGTAGGCAAAACAGTAAACACTTCATTTCCAGCAGCATCTACAATTGAGCCGCTGTTAAGTGATAACGAATCAGTAGCTGAATATGCTAAATCTGAAATGATATCGCCTGCTTGCACGACGTAATTGAATGTCAGAGTTGTTGAGTTACTACCAGACGCATAAGCTGCCTGCTGAGACGTATTGGCATCACCAGTAGAAACGGTTAGATAAGGGATGCCACTAGAATCATCAACCGTAACTACACCGGAAAACTCAACCGTTATAGCGACCGTATCACCTACCCCAAAAGGTCCATCACCACTAGTAGTAGTCACATTCACAACTGTTGGCACATTCGTGACGGTAACAGTTTGACCCGCAATAACCTCCAGGATATTGCCTGCTCCGTCATCGGTCACCTGACTTTCTGAATCTGCATTTAAGGCATAGCTAACCGTTAAGACTTCACTGTTCTGTATCAATGAGTCAAGCGTAAGAAGGATTGCTTGATTGCCAGTTGCAAAATCGACAGATGTCACCGTATGCCCACTAACGGTAAAGTCTGCTTCATCTAGACCTAATTCACCAACAGCTAATGCCTCATCCGAGGTCAAACGAATTACATTTGTATTTGCTACAGCATCAAAGCTAGTGATTGTTGGGTTTAATGTGTCAACTTCAAGTTGAAAGTTCTTCTCAACACTCTCTTGTCCATCAGCATTTAAAAACGCCCCTTTCCTTGAAGTGATTGTCACATCCTTATCGATGCCATCTGTTGCAGTGAAATCGACCGAGTAGTGAGTGTCATCCGTAGTTTGAAAATTAGACAAGGTTCCATCAGGACTACCATCGCTATCAGAAACGCTCAAGTCATTGATATCAAATGGTTCACCATCTGCAGGGGCTTCCTCAAGAGTGAAACTGAGGGTTGATATATTTTCAGTATCGCTGAGCTGAGATGCTGACGCGGCTACTTCTACCCGTGGCCCCGGGAACGGTGTTCCCTCACCAGAAATATCAGATTGAGCCAGTACAGGATAAACGTATCCATTTCCAGCAGCTAAACCTTGAAAACTTAATGCGATGTTGCCATCAGCAAAAAATACTTGGTTCTCAGCAGCAGCATTGTAAGAATCACCAAAAGTATTCGCACTGGCAACAACTGTCACAGATTCTGTGCGGCCAGATCCTTCATTGCCTGTAATTGAGTAAGTACCTGAATCTTGGTCTTCTAGTATTACCGTGTAATCAGCGAAGTTACCCTGCAAATAAACTTTGTTGGCACCTGTACCTAAATCACTCGCATCAACCGTTGTACCATTACCTACAAGGATTGTATCGGCACCCCCGCCACCAAATATTTGAGCATGAGCACCATCTTTGAATGCTGTAATGTGTGCACCCTCTCCTTCACGTATAAAAACGCGAGTAGCATTCGTTCCCTGCTCAGGAACCGACTCAACAGGAAAAGCAGGACTCCCAGAACCAGAAATATCAGATTGAGTCAGTACAGGATAAACGTATCCATTCCCAGCAGCTAAATCTTGAAAACTTAATGCGATGTTGCCATCAGCAAAAAATACTTGGTTCTCAGCAGCAGCATTGTAAGAATCACCTAAAGTATTCGCACTGGCAACAACTGTCACAGATTCTGTGCGGCCAGATCCTTCATTGCCTATAATTGAGTAAGTACCTGAATCTTGGTCTTCTAGTGTTACCGTGTAATCAGCGAAGTTACCCTGCAAATAAACTTTGTTGGCACCTGTACCTAAATCACTCGCATCAACCGTTGTACCATTACCCACATAAATCTGATCAGCACCTGAAGACCCAAAAATTGCAAACGAGTGGTCAACCAAGGGCAATGTTTCTATGTCACTTTCAAGCTCCAGAAAAATTCCTGATGTTTCTCTGATGAAGTAACGCGTTGATTTACGTGCCATAAAGATCGTACCAATTTATTATTATGAAAATAGATTTGATATAAAGTGCTATATAGCTTTTAAATTAGCACTCTAACTATCAAATTACATCTAAAGAAATAAGTTGCAGTTACCCTTCTAAAAATGTGTTTTCAGCCTCTGAGTAAGCATCCAAAACCGGAGCGTAACTTATACCGCCAAGCACTATTTTAGAGCCGGAACCAACCGGTCCAGCCGATGTGTGTTGTACAGTGAGACTTTGATCATCTGCGTCAAATTCCCTCTCTTGCCCAGATGCATCCCTCCAAAGAGTTAATTGATTTGCTTTCTGAGCCGCTTGGTTGATACCAAAACTTTCTAGAGTGTTATCACCCATATTGTCCCAATAAATCGCATCGTTAGTACCAAAACCATCGAGGTACATGAATCCATCAGGAATAGAACCGGTATCATCAACACTTAAAACGAGAGTGACAGCATCTGAACTGACATCCAGTTCTTTGATCTGAACAGAAGAGCCGTACTTACCTTGCGAACCATTAACAAAATAACTTCCATCGGTGAGTATGCCGTCTGCTGAAACATACTGCGACAGGTCATCGTTGGTTAGATCTGTATCGGTACCAACGGTAACAGTTGCAAAATCAACACTGAAAGCATCTATCGCAACATTCGATGATTGCCCAACAAAAGCTGACTCGCTGATAGAAAGTGAGTAATTATTCTCGAAATCAAGATCGTACTCAGGTTCAATCGTAATAATCTTGCCATTTTCACTGAGCGATACCATAGGCCCTGTATAGCTTTCATCAACAGCAACATCGTTGATGTGTGTGATAGCACCACTAGCAACTGTCACCACAATCTGTTGAGTGTTATCTGTGGCTTCACCCTGATCAACCTTCGTGCTGCCATCGACCACAAAGGCAAAGCCATCTTTCGTATCTGAATTAGCCTGGTTGGTAATGGTAATAGTGTGAACACCATCAGCACCCCAGTTCAACGCTTCGGTTGAAACCACACGAAGTGCTTTAGTTGGGTCGATATCATCTCGACCCTCAATAGAGGTGGATAATGAGGGACCCTCAATAACTCTCAGCGGAATTATCTCTGTCGTTGCCGTTTGACCTTCACTATCGGTAGCTGTGACTGTAATACTGCCCTCGTAAAGCTCACTAATGGTACCAGTGATGACATGTGTTTCTTCGTTGTAGGTCACTCCTTCAAAATCTCCGCTTAGCAGAAGTGCTCCTGTTTCACCACCCCCTGTATAGCTGAGTGAATCTCCCTCATCTTGATCCGTGAAATAGTCATCAAGATCAAAACTATCTTCACGACCTACAACAAAAATGATCTCTTCAGGAATGGCATCAGTAACAACGGTAGGTGCCTCGTTCTTGTTGGTTACCATCACAGGTATTTCAACTGTACTTTCGTTGCCAGCAGCGTCAGTGGCTACGACCGTTACATGATTAACGACACGAAGTTCAGCTGGAATAGATTCGAAATCAAATCCGCCGTTATCACCAAGCGTACCGTCAGCCGTTAACGCATCAGCATTCCACGTTAGTGTAAACGTATTATTTCCGTTATCCACCAGCGCAACAACATCATTGATATCAAGATCATCAGTCTCATCATAGGCAGCTAACGCAACACTCACTGCAGTAGAGTCTGTAATGGTAAAGGTACCTATTGCAGAAGCATTCTCGTAGGCCGCAACCTGATCAGTTGGTACGGATGGATCCGTAGAATCGAGAGTGGCATCAATCGTTGTGGTAGCTGAGACGTTACCAGCTGCATCTGTTTGACGCACTTCAATCAGATAATCACCATCTGTTGTTGGTGCAGTGTAGGTTTCAGACCAATCACCTTCATTAATACGATACTCAACCGTAGCAGTATCTTCGTTATTGGTAATGTCAGTTAACGCCAACGAATCGGTAACAGCGTCATCACCTGCACCACCGGTATCGGCAACTAATGCCGCATCAGGTGCCTCAGGCGCAGTGCTATCAAGCTCGAACGTATCTGAAGTCGCTGAAAGTACCGTCTCATCAAACGGCTGATCACTAATCAGGCCGGTTATGTCAACGCCATTCATTGTGATATTACCAAGTGACACGCTCGTCGCATCCGCCGATGGCGCCTCCATGGTAAACGTCAAAGTTCCGGGCACTGAACTATCAACATCACCGGTTGTATGCGATGCATAAGTCGCGGTAGCCGTCTGGTCATCAAAGACAAACTCTAAGGTTGGTGCCGCTGTGCCAGCAACATATTCAAACGGCTCAGATAAGGTCACAACCGCTGTTAAAGTCTCACCCGCCTTACCTAATGATTGATCATCCTCAGTGGTGATCTCAAAAGAGACTATCTCAGGAGCGGCCACAACACGTAGATCAAATGACTGGGTTTGCGTCAAAGCAGAGTCAGACGCAGTTATGGTGACGGTAATGTTTTCTGTCGTTTTATCACCAGTTACTTCAGTAGCACTCAAGATACCCGTGTCAGTATCAAAAGAAAGACCATACGTAGACAAATCGGCATCGCCAGCATCGATTGCATATGTCAGAACATCGCCATCCTGATCTTCAAAATAGCCAGAGTAATCCCCACTGAACTCTTTACTGAGAACCGCCGTCTGTACTTGCGAAATTTCGCCTACTTTTGAAGGTTGATCGTTAACATCGTTTATACCAAGCGTAACAACCTGTTCATCAGCATTACCCGCCGCATCGGTTGCAATCACAGTAAAGGTATAACCTGCTTGTCCTCCAAAGGCTTCCTCGTAATTTGGATTAGCGACTAACGTTACCACTCCAGTAGCAGCATCGATAGTGAAGGCTTCAGCGTCATCTTCATTGTCTGTTTTTAAGCTATAAACTAATGCATCAGAGGTATCAGTAGGGTCGTCAACGTCTGCCGTATCCAATACAACCGAAGATGCATCGTAGATAACTAGACCTGCACCGCTATTTTCATCAATAGCTGTAGCAGTGGCTGATTCTGCAGAGAACTCAGGAGCACTTTCATCCAGGTCAGTGATTGCTAGCGATACCGCTTGCTCGTCACTGTTTCCTGCCTCATCAGTCGCCACAACAGTGAAATGATAGGCACCATCACCACCGTCTGCCGTAGTCGCTTCAGAGTCAGGATCGACTGTTAAGGTTACTTCACCCGTTTCTGCGTCAATTTCAAACAAATCAGCGTTGTCTGAATTGTCTGCTTTAAGAGAGTAAGACAGTGAAGAAGACGTATCGGTATCGTCATTGACGTCGGCTGTGTCAGCAGCAGAAGCAGTGAAAACCACTTGGCCTGCGCCAGAATTTTCAATAATTTCGATGGCATCCGCTGTGCCAGCCTCGAAGACTGGGTCAGTTTCATCCAAGTCATTCACTGGCAACTTGACGAGCTGCTCAGAGACATTACCTGCCACATCAGTAGCCACAACCGTAAAGGTGTAATAACCACGGTCCTCAGCATCTGCATTTGCAGTCACTTCCGAATCAGCATTTTCCGTTAATGTGACAACACCCGTGTCACCGTTAATTGTAAAGAGTGCATGGTCATCATCATCTAGATTCTTTAGGGTGTATGTGATAGCAGAGGCATCCGTCGCTTCAGCAGTAAAGATTGCTGCGCTAGCTCCAGTATTCTCATTTATGGCATCTGCTGTTGCTTCATCGGATGCAAATTCTGGTTTAGACGTATCGATGGTAACTTGAAGGTTTTCAGGGGTTTCAATTGAAGATCCCATACCTGCATGAGCAGAACAATAGTAGTAAAGAGCACCTGTGTTAACCGGCACGGTTACAGAAATTGTTGCGCCCTCAGTACCAATAGTTCCAGATGCAACAACACCACTTGTAAACTCACTTCCAGCATTGTGAGTGCCGTCATCAGTTAAGCTAAATTTAAACGGGTGTGTTGCTAACGAAGTATCTGAAACGTCGAACGTATAGGTAACACCTTCTGCTAGCACAATAGCCGGAGATTCTTCGCCGTTAATGAAGTACGCATTACCGCCCTGCTCGCTAGCAGCAGCAGTCACCACAATAGCATCAGACGAAGTTAAAGGAATTGACAGATTAGCAATGACTTCATTCCCAGCTCTATCTTCCGCAGACGCTGCGAATTGATATGAACCATCTTCATAAACTTCGAGCTGTTTAGAATATTTATAGTAGGTCCCATCTTCAGCTTCGTCACCATTCTCGTCAAAGAGTAATGCAGTGCCATTTTTATAAACAATGCTAGCCTTACCAGGTAAAAGCGAATACGAACCAGATTCAGCATCATATTGGTGGAAATAGATACTGGCCTTATCTGCCTTGAGGGCCAAGACAGACAACTCTAACGTATTGTCCGCTGTTAAATTGTCATCTGAAGCGACACCCAAGTCTTCCTCAAACGACAACCCAATTGGTGAGCTTGGCGCAGTAGCATCAAGAGTAAATTTACCCTTAATCGTTGTTGAATTAGCGCCGTCAGTTGCTGTTAGCTGGATACTGTAGGCGCCATCATCTGCTAAATTATAATTACTGAGAATATCCTCAATTGTTCGTGGAGCTAAGACCCCAGCCTCTGCATCACCATCACCTGGGCTTGTAACGAACGCAGGGGTTCCATCGAGTGTTGTTAAAATTGGACCATCATCAATATCAACGACGCCATCAGTCACCGTGTAGATCCTTACCTGAACATCAACCGACGCTTCGGTAGTGAATGTCAAGTCAAGCGTATCTGTTGCATTCAAGAAGGTTCCTGTTTTGTCCGGAACACTCATGGTAAAGAGCGTGAGTACTGGAGGGATTGTATCGATGCTGACAGTCGCCTCATCGCTACCATCGCTCTCGTTACCCGCGGCATCCACGGCCTGCGCACTTATAGTGGTGTCTCCCTGACCCAGTGCCTTAAAGTCACCCGTGGTGAGTACATACTGGAATTCACCGGGACTATCATCAGCGTCGTGTTCAACCAAGGTAACAAGCTTATCACCTAGCGTCAGTAGAACCCTACTACCCGTATCTGCGGTTAAAGTAATCAGCGCACTGGTTCCATCGTTATCAGATTTACTAAAACTGAAGTCCGAGGTGAACGCTGGATCAGCCGGAGGCGTGACATCGAGATTAAAAGTGTAGGTCAGATCCGTATCATTAGGATTACCTGCAGCATCTGTAACAGTTACAACAACAGTTGCAGTTCCATCACTATTGTCCAATGCTGTTAAATCGTCTGAGCTCAAATCAAAAGACCACGCACCGGACGCTGAAACAGTTCCTGACATACTCAATGCCGCAATTTCAACTGAGGCGCCTGCTTCAGCAAAACCTGACAACACAACCCCAGCCTCTGCCATGGCGGCATTAACATTACCATTTGCGCCAATAGGAGTGACTGTGGCAGTAGCAGGAGCGCTAGTGTCTATCTCAAAGGATGAAGCGGTACTCAAAGGACCTTGATTTGCAGCATCGACAACCATAGCTTGGACGGTATATTCACCCTCACCTGGGTCAACGTCTAACGTAAACGTAAAGTCTGTACCATCAAATACGATAGTGGCATCAACTGCCACGCCGTCAAGATAGACTTGAATACTCTCTCCATCAGCCAAGGCCTTATCCACTGATGCTGAAATCGTGGGAGACACATTACCTAGTGGGATGTCCTCAATGGTGATTACATGCGTCGGAGCGTTAGCGTCCACGGTTAATGCAAACGCATCACTTGAAGCACCCTCTGTTCCCGCAGCGTTAACAACTTTAGCTATGAAGGAATGATCCGCATCTGATAAACCAAGCGGGGTGAAAGTCCAGTCGGTATCAACAACCGTCGCATAACCCAAAAAGTTATCTGCTTCGAAGATGGCAACCTTCTCACCTGCGGCAAGTGCGCCACTGATTGCGCCCGCAAGCTCCACAATGTTTTTATCACTTGTAAAAACGTCATCAACGGCTGTAATTTCCCCATCAGAATTAGAGGCGCTAACAAGCGTTGCAGTTTTGGTCACCTCGCTTGTATCAAGCGTGATCGTTTCAGATAGAGAAAGGAGAGACGTGTTACCAGCAGCATCAACTACAACAATTTGTAGGACATTATCACCCTCGCCTAATTCAACATCAGCAGACCAATTTCCATCGGCATCAGCCGTAACAGTAGTTACCAATTCACTGTCTTGAATTGAATTGACATCAGCAATGTTATTGTAAATTTTTACCGAAGCTTGAGGCTCAGCAAAACCACTTATGGATTGTGCCGCATCGTTAACAATTGCATTTTCAACATCTGAAATAAGGCCTTTGTTAGGCGCAGTGGTATCGAAAACCACATCAACCGCCGTAGACCATGCACTGGCATTACCAGCTTTATCGGTGATCTGAGCAGAAATCGAATGCGATCCATCAGCAAAGTCACCGGTAAGCTCAAGATCGATATAACCATTATCAATATCACCACTTGATATAAGGCTAGTTTGCAGAGTTACGATCTGGCCATCAACTTTAAGGGCTACTGTATTACCAGAGACAACAGCGGCACCTTCGGTTGAATCCACATCCAAAACAACACGGATTGCAGTCGTTCCAGCAGCAGCGGTTGGATTAACTGAATCATTATCAGCAAATTCAGGCGTACTTGGCGGCGTGCTGTCTAATGCCAAACCCTGTTGATCGGATATGTCACCAATATCACCACCATTAGAAACCACCTCATCAATGACTTTGGCAGCGTTTGAAATCTCTACAAATGTACTGGCTTCAACCTCAACACCCGTAAACAAGCCTGCCAAGGCTGTATCGTCTGAAAGGTTGATAACATCATCCGCACCCACCTCGAATTCAGCAGCATCGGATATTTGGCTTACCAAGTTTGCAACAACTGTTTCGCCACCTGACTCACCTGCCAAAGATGCAACGGTAGCGATCTGCGCAGCTACTTTTTGAACGTTTGCATCAGCAGCGGCCAAAGGGTCATAGTTGGATAAGTCCGTGCCAGCAATACCCAGAACATTCGCAACATTTGTCTCAGCCGCATCGGCATCTTGACCTTGTTCAACCAGCCCTTGCACCAACGTAGTCAGAGGGTTGATAACCAAGGCACCCTCTGGCGCTTTGAGCTCCATGGTGTTCTTAACACCCGTATCGATATTGAAACCGCCGACAATGACAATGCCGCCATTATTAAGGTACTCAGATGGCAGCGCAAATGAACCATCAGCGTTGGTTGTGATACCGGTATTGAGGTCTTTGTCACCATCATTGTCAGTATCTAACCAAACTTGAGCACCACGCATATAACCGTCTGCGGCAATTAAAACAGCGGTATTGTCAGTGAAACCTAAAGCATCATTTCCTGCAGCATCTTGTATTTCATCATTATTATCTGTGGCATCTGAGTCGGCATAAATGACCTCAATGGAGTCCAACGCATTAATGCCTGCCCCGATACCCAAAACTACTGTGGCACCAACAACACTTACTGAGGTTATAACCGCAGGAGCTGCAACTCCGCCATTGGGCGTAATGTTCACTGTAAAGTCCGCAGCAGTGGGAACATTAACCGTGTCTAGCGCCTCGTCAAACGTTAGAGTAATGGTGTCATTGCGCGTAGATGCCGTTACGGATTGCAGCGTTGGGGCAGTCGTATCAGCGCCAGCACCACCGCCAGCACCGCCACCACCGCCACCAACTGCGACAGCAAGGCCACCTACGGCGAGAACCGCTGGATTAAATTGATTTGCACTTACATCAGGAACGATTGCTGACTGATCAGACAACAACTCATACATGGCGGCATCGAAACCTTTTTTATTAATTGCCGCAGCGATATTTGCTTGCGTCTCAGCCGTCATTGCAGCGGGGTCTAAGATTTGTAAAGTGGAGACATCAACACTCAAACCCTCGAGCTCAAGCTCCAAATCTCCCTCCTGAATTACGAGCTTATCTCCAACCTTAAATAACTTGGGTTTCGCATTTGGTTTTACATCTGCTTCTGGTACTAAAAGCGTTATCGAAGAGCCCGGTGGAATCGGATAAACCAAAAGCTCATCTAAAGTTAAAACAATTTCGTTTCCTGCTGGATCGATTACAACGAAAAGCTTGTTTTTCGTATTAACTGTCGCCTGGAAAACATTAGAAAGAGATGCTTTTAGTGACTCGAGAAAAGACATATTTACCCACGATCAGTTATTAAAAATTATGTATTTAAAGAATAATAAAAAAGATTTTACTAAATTAAAACAAAAATAAATGTTCAGACTAGGACAAATCGTTCATTTAGGCTAAAATCAAGGCGTTATAAAGTTGCGATTTTTTAAACAAAACCTCAGGGTAATTGTGAGTTTATTACCTTTCACCTAACGAGCTTGATAGCGTTTTTATGATGGGTTTTGTAATAAACTGCATGACCGTACGCTTACCAGTCTTAATTTCAGCAGTTGATGTCATACCTGGTTGAATCTCTAGACTTAAATCAGGTTTAGCGCTAAAGCTCCTACCGAGCGATTTAACCCTAATTCTATAATATGGCGATTCGTTTTGCTTTAAGTCTTCATCAAGCGTATCCGCACTGATAAAAATCAGCTCGCCCGGTAAATCTCCATAAATACTGGGATCATAAGCATCTATTTTTATGGATACCGGCATCCCTATTTTCACGAAACCAATATCCGAAGGGGACATCTTTGCTTCGATGAGTAAATCGTCGTCACTGGGCACGATTTGCATAATATCTTCCCCTGGCTTGATAACACCCGACAGGGTTGTAATCCGCACGTTCTTAACAATGCCGTTCATTGGAGATTTCAGCTCAGTCTGGTTAAGTATATGCAATCTCTGCTGCATCAATTCACGCATAGCTGTAAGTTCTTCTCGCGACTTACTCAATTCATTTTGTAATTCTTGAATGTATTCGTTTCTCTTAATCGTTTTCTGTGCTGAGTAATCAGCGACCTGCCTTTCTAAGCGCAGGACTTCGGTCATACTGACATCCCCCATCTCGACCAATGGCAAGTTCATGTCCAGCTCTTTTTGAATCAGTTTCTGAATATCAGAGATAGCTTTTAATTCATCTTGGAGAGCCTTACGTCTCACCTTTATCAACTTATTCTGATTTGAAATAAATTCAGGGTATTCGTTAGCGATATCGTCATATTTGGGCTTCGAGTCAAATAACTCAGCCTCTAAACGAGATGTTC
>Ga0181589_10003852_pt1 | contig 11993 bp, 4 predicted proteins | sample 071ome_25_FD_132444 | JGI IMG/M metagenome (GOLD analysis project Ga0181589, IMG submission 132444) | Coastal salt marsh microbial communities from the Groves Creek Marsh, Skidaway Island, Georgia - 071410BT metaG (megahit assembly) | ecosystem: Environmental > Aquatic > Marine > Intertidal zone... | reverse complement strand
TCGATCACTGGGTTGAAGAGGACCAGGGCATTGGGGACAGAGCTAATCCCGGAGTCCTCGGTTTTGGCATCATACCCTTCGATCACTCCAGAGCATGCAGCCACATGCCCACCGGCAGAGCCGCCGCCGGAAATGACCTTGTCCGGGTCGATCCCCAACCCGGCCCCATGTTTACGCAGGAACCGCACCGCCGACTTGCCATCTTCCACACAGTCAAAAGGGGTGAGGTGTGCACCATCCTTATTGCGGACGCGGTACTTGGCCGAGATGGCAACGTACCCCTGACGGGCAAAGTAACGGGCATGGCCCGCCATCTGTTGGGGTTTTCCAGCCACCCAACCACCGCCGAAGAACAAGACGATCACAGGGCGTTTGTCGGTAGCTTTGTGGTTTTCCGGCCAAAACATGTTCAAGGCCAGGTTGCCTTCTGGAGTGGACTTATAAACGATCGACCTAGCCCCGACCCTTGGCTTCGGCAGCGGGTCGCCCGTCTCCTTGGCAGGAAGGAGGGAGGCACTGAGGAACGCGATGGCGGTGGTCAGCATGAATTTGGAGGGTATTTGCATCATGGCGGGAGATTCTAATGCTGGAGTTTGGGGGGTTATTCTGGATTCTTTGGGCGGATTCCTATTCCGCTTAGGCAGGGTGTGCCATTGATAGCAGTGACCTGGATGTTGAGTTCCCCCTGGGCTTCAATTTCAAATTCCCTGACAATGGGAAGGTGGCGGCCGCCGGCTTCTTTGAAGATGTCGAAATTGGTCAGCAAAGTTTCGCCGTTTGCGGTGAGGTTGAACACCCGTTGTCCAGCGGCCAGGTTTTCCAACTCTGCGAAATGGAGGCTGAGGGTGTACCTGGCTTTTTCAGAGGGGAGTTTCCTTTTGAAGGATTCGATCCCAATGAGGCAGGAGGAGGCGACCCAATCCAGGGAATCCTGGTCGTCTTCGGTACCCAACAGGGAAGTGTGGTTGCGGATGTGCTTCAATCCTTTCCCCCCCACTGATACCTGAAGGTCCGGAGATTTACCACCTACACTGGGGAACTCATACCACATCATGCCGGTATCATCCCTCCTGTCTCCGGGTGCCCCTAGGTTGAGGCCGAAATTTTCCGGAGCTTGGCTGGTACCACTGAAAGTCCACATTTCCGCTTCGGGCATATGGATCAGGGCGAGGGAACTTTGGTTTTGGTAGGCACAGGAGCAAGTGCGGGTGTAATCGGGTGCATTCAAGACCCCGTTGGCGACAATGAGGTTGGCAGTGCAGCTACTGCGGAAGCCGCCGATATTCCCAGTGCCGCTGTCTCCCGCCAAGTCATAATATCCGGCGGCACCACTGCGGAAAGTGAGCAGATTCTGGCTACCCACGGCGGTGTTGCACCCGTACATCCTCGAGTATCGCCAATCCCCGGATGTTTTCCCGGTCAATAGGTCCAGGCGGAAGCCACCCCCACCGTTGGTGATGACCTTGTCTTTCCAGAGCAAGCAGGGGCCGCCGTATCCTTGATCGAGGTTTTTCCATAGAACTTCGCCCGTATCCCCGCGGTAAGCCACCATCCCTTTCCCGGTTTCGTCCTTCGCCCTGTCCCTGTATTGGCTGCCAGCTTGCAGGAGGACCTTGTGTTCAATGGAATAATTCAAAAATGTTCCGAACACATCATCGGTCGTGGACCATAGGACTTTGCCGGTTTGCCCATCGAGGGCGAGTAGCCTGGGATTTCCAGGAGGTTCCACACCCCGGCGTTTCAAAGACTCCAACTTGGCATTGCTCATGCGGTCCAGGCAAAAGACTTTTCCATCTGCCACGACGATGGCATTGTGGCGGAAATTGAATACGGCATCGCGGCTCCACAAAGGTTTCCCCGTACTGCGTTCGAAAACCGCCAATCTCCGACTCGCCGAGGCGTACCGGGCAGGAGTGAGGGAGGTTTCCCAAGGTTTGGTTTCTTTTGGCTCTACCTTCTTTTCCACCACGGGTGTATTCCCTGGACGCTTGGCCAATAAGTAGGGATCGAGACTGAAGTCGCTGCTGTTGCTTCCGCTGTTGTGCCCTTCAAGGGCGAGTACATTTTGCCCAGGGAGGAGCAGGCTCCGGAAGTCCTGGATTTTGAAGAATTCATGGGTTCCAGCTTCATGGCTGGCGATGCCCTCGGCCTTAGCACCAAAACCTTTGCGAACCCCGCCACGGGCAATTTCCTTTCCGTTGAGATAGGCGATGAAGGCGTCATCATAATTCACTGCCAAGGTGAGGTCCGTAGCGTCGATGGCATCTTTCCCGGAGAAGACATGGCGGATGTAAACCCGTAAGAAATTCCCTTTCATCCCTTTCAATTCCGTCTCGTCATCCCCATCCCCATATCCGAACCCAGCCGGGCCGGTTTTCCAGGAATTATCAGTTTTGAACCCCATCATGTTCCAACCCTTGACCGGATCCTTACCCGCAAGATAACTCCACTCGGCACCAGGCTTGATGACTGGAACCATGTCCTTGTGGTCAACTTTAGCCGGTTTGCGTTTGCCTTTGGGCATGTCCACTTTGACAGGGCTGGAAGTGGCCACCAGCAAATCTTCATGGACAGCGATAAATCCCCAGAATGGATCGGCATTCGTGGCATCGGGTTCGAGTTGGTACTTGCGGCGGGTTTCGCCTGTCCCTGGCTCCAACTCCAGGATATCCGGCCCGTAAACTACATAAACTGCATCCTCCATCGTGACGTAATTGCTCCCGATTTCACCTGCCCCGGCAAAGTGGGCAGTGGTGTCATAATACTTCCCCAAACCTGGTAAATCCCGCTCCCATAACACCCGGCCAGTATACACATCCACACAGCGTAACATGTTGGCACCTTCGATGACCAACCTGCCCCCAGCCACTTGCGGGGAAGGTCCATGACCATGGCGTGGCAACACCTTGTCATTTGGTGGCCCGCCAAACCAAAGCAAACCCAATGGGGCTTTCACCAGGGTATCATTGGAAACCACACTGTTGGAAGCATCGGCGTATTGATGGCTCCAATCCCCAGTGCCAGGCAATGCCCCTTCCCGTCGAAGGTAGGCCATCCCGGATTTCCAGCCTGATTCAAAACCTTCGGATTCCAAATCCCCGGCTTTCCCTTCTGAAGATTTCCATGCCTCTTCGCCTGTCGGCCAAAATGCAGTTCCCCCATAAGGTCGGAGGACATTCTTGACCGCCTCCAATGTCTTCCCTGGTTCCGCCCCCAAGCCTTCCTCAATAAAGACCAGGTTGGCAAGGTAGGGTGGGAAATGAAATTCCAGTGGGTCAGCAAAATGGGCAACTACACGACTCCCGTACAAACCGGCAGCACCCCACTTTTGGCGAAACTCGCTGACCTTTCGGGAGTCCGAATCTACGGCAATAATGTGAAGATTGGTACGGCGGGCCAATTCTTCGACCAAGTCGCCTGAGCCCAAACCCCAGGCCACCGCGTACCCGGAGGATGTTCCGGGACGGCCAAGGATGTCATCGGCCCACTTCGTAGCTGCACCCCCATTTGAGGTGAGGGACGCAGTTGCTGGAAGATTGAAAGTCTTCGGTTCCACCTTACCCTCGCCAAAACAGTATATCCTGGCATCCTCAGTCACGACAAACAGCCGTTCATCCCCGGCCACTATCGCCGCAGGTTCTCCTTCCAGGCTGGCCGTCCACTCCAGCGTGGGTTTGCCCTTGTTTCCCTGAGCCTCCTGAATGTCGAAAGAGGCGACCTTACCACGGCTTCCCACAAAGGCTTTCCCACCAGCCATGGCCAGGACTTTCCAATCCCCGGCATCCAGCTTCCAGGAACCCGGTGCTTCGAGTACCCGTTTCCTGACGACCTTACCTCGGCGATCTTTGGACTCCTTTTCCACGAAATGGATCTCCGCCAGAGGCAACACCTCCTCTCCATCGATCAGAAGGCCTCCTCCCATGACATCCGCCCCATACGAGCCAACTTCTTTACCATCCTTGAGATCAAAGAGTCTATTGCCGACAGAATAGAACTTTTCGCCAGCAACAACATCCCATCCACCGGAACCTTTCCCACCAAAGTTGAAGTGCCGGACTTGGCCTGTTTGCCTATCCAAAACAGCAGGAAGGGAACGCCCACGGGGAACGATCAAATTGTCACCAGATACGGCTAGGTAGCCTTGCGGCACAATCGAACCAAAGGACGGAGCTCCGTGGGGATGTGTCATCCATTGTGAACCCGTCTCGCTATTCACCCATACCCGTTTCCCCGAATCTGCGTCCACCGCATGGATAAAGATCCCCATAAACGGCCAGATGCTAGCGGTGAAGTAAACCGTGCCATCGTCCACCACCAAGCCTCCCCGTGCTGGCCAGCTGGATACCAACCTACCATTCCCGATCGCCCGCCTGTCCGTAGGCCCGCCATTGTATTTCCACTGCAATTCCCCTGACTCCAGAGCCAGGCAATATAAGTACCCATCATCACTGCATAAATAAACTTTCCCCCCTTCGATTACCGGGGCAAACCGCACCGGACCATCTGTAAAAAACTGCCAAACCCTCTCCCCGGACGTCGTGTCATAGGCCGTAGCCGAGTCATTCACTGTCGATCCCACGACCATGAGCCCTCCACTGACTACGGGCTGCAAAACCGCATCAAACTGCAACTTGGTTTGGGAAGCCGGCCAAGCCGTGACCGGTTCTGGAAAATGCCGTACCCACTGCAAATGCAAGTTGCCGGGCAAGGCATCTGGGGAAGCATTGCCCCGGGACGCATCGTATCGCCACATTGGCCAATCCCCTGCGGATAGCGAAGCGATCGGCCCCAGAAGTAGAAGAAGAAAAATAAAGGCTGGCAGATGCATGGTGGGATCCTGGTCTTATACCAATTAGTAAATTGATTGAGCATATTCGGTCAACTCGGCGAGTTGCCCCTACTATCTGATGAAAAGAAGGGTAGGGGCGTTTCGCCGAAACGACCGTCATCAGATAATACGCAAATATTTTCTGATTTGGTCTTACTCGGAAAGAATAGCAACGAAGAGCTTCTTTTCCGCTGGGTTGTTGAATTAATCAGAATATTCTTATCTTTGCCACAATGCTGAAGTTCGAATATCTGAGAGTTGGAGTACTGAATCATCTTCACCCACAAGCTGAATTGATTTCCATCATTCCCTTACTCCACTACTACAGAATAAGTAAGAAGGAGATTTCAGTCCTATCAAACTAATGAGAGATAACCCTGAACAATTAAGGGTGTAGCGGAAGCGAGGCACGAGCCTCCGACTAAGCCCATGGTTGAACAAGCCCGACCCGACCCTCTTTGCCGCTTTTCCCTCCACCCCTGACTGTTACAGGGATTTCCCCTTATGCGTTTTGTTTTTTCCGGGGGTGTTCCCAGGGGACTTTTGGCCTGGGATTAGCCTTTGTTCTGCTTGGGGCAGGATGTGTCCAGGGCACGGTTTCTGGTTTTGGCGGGTGAAACCCGTCTTCCGGAGCGTGGGAAATGGGTTGGTTCGGGGCTTATCCTTGGTGCCGGGGCATGGCGGTGCGGTGCCTTGGGCTGGACCAAGGCTTCCGGGTTTGTCTTCGGGAGGCAGGATCATGCGGCGGTGGCAGGCGGTGGAATCTTGGTGGGAGATTTCCGGATTCGGAGACGGAAGAAGGGGAGTAGACCTCCTACTTGTGCCCCAGAGCCATCACCTTACCGTCTGCAGTGGATACGTAGAGGGTTCCGTTTGCAGCAGCCATGCCATCCCAGATGATTGGGGGCAGGTCCCGTTCGGAGAGTTTCTTTCCGTCGGCGGCGGCGAATACCATAAGTCGGCCGTGGGTCCCGGCGACCAAGACCTTGTCTCCTGCCACAACCACGGCTCCGATGAAGGGAGCATTCAAGCCGCGGCCCCCGCCGTGAACCTGGTCCGGAGTCCATGAGTAGCCCCCGCCCCTGAGCCGAGGCTCGCTGTTGTCGGCCGGACCGAAGACCTCGGCGGCGGTCCAGGTAGCGTTGTTGGGATCCTCGTGGTTACGCAGAAGCCAATAGTCCGTCCGGCCGTGCTTTTTGGGGTGGCTTTCTTTGATCCGTGGGACTTTGTGGCGGTGGGTGTGCCAGTCGCCTCCGAATGACGCGATGCTTTCGGGCGTGAAGTCGACACGACTGAGACTGCGGAGGTCATCGCTGCTAGTAAAAATAGCCCCATCGCGAAAGGCCGCCAGTGGTCGCTTCTTTGTCAAGTAGCCAAGATGCCCCTTGAACACCCGCGGCCCGTAGGTCCATAGGCCCCGCGGTGCCATGACACCCGCTCCGCCAGTGCGACAGAAGTTGAAACCCTGATCCCAGTTGGCATCGACCTTGCCGGTGGCCGGGTCGATCTGCCAGCGTCCCATTGTGATGTAGTCAGGGGCACCCTCTTTAGGTCCGGCCTTAGCCTGAACGGGATTGGGTTGCCTTCGAGCTTCGCCCACCAGCAAGTCGAACATATCAACCTCCAAGCCCTGGCCTTTCTTACAACGTTCGTAGGTTTCCCCATTGATAGGCATGACCCACCGGACTGCCCCAGTAGCTGTGTCGAGGGCAAAAACCCGGATACTGCCGTAAGCCAAGGGATGCCGACCCGCAGCAACATAGGCGGTTTCCCCACTTACCAGCACGCTGCCCGCAGCAGGCCAAGGGGATTCCAAATGACCAAAGGCGACAATCCGTTCATCTTCCGGTGCTACGCGGAGACGCCACACTCGCTGGCCGTCTTTTGCACGCAAGGCATAGATGGTCCCGTTACGGGTACCAAACAGACATAGCCCCCGGGCAAGGGTCGGCGGAGTATCGACACGGCCATCAGCCGTGAAGTCCCAACGCATTCTGCCGGACTTGGCATCCATCGCAACCACACGGTGCCGGTCGGGCTGGGCGACCAGGACCAGTCCCTCCGCGGCAACTGGGGGAGTGATCGGGCCACGCACTCCGGGATTCCCTTTCCAATCTTCCGCCAAAGGTCCCGCAGGCCAGTCGCCTAGCTCCGCAGTCCAAAGGGTCTCCAGTTCTGAAGGGAGGGCTGTTTCTGTTGAAGCGCTTCGCCAAAGGTCGGCACGGTAAGAGGGCCAACCGTGGCCATTCTCAGCCGAAGTCTGTGACACTTGTCCGAACGCGGGCCCACGTTCGACAACAAAGTCGGACAATTCGGGAACCTTCGCCGCAGGACGGGGCACCGACTGTGCTGGGGCCATGGCTACATAACTCTTGAGCATGGGATAACAGGTGCAATGCTTTGGTGCAATGTAGAGGAGGCCATTGGCTGGAACCCCTCCAACATCCAGGCTACAGCTATGCTTCGTAAGGGCAGTGGCGGTATTTTCCCCGGTACCAATGTTCGTCATGGAAAGACCCCGTAGGAAGAACCGCTCTGTTGCCACTGGTGGCGTACAATTGCTGAACGAACTGGTGTTGTGGGTAACCACCGTCTTGCCAGTTGCAGGGTCAAGCCCCAACCACTGGAATCGCCGCCTCTTTCGTTCATCATAATACGTGTTGCTGATCCAGATGAGTGAATCGACATGGAGTGCCCTGGCTTGGGAACGGTGGTTCATGCCGGGGACGAACTCCCGTTGCCAAAGGGGCTTGCCGGTGTTCGCAGCAAGGATCTGGATAGCATTGCCAGCCGGGTTATTCGTGAAACGGGAAAGTTCGCATACCACAAACCCACTGTGGACCGAGAGCCGCTTGCCCTTCGTCACCCAAGGGTGATCAGCCTCGGCCAATCCCCACAGTGGCTTGCCAGTGGAGAGATCCAGTTTGACAATGGTCCTCGGGGCAGGGGCTTCCCGGCGGCGGCGCAAGCTCAGGTGGTTGCCCGGCAAAAAGTCTTGTCCTCCCTCGTAGAAATATACGCCGCCATCGTCAGCAACCATACTAGTAACAGGAATGACCGCTTCGTGTGACCACCTCAGTTCACCACTCCCGGCGTCAATGGCCCGGACGGTCGACGTCTTGGCATCAGTTGTCACTAGGGTATCGTCGATGTGCAGGAACTCAATCGGCGTGCCCGCCTCGTGGTAGACCTTGATCGTTTCACCAGTATCAGGGTTCAGGGCCTGGAGTTTGCCTTTTTCGACAACGAAGAAACGTTCAGCCGACGCGACCGGCAACACGCTCCCGCGAACCCCATGCCATGAACTATCTATGCGAGAAGGCGGTGTCTCGAGTTTGCGATCCCATAAGAGAAGGCCGTTGAATGCATCGCGGGCCATAACGCCGTGATAGTAGAACCGCCCACCGGACGTGACGATGTTCGAGGCATGAACCAAAGGCCCTGCGAGCCAGCGGACACGTTGGGTCGGCCCGACCACTTGGTCTGCGGAAACCGGATTGCCGCCAGGTCCGTATCGCGAATGTGACCACTCGTCCATCTCTGCCGGCCAAGGCTTGCGGCTGAGGATCCAATCGCCACCCGCTTGAACCGTTTGCACACCCTCCAGCCCGGCCTTCTTCAGCTCGGCTCCCGACACCCAATCCCCTTTTGAAAGCATGACCCCACCGGGACGCAGGACACGAATGGCTTCGGACAATGGCACTTCCCGGCCCTCTTCAATCAGCACGAGGTTGACCAGGTTCTCGGCATAGGGCAGCCGTTTACCCGAGGCCCATCGATTCACCGAAATCAACCCATAGAGACCAGTCGATCGGATCTCCTTGCGAGCACTCTCCACCTTGGCGGCGTCAGTGTCGAGGATCTCCACTAGAACCCGGCCCGTCCGACCCAATTCCGTGCTGACCGCCAAATCCTCCGAGCCGACCTGCACACACAAGCCGCCAGTCACGCCCTGCTGTTCACATAAGCTGACAATGGGGTTTCGGGGTTCCTGAGAGTGGCCAATTTGGGCAAAGGTGACCAAGGCAATGCTTAGAGTGAGAGGTAAGTATGTTTTATTCATTCCAGTGTTCCTCGATGATCTTTTGAATGTGCGGGTACTTCGCGGCCGTTTCCATTCGCATTTATCAATCCTGCCTTATTCGGAAAGGATTGCATCAAATAACTTCTTTTCCAGTTCGGACTCAGGGTTGATCAAAATATTCCTCTTTCCATCGATGCTGAATCCCGTGCCGGCGAGGAATGGGGCAAGGTCAATGGTGACACTATCCTCAACAAGGCGTTTGTAGAGCGGTTCCATGTCCTCCCCTGAGAATTTCCTGAGCCTGGCAAGGAAGTGTGACCGCTGCACGATACCCTCCAACGGCTTGTTGTCGAGGAGGTCGAGGAGCACATCGGTCAGGCCGTGTTTTCCATTGGTGGTGCGGCGCAATTCAATGTCCAACACCCAGGCGGCGATCATTCCCCTGCGGTAGGGCATGACCCGTGCATTTTTGGTGCGGATACACCACTCGTACTCACGGTGCCACTTCGAGAGCATGCCACTGAATTGTTTGCGGGAATGGAGCCCACTCGCAAGCAAACCACGGTAGGCAACATAATCGTTCAGCCCTTCCATGAACCAAGGGCCGAGGTCCGACCTCATCGCGTTTGGATACCAGTTGTGCAGATGTTCGTGGGCAAGCATCCCGAGAAATTCGAAATGATCCCGCGGCCGCTGCGGCGTATGTAATGCCAGCACAGTGTCGTGTCCAGGCACCCGGCGGTTGAAACCGGGAACCCCTGGATCCTGCCCCTTGGGCAACAGGTGCAATGCGAGAAACTGGATAGGAGCCGGGTGGCTGCCGCCAAAGTAGTCCATCTGACCCCGGGCCATGCGTTTAAACTCCTCGACAAAGGCCTTGTCGTCCCAACTGCGCTCTCCCTGGATCGCGACGTAAAAGCGTGTGCTTGAGTCACTCCCACGGTGCCCCAGGTCAAATTGGTAGGTGGCGTAGTCTCCCGCACAAATCAAGGTTCCCATGAGATCCTGGATCCCGTCCAGCTTCCACTTTGCCCCAATCCCCCGGCTGGTTACTACCTTCCATCCATCTGGTGCGGTGACGTTCAGCCCGAAACTGGTAAACTCCTTGCCCTCGACCTTGGGGAGAAGGAAGATTGAATTACAAAACCCAGCAAAAAAGTCCTGGTTGACGACGGGTTTAAAACTGTCCTTAAACCCAGATTGGCGGATGGGAAAGTCATAACGGAAAACCGCCGCACCACCAGCCCCCTTGGCAAAGCGGATTTTCACCTTCTCCCGCATGCCCTTGCTCTCGAATCTGCGAATCTGTTGATCCCCATGCCCCCGGACAGTGAGGGTAATCTTCGCCAGGCTCTTTTCCGGTTGGATATCAATGCCATAAGTTAGCTCCAGGGGCGGATTGGGATTGGTTTCCCCTTTCACCTCCTCTTGGCCTGTGAGGCCGTGGATCAGCATCAAAACCAGGGAAAGAAAAAATATTCGGATTGTAGATCGCATAGATGTCATTCGGATAAAATCCTGACGCAATGAACAGCCGAGGACATCCCTAAACCGACCCTCCAGAGTGCGTCGGCCAGTGTGTACATGGGTGGCAACATCTTGAATGCCGATTTCGGGATGAGTGTTTTCTGACATAAAGTGCAACGTACGGGAAACTATCGGGACGGCCACCATTAGCATGTCCGTTGTATGGCGGGCAACCAATATCTTCTGAGGAATGAGGACGGGCCGGGATCATGGCATCTTGCCCCTTGCCCCGACGATGCATTGAATCCACTTGATATAGGGCTATGATTTGGCAACTTTGTTTGCTTATCCATCAAGGAGCCTGACGGTATCGACACTCACCTAAAAATCCCATGAAACAGCTATCCCCAGCCTACTTAATCTCTGCTACCATTCTCATTTTTCTAATGAGCCATGTCCGGGCTGAGACCCTCCCGCTCAAAGTCTTTGTCCTGGCCGGACAATCCAACATGCAAGGTGCGGGTGCGATCAAGGCAAACCCTCGATCCAAGAATGGCGGAATGGGAAGTCTCGAATACATCGTGGAGGCTCCGGCAACTGCCGAGCATTACCGACATCTGGTCGATAAAGATGGAAACTGGGTGGAGCGGAAAGATGTCTGGATTTGGTATCTTGACCGCAAGGGAAACCTCAAACCGGGTTTCGGTTCAAATCCCGGAGCCATCGGACCAGAACTGCAGTTTGGACACGTGGTTGGGGATTACTTTGAGAACCAGGTCCTGTTGATCAAATGTGCCTGGGGCGGCAAGAGCCTTGGGCGGGATTTTCGCCCCCCGGGTGCAGGAGGCGAAGTGGGCCACTACTACACAGAGACAATGAGGCTGGTAAAGGAGGTCCTGGCCAATATCCAGAATCACTTTCCAGAATACGATGGACGCGGCTATGAATTGGTCGGGTTCGGCTGGCACCAGGGTTGGAATGACCGGGTGAACCAGAGTTTTACGGAAGAATATGCAGAGAATCTCACCCACTTCGTTCGCGACCTTCGCAAGGAGCTGGGTGTCCGGAACCTGCCGTTTGTGATTGCTGAGACTGGCATGGGAGGAATGGAAGGTAAGCAAGGTCGGGCTGGCGATTTGATGGATGCTCAAAAAGCGGGAGTCATGCGGGAAGAATTCAAAGGAACAACGGCGTTCGTCAGTACACGGCCATTCTGGAGAACTGCGGAGGAATCCCCTTCTGGAGCAGGATACCACTGGAACAGCAACGCCGAGACCTACAGCCTCATCGGAGAAGGTATAGGACTGGAGATGGTCAAGTTGCTGGGTGAGCCAAACCGGGAGAAAGTCAGAACTGCGAACCAGAAGACAAAGACCAAGGAGGAGAAAGCTGCAAATTGCCGGGCACTCATGAAGGGAAACCCGCTGGATTACGGCCTCCAGGCAACATGCCTTACGGAAATCGTCGAGTTGCTGGGAACGAAGGCTTTTGAAGATGTCCTGTCTGGACTCAGGCATGAAAATGCTTGGGTGCGAAGAACATCGCGACAACTGGCGATTGAGATGCCGAATTCCGACACCCTGAAGTGGGGTGATTATCTGAGTGAAGAAGACCCGCAACTTAGCCGGGAATTGATCCAGATTCTCAGGACCCAGAAAAACAGTGGCCCATTGC
>Ga0181589_10003850_pt1 | contig 11993 bp, 14 predicted proteins | sample 071ome_25_FD_132444 | JGI IMG/M metagenome (GOLD analysis project Ga0181589, IMG submission 132444) | Coastal salt marsh microbial communities from the Groves Creek Marsh, Skidaway Island, Georgia - 071410BT metaG (megahit assembly) | ecosystem: Environmental > Aquatic > Marine > Intertidal... | reverse complement strand
GACTTTTACAACGCCCCAGCCCATGACGCCAATCATAAGTGCCACGATGACAAGGCTTGGCCACAAGGTATTAAAGGTTTCAACATCGATTCCAAACATGGGATTTCTCTCCTCATTTCACTGGCTCAAGGTTAGACCTCTGTGCTAGTGCTGGAGTGCCCCATAGATCTGAAAACTTGATCAAGATCAGTTGGCGCGCTCATCGAGCTCCATAAAGCGGAAAAACTTAACCTCTAGATTGGTTTGCAGTGTCTGATAACGCGCAGTTTCTGCAGCCGCATGCTCTGGATCTGCTTTAAAAAAATCAGGGTTCGCCATGGTCTCTTCAAGCGTTTTGATTTGGGCTTCCATTTGCTCTATTTCGATACTCAGCGCGTCATATTCACGTTTTTCGTGGAAGGCGAGTTTTTTCTTGGTTTCGGGTTTTGGTTGGGCTTCAACGTTTTGTTGCTCGACCGGTTTTTTCTCGGCAGTTTTTTCGGTAGGCCGTTGTCTGAGCCAGTCACTATAACCACCAACATATTCGCGAAGCGCATGATCTGAATCGAAGGACCAGATACCTGTGACGACTGAATCAAGGAAGTCTCGATCATGACTGATAATAATCAATGTTCCTTGATAGCTAAGAAGCGTATCGCGAAGAATATCGAGAGTTTCGAGGTCGAGATCGTTGGTGGGCTCGTCCATGATTAATAGGTTGGCAGGCTTTAAGAAGAGCCGAGCCAGTAAAAGTCTATTGCGCTCGCCGCCCGATAGCATACGAGTTGGTCCACGTGCACGCTCGGGTGAAAATAGGAAGTCTTGCAGATATCCAATGACGTGCTTTTTACCGCCACCAACTTCGACGAAATCGGAGCCATGCTGGAGATTATCGATGACCGAAGCATCGTCATCGAGGGTCTCTCTTAGCTGGTCGAAGAGCGCGATTTCAAGATTCGTTCCGAGTTTGGCCGTTCCCGATGTTGGATCAATTTGACCAAGAAGCGATTTAATCAGTGTACTCTTGCCCGCGCCGTTCGGGCCAATCACCCCAATTCGATCGCCGCGGAGCACTGTTGTTGAGAAACCTTCAAATAGTTTTTTGTCGCCAAGGGTCAGACTCAAGTCCTCTGCCTCGATGACGAGCCGTCCAGATTTTGAAGCATCGACGAGTGTGAGATCAGCTGTTTGTTGACGTTCCCTGCGTGCTGCGCGGTCGCGTCTCAGTTGTTCAAGTGCACGAACTCGGCCTTCATTGCGAGTCCGTCTTGCTTTAATGCCTTGGCGAATCCACTCTTCTTCTTTTGCGAGTTTTTTGTCAAACGCTGCAAATTGATCAGCTTCTGCAGCAAGTTCTTGGTCGCGCCTCTCGAGGTAAGTCTGATAGTTGCACTCGTAACTTCTCAACGTACCGCGGTCTAACTCGACAATGCGAGTGGCGAGTGCATCGAGAAACCGTCGATCGTGAGTGATGAATAAAACAGCCCCTTGGAACAATCGAATCTGTTCTTCCAGCCATTCGATTGCCGGAATGTCTAAATGGTTTGTCGGCTCGTCGAGAAGTAATAAGTCAGGCTCAATGACGAGGGCTCTTGCGAGTAACACGCGTCGTTTCATGCCGCCCGAAAGCGCATTGAATTGCGTATCAGGGTCCAAGCCGAATTTAGATAGAGTTTGGTCGACCATTTGTTCGACACGCCAACCATTCGCTGCTTCGAGCGCATGCTGGCATGATTCAAGCTCTTGCATGTTTTTATCTGAGGGGTCTTCAGATATGGCCTTCAATACCTGGTGGTAGCGTTCAAGCATTGGTGTTAAATCACCAAGACCTGAGGCAACGACGTGAAATATGGTTCCGTGAGTCCCGGAGGGTACGTCTTGAACAAGTCGCGCGACTTTGAGACTGGAGCTTTTATTGATCTCACCCGAATCTGCAAGAATTTCTCCTGCAATCAACTTCATCAGCGTCGATTTACCTGCGCCATTTCGACCAAGTAATCCGATCCGCTCTTTTGGCTGAATTTTGAGACTGAGATCCTCGAGAATGGCTGGGCCACCAAAGCTCACCTGAATATTTTGTATGGACAGAACACTCATGCAACGCCCCCTTCGAAGCCAAGTTGATGCCATGCTTCGTAAAGGACGATGGCAACAGAATTTGAGAGATTGAGACTTCGATTATTCGGACACATCGGAATACGAATTACGTCAGTCACGAGGTTGTGATTGCGCACGTCTTCGGGAAGACCGCGTGTTTCTGGACCAAAGAGGAGGGTATCGTCTGCTTGATAACTGATCGACTCATAGGATGTAGTGCCTTTGGTTGAGAGTGCAAAGATGCGTCTTTGAGGTGCATTGATGTAATGCTCCCATGACTCAAACTCTTTGACGCGTGCGAGATCGTGATAATCCAATCCGGAACGTCTGACTGATTTTTCATCAAGAGAAAATCCAAGCGGGCGGATCAGGTGCAGTTGACTGCCGGTATTCGCACACAAACGAATAATATTTCCTGTGTTGGGAGGAATTTCAGGTTGATAGAGGCAGACTGTGAGCATGGCGAGACGATACGCGCGTTACCAAAGAAAGGGAAGTCTGCTTAAGCGGTTCCAAAATGGAACGGATCAAGCATCCCAACAGCCCTTTTTTTCTCGAGTCACGGCATAGACTATTAGGAAACAGGAGGCGCTTATGCAGTCAGTCGAAACACAGATCATTCCGCGGACATCAGATATTGGGAATCTCGAAGTTAAGCGTGCATTACCATCACGTGAAAGACGATCCGTGAGTTCGTTCGTATTTTGGGATCAATTTGGTCCGGGCGAACTCATTCGTGATGTTGGGCTTGATGTTCGACCTCACCCGCATATTGGCCTTTCGACATTCAGTTACCTGTTCACAGGAACCATGCAGCATCGAGATAGTTTGGGTAACGATATGATTATTGGCCCGGGTGCGGTTAATCTGATGACAGCTGGCTCCGGAATCGTACATTCCGAGCGATCGGATGCTGAGTCTCGGGCAAATATTTCTCAGCTATTTGGAATCCAAAGCTGGCTGGCATTGCCGCAGTCTCTCGAAGAATTAGCGCCAAGTTTTGAGCACTACGATGAGTCGAGTCTTCCTGGATTTTCCGATCAGGGAGTCCATGGCAGAGTGCTGCTTGGCGATTGGTGTGGCCTCAAAAGCCCAGTGGCTTTCCCGTGGGATTCTTTGTATGTGGATTTGCAGATGTCTGAAACTGGAGTCGTGCAGTTTCCAAAAGGTCACCAAGAAAGAGCTGTTTATAGTGCGCAGGGTGCTATTGAAGTTGATGGAATTCGATATCCTGAATCAGAGTTGTTGATTCTGGCTCCCGGAAAGGATGTGCGCATAGAGGCCCCACATGGTGCTCGGGTTTTGGTATTCGGTGGTGAACCTCTTGATGGGCCGCGGCACCTCTGGTGGAACTTTGTGTCATCGAGTAAGGACCGAATTGAGCAAGCAAAAGCTGACTGGGTCGATGGTCGATTCGCTCAGGTTCCAGGAGATGATGAGTTTATCCCACTGCCTGAGAACAGTTGATTTCTGAGCCAGTGAGCAAGTGCTTGCTCTGGGATATCAGGAATATTTTCATTTTCTATGATGGGTAGCAATTCAAAGTCAATTGGCTGGTCAAGGCGTCTTCTGATCTCATGCATGTAGAGGCCTAGGCGTAATGTCAGAGCGGTCCGAGATGCCTGCTGAAAGAGTTTCGAGTTTGACCCTTCAAATCGAATGGGCAGTACATCGCAACCAGACGCTTTAATGAGTCTGCCGACAAGTGGTTTCCATGCATCATCCTCAACAGGTGCGCCACGTTTTTGAGACCAAGATACTCCACCTGCGGGAAACAGAGCGACGACACCACCATTTTTGAGAGTTTGAATTGATTGTCTACGGGTCTCGACGTTGAGTTTTGTGGCTTGTCGGCCCGGTTGAAATTCAATTGGCAGGATATTGGGATTGAGCGAAGGCTCTTGTCTTAAAACACCGTTTGCGATGACTCGAAAGTCGGGATCGAGTCGCGATGCGATCCAAGCGAGTGTTACGCCATCGGCAACGCCAAAGGGGTGGTTTGCAATTAAAAGGAGACCTTGACCTGAGCGTCTCGTCGGAATCTGCATGTGTTCTGTTGACGGGCCACGACACCCTAGATGATCTAGCGCAACATCCCAGACATCGGGGGTCTGGAATATTGTTGAGGCTGTCTGGAATTCTCGATAGCGGCGCATCAAGCGTCCGCGACCTGTTAGCGCTTCCATCGTTTTGATTAGGATCCGTTGTGGGATTGGCATCCAATCCTCGGCATAAGAAATAGGTTGTGGTTTCACTGTAAGTTCATCAAACGTCAAGACACTGCAATAAAACCTTCATAGACTAACGAAATCAAGTAGGAGGAAAGAATGAGGCATCTAACAGATACGCATGCACACACAGTGGCAAGTACGCATGCATATTCTACGGTTGAAGAATATTTCCAAGCTGCGGCAGATAAGGGGCTGCAGTTATTCAGTATTACTGATCATGGTCCAGAGATGCCGGATTCGCCTCACCCGTGGCATTTTGGAAATATGCGTGTATTGCCGCGCATTCGTTATGGGGTCGCGATGCTTAAGGGAATTGAAGCAAATATCCTCCCGGCTGAGCATCGTCCATTGGATGTCAATGCGACCTTGATGAGTTTTATGGATTTTGGAATAGCGAGTTTTCATGAACCTGTATTCCCCCCGTCAGATCGTAAAACCCATACACAGGCGATGATTGCGGCTATGGAAACAGGCCTTATACAAATCCTTGGCCACCCGGGTAATCCAAACTATCCGATCAATATCGAAGAGGTCGTTCGTGCTGCTCGTGATAACAATGTGTTGATTGAAATTAATAATTCATCCTTTGTAAGTTCAAGGCTTGGTAGCGAACCCTACTGTATTGAGATTCTTGAGACAGTACAGGCACTTGACTGGAAGGTGGCCCTATCGAGTGATTCCCATGTTCACTACACGGTCGGTGATGTTGACGTCGCACTTGGTAAAATTGAATCTATTGGATTTCCAGACGACAACATCGTGACTTTAAATGCTCGCCGTCTTATCGAATTTCTGGGCGAGCATGGGAAGCCTGTTGCTCGGGAGCTTTCGGATTGGTTGGATGAACTCGAAGTTCCAGATATTCTTGAATTGTAGTGTTCTGTAGCAGGTTCATCTACCGGATATTTTGAGTTCTACAGCACGAAGCGTATGCTCGCGCTTTGCTTGTCGGATATTCCCTTATGGAACTTGCGGGTCTCGAAATATTTATTCTGATTGGTGTGGCACTACTGGCCGGTGCGATTAACACAGTCGCAGGTGGTGGTTCGAATCTCGTACTTCCAACTTTGATGATTATGGGTATGCCGCCTGAAGTTGCTAACGCAACAAATCGAGTGGGTATTTTTGTTGAGTCTGTTGTCGCAATTTCTGAATTTAAGCGGCATAAAAAATTAGAGACGTTCGATCTCAAAGCCATACTCATTCCGATGGCAATTGGTGGCTTTCTTGGCTCGCTTGCAGCTGCGTTCGCTCCACCTGATATTCTCAAGCCTTTATTGATTGGGACAATGATCTGTATGTCTCTATTGGTTTTATTTAAACCGGCTGTGGTTTCTCCTCCCACAGGCACAGAAGTGCGGAGGGTGAGTGAGACTCCGTCAGCATGGGTTGGCTTATTGGCTGCAGGTTTCTATGGTGGATTTATTCAGGCGGGTGTTGGGTTTTTACTTTTGGCATCTATCGCAGGGACTTTGCGTTATGACATCGTACGAGCAAATGCTATTAAGTTAGTATGCACCTTCGTATTTACGCTGGTCTCGCTGGGAATTTTTATATGGCAGGACCAAGTTGCTTGGGTTGAAGGTTTGATTTTGTCGGTTGGTTATGTTGCCGGGGCCTATTTTGGAGTCAAGCTCGCCGTCTACACCGATCCTAAAGTACTTCGATGGTTTCTATTCGTGGCCACTCTGCTTGCAGGCGGAGCAGCCATTTTCTCTTAGGCAAAAGCGGATAAAGATATTCTATCCGCCAGTGAGTTAGCCGAGTATGAGCCAGATAACGACAGCAACAATAACTGCACCAACGATGTATTTAACCGTTGAGCTTTCTTCCTCGTCTGCATGTGGTGCAGGTGGAGCAGTTGACGCTGCTTGTTGTGGCTGACTGGCTGGTGCCGTTTCTGCGACTGGAGCTTTAGGAGCTTCCGGCGCTGCCTTAGGCTCAGCTGCTACTTTTTCTGCTGGAGTTGCTTTGGCTTTTGGTGCCGCACTTTCAACACAATTGATACAACGGCGACCTTGGGCTTTTTGTTCACCCGAAACCGTGTAGGCCGTGGTTTTATCGATTTCTACGCCGCAAACAGAACATGTACGCACAAGTAATTTCCTTTTGAAGGTATCAAGTAGTTGCATCGTAAGAGATTATTTATGTCGATTTCAACGATTTAGGAAATATCGATGCGGTTTTATGCCCTTTTCTTGATCTAGTCAGGTAAATCGGTTTCCAATGCATGTGGGAATAATAGGAGTTTGTGATGGCAGATGAAGACAGGATCAAAGAGTTTTTAAAACTACAAAAACAGATTAAGCAGGATCCTAAGCGGATTGCAGCCGTAATTAAGCAATGGATGGCGGAAGATACGAAACCAACCAAACGGCCAAAGAAGTAGGGGATAACCGTGGTAGAAAAGCATTCGCCCATGCAAAAAGTCTGGTGGTGGGTCGTTACGCTTTATTATTTAACTCGTGATATCGATCAGGCGATCAAGAGACTTCAGGCGCGTCAAGCGTGCTCGAAAGGCCAGTGTGGCTTGCCAAGCTTGGATGGTAAAAATCATCATGGTGATTAAAAAGGCCGCTTGGTTAAACCAAGCGGCCTTCAAGTCATTAGAATTTAATCCCTAATAAAAAACGCGCAATCAACCCTTTTTTACCGATTTGATGGCTAGACAACATTTTTCTTTTTTTCTGGTCTTGGATCTCTTGCTCAACGATTCTCACGTATGAACCGAGCAATCCGCGACCAACACCGACTGGAATCATTTCCTTTCTCCTCGTGGTTCGCAGACAACGTTCAATGAGAATACTCGCAACATGTGCATAACGCAATATCTGCGCTAAATAAAAATTTTTAATTTAGAATCATGGGGTAATGGTCATGCGTATCTGATAGACGGGTCGTCGTGTCTATGTCAATCACGTGATATTGATTCAATAGTGGCCAAGTCTTTCGCTCATTGCTGCCTCTGGACTGAGGTCGAGAACCGCTACCAGGGTTGAAAATGAGAGTTAGAGTCCGACATCTAGATAAAAACAATGAGGTGAAGTGTGTCGAAAACTCAGTGTGAAGTGGAAATTCTGGTTCGGGGGGCTCACGATCAAATCATCGCCGGTTTAATGAAGCTCAAGGTCGAACAATTACGTGAGGGTCTCGAGTGGAGTCGAGCAAATTATGGAAAATTAGATGTGGAGCGATTGTTAGAAATGGCGATCGAGTTACATGAAAACGCAGAGCCTTAACGATATCCGAATTCCAGAGAGGTTCAGATGGATTCGGTGACCCAGGCGGTTCTAGGGGGAGCTGTCAGCTATGCGATATTGGGCAGGCGCCTAGGGAAGCGTGCCGCGATTTATGGTGCGGCTTTAGGGACTTTGCCCGATCTTGACGTTCTCATCGATTTTGGTGGCCCAATCGAAAATATGACTCACCACCGTGGTTTCTCACATTCGTTTTTCGTTCAAGCTTTTATTGCTCCTTTATTAGCCTGGCTGTTTGTTCGGCCGGAGCGGTTGTCCGAAGCGCTTTTTCTTCGATGGTGGCTGGCGATTTTCCTGTGTTTCGTGACGCATAGTTTGGCAGATTTGTTTACGGTCTATGGTACTCAGGTCTTGTGGCCATTATCAGTACATCCGTTTGCACATTCGTTGTTGTTTATTATTGACCCGCTTTACACGTTACCTTTGGTGATCGCGTTTGTTGTCACGTTAGTTGGTAAAAGCATTCATGTTAACGTGTTGATTAATAGCCTGATGCTTGCAGTGTCTACAGGCTATTTGATTTGGAGTGCAAGCGTTAAGGTACTGATTGATGACAAAGCGTTGGCTGCTCTTAACTTACGGGGCATTTCCCCTACAACATACGAGTCCACGCCTGCACCTTTCAATACGCTTCTGTGGCGAAGTGTTGCGATAGACGGCGATTACTATTACGAAATCTGGACATCAATTTTTGACGAAGTCGATCAGGTGCAAATCCAGCGCTATTCCCGGAATCTTGATTTACTGAAGTCTGTTTCAGATCACCCAAGTGTTCAACGATTACAGTGGTTTACCAAGGATCAATACAAGGCCTGGGAAAAAGGGGATCAGATATTTTTGAGTGATCTCCGCATGGGTGTTGAAGGAGCGTATGTTTTTAATTTCGAGGTCGCTAAAAAGGAAGCTGAACAGACCATTATCGGAAGTTTTGACCGACTAGAGGAGCGACCACAACTAAATCGTCTGCAAAAGGTTTGGCAGAGAATTTTTAATCCCGCCGTTGAAATCTCTTTGTGATGAGCGAACTAGATTACCCGAGGGAAATTCTTGCTGCATAAGCAAACTGTGCTTCAACCTTGAACAGTTGAGACTATCTCCCCACTATTTCATTGTGAAATAAATTAGGAAGAATGATGGAAGACACGGGACAGATTCTACTATGGGTTGGGATCGGATTATTTCTCGCGCTCGCAATTGCTGATACCGGTCGACAAGACTAATGATTAGTTCAGGTGAGCAAGAGAAGGATCCTAGCGAGGCTTTAGAAGAGAATATGAAGCCAGAGGGTTATCCAAAGAACAATTCTAAGATTCCAGACGACGACAAGTTTTATTACCCGGGAAGTGACCCCCAAGAATGAAAAAGCCAGATCGTGTAGCAGATAATAAGTTGACGATGCCTTATGGTGATAGTGTCAGTGCGCCTGCGATTACAGAGGTAGATACCTCTGGATACCGTGAAATTAAATCGAAGGAAGCATCGGCTAAACTGCGCGGCCGTTACGAGGAATTGCAGGAAGAGTTCCGTCAGTTGGTTGCGACGTCTGAAGATACTCAGAGGATGTACGAAGCGTCCGTCAGTTTCGTTCCAATCGTGGGTAAGGTTTATCACTTGTATCGACGTGAAAATGGAGATGAATGGGTCAGCATGATCTCGCCAGAGGATTTCGGCTCTTATTATCACGAGTATTTAGGAAGTTATCGGCTGGCGACTGATTCGGTATGGGTCAGAGTTTGACTGGCTCGGATGTATGATATTGCAGAGATGGTGGCCAGAGAGGGAATCGAACCCCCGACACGAGGATTTTCAATCCTCTGCTCTACCAACTGAGCTATCTGGCCTCTACGAGTAGGTCGCGTATTGAACAGAAATACGCGAACGCTGTCAACTTGAAGGTGGCACATATCCTTCGGGTTTCGCGTAATTCTGGTTATCAAAGAAGCGATGCATCTCTTCGGTAAGGAATTTGCGCGCATCTGCATCCATAAGGCTCAAGCGGTGTTCATTAATTAGCATGGTCTGGTTTGCCTGCCACTCTTTCCACGCTTTCTCGGAAATATTTTCAAAGATTTCTTGGCCAGTGGCGCCAGGGAGAGGGGGAACCGGTAATCCGGGCAATTCTTCTTTGTACTTTTTGCAAAAAACCATGCGTGTCATAAGACGTCCTTATTCAACAGTAGTTTTTGTATGGGGGCCGGCACACCCTTTTGAAAGACACTCAATGAGTGCCACTCGCCTAAAGAAAGGATGTCATTGGAATGGATTTTCAACCGGTAGTGTTCTAAGCGTACTTTAAAGTGACTAAAGGCATGTGTTAGCTCACCTTGATAATCTGCGTCTAATACATCTCTGATTTCGAGCCGCTTTCCTATTTCAGATAGAGATGAGCCAATAGGAGGTGTAAAAAGCCCTCCCCAGATTCCGCTCATGGGTCTTTGCATCAATAAAGTCTCGTTATGCTCATTGATGACCTGTAGGACAACCCATGTTTCATCGGGTCGCTGTTTAACGCGTTTTGGCTTAGGAAATTGAGACACTTCTCCACGTTGTAATGCTTGGCAGTCATCGGAAAAAGGGCACCGAGGGCATGCTGGACTGTTTCTGCGACAAATGAGTGAACCCAAGTCCATCATCGCCTGTGTATGCGTGCGCGCATCATTCCCAGACTGCGGTGTTAATTCGTCGGCAAGTTTCCAAAGAGTTTTTTGTGCATCAGCTTTCGATAGGTCGCCATCAATGCAAAACAAACGCGACAAAACCCGTCTCACATTCCCATCTTGGATAACGCCGCGTATCCCAAATCCTAGTGAGAGAATGGCGCCTGCTGTTGAGCGGCCGATTCCCGGAAGTTGAATCAAACTATTCAGATCTTTTGGAATGTCACCGTTGTATTGATTGACAACAATGTTGGCGGCTTTGTGCAGATTCCGGGCTCGTGAGTAGTAACCGAGGCCCGCCCAATGCGATAACACTGAGTCTAGAGAAGACTTGGCGAGATCGTTCACGGTTGGAAAGTCTTGCATGAACTTTTGAAAATACGGAATGACCACCTGAACCTGGGTTTGCTGCAACATGATTTCGGAAATCCAGGTCGCGTAAGCCCCTTTATGTTGCCAAGGAAGGTCATGTCGACCGTGTAGTGTTTGCCAGGCCGCCAGGCGCTGTGCAAAATGATCGATCATCGATTCAACAGATTTTTGAGTAGCTCAGATCCCTGATTATCGAGATTCTTTTTGAGCGCATCTTCGACCGATGATTTTAATTTTTGCTCAGCAGCTTTCAGTTTCTCATTGGCTTGTTTTTTCAATTCTTCTTCAGCCGCTTTTGCAATCACCTTACTTAGTGCTTTTTCATCGAGAGAGCACTGAAGTGATTCGTTACGCAATTGGCCTCGACAGGATAGCGGTAACGATACGCCTTTAAGTATTTCGGGCGCTGAACACGAACCAAGTACGCCATCAGCAGGTACTTTGATAGTTCCTTGGATATTTGAAGCAGTGGAGACAAGGCTAACACGCCCTTTCCCCTGAATCATGAGATTGGCTACCGTTGCATCCATGGAGTCGATGACGGCGATCCCTTCTTGGAAATCTGCTTTGATAGCGAGTGTGTCAGCAGTATCAGCATTCAAACTGTTTTGTGTTGAAACTGTTTGGCAAATTGCATCGGATACGTTGAGTGGTCCCAAAAAGGCATTTTGAATTTTTACACGGAAAGGACCGGATACTGACGCCATCATCTCGTCGACAGTTCGTCCGGCTGCTCGCAAATCAAACGATGATTGCAGTGAGCCAGATAGCGTATCGAGTGGCTTTGAAAACTGAAATTGAGCTAATTGCAGCCCGTTGATTGTTCCCGTGATATTGGTTATCTGCGGCGCAATTAGGTGTGTTCCAGCTGCACGAAGCTTGCCTCCAAACAACGTCGCATCTAAGCGACCTAGAGTTATCTCATCTGATCCGACGCCGAGATCGACTCCGACTTCCGTTAATTCGCGCTGATCGATTGTTAGAGAGCCAATATCCAGTTTATAGGTCCCAGGTAAAACTGGTGGTGGGCTGGACTGTTGCGAGGAATGTGTTGAAGTATTCGTCAAATAGCCATCCAAGTTCAGTTGATCGGCTAAGAGCTCCAAATCGAGATTAAAGGGATTTAAGTTAACGTCTACGCGTCCATCGATCGATGTTTCATCAAGTGTCATCGAAAATGGTTTCAGGCTCAGAAGATCATTGGATACTTTGAGACCGGTCTCAAGAGTGAAACGGTTGAATCGGTCGAGTTCGTTTGTGTCTGGGATCGAGAAATTACCTGCTCTGAGCCATTGCCTGAGTGATAACTCAGCTACTGATAGCTGACCCTCTCCACTCACTTGTCCTGATTTGGCCGCACTTAAATAACCAGAGTAATCAAGCGTTAACTCCCGCGATCT
>Ga0181589_10003848_pt1 | contig 11997 bp, 7 predicted proteins | sample 071ome_25_FD_132444 | JGI IMG/M metagenome (GOLD analysis project Ga0181589, IMG submission 132444) | Coastal salt marsh microbial communities from the Groves Creek Marsh, Skidaway Island, Georgia - 071410BT metaG (megahit assembly) | ecosystem: Environmental > Aquatic > Marine > Intertidal zone... | reverse complement strand
TGATCTCACCCGCCTCAATCGCAGCGCGATCGCGAAACGCACGCGCAATCTTGCTCTGCATTTCCGCCGACCACTCGCTCGGAGCATTCATTCGGCTCGTGTCGAGTGTGAACCCGATATCAGGATATCGGATTACGGATTTCTGGTAAGTAGCCCAATCGCTCATATTTCGTTTTTATGATCGACAGATCGGCGCCTTAAGCAAAAGGTTTCCCCATGAAAATTCTTTCTGCTTTTGCTCTCGCTCTTTCGTTTTCTCTCCTCGCCAACATCGCGATAGCCGATCATCACGAGAAATCAGAGGGCGCATTGTTCCGCCACGCGGTCTATTTCCAGTTCAAAGATTCAGCAACGGACCCTGAAATTGAGCGCATCGTCGATGAGTTTCTTCTTTTGAAAGAAAAGATCGATACCATTATCAGTATCGAATGGGGCGTTTCCGAGAGCGTCGAAGGATTGAATGACGACTTCACCCACTGCTTTCTCGTTTCATTCAAAGACAAAGCGGGACTGGAAACCTATATCCCCCATCCCGAGCACAAGAAGTTCGTGGAAATTCTGAAGCCGAGCCTGGAAAAGGTATTCGTATTCGATTACACGCAGCGTGATTGACCCAACTCCTTTCCCAATTATCAGGGCAGTTTTTGCCCGGTTTTCCCGGTTTTCCCGGCTTTCATTGCCAGTATCTCCCCGGAAAATGCATATTACATGACAGAAAAAGTCGGGAAATACCGCTTGCGACTCCGTCCCTGCAAAACCTAAGTAGGCGGCTCAACGTAACTTCTTCATATGAGTACTCTAGGAAAATCGGCTAACGAAGGCATCAAAGACGCCAGCGAATACCTGCGCGGGACCATTCTCGATGGTCTTGCCGACTCGGCGACTGGCTCGCTTTCCAAAGACGACCAGCAGCTCACCAAATTTCACGGCATTTACCAGCAGGACGATCGTGATATCCGCAAAGAGCGGAGAAAGAAGAAGCTTGAGCCTGCCTATTCATTCATGATTCGCGTCCGCGTGCCAGGGGGAGTCTCGACGCCCGAGCAGTGGATCGAAATGGATCGTATTGCTCAGGAACATGCCAACGGAGCCCTCAAGTTGACGACTCGCCAGGCCTTTCAGTTTCACGGCGTGATTAAGAGCAATCTCAAAAAGTCGATCGCCGAAATCAATGAAGCACTTTTCGACACGCTCGCCGCTTGCGGAGACGTGAACCGCAACGTCATGTGCAACCCGAACCCCATGCAGTCCAAAGTGCACGGCGACGTGCTGGAATTGGCCACGCAGATTTCCGATCACCTCAGTCCGCGTACTGGAGCCTACCACGACATCTGGATCGACGATGGGAGCGGCGAAAAGGTAAAAGTCACTTACGATCCCCCATTGATCGATGACATTGCGGATCCGGAAGAGCCGATCTACGGCAAACACTACCTTCCCCGGAAATTCAAGACCGTCATCGCCGTTCCACCAAGTAACGACGTCGACATTTACGCACACGACTTGGGATACATCGCAATCCTTGAAGGTGATGACAAAATCGGCGGCTACAACATCACTGTTGGTGGAGGAATGGGAATGACTCACGGAAACGAGGAGACATTCCCCCGTCTCGCCGATATTCTCGGTTTCTGCACTCCTGACCAAGCCGTCAAAGTCGGCGAGGCTGTCGTCCGCGTTCAGCGTGACCACGGAAATCGCGACGTCCGAACGAATGCCCGACTGAAATACACGATCGAGCGTCTTGGCATCAACAAATTTCGCGAGGAAGTGGAAAAGCTCTGCGGCTTCAAACTTGAGAAACCACGTGATTTCGAATTCGAAGACAATGGTGATCGCTATGGTTGGATCGAAGATCACGAAGGAAATTTCCACTACACCATGTTTGTGGAGAATGGTCGGGTCTACGACACCGAAGAGTATCCTCTCCTGACCGGACTTCGCGAGATTGCAAAGATTCATGCAGGCGACTTTCGTCTCACCGCCAACCAGAACCTCATCATCGCGAACATCTCCCCCGGAAAGAAAGCGGAGATCGAAAAGCTTCTTGAAGAATACAACATGGTCGACTCCTACGAGCGTTCCGCCCTGCGCCTCAACTCGATGGCCTGCGTTTCGCTTCCCACTTGCGGACTCGCCCTCGCCGAATCGCAGCGCTACCTGCCAGAACTGGTTTCCGAAATCGAATCCGTTCTTGAGGATACCGGGCTTCGCCACGATGCGATCACCATTCGCATGACGGGATGCCCGAACGGCTGCGCCCGTCCCTACATTTCCGAGATCGGTTTTGTGGGACGCGCTCCAGGCAAATACAACCTCTACCTGGGTGGCGGCTTTCACGGCGAACGCCTCAGCAAGCTCTATGCACCGTCGGTTAAAAGTGACGAGATCAAAACCGTTCTCGAGCCTATCATTCGCGACTACGCAGAAAACCGTAAAGACGGAGAGCACTTCGGTGATTTCACAATTCGTGCCGGTTATATTAAAGCGACCGAGAACGGACGCGATTTTCACAAGGACTTCGTCGAGCCAACCCTCTCCGTTTGAACTGACGTAGCCGAGCAGATTATTCTTCCATGAGCATTCCAGCCAACTCACCGCTTTCGCCTGATCAGCAACAAATCGCGAATCAACTCGCCGCCGGCCTCTCAGCTGAACAGGCCAACTGGCTCTCCGGATTTTACGCCGGCATCGCCCACACTGGAGCGCCGCTCATTACCGCACCGGCGGCCAAAACCGAGCTGACAATCCTCTACGGCTCCGAATCAGGAAACGCGGAAAAGCTCTCTGGCGATGTCGCCAAGGCCGCGGGCAAGCAGGGCTTCAAAACCAAAGTCGTCAACATGGCCGATGCCAATGCCGCGACAATGTCCAAGGCTGAAAACCTTTTCGTAATCGTCAGTACGTGGGGCGAAGGCGATCCTCCCGAAGGAGCGACCGACTACTACGAGGAATTCATGTCCGACAAGATGCCGCAACTACCGAACGTGAAATACTCCGTTCTGGCTCTCGGCGATACCAGCTACGAACACTTCTGCAAAATCGGAAAAGACTTCGACGAGCGTATCAACAAGCTTGGTGGTGAACGCATCTACGATCGCGTCGATTGCGACGTCGATTTTGAAGAGCCATTCCAAAAGTGGCTCACCGGCGCTCTCGCCGCGCTACCAAGTGGGGAACCTGCAGCACCGGGAGCGGCCGCTCCCGCCGTCGCACCTTCCGCCACCGTTTACGATAAGAAAAATCCCTATTCTTCCGAGCTTTCTGAAAAGATCGTTCTCAACGGCACGGGATCGATCAAGGAAACACTCCACGTTGAACTTTCTCTTGAGGGATCCGGCCTCACCTACCAGCCCGGCGACTCACTCGGAATTTACCCCGAGAATCGCAGGGAGGACATCGAGGCCGTTCTCGCCGCGACCGGCCTCGAAGCGAACTCCAAGCTCGGTGACACCACTCTCGCCGAGGCGCTGAAAACAGACTTCGACATCACATCGCTGAGCCCCGCCATCGCGATGAAATACAACAAGGTCGTCGAAAGCGAGGATTTGCAGAAAGCCCTCGAAGACAAGGCCGCTTTCAAAGATTGGATTTGGGGGCGCCAGCTCGTCGATCTCCTCGAGAGCTATCCCAACAAAAAATGGGACGTCGATACATTTACCGGACTGCTTCGCCCACTTGCTCCGCGGCTTTACAGCATTGCTTCGAGCCAGGCAGCCCATCCCGATGAAGTTCACCTCACCATCGCAGCAGTACGCTACAGCGCACACGGTCGGGATCGAGTCGGGGTTTGCTCCACCTACGTCGCCGACAAAGTTGATATCGGCGGCACAGCCAAGGTCTTCTTTCATTCCAATAACAACTTCCGCCTACCCGAAAACGACGAGACTCCAATAATCATGGTTGGCCCCGGCACCGGAATTGCACCATTCCGTGCGTTTATTGAGGAGCGCGCCGCCCGTGAGGCAAACGGAAAGAACTGGCTCTTTTTCGGAGACCAGCATTTCTCATACGATTTCCTGTATCAGCTGGATTGGCTCGACTATCTTGAGGACGGCATCCTGACGGAACTTTCCACCGCCTTTTCCCGGGACCAGAAAGAAAAAATCTACGTCCAGCACCGCCTCGAAGAGCGCGGCGCTGAAATCTGGGAATGGCTCGAAAAAGGTGCCTACTTTTACGTCTGTGGAGATGCCACCCGCATGGCCAAAGACGTCAACCAAGCCCTCCTCGACATCGCGCAGGAACACGGCAAGAAGTCTCCCGAAGACGCCAAAGTCTGGCTCACCGCCTTGCGGAAAGAGAAGCGCTACCAGCGCGACGTTTACTGAGCGACAGCAAGAAAGAAACAGACTTCAGACCGCTCCGAAGGCGGCTCATGCGCTTCAGCAGCTCAAGGAGCCAAAACTCCCAAGGCAAGAGTGTTGAGTGAGGGATTCAACGGAGTTAGGTCAATCACCTTACCCTGTTGGGTTTTCGGGAGAAACAGCATCAGCACAGGACTACGCTGATCTTCCGTGATTGTTTCAGAGGGAGGGCGATTCCACTTACTCCCGCTCAAACCATTCTCCAAACGGAGCGTAGTTGTGGTAAGGCACGGCTTTATCTTTCCAGGATTTCACCTCCTCATCATAGCGCTTTCGCATGTCTTCGAGAGCGGATGAGTGCCCCGGGTTTTTGGCGGCATTTTCCAGTTCACCGGGATCTTCGCGAAGGAAATACAGCTCCTCGGTTTTCTCAAAAACGCCCTCGTCATAGGGCCAGTAGACGTATTTCCAATCACGCGTCACGACGGAGAGACTGTGGGCCTGTTTCGGTCCCCACACATTGATAAGGGGCAACTGCTCGTGCGTTGTGGCGCTGGGATCATCGTAGAGCGGAACGAGGCTTCGACCGTCAATTCCCTTGGGAACGTCAAGACCCGTCAGCTCCAACATGGTCGGATGAAAATCGACATTGCCAGTGAGCGCCTTACAGCGCAGGCCTTTCCCGGAATTTTCGTGACCGGGAATGTAGACAATCATGGGAGCTCGTGATGCTTCTTCGTAGGGCAGGACTTTCGATCCGTAGCCGTGGGAACCACAGAGGAATCCATTGTCGGATGTGAAAATGACTACGGTATTGCCCTCGACCCCCGCTTCCTTGATCGCATCCCGAACCATGCCCACAGCAACATCGATGGCGTAGATCTGCTGATGATAGATCGCCATGACTTCGTCGTAATTGTCTGCATAACCCCACTCGTGAAAGCGAGTGTATTGCCGACCCTGCTGACTTTGCTTAGAGAAATGCTCCCCCTTCTCGCGCCCGTAGTTGCCGGGTTTGATGAAAGTTTTTCCCTTGTAGACCTCATCAAATTGCGGATCCGGAGTGGCCGGTTTGTGAGGTGCCTTGAAGCTGATCGACAGGCAAAACGGCTTGTCTCCTTTCGCTGAATCCTTGATGAATTCGCGGCCAAATGCTCCGTAGGAAACGGTGGAATGTGGATACTCCTCCGCATATTTCACCATCGATTTGTTTTTCTTCGTATCGTAACTGGTTTGACCCGGACCAGCCCCCCATCGATCAAAATCATCTTCGGGCAGCCATCCTTTTCCTTCTGGCTTGTCCGTGATTTCAATACCGATTTTTCCAGCAATCGCGGTCGTGTATCCTGCATCACGAAGCAGCACGGGGTAACTTTTTTTCCATTTCTTCTCAATGAGATGGCCGTGAGTGAAGTTGCATCCGGTGCGATACTCAAGGAGTCCGGTAAAAATGCTGGCTCGGCTCGCCATGCAGATCGCGGTGGTGTCGTAGTGATTGTCGAAGATCATTCCGTCGGCAGCCAACTGATCGATGTGGGGAGTTTTCACATCCTTATTCCCGTAACAACCGAGGGAGTACGTACTCTGATCGTCAGTGAGAAAGAAAACCAAATTGGGTCGCTCCGCTTTGGCCAGAGTCCCCAACAAAACGAGAAGGAGTGCGAAAAAAGTCGTTCGATTCATGGTGGCACAGTGGTAACAAGCAATTGCCAATCGGGCAATTGCTTGTTAGGGAGAATTGCGCTGCCACTTTTTCCGAAGTAGACTGCTTCCCCATTCAGATGCCCCATTCGTCACTAAACTTGGAATCCCTTCTTGAGGAGTGCGCCAAGAGCGGACTCCGTCGGACGTCCGCCCTGCGTGCTTGTCTTAAGGTTCTTCTTTCGTCCGATCAGCCGCTGACTTTACAGGAGATCGGGGCCAGCCCTGATCTGGAAGTCGAGTGCGACCCGGCGACGGTCTACCGGCTAGTGACTCGATTGGAGGAAAGACGCATTGTCCGGCGGATCGGGTTTCACAGCCGGGCGGCTCACTATTGTCTCCGCGAAAGTGCGCATCAGGACTACCTGATCTGTCGAGAATGCGGGGCGGTAGAAGTGCTTGATATCGCCTGCCCTGTCGAGCACCTGGAGAAACAAATCGCCTCCGAAAGTGGGTTTCGCGATCTCGATCACGAGCTTGAATTCTACGGTCAGTGCTTGACTTGCCAAGGCTGAATTGGGGGAAAAGCCCCCTTTTTTCCGTTCCGGAGGCTGATTCGGCCATTCCTTCTTCTCTGATTTGAGAATAGTTTCGCTAAATCCGGGGAAAATGGCATTTACGGTTTGTTCACTGCTTCAGATTTGATATACTTCGCTCGTCCGAGAAGCATTTTTGCAAATCTGACAACACGAAACCAGACCTATGAAGTTTACCGCGAACCGCCTTGTCTTTATTTTGGGAGCATTCATTCTCGCGCTCATGGCTGTCGATGCGCTGGTTCGTCTTAACAGGAGTGCGCTTTCGGCGTATGGATTTGGCGAAAGTGCATGGGTGAATGCAGACAGTGCACTGGCTCTCTTCCTCGTTGGATTGGTCGCCGGAGTGGTTGTCGGCATTGGCATCTTTTTTGGCTACATCGTCTGGCGCGGGAAGAAATACTCAGAGGAGCACGATGAAGTGGCTGCTCTTCTTGAGGATATCGCTCGCGAGGAAGCAGCCGAGTCAAATCCCCTTTTCGTCGAAGACAATCTTCCCATGGAAGAGACGACTGAAACACTCGATCCGTGGGAGCGTCCGGCCGACTGGTGGATGCAAGACGAAGACTGAGCGTCGCCGGGCGACGAACGTTCAACATCGAACGCTGAACTCTCAACATTCAAAGGTAGGTTCGGGCCACCGGCTCTACCACTTTCTCACTACCCACGCGGGTGAAACTTGCGATGAACATCACGAAGATGCTTTTGATCGACATGAGTGTAGATCTGCGTCGTGGAAATATCTGCATGACCGAGAAGTTCCTGGATCACGCGAAGATCGGCACCGTTCCCCAGTAGATGTGTTGCAAATGAGTGCCGAAGAAGGTGCGGATAGACATTGCTTTCGATCCCGGCAAGCTTGGCTCGCTCTTTCACGATCTGCCAGATCCTCGTGGTGGAGAGCTTCTTTCCCCACTTGGAGAGAAATATCTCACTTTCCGTGTGGCGACTTACCAACTGCGGGCGCTCACCATTGAGATAAGCTTCTAGCGCTTTCTGGGCCGCTCCCCCAACTGGGACAATGCGCGTTTTGTTCCCCTTTCCAGTTACCCGGATGGCGCTTTCTTCGAGAAAGAGATTCTCCAATCTCGCGCCGGTAAGTTCAGATACGCGCAATCCACTAGCGTAGAGTAGCTCCAGAATCGCTCGATCTCTTCGTGCAAGCGGACGCGAATCGTCAACGGACTCAAGCAGCTGCTTCACGGTCGGCTCGTTGAGCGTCTCGGGCAGGTATTTCTCCAGCTTCGGAGAATCGACCTGTTCGGCAACATCCTCACTGATTTTTCCTCTTCCAGCGAGATGGCGAAAGAAAATTTTGATCGCAATCAACTCAACCCGCAAACTGGAGGCAGCCAAGCGATCGTGGAGCTTTCTCGAAGCGAGAAAACCGGTCAGGTGATCGAGTTTTACCCGGGAAGGATCATCGACCCCGTGCTCCTCTTCGAGCCAATCCGCGAAAGTCTCAAGCGAACGGCGGACCGACAACTGGTAGTTATCGGAAAGGCCTTTTTCGACAGCAAGATATCGAACGAAGCGATCAATTTCGCGTTCCATTTTCGCAGGACCGCCGGGCTGAAACCTAGCGGAACCAGCCCTCCGTCACGTAATCGGTAATCACGAGGTGCTTCACGCCATGCGGAAACGCCTCCTGCGAGATCGTAACGATCACTGCGAGCGGTTGTTCACCAAGGCCCACTACTTCATCGAGTCTCTTTGCGCTTTCCGAGTCCATTTTCACAAAGGCATAATCTGAGAATTCGTTGAGATCTCCGTAGGGAGGATTTACCTGGTAAACGTAGTAGTCATCTAGTGTTTCAAAACCGTCTCGATCCGATCCGTAGTAGTCAGACACACGCTCCACGACAAGTCGGAAGGGGCGGGGACTTGCAATCGCGCCACGCTGGAACTGAACGAAGTGGCGATCTTCGAATTCGGAAAAGCTCTCCCAGTCGACCTTCAATAAGCCATCTTCCTCGCGAATGATGAGGGGAAATCCCTGCTCGGTGTCGCTTGTGGAAATGAGATATACCCAGTAGGGACCGCCAAGTTCCTTATCCGCTTCCATCTGGAAGAGCAACTTGGAATAACGGCTGTAGTTCACCATGTCATACTTCTTGTAGTATTCCTCCATCGCAGGACGGAGGGACTCTCCGCGGTAAACGTATTTCACGCGAGTCTCCCAGTCGGGGGCACGAAGAAAGGCGTCGAGAAGATCGTGTGTACGCCCAAGCCCCTCTTCCGGAGCGGGGAAGCTTGCTGGGGGATTGTAATTTTCTACCGGCACAGCAGCCTGAGCACCTTCAGGTTTTTCGCCGGTAATTCGAGCAGCAGAGTCGTTGGCAAGCGCATCGATCTTGTCGCGGGCCTGCTCCTCTGTGTTGCTGCCGAAATCCGCTAGAGCACTCTCAGTTGGATCTGCCGGTGGGTTCCTGGCTCCTCCGATGAGCGTCGCTCCCGTGCCTTCATTTTCTCCGTTCACAATCTGCTGAACGCGCTCGTCGATCGTGAGTGCTGGCTGATCCGAAATCGCTGAAGGATCATCGCCGATCGAAGATTCAACGGCCTGTATCGCAGTCATATCGGCGGGGCGAGAGGCACTACCAGAGGAATCAACGATTCGCACGGGTTGATCCATCGCACCCGGCAAGGTCACCGTGCTGGCAGAAGAATTCGTATCCTCAACACGCTCTTGTGCTACCGGATCAATGACAGCCGGAGCATCGTCGATCGATGGCTCGGGAATAGCAGCATTGTTAAGGTTACTCTTCTCAACTGCAGCCTTGGCACCCGACTTACTATTCGCGGCGGCAGGCGCTGCTGGTGATTCGCCCTGTCCGTGTGAGGGATTCATTCCTCCACCAAATACCCAGATTCCAACGCAGACGAATCCGATGGCAAGCAGTGCAACAGCTACCATGACCGAAATCATGATTTTGGTGGCATTTCTCGTCCCTTCCTCTTTCGACGCGCTGCCAAACATTTCATCGAGAATGTCTCGCTCTGACTTGACCTGCTCCGTCGCACCAGCAGGGGTTGCCTGCTCTGCTGGAGGCGCTTGCGCCGGAAGTTCCGTCGTGGGCTGAGACTCACCGGAAGGGGCAATTGGCGCGGTTTCCATATGCTCGTACGAAGGCTCCGTCGCAGGAGCTCCTTGCTGTTCCGAGAGCATATTTTCAATCGATCCCTCTTGGAGATCAGCTTCCGCCATAGCGGGCGTGGCCATTTCTTCGCCAACTGCAGGTGCCATTTCCTGCGCAGCGGCAGCTTCGGTAATAAAATTGGATTCCAGCGCTGGCTCAGCTACTTCAGGCTCAGCTACTTCAGGCTCAGCTACTTCAGGCTCAGCTACTTCAGGCTCAGCTACTTCAGGCTCCTGGGAATCGAGCGGAGGCAACTCAAGGGGGACATACTCACCAGATCCCTGGGGAACATCCAGAGCTTCGTCAACATGAGGTTGCTCGACCGAAGGTGCTTCGACTTCGTCGAGCGGTATCCCGCCATCCTCAGGAAATCCCTCTGGAGCAACGTATTCCGGCTCTGTATATTCTGGGGCAACCACCTCTTCTACCGAAGCTGGCGGCTCTTCAGCAGCAACTTCGGATTGGGCTGGAATGATGAAATCATCGGGAGAAAATGACTCCATTTCCGTGCCGAGCTGCGGCAACTGAACTCGAGTCATGCTACCTGGTGCGCCTGGATTCCGATCAAGGGAATCCGGAGCTGCCGAACCTTGATCGGCAAGATTTATATCGAGACGAGGCAATTCACCCGAAGAATCCACCTCTTGACCACGAATTGGCGGAAGGTGAGACGGCTGCGGGTTCACCTGAATGGGTTGTGTCTCGAGAACAGCTGGAGGCGGATCCAATTCCGTCTCTACGAGAGTCTCATCAGCATACGGAGCTGCAACAGCTGGCGGAGTCGCAATCGGAACTGGAGCCTGTAGAGAAGGAATAGGGGGTTCCACCGGCACTTCATTGACAGCTGGCTCAGGGACTTCGGATGCGGGAGAGTCAATAACAAGAGTTTCTTCCCCTACCGGCACATCAGCCGGAGGGACTTCTACCGAAACTTGTGGAGCAGACGGGATTTTCGGTTCTGTTTCTAGAACACCAAGAGCCGCGGCAGGCTGAGGAGTAACTTCATTCACCGGCGTGGATACAACGCTCCCAACAACGGCACTGCCACTACTTGCTTTCGCGGAAATAGTCGGCCCCGCTGGAGGTGCTGCAACAGATGCCTGGTTCCCACTCGAAGGAGGACCGGACTCTGGAACCGTCGAACTGGCGACGGCGGGCTCCCTCTGCGGATTTGGCGCACTCTGCGCGGAACTGTCCTCGATGGAGTCATCAACAATATTCTCCAGATCGGTCGGAGCTGTTATTGTGCTGCCACATTTGGGACAAGGTGCGGAGACGCCAGCTAGATGCGTGGGCACACGCAACTTCGCTTCGCAGTTAGAACAGGTGAATTTGATTTTTTTCACGTCGATTCGCGAGGTTGAATTAGACGGTTCCGGATCGCGGCTTCGGAGAGTTCGGCTCTGAGTGATTCCGAATTCCAAGGTTTCCAATATGGAAGGGACAGAAATCGATTGTCGCACAGGTATTTACTCAGAAAAAGTACGTGTCACCGGGTTCAGCAATTAGATTGAATTGGGCATGAAGTTCCGCGGATATTCCGCCGAAGTCCAAAAATCTTAACATTGATACTCACAAACGCAAATTTTTGTTAATTTATTTTAAAAATAAGGGAAGATTAGCCCTCAGTAATGCGAAAATTTTGTTTTAGTGTTCTATATTTTATAATTTTCACCTATTTGTCGAATTGCGTCAACGACCTGTGCCAGCAGTTATAGAGAGCGAAAACGCGACACAACGCGGCATGATGAACTCATCCACTCACACGACGGAAAAAGAGGTGGAAGATTCTAATTCTCGACCGAGCACGGAACGAGAATCGCATCGCTCATTCCGTGGAGCACTTTCTTGTCCGAGGGACAGATCGTCGCAAGAACGCCCCCCAGCTTTACATTCTTTCCGGAGGAATCGACAAAGTAGTACGGACAAAGGCGAACCCGGCCCTCCATAATCTCCATTTTTCCGGTTTCGGGATTCAACCAGGTATGCTCAACCAACTTTCCACCGTGGAATCTCTGCAAAACAAAAGGCGAAACATCAAAGGAGTCGATCGCCTCATCAACAGCAGTCCCCCACTCTTCCTGAGAGACATCCTGACCAATCGTGACGCTTCTACTTCCCCAGGCACGCTCGTTGAATCCGCTGAGCTTCAGTACGAGATCACGTTCGGTCTGGGAAAATTGCTTCATCTCCGAGAAGTGCTGGATTCCCAGATCCGGGATCACTGCATAATGCGGCACTTCGGCCGGGTCGACAACCCAGCTCATCGGGAAAAGAGACTGGAGACGCTTCCAGTTTCCGTCGCGAAGCTCG
>Ga0181589_10003842_pt1 | contig 12007 bp, 10 predicted proteins | sample 071ome_25_FD_132444 | JGI IMG/M metagenome (GOLD analysis project Ga0181589, IMG submission 132444) | Coastal salt marsh microbial communities from the Groves Creek Marsh, Skidaway Island, Georgia - 071410BT metaG (megahit assembly) | ecosystem: Environmental > Aquatic > Marine > Intertidal... | reverse complement strand
TGTTCGAGCGTCTCCTTCAGCTTGACGGTGAACTCCATCCAGTACGCCGCTCTATTGGCCGGGCTCAGGGTCCTGCCGACAACCGGGGACAGCGCCGAGACCAGCGAGCACACTTGTCGGCAAGCGCGGGTAATCGTGGCCGAGGCTTGGTCGTCGGAGACCAGGAAGTCGCTCTTCTTCTGCAGCAGGTACATCAGGTCTCTGATTTTGAGCGTCAGTGTCTGGATCGATCGCTGCAGCATCGAGCTCACCTGATGCTCGACGGCCCGTTGGAACGCCTGGAGCGCCCGTTGGGAGTCGCTAGCGAGTTGAGGGTCCAAATGCGGCTCGATGTGTGTCTTATGATGCTGCTTGACCAGGGAGACGATTTCCGAGGCCGCCCCGGCGCATGCTAGGAGCCGACCCAGCGTCTCGTCGATGACCCGCTCGATCCCAGCGCTCGTCGCCGACGACGTCCAGATCACTGAGTTTGTCTGCAGGCTCCTCAGGGATTGCTCGGCAATTTCTGTCATCTGTCGCTCTACATACGTCCCGACAAAGTCCAGGAGCGAGCTGTCGCCGGCTGTGTCGGGAGTGACGTCGCAGAAGAGGCTATGGATCAACCCCCGACGCTTCACGATCGCGGGCGGCAGCTGGACGGCTCGAGAGATGCTCTCTTCGTTCATGGAGATCAAGTCGAGTACGACCTCCGTTGACAGGATGGTACGTGACGCGCTGGACGCGCTGGACGGGCCGGTTGCAGAGAGCGATCGGCCGATGCGGGTGTGCCAGGAACGCTCAATCTCCTCGTACAAGTTGATCGTGGGACCCCTGGCGAACGAGAGAACGAGAGGACGAAAAGAGTGAGCGGGTCAGTCGGGCGAGCGCGTCGGGCGAGGTCAATACCCACATCGCCGTCTCGACTATGGTCTCCACCTCCGCGTCGGAAGAGCGCTGGACGAACTTTCCGAGCGTTGCTTCCGCGAGGTTTGCTACTCTCTGGCCGGTGTCCGCGATGAAAATTGCGTTGTCTCGATCAGACTTGGCGTCGGCCGAGTGCCGAGCGCCGAGTCGTCGCGCGAAACGACGGGCCAGGTCATCCGCGAGCGTCTCCTGGAACACTCTCGTGACGAGCATCTCGGCGATGTGCGGCGCATCTTCGACCCCGAAAACCTGCTCGATCACCGCCACTTCAGCCCGCAGATACTCCTCGATGCGCGCGCACACGTCGCCGACGCCGCCGGCACCAGGCCGTCCGATGATCTCTTCGGGTTTCACGAAGATCTCAGCCTGGGACACGAAGCGGCCGCCGAGGACGTCGACCGCGTGCAGGCGACTCATGATCGACTTGTAGTACGCCATGGCCGTCACATCGCGTGCTGCGACAGCCGCATCGAAGAACCCGACAATGCGGTTGTCGATCATGTTGAGATACAGAACGAGCAGCTGGTGGGCGTTGTGTATGGTGTTGGGACTGGGAGCCCCGGCCGCCGGGCCACTGTCGTTGTCGTCGCATACAGACTCGACGCATCGCAAGACTGCACGGACGACGTGAGCTGCTTCGCCGAGCATCGCGTCGTCGTGGAATTTCTCGGGAAGAGACGACACATCCATGGTCTGGGAAAACAGCACGAGGTTCTCGAGCACGAGCGCGACCTCCCGCTTGGCGTCCGCGTCCGACCGCAGGTGCTCGAAAGGCGCACCGGATCGCCTGGAGAACTCGATCAACTCATCAGCCGCCTGCTCGAGCGTCGACAGCGAGGCGGCGTACGCCTTGAGGCTCCGCTCGCTGGCCGAGAGCCGCTGGTGTGCTGCCTGCGCATCGGTCGCTCTTGCCACCTCGAGCGCCAGCGCTTGGTCTGTGAAGTCTCGCTCGATCAGTCGCAGGCCTTCGAGGACTTCCCGCAGATGGGAACTGTTCAGATCGGGTCTATCCAAGGCTTTCAGCGCCTCGCGCGAAGAGGACAGAGGAGGAGGAGCCATTTCACGGAAACATCGGGTGGTTCAACTGAAAATTCAAATCGCCGTGATCACGCGGCAGCTCATGAGCTGCCGCGACAGCCAGCGTAGATTCTCGAGCACGTTCCGCAAGGCGGTCGTCCACGTGACGTCCCTGCTGAGCCCCCGGCGGATCGACACGCCGCCGATCCGCTCCCCTGTGATCTCGTGCGGCATCGTCGACGACGCCGTGCCCGACGCCGAACCTTGCGCCAGCCGCCCGGCGACGTCCAAGCACTGGAGAAAGAGCACCAGCGCCCTGTCGTATCCCGGACAAAAAATCTTCGACACGGGACCGACCAGCTCGTATGTCGTCCCGTCGACCGTCACATTCGACCAGCTCCCCCGAGCCGCCCACTCCACCGCTACACCCTTTTCGATGACCCAGCATTTGGCAAATCTGGGCACCAGCGGCGCCAGTACCTCGACGCGCAGCCGCTCGAGCAACAAGACGGCGACCCCCCACGCGCAGTTGATCTCCTGCCAGTCCACCGGATCGGTCGACAGCGTTCCGAGCCGGAAACCGTTGATCGTGCCGATCGTCGAAGCCGCGGCGCCGATCTTGAAATAGCCCAAGCCACCCGAGCTGGCATCCAAGTACCTCTCAGCTCGCTCCATCTTCCTCTGGAGGGTGTCGCGCTTGTCAGCGACGCTAAGGAGGTGGAAGTGAAGCGCGTTGTGCGCCATGAAGTACTCGTCCTCGACCGCCTGCAACTCGCTCAGGGCGCGCAGTTGTTTCGATCCGAGGGCAATACGGTCCCGTTGCGACGTGGCGACGCCGCTTCCTTCACTTTTACCTCTACTTCTACTTCTACCTCTACCTCCCCGCCGATGTTGGTCGACCGGGTCGACCGGGTCGTCGTCGTGGCTGCTGCTCGAGCCGGCGGCGGTGACCTCCTGGATGCGACACTCCAGCAGGCGCGTGACTTCCTCGAAGCACTCGCTGCAGAGGGGCTCTGCCACGGCGGCCTGCGACGACGAGGTCTCGCGCCGCTCGTCGTCGTCGTCGTCGTCGTCACCATCGACCTCCAAGTACACGAGCCGGCACCAGCTGCACACTGTCCCTTCGCTTCTCCCTTCCGCTTCCATCCTCCTACGCCACGATTGGAGTGGAGTCCAGTCGAGTCGAGTGGAGCGAGCGAACCGCACGTCGCCAGGCACCACGACTGAAGCAGTTCAGAACCGAAACCTTTTTTCAAAATGTCGGACTCGACGCGCCTTGAAATCCTGGCCCAGCTGTCGTTCGAGCAGTATTTGAAGCACTTGGAACAGGATGCGACCGTCGATCCGGCCAACAGGTCGAGTCCCACCTTCCACAGCAACGTTCGGAATCTCGAAGAACGCTTCTTCGAGTTATTGCGGTCGAGGGGGCAGTTTGGAGCCTACGAGAGCAGGGTGCGGGCACTGTGCGATCGTCTCCTTCCGATCAAAGCGTCGGGCGGGGCCGACGAAGCGGTCAAACTGCTGGGACAGTACGCCAGTCTGACGCCGACGACGACCGCGCTGCCCGCCACGACCAGGACTGGGACGACCAGGACGGCGACCGCGACAGCAGACCCGGGTGCTCCGCCCCGGTCGGGGCGGACAACTCGGGAGAGGCAGTTCAAACCGATCAGCGTGTCGGCGGCGACGACGGCCCAGCTCGAAAAGCAGGGGCAGCAGCAAGAGGCTCTGACCGACGAGCTGGCAGAGCTCTCGAGCGGTTTGAAGGACTCGGTGAAGCATCTCTCGACGGCGGTCGGACAGCGGAACGCGGCGATCGACCAGGCGCAGGTTGGGTTGGAGGAAAGCGTCGACAAGACCAAGTCGCGCGTGGCGGCGATCGAAAAGACGAGGAAGTCCATTCGGTTGAACTCGTGCCTGTCCATCCTGGTGCTGCTCGCGGTGATGGGCGGGTTTGCGGCCATGGTGGTGTTTATCCGCGTCACTCGTTTCGTGGGTTACAAGAGCTCGCACAAGAACGGCGACAAGAGCGAGCTCTGAGTGGCCGGATCGCTGACGAGGAGAGGAGAGGAGAGGAAAGGAACCTACTTGCAAGTCGATTCTGTTATTCGCCTATTCTAAGTCCTTGTTGCCGCTGCCGTCGTCCAGATGCGCCATCTTGCTGCTGTTGATGTAGCTCCGCAGCACGTACTCGTTCTCCGCATGCCGATCGGCGAGCGTCCCCAGTTTCAGCTGGTATAACCGTCCCTCGAATCGCGGTCCCTTCTCGACGAGGTCGATTCCCTTGACTCCCTCGCCAGTCTTGCTGTACGCGTGGTGTCGAAACGAGATGTAGTCGTCCTTGGCCATGTTTGCGAATGTCACGACCCGGCCCTTCTTTTCGGTGTCGTCCTGTTTGGTCGGCGGCGGGAACAGGTGGCGCAGAACAGTCTTGAGCCTGTCCCCTAATTTCCCGTGAAAACCGTCAAAGACGAGGTGCGGATACGCCCCGCTCACCGTCCCGACTTCCCGCTTGTCGCCGATGTCGTGCCTCAGCACGACGTTGGAGAGCCCAAAGTACGCAGTCGGACCAAAGGGAAGATGACACACGACCATCCCATCCGGTTCGCCGCGATGCTCGTGCACGACCACGATATCAGTGAACTCGTGCGACCGCGCCGACTCGATCAGGTCCTTGACGACGAGACCTCCCCGGTTCAAACGCTGCGAGTTCGGAAAGATGAGCTTGAGCTCTTTCGCAAACTGTCCGAGGCGCGACGAAGGATCACGACTGGTCGTGATGAGCACGCGCGGCGGGATGGACGCGGCCGACGCGTACTCGTCGTCGATCGACGGCTTGAGCGCAGACGCAGTCTTGTCGTCCTCGAGCGCAATCTCGTGCCGGAGCTTTGCCTCCTCCGCCCGCAGTTCCGTCGGGAGCGGCTTTCCCTCTTCTAATGCTTTTCTGATCTTCCGTTTCTTCTCATAGTCCTCGGATGCTTGGCCTGGAGAGAGACGAGGGGGGGGTGAGCGTCGAGGAGAGGAGAGCGGCGAGCGGCGTTGCGAGAGCACGCGCTCCGTCAGACCATCACCATCATCATCGCCATCGCCGTACCTTCCAGGCTCTTCCTATATAGATACTCCTTCCGCAGCCTCTGCTGGCGTCTCAACAGGCCAGACGAGGACATCGTGCCTGGCTGTGTCTGTGGGTCCGCACTGGATGCAGCAGCTTTCCTTTCCCACCGTCCGTGTACACGACAGCACCAGCGTCGCCTCTCTCTCGTCTCCTACACGTATCTATACACACACTCGACGTGTTCAGGCCGGCGCTGAAAGCATAACACGACAAATTTGGCCAGTATCTTTGTGGGAACGGGCCACATATGCATGCACAAAAACGTACCGAAAACGGAGCCAGACAGACAGATTCAGCCATGGAGACGACGACGACGACGACGACAGGTTCTTCTTCTAGACCTGGGAATGCCTCTGTATGCTCCTCGTCCTCGACCTCGTCCTCCGGCGGTCGAGAGGAAGACCTGTCCGATTGGGTGCTGGACTCGGACAACGAAGAGCTCACCGGCTTTATTCCCTTGCTCTCGGTTTCGCCGCATACGACAACGTACGGCACCGTCGAAGAGGCGGTCAAGGTGGACAGGGAGGCGCATGGGTTCGATCTGTTGGAATACGTGGCGCAGGCGGGGCTCGGTGGGTGTCTGAACGCTCGCCGGACGACAGCCGTCTCGGAGCTCGCTGTCTCACGCTCACTCGCGCTATTCGCCGTGCACCCTGTCGCTCGTTGTCCAGGTTTCTACGACGTTGTGCAGCTCGTGAACTACGTGCGGACGCGTGTGTCCGAGGTGGGTGCCTCGGGCGTGGACGCGGTCGTGGCGGGTTTGCTGGAGGACGGCAGCACGAGCGGCTCGCTGCCCCCGTGGCGGGACGAGCGGTATCTCGTGCCCGTTCTAGAGTCTGACGGATTCTTGGCGTACGACTGGGGATGGGGCGACGACGGCGACGGCGGCGGCGGCGGCGACAGTCCCCGTCCCGGTTGTGGAGCGTCGGAGGGACGGACGACGGAGGAGGAGCTGCGGGAGGTGATGGGTGGGCTGGACCTAAACGACCCGGCGATCGTGGAAATGTTGGTGAGCGTCGGCGCGAGTCGAGACGTCTCTGGTTGTCGCGATACGGCCGTCGACGGGAGCGGTCGGCGTGCGGGTGCCGCCAGCGATGAGAACGATCTGAAGGACATGAATGACAAGAACGACAAGAACGAGAAGAACGACATTGACGCATGCTACTTTGCGTCCTACTCGACGTTCGACATCCACAAGGAGATGCTCCAAGATCGCGTTCGGACTCTGGCGTACCAGACCGCACTGGAAAAGAACCCGGCGCTCGTGTCCGGCTCGTCAGTCTTGGACGTGGGGTGCGGGACGGGGGTCCTGTCGATGTTCGCCGCGAGGGGCGGGGCGGCGAGGGTGGTTGGGATCGACGGGAGTGCAGTGATCGCAGCGGTGGCCAAAGATCTGTGTGCTCGGAACGGGTTTTCGGGGACCGTTCGGGTGGTTTCGTCCAGGGTCGAAGCGCTGTGCGACGAGGTGGAAGACGTGGCTCCGGGGGCCTTGGAGGCCTTGGAGGCCTTGGAGGGAACTCTGGGAGGTCCTGCCGAATTCGACGTGTTGGTGAGCGAGTGGATGGGATATTCGCTGCTGTTCGAGTCGATGCTGGATTCGGTGCTCCTTGCGAGAGATCGGTTTTTGAAGCCGGGGGGCGCCGTGTTGCCCGACATTGCCAATTTGTACGTTGCGCTGGGTGCTGCCGGAGCGGAGGGCCTGAGATTCTGGGACGACGTGTACGGGCTCGACATGGGGGCTGTGGGCGGGGCGCTGCGGGAGCAAGGCATGCGAGCGACGATCATCCGGGTGGTCGACGAGGCCGATATGCTGTCGCCCGGGGTGAAGTTCCACTCGCTGGACTTGGCCAGGATGGCGCGGGACGAGCAGGACTTTAGCAGCGCAGAGTTCTGCGTGATGACAAAGGCAGGAGCAGAAACTGCAGCAGCAGAAGCAGCCACGGCGACGTGCTTCGTGCTGTGGTTCGACACGGAGTTCTCGTCCAGGTTTTGTACCGAGATGCCGGCGGTGTTGGGCACCGGACCGAACGAGACGGCCACGCACTGGGCACAGACGGTGCTGCCGCTGAAGGAGACGATCGACTTGAAAGGGTGTCAGGGCGTCAAGGGTCGCATCAGCATGTCGCGGCAGAAGGTGCACAGGACGCTCGACATCAGCGTCGAGTACCGGGTGGTGACGGGCGGAGGGGAGGGCCCGACGGTGACCCAGCTGTTTTCGATCGGCGTGAAAGAGTAAATAGCAATTCTTACAGGTAATGAAATAGTTTCTTGTCGCAAAATTTCGGGCGAGTCTATCGACTCGTCGGTCGCCCATGGCACCGGCGACGACGCCCTATGACCCCATGCCCATCCCAACATCGTCCTCTTCCATATCCCCCTCGTCGTCCTCGAGTGCGAGTCTCACATACTCGTCCTTGGCAAACCTGAAGAACGAACGAAGCGCGTGGCGTGTGGCGCGAGTGAGTGAGTGAGTAGATGAGTAAACACCGTCGGTCGGTCGATCGATCCATCAACCGTTCCGCACGTACCGTTCCCATTCGCTCCCGACAAACTCGCGTTCCGCTTTGATCGTGAACGGGTCCCGCATCTCAAAGCTGATGAACTTCGTCAGATTGAAGAGCGTGTTGAACAGTGTACCCGAGAGGGCCCGGCTCTTCTTGAGGTCACGCATCGTGAAGAAGTACGAGTCTGCCGGCTGCACCATGTCGTGCATCTGGGCCATGACGTCGTCGAACGCCACCGTCTCTTGGGAAAGACACTCCATCCTGCTCAGCTGCTCCTCGTAGAACCACAGCAGCTCGTCCTGCGTCAGCCGCTCGTCCTGGCTCAGGTCGATCGCCCGGAACCAGTAGTTGATGGCCGAGTCTGACGTCTTGTCCTCCTCGGACAGGATGAACCACACAAAGTCCTCATACCCCATCTTATTCGGCACGCCACTGGCCAGAGGCCGCGCCGCCCCCTCGAACAGCCTGTCCGCGATCCTGTACGTCAGCGCGTGGTTCCCGTACCGCAGAAAGTCCTCTCGACTCAGCAGAAAATCGTGGTCCGTATCCAGGTCCCAAAACTTGCAGTAGATGACGTAGAAATGCTCGTACGAGAAAAACCTCGTACAAACATTCACGTCCTCTTCCGTCTCCACGCTCAGAATCGCCTCCAACAGTTTGCCCCGCTTGACGTCCCGCAGCGACAGCCGCTTCGCCCCCGTCGGATTCAGCAGATAGAAGATCCGATAGATCACCGTCTCCGCATACCGATCCTGAAACTCGGACGCCCCCTTCAGAAACACCAGCCCCGGGTGACTCACGATGATGCCCAGGATCACCGGCCGCAGGTCCTCGTGCGTGATCCACGTCGCCCCCTCCTCCTTCAGCACCTCGAAGAACCGCTTCTCCCGACTACTCCGCGCAAAGTCCGTCCGCCGCAACCAGTCCAACAGCTTCCCCACCGGAATCACGTTATCACTCAGCGAAGCCAGCTTGCGATGCAGCGCAAACCCGAGGCTCACCGGCAACCCAAACAGCTCCCGCAGCAACGTCTTCAGCGCCACCAGCGGCAACCCCTCCCCAAACGGCCTCAAAAACTCCATGATACGCCCATTCACCCGCTCCTCCGCGAACTGCAACGCATCCTTCGTATACAAGTAAAACCGGGGAATCTGGGCAGCCGAGGCGTTTTCATTCGTGATCTCCATGGCATCCCCGCCCACCCCATGCACCTCCCCAGCACACACCCGCTCCCGCTCCCCCCCACTCAGACTCTGCTCCGCCTGCATCGCCTTATTCCACTGCATATCATGCATCCGAGACGGGCCCTTGCGCGGCGAGATGGGCGGATGGTGGTGGTGCGGGTTATGGCTCGAGCCCCCCGACCGCGCGCTGACGGCCCCTTCGACACTCCCATGCTTTGCCTGCTCAAGCAGCTGACACACCAGCTCCTGCGATTCCTTCAGACTGAACCACCGAAGGAACAGCGAGTCGAGCTTCAGTTTCGAGCATGAGTATGTCGGCGATGTCGTCGCCATGGTCGTCGGAACGGATGGATGGGTACCTGTGTAGGAATGTAGTGACGTGACGTGTCGAATGCGTGAGTGAGCGAGTGAGCGAGCGAGCGAGCGATGGGGCAGAGAGAAGCGAGTGTGGGATTTCCCGGCATGATTAGCAACGGCATTCGGACGCACAAAATCAGCTGTCTGGGCAGTACGAAGCGTATGTCGAGTTTCAGGTCATTGTCAGTGGTGATGAAATAGCAATGGAGGAAAAGGAAAAAAAGTTGGGGAAGCGCCGACTCATTCTCCGGAACTGAGCTTTCCTCTGACGGGAAGGGAAGGGAAGGGAAGGGGAAGCCTCGCGTCGGCGGGGTCGGTGTCGAGACCGCCATACGAATACGCACCACGCGTGACGTCTCCGCCTTCCCTTCGCCCCCGGATCGTGGTCTACCTCAATCCGGGGTGCTCGATCCCAACGTCGTGCCCGCTGCCTGATGGATCGTGGCGCGACGAGGGGACGACGTCTCTCGCGGCTCGAGGTCGGCGTGAGCGTGGGGATGAATAACAACGGGGAGCTCAGCGACCCGTTGTTCACCCCAGAAGAAGAATGAACTGGCCCGGATCGCTCCGGAGAGAGCTCGCCCTCAGCCTGAGGGCGGTATCCTCCGAGAACGAGGCGGATCCGACCCTACCTCCCGTCTTCGCCTCGTGCACCCGGACGTCTGCGTCAGTATTTTATTCATCTATGTACTCGTGTACCCGAGCGACCTGCTCGTGTTTCCCTCTCGACTAGATAGAGGGGCGTCCGATTCGATTCGAGTTTTCCATTTTTTCGATCCTGGTGGACATCTCGCCCCGGCCGCACCGATCGTCCACCGGTTGTGTGTCTTCGAGACGGCAGGATGGAGCGGGTACGTTGTGTGTCGTACTTCTTGTCGTCTGCTCAACCACGTGGCGTTTCGTTTCGTCGGGCTCACGCTCGCTCACTCGCTCGATCATCACGCAAAACCTCAGTACGCACGAGAGGAGAAGGTGGGGGAGGGGACCTATGGGGTGGTCTATAAGGTGGGTATTGACTTCGAACAACGAACGAACCAACCTGCGGCCGCGCGCCCAGGCGCTCTCTCACTCTCTCACCCCCTCGCGCTATGCGCTTCGTTCGTTTGTTCACCACCAGGGTCGGGACAAGGTAACAGGCAAGGTGCTGGCGTTGAAGCAGATACGGTTAGAGCAGGACGAAGAGGGGATTCCGTCGACGGCGATCAGGGAGATTTCCTTGTTGCGGGACTTGCGGCATCAGAATGTGGGTATCGAACTCGGCTGGTACGCGCTCACGCACCCAAACGCTCACTCGGGGTCGTTCGTTCGTTCGTTTGCTTGATCGCAGGTGGTGGCGCTATTGGACGTTGTGCACGAGGACGGGAAGCTGCATCTGATTTTTGAGTACTTGGACAGTGACCTGAAGAAGCATATGGAAGCGAGCCCGGGGCACTACCCGCCCTTGATGCTGAAGAAGTATCTGTGGCAGATGCTGTCGGGGATCAACCATTGTCACTCGCATCGGATCTTGCATCGGGACCTGAAGCCGCAGAACCTGTTGATCGGGCAGGCGGAGGAGGCTGCGAGGATGGAAGGTGACGGGCAGAAGGCAGATGCCATCCACCCGACGCACGTGCTCAAGCTGGCGGACTTTGGGTTGGCGAGGGCGTTCGGGATTCCGGTGCGTCAGTACACGCGTGAGGTGATTACGCTGTGGTATCGGGCGCCGGAGATTCTGTTGGGGTGCAAGCAGTACTCGACGCCTGTCGATATCTGGTCGATCGGGTGTATCTTCAGCGAGATGGCGATGCTCAAGCCGCTCTTTCCCGGGGATTCGGAGATTGATCAGTTGTTCAAGATCTTTCAGGTGTTGGGGACGCCGAATGAGGAGACCTGGCGTGGGGTGCGGGAGCTGCCGGAGTACAAGGTGGGTATTGACCTAAACCGACGCTCGCTCTTCGCACGCCCTGACTCTCTCACTCGCGCTACGCGCTTTGCTCGTTCGCCAGGACGTGTTTCCTCAGTGGCGGCCGAGGGATCTGAAAGAGGTGTCGCCGATGCTGGACGACGACGGGATCGATCTATTGCGTCGGATGTTGGTCTACGATCCGACGCAGAGAATCTCGGCAAAGGCGGCGTTGCAGCATCGCTATTTCCACGATCTCTCTCTTGACGAGGAGTTTTGCAATAATGTCTAGGGTGTCCTGATCTGTAACCCGCTCAACATCAACATCACGCCATACCAAGCTTCAGCTCCTCGACCAGCGACTCCTCTCTTCGTCATTGGGTGAATACAATGCGTTGAATGCTTCTAACCATGTCTTATACTACTGGATTGCCACCAAACTATGCGGCGCTCCTTTGAAGATGATGAATTGACCATCGGGATGAACGAGTGGTCGAAGACGAGGAAGGTCTGGTCGGTCTCTCATGTCCAAAACAAACTGGATACATACTCACGATGTTCAACACCGCTGTGATCGTAGGGGGAAGCATTTCAGGGCTTCTCTCGGCCCACGTCCTGAGCCGGCATTGCGACCGTGTCGTCCTCGTCGACAAGGATCCGCTTCGGGACCCGCCACGCGTGAACGCCGACACGGATCGTGCGAGGATGTCGTGGCGTCGAGGCGTCCCGCAGATGTGCCAGCCGCATCAGTTGACGGCCGGCGGGGCCCTCGCGCTCGACACGCTCTTGCCCAACTTCCACGACGAGGTGGTCGCGTTGGGCGGGGTCGACTTGGACCTCGCCAGGCACGTGTACTACTTCGATCACGAAGGGGTGTATCCCAGGTTCGACTCCAAGTTGCGCGGTGGGTGTTGCTGTTGCTGCTGTTGCTGCTGTTGCTGCTGTTGACTCGACCGGCGTCGCGCGCTCGACGCTCACTCGTTCGTTCGACGCTCGCGCGCTCGTCAGGTCTGGGCGTGAGCAGGCCGTTCTTGGAGCAGTG
>Ga0181589_10003838_pt1 | contig 12018 bp, 12 predicted proteins | sample 071ome_25_FD_132444 | JGI IMG/M metagenome (GOLD analysis project Ga0181589, IMG submission 132444) | Coastal salt marsh microbial communities from the Groves Creek Marsh, Skidaway Island, Georgia - 071410BT metaG (megahit assembly) | ecosystem: Environmental > Aquatic > Marine > Intertidal... | reverse complement strand
CAGTGTCCTGATATAAGTGATGTCGACAGATATAGTCGGCAATTTTTGGTGGTACGGGAAGTGCTGGATCCTGTTTCGCAATCAGACCACGCACCTGGGTCGATGAAACAGGAACATTCGGTGTAGCTAATCGAGCAAGTAAACCACACGCTTTATTTGAAAAATCCGACAAGTTCTCAGTCAACTGATACGCGTCCAAGATGCGAGGAATTTCGATGAACTGATTCGCGCGATTGAGAATGCACAGGTGACCTAGCTCCACAAGCATCTCTGGCTGATACCACTGATCCACGACCTGAACGGCATCCGCCCCCAAACACAGCACAAGCGACTCTTCTGCTCCAAACTGCTCCCTTAGCGCCCCTAAGGTATCGACGGTGTAGCTTGGTCCATCGCGATCCAGTTCGATCGCATTGACAGTGATTTGAGGGATTCCTTCCATCGCCATACTGAGCATCGACAAGCGATGTTCAGCAGATACTTGGCTCACGCGATGCGGCGGCTGGCGGTTAGGAATTACATGAACGGTTGCACCAGGAAACGCTCGAGCCAAGCTTTCTGCCATAACAACATGACCGTTATGGACTGGATCAAAGGTTCCGCCAAATAGAACCTGCACTAAGCGCGCACCTGCCCTTCTCCAAATACGATCCACTTTTGGTTCGTTAGGCCTTCGAGACCGACTGGGCCTCGCGCATGGATACGATCGGTCGAGATACCAATTTCAGCACCAAGTCCGTACTCAAAGCCATCGGCAAACCGAGTTGATGCATTCGCAATCACTGACGATGAATCAACCGCCCGCATAAAATGACGGACAGTCTTGTAATTCGTCGACACGATGGCATCGGTATGATGTGAACCGAAAGTATTGATATGTTCAATCGCCTCATCGACTGAGGAAACAACTTTAATCGCGACTATCGGCCCGAGGTATTCCTCAAACCAATCTTCTTCAGTTGCAGCTTTCGCTGATGGCACGATGCGACGTACACGCTCGCAACCACGGATCTCAACCTCGTAAGGCTTTAGTACCTTCTCAAGTGCCGGAAGCAAACTGTCAGCAACAGCCTCATGAATTAGAAACGATTCGGCCGCGTTACAGACGCCATACCGATGCGTCTTCGCATTTTCTAAAATTCGAAGTGCTTCCTCTTGCGCGCACTCAGAGTCAACATACACATGGCAATTGCCGTCCAAATGTTTGATCACCGGCACTCGCGCATCTTTTGAGATCCGCTCAATTAACCCCTTGCCGCCGCGCGGAATGATCACATCACACATCGGCTGGTCGCCACCAATCATCGCCCCAACAAAGTCACGATCTGCAGTTGGTGCAACTTGAACGCAGGCTTCAGGCAGTCCGACCGCCTTGAGACCTGCCGAGATACACTCCGCAATTGCCTGATTCGAATGGAATGCTTCACTACCGCCTCGTAGCACACAGGCATTACCTGATTTCAGGCATAGTGCTGCCGCATCGATCGTCACATTTGGCCGGGATTCATAGATGATTCCAATAACACCCAGTGGCTGGCGCATGAATCCAACTTCAATTCCAGATGGACGACGTGTCATCCGAGAGACCTCACCAACCGGATCGGGCAAGGCGACTATTTGTTCAACACCCTCGATCATCGCGTCGATGCGCGCATCATTCAGTTCCAATCGGTCGAGCAACGCACTATCAAGCCCGTTCGCACGACCCGCATTCACATCTTTTTGATTTGCCTTAAGGATTTCCCGGCGAGACGCTGCCATCGCGTCGCGTATCGCCAAAAGCGCAGCATTTTTGGTATTCGTTGATGCAGTCGCTATTGTTGTTCGCACTGCTTTGGCATTCTCAGCCATCGTTTGATAATTCATGCTCACCCCACTGTGTCCAGCAGATTATACAGTGGGATGCCATGAGAAATCAGGCGTCACGACCTCGAATTTGGAGTTTTGTTACTTCAGCTTCTAATTCAACAAGCCGAACTAGCGGGTCACTAATTTCAAAGAAAGACTGTTTAACTTCGTTATCGAGTGGCAGCAGCTCCGTGAGTCGAGCGCCGACCTCAGTTGCATCAGTGTAGTCAATTTCGCTGTAAAGACCCCGCACTGCTGGATGAACTTGCAAGCTCTTCAACAACTCAACCAAACCTAAATGATCAACCGGAATCTCAACCGATGACTCCATCGGGAGGTCTGCCGCATCAGCAAGCCACAAACCGTCTTCGCGCTGACGAGGATTAAATAATTGCTGCTTACGTTCCCCAACGGCCAAGATACCAAGCAATCCGTTGCTCAATTGATCAAAATCACGGATTGATACTTCGCATCCCAAATCAGCAAATCCTTCAGCACGGGACATGGTAACGACAAAATTACCACCTTCGCGCATGCACGCACCGACCATATCCAAGTAACGCGCCTCAAAAATTTGAAGCGGTAAACGACCGCCCGGAAATAATACCAGGGGTAGTGGGAATAGCGGTTTGGTCACAGCAACCTCTGGCCGAATGGATTCGAATATCATGATGTGTACAGTGAGGTTGATTGAGAATTTTTCAACGCGCCCGTAAGCGCTCAACAATCCGATCTTGGATGCCTGAAAATCCGCCATTGGACATAAAGACAATCTGTCCTGATTGCTGTTCTGCTAATTCATCTTCAACGCTCAAGACGTCTCGCACGACACGCGACGATTCATCGCCACGATCAAGGACAGAAAAATCCCACGCTACATCAGGCGGTAACACCCAAATCACTTGGTCTGCACTGGTTGTTGAATTGGCCAGTGCCGCTCCGTGAACTCCAGCCTTCATCGTATTCGAGCGTAATTCGATCACGGCAATCAATGGCCCTTGAGTGGGAACAGTTTCGCTAAGCGCATCGAGCGTTGATTCGATCGCAGTTGGATGGTGCGCGAAGTCATCCCAAATCTTTAGATTGTCGGTTTCGAATAACAAATTCAGTCGACGAGCAACCCCTTCAAAAGATGCGAGAGAACTGAATGCTCGATCCGTTGGCACATTAACAGCATGAGCCATCGCCACGGCAAGCTCGGCATTCTGCGCATTGTGAGCTCCGCGCATCGTCCAGTGAATACTCTGGCTCAGCGCATCACTGATCAACGCATCATTATTTGCACGAAACTCCAAAGCTGAGCCTTGCCCAATGGCTATCTTTTGAGACCAACAACCCCGGGCTAAAACACGCTCGATCGCTTCGACACCAATTCGGCTGACTACAAAACCCGACGAAGGCACTCGGCGGATCGCATGATGAAATTGAGTTTCAATCGCAGCCAAGTCAGAAAAGATATCCGCATGGTCGAACTCTAAATTGTTAATTCCAAACACATCGGGATGATAATGAACAAATTTTGACCGCTTGTCGAAGAATGCAGTGTCGTATTCGTCTGCCTCAACGACAAAAAACTGACCTCCACCCAAACGCGCCGATACGCCGAAGTTTTGTGGAACACCGCCGACTAAGAATCCAGGGTTCATACCCTGAGACTCCAAAATCCAAGCAAGCATGCTGGTCGTTGTTGTCTTGCCGTGAGTTCCAGAAACAGCGAGTACCGTCATATCGGCAGTCAAGCGTCCCAAGAGCTCAGGGCCCGAAACAAATGGAATTTTCCGATCTAAAACAGCCTCTACGACAGGATTACCACGAGACATCGCGTTACCGATTACGACTAAGTCGAGATCATCGGTGAGGACCGCCGAATCGAAGCCTTCATGCAAAGTAATGCCAGCTTGACGAAGTTGATCTGACATCGGTGGATACACGTGCTGATCCGACCCCGTGACATCCCAACCTTTTTGACGACACAGTTGTGCAAGCCCACCCATAAAGGTGCCGCAGATCCCAAGAATATGGATTTTCAAAGTTCGCTCTCTCTTACTTAGATATTTCATAGTGTCATTGCGCGCTGCAAACAGCAATTAGCGACCTTGTACCATTTCACGATAGCGATCGATGCGCGTATCGGTTGAAATAGAGGCTAAAGCACCGGACACTTGCCGTTTGAAAGTGCACTTATTTATCTACTAACCATCTGAGGACCTTATGAGCTTCAATGACATTCCTGCGGGAAAGGACATTCCAAACGACATTTATGTCGCAATTGAAATCCCGGCGAACTCAACGCCAATTAAGTATGAAATCGAAAAAGAATACGATGCAGTATTCGTAGACCGTTTCATGGCGACTCCAATGTTCTATCCAGCGAACTACGGCTATGTGCCAAATACCTTAGCGGATGACGGCGATCCTCTCGATGTCTTAGTGGTTACTCCATACCCAGTTCAACCAGGTTCAATCATTCGTGCGCGTCCAATCGGCATATTGGATATGAGTGATGAAGCAGGTCGCGACTCAAAAGTTCTGGCAGTACCACACGATAAATTGACCACGCTGTATAAGGATGTAAAAGAGCCACAAGACTTAGGCTCGTTACTTCTTGACCAGATTGCACATTTCTTTGAGAACTACAAAGACCTTGAAGCAGGCAAGTGGGTCAAGGTCGATGGCTGGCGCGGATCCGATGCAGCTCGTGATGCAGTAATTGCATCAGTTGAAGCGGCAAAGAAATAATTAGCCTTGCGCCAATAGTGCACGCAGATCAGAGATGGCTGCGTGCGCTCTTGAGATGTAACTTGCCATGACCAAGGAATGGTTGGCAAAAATACCAAATCCAGACCCGTTCAAAATCATTGGCGACCAGACGGTTTGTTGAGTAGCCTCAAGTTCCCGAATCACTTGCTTTAACGATACGCGCGCATTCTTGTTCTCAAGAACTGACCCGAAATCTTTTTCAATCGCTCGCAAAATATGCAGAAGTGCCCAAGCCGACCCACGCGCTTCAAAAAAAACATCGTCAATTTCTAGCCATGGCGTTTTAACGACACGCTCTGACACATCAAGCGTCGACTGATTTGCGGCCGGATCACCCGCTAAATCAGTATTAAATCGAGCCTGCCCGACACTTGCAGAGAGCCTTTGGCTCAGAGAGCCAAGGCGCGTCTCAACATCAGCCAAATAATTCCGCAAGTTATCAGCGCGAGCATAAAGCTGAGCGTTTTCACCTGGCGTGGCCAGACGAATCTGATATGACTTGAGGGACTGTGTCGCCTTACGGTAACTCGACTCAGCGGACGGAAACCATTTATTACTGTCGTAGTTCAACGCAGGTTCGGCCACCACCAAGTCTGAATCCTCAGTCGACTGGGACTGACTGCGTGACAAGTCTTTTCGTAAAGCTCGCGCTAAATCACGGGCTTGCACCAGGGCTCCAAACTCCCAATTCGGCATATTGTCCAACCAGAGTCCGGGTGGCGTGACGTCATTGGATAAATATCCACCGGGCTTATCAAGCAAGGTCTCAGTAATAAAAATCAACGAACCAACCGTTGCGTTCCCTATCGTCAGTTTCTGATCAGCAGGCGCAGTCGTCGTCAAGATAGCCTCAACACCACGCTGCTCTGGTGGCTGACTCCAGTGAATCCCTAACAAAACCGCCCCGAGCAAATACAATACAAAGGCACCCGCCCCAGCAGCGATCCATGTCGATTGGCCACCAAGATTGGCTAGGCGGTGTTTCAAAGATCCGAGCATGCTTAATCCGTTTCTCTAACAAATGAACAAGGAGTATCATCGTGCAATATGACAACGGGAGGAAACCAGTGCAACGCGTTATCTCAAGTTTTATTGTAGCAACCTGTTTTTTCGGATCTGTGCTTGCTGAAGCGCAAGGATCGTTTGGTTCAAGTTTTGGCGCTCCAGACCTTTTGCCACCAGAACAAGCATTTGTTGTTTCGCAACCACAAGCTGACATTATCGAAATCACAATTGCAGAAGGCACATACCTATACGATGAACGCACAATCGTTCAAAACGATGCAGGCGATATCTTAGAAACAACGCGATCTGCATCTGAAATGTATGACGATCCGCTTCTTGGACCAACGCCTATTCACAAAAAGCGTCTGCGCATGACGGTCTCTAACGCACCCGATGTCATGGTTTTAACCTATCAAGGCTGTGCGGATATTGGGTTTTGCTACCCGCCGCAACAAACAGAACTGTCATTTTCACGTTAAATCGCGCAAAATAGCCGCAAGTTTCACGAATTTGCGGTGATTTTATGACCAAGATACTGGTGCTCAACGGTCCAAATCTGAATTTGCTCGGACAACGAGAGCCCGATGTCTACGGCTCGACCACCCTGCAAGACCTCGAAAATGAACTCATAGCGAGGGCGCCAACAGGCATGCACCTCGAGTTCTACCAGAGTAATCATGAAGGCGCGATGATTGATCGCATCCACCAATTAATGGACCAGCCGGTCGACGGGATTGTCATCAATCCTGGCGCATGGACGCATACAAGTGTTGCTATTCGTGATGCACTTAGTGCCGTAACCGCCCCCTTCATTGAAGTGCATATTTCGAACGTCCATGCACGCGAGGCTTTTCGTCACCATTCGTATTTTTCTGATATCGCGCTCGCAGTCATTGCGGGCTGCGGAATGCAGGGGTACACGTTTGCCCTAAAAACACTGAATCAACATTTAAAAGGCTAAAATTGGATTATGGATATTCGTAAGATCAAGAAACTGATCGAACTCCTACACGACACAGACGTCGCTGAGATTGAAATTTCAGAAGGTGAAGAAAGCGTCCGCATCACCCGCGGCAGCACCAATCAAGTCGTGGTTCAAACGCCGCAGATGGCTGCTCCTCAGGCGATCGCTGCGCCACAAGCCGCTCCTCAGCCAACTGCTGATGAGTCATCTGGAGTCAAGGCTCCGGCCGGGCACCAGGTCAAATCGCCGATGGTTGGCACCTTCTATCGCTCACCATCACCGGATGCAGCCGCTTTTATCGAAGTCGGCAGCGAAGTCAAACAGGGCGATACACTGTGCATTGTTGAAGCGATGAAGATGATGAATCAAATCGAAGCCGATGCATCTGGGAAGGTCTTAGCGATTCTTGTTGATGACGGTGATGCCGTCGAGTTCGACCAGCCACTGGTCGTGATTGGATAATTCCATGTTTGAAAAAATCGTCATCGCTAACCGCGGAGAAATTGCACTCCGCATTTTAAGGGCGTGCCGCCAACTCGGTATTCGCACAGTCGCTGTGCACTCGGTATGCGATAGAGACTTAAAGCACGTCAAGCTCGCAGACGAAACCGTATGCATCGGCCCAAATCCATCAAATCAAAGCTACCTAAACGTTCCCGCAATCATCGCGGCTGCCGAGGTCACTGACGCACAAGCAATCCACCCCGGTTATGGATTTTTGGCTGAAAATGCCGATTTTGCGGAACGCGTTGAACAGTCAGGCTTCACCTTCATCGGTCCATCCGCGGCAACCATCCGATTGATGGGAAATAAAGTTGCAGCGATTGAAGCGATGCAAGCAGCGAATGTGCCCACAGTGCCTGGTTCAAACGGACCGCTCGGTGATGATGATGCGAAAAATCTCAAAATCGCAAATGAAATTGGATTTCCAGTCATTGTAAAAGCAGCGGCAGGCGGCGGTGGCCGCGGTATGCGAGTCGTTCATACCGAATCCAACCTATTGAGTTCGATCCAAATCACGCAGTCCGAGGCAAAAGCAGCCTTCGGAGACGCAACTGTCTATCTCGAAAAATTTCTCGAAAAACCGCGCCATGTTGAAGTTCAAGTGTTAGCTGATAAGCATGGCAATGCGATCCATCTTTACGATCGTGATTGCTCACTTCAACGCCGACATCAAAAGGTATTGGAAGAAGCTCCAGCACCAGGAGTTGACCCTGAAGCACGCGCTCAGGTTCTTGAAGCCTGTGTAACGGCATGTAAGAACATGGGATATGTCGGCGCCGGCACATTTGAATTCTTGTATGAAGACGGTAGTTTCTACTTCATCGAGATGAATACGCGTGTACAGGTCGAACATCCTGTAAGCGAAATGGTGACTGGGATCGACATCATCCGTGAACAAATTTCAGTCGCTGCTGGCAATCCATTATCAGTCACACAAGACCAAATCAAACTGAACGGACACGCAATTGAATGCCGTATCAACGCAGAAAACCCAACTACGTTTCTACCAAGCCCCGGGTTAATTTCTCGTTATCATCCACCTGGTGGACCCGGCGTTCGTGTCGACTCGCATATATACTCAGGTTACGCCGTCCCGCCACATTACGACTCAATGATTGCCAAATTTATCACGCATGGAGCAACACGAGAGGAAGCGTTGAAACGCATGGAAATTGCGTTGTCGGAATCGCTGATTGACGGCATCCAAACCAATATTCCGCTGCAACGCGACATTGTCACTGACGCAACATTTTTGAATGGCCCGGTAAGCATTCACTACCTTGAGAAAAAATTAGGGCTGTCATGACCGCATTTCGGCAGCTGACGGTTCTAGCCGCCGGTAACCAAGTCGAGCTCCTAGAGGAGCTCTTGTTTTTAGCAGATGCCCAAGCAGTCACTCTTGTCGACGACGGTGATACACCGATATTCGAACCGCCAGTGGGAAGCCATCCAGTATGGCCTCAGACCCAGGTTCAAGCATTGTTCTACGATGAAAGACCTGACTCTGAAATTCTCGAAGATCTTGCAACCTATTTTCAACGCGCCAACGTCCTGATCGAACTACCGCAAGAACTGACGCCACTTCCAGATCAAGACTGGATCAAAGCATCACTTGATCAGTTTAAACCGCTCCAAATTGGCGGATTCTGGGTTAAACCATCTTGGAACAACGACCCACCCCCACCAAGTCTCACTGTACTGAATTTGGATCCCGGCCTCGCTTTTGGTACCGGTATGCATCCGACAACCCAGTTGTGCCTCGAATGGCTCAGTACTCACGATCTCTCAAACCAAACAGTCATGGATTTTGGTTGTGGATCAGGAATCCTGGGCGTTGCAGCAGGTTGTCTGGGTGCGAGCAAAGTTAGCGGGCTTGATATCGATCCACAAGCGCTCATCGCCACCGAACATAATGCAAGTCTGAATGATTTGGTTATGGAGACACTACTGCCTGCTCAGATTCCAAACTGTACCTATGATGTTGTGGTCGCCAATATTCTTGCGAATCCATTGATTGAGCTTGCGAGCACACTCACTAACCTCACTCGAGCGGGCGGAAAAATTGTGATGGCTGGCCTGCTTGATGAACAGGCTGACCAAGTGAAAGCTGCCTATCCAGCGATCAAATTTGATACTGACGTATCAAAAGAAGGCTGGACCCGTCTTTCCGGAACCAAAGCAGAGTAATCGCTTTGCTTATCGGGTCACATCAGTTTGATAACCCTGTTTGGCTCGCACCCATGGCCGGCGTGACTGATCGCCCTGTTCGCGTGCTATGTCGAACGCTCGGCGCAGGTATGGCGATTTCTGAAATGATTCACTCAGATACGAGCCTTTGGGACACAAAAAAGAGTGACCGGCGACTCGATATTCAAAATGAGCCCGGTCCAATTAGCGTCCAAATTGCAGGCTACGATCCCCAGATGATGGCCAAGGCCGCTCGTGCTAACGAAGAACGTGGAGCGGATATCATAGATATCAACCTCGGCTGCCCGGCAAAAAAAGTCTTAAAAAAAGCGGCTGGCTCGGCATTGATGCGCGACGAAGCACTCTGTGCAGAGATTTTTCGCCAGGTGGTGAACGCTGTACAAATCCCTGTCACCGTCAAAATGAGAACGGGCTGGGACCATTTATCAAAAAATGGTCCAGTGATCGCAAAAATGGCCGAAGACCTTGGTCTTCAAGCAGTCACCATGCACGGCAGAACTCGTTGCGATATGTACAAAGGCGATGCCGAATACGACACCATTCAAAGGACACGCGAGGCGATCAAAATCCCTTTGATCGCAAATGGCGATATCACATCGACTGAGAAAGCACGCGAAGTGCTATCAATCACTGGCGCAGATGCCGTCATGATCGGTCGGGGAACCCAAGGTGATCCATGGCTGCCCGGAATTATTGCGACCGAACTGAATGGTGGCTCATTAACTCGGCCCACTATCGATATTCAGATTGCAACCATGGCCGAACTGATTCGAGAGATCCAACTGTTTTACGGTGAAAGAACTGGTGTCAAAATGGCTCGAAAACATATGCAATGGTTTTTAAAACGATTTGCAAATGGGGCCGAAGCATGGTCACAATTACATCCTATTGTTGATCCTGATGTTCAGTACCAACGATTTAAAGAATTAATAGACGGAGGGGGACTCCGCGATGGGATTGAAAGAACTGGTTAGAAAGCATATCGACCAGTATTTCGAAGAGCTTGATGGGGAGATTCCACAAGGCCTATACGAACTCGTTGTCGGCCAAGTGGAACATGCGTTACTCGAAGCAGCTCTTCAACAAAGCAACAACAACCAATCGAAAGCAGCTGAGATGCTTGGCATCAGTCGGGGAACTTTACGTACCCGCATGAAACTGTTCGGTTTACTCTCCTAGACTGCTCAAGACACTGGTATACTTGCCGCCTTTTTTCAGGGAGGTCTTAAAAGGATGCCAGCCACCGATTCGATTCAGGTGCGTCGAGCACTTCTCAGTGTCTCAGACAAAACAGACTTATTGGACTTTGCTCGAGGTCTTAACGATCTTGGTGTTCAGTTGGTATCCACCGGCGGTACATTCCGCACACTTCAGGACGCAGGCCTACCAGCAATTGAAGTGTCCTCTGTTACTGAATTTCCTGAAATGATGGATGGCCGTGTCAAAACACTTCATCCAAAAATTCATGGCGGAATACTCGGTCGTCGTAACCAAGACCAAGGGATCATGGCGGAACACGGAATCGAAGCAATCGATCTCGTTTGTGTGAATCTTTACCCGTTCCGAGAAACGATTGCGGACCCTGCTAAAACTCACGAAGACGCGATCGAAAATATTGACATCGGCGGCCCGGCGATGGTTCGTTCAGCTGCCAAGAATCATCAATTTGTCGGGATTGTGACTTCACCGCTGCAATACCAAACAGTCTTGTCTGAGCTTCAAGCGGGAGGACTATCGCTTGAGACGAGGAAGCAACTTGCTAAAGCTGCCTTCCAGCATACGGCTGAATATGATGGAGCAATTGCCAATTATCTGGGACGCGATAACGAATCGGCTCAATATCCAGAAAAATTATTTATGCACTTCGAACGCGACTCAGTCTTGCGTTATGGAGAAAACCCACACCAGTCCGCAGCATTTTATCGCGACCCAAGCGTTATTGGATCATCTGTCGGAACATCGCAGCAGCTTGCAGGGAAAGCTCTCTCTTTTAACAACATCGCAGATACCGATGCAGCTCTCGAATGTGTTCGCCAGTTCGAGGCCCCCGCATGCGTTATCGTAAAACACGCGAACCCATGTGGTGTTGCAGTCGAAGGTTCAATTCTTGATGCTTATGAAAAAGCATTTGAAACAGATCCAACCAGTGCATTTGGCGGAATTATTGCTTTTAACCGCTCACTCGATTCAAAAACAGCAGATCGAATTTTAGAACGCCAATTCGTCGAGGTCATCATCGCTCCAGGCGTCGAGCAAGGCGTGGTTGAACTGTTTGAGAAAAAGCCATCTGTTCGCTTGTTGACCGTTGGTTCGCTCGATCAAATCCCATCGCAGCCAGATTATCGTCGTGTTCAGGGTGGACTGCTTATTCAAGACACCGACACAGGATCGAGAACAGAATCTGAACTCACATGCGTCACAGACACCAAACCAACATCAGTACAAATGGCGGATCTTTTATTTGCATGGAAGGTCGCAAAATTCGTGAAATCCAATGCGATTATTTACGCCAAAAATAATCAAACGATTGGTGTGGGTGCTGGCCAAATGAGTCGTGTGTATTCAGCTCGAATCGCTGCGATCAAGGCACAAGATGCCAATCTAGAAGTCGCCGGTAGCGTTATGGCCTCTGATGCCTTCTTTCCTTTCAGAGATGGTATTGATGCGGCGGCTGAAGCTGGAATTGCGGCGGTCATTCAGCCTGGCGGATCAATTCGTGATGACGAGGT
>Ga0181589_10003831_pt1 | contig 12025 bp, 10 predicted proteins | sample 071ome_25_FD_132444 | JGI IMG/M metagenome (GOLD analysis project Ga0181589, IMG submission 132444) | Coastal salt marsh microbial communities from the Groves Creek Marsh, Skidaway Island, Georgia - 071410BT metaG (megahit assembly) | ecosystem: Environmental > Aquatic > Marine > Intertidal... | reverse complement strand
TGGGGAAAAGAACGTCCTCGTAGCGACATCTGATCGACTGCTATATCAGAAGGATGTGGAGGCTTTGGATGGGAATATGGGCAGCTTAAGATATGCAGATCGCAGAGCAAGAGTTTCTATATGCAATAGCGGCAAGTACCTGGGCTGCCTAGAGTCTGATGGAAGGCTACAGATTTGGGAGATTAACTTTTAGAAGATTTCTCGAGGTCGTCATTTATTTTTGCAAGAGCATCAATCTGACGAGTCATCTTGCTTAGAGCAGCTCGATTTAGCTCAATAGGAGGGTTACCTGAGTCGTCAGAAGGTTGAACGACCTTACCCTGTTCTTTCTCCGGTACGACTTTTTTTACTGGTGCTGCCAATCTAATCTTGAACTTTTCCCTATCACGCATAAGGAGATCAAGCAGTCCAGTAGTGACCTTTTCAAGGCGATTCTTAATGTACACAACATAGTAAGAACGAACATCTTTTTTGAGTTTTTCGAGAGAATCCTGGGATTTTTGATTGAGTTCTCTTCGATAAGCCAGCCATGTCAAAACACCAATGACGGGGAGCAGAGCCGGCAGGACAGTTTCTTTAAGACTATCTCTAATTTGTGGTGTAAGCATGCCCCCGACAATGACGATGGTGCCACCAATAGACATAATCTGTCCCCTAAGGTTCTTAAAGATATAACCCAAAAAACCTGGAAACCGGATGAGCGTAAAGGTCACCGGTGGTGCAATCTCGGCGGTAAGAATGCTGTTAATATCAAGCCGGATATCTGGTCGAGTTGCGGACTGAGAATAGGTGGTTACCTTGTCGCTCTCTTGCTCTTTATGGCTGGCTTCGAGATACAGCTTTGAAATACTATCGCCATCTACAGTCCCATCCAAGACAATGTCTAGCACTGACTGGGACCACTCACCAAGAAGCTGGTGGCAATAGCTGAGCATGTATTCATGAAGCGATTCACTACCTTGATGAGTAATTGGGGGCTGCAACGCAATGCGAACCATATCCTCTTTTCGTACTCGTGACTGAGAGAGATCAGACAACTCCTTCTCGAGAGATCTGGTTAACGAGTTAGGGGAGTAGTCATCTAGGAACTCCGCTTTTTTGTCAGCCAATGAGTTCTTAAGGATCTGGATTAGAGTGTCATAACGAGTGATCAGATCAGACGATACTGTGCTTGACGAGGAGCCTCCACTCCGTTTCGATGGAAGCTCATTGGATACGCCAGAGTCCGGACTCTGCTCCTCTGTATGAGCCTTGATTGCTGATTCGTACTGTTGACGTACTTGACTGACGACCTTGCTCAAAGAGCGAGCAAGGGATGACAAAAAGAATGTTTCATCATGGGAGCTCTTAATCTGAGCAAGAAAGGATTCATATTCAGGCTGCGCCTCTGGGATCAGCAGTGTTGAATCCCCATCAGGGATAAGAGGTGAGAGGAAAATAGGAAAGAAGTGAACGGAATCACCGATCCTTGAGAGTTTGGCTCCCAGCCTTGCCAGGTCTTTATCGCTGGCTTTAGTACTGGAGCGATCCAAAACGACGATCAGGGTAGATGCTGAGGAAGCCAATAGAGCGGCCTTAACGGACTGAGCACACGATTCGAGGTCATCATCAGACAGCAGTAGTAGTCCGGTTGTGACTGCCACTGAGTAAGGAGATTCGTGACTCTCAGAAGGAACATGTTTCTCGTCAGACTTTAATATCAATGAAGCAGTCCCTGGCTGTTCATGTTGTGCTCCAAAAATTACTTTGTCCGCACAAGAGATCTCAATCCACTGGCTTGGCTTGCACTTCAATTGATTCACAAACGTGCCATTGAGACTTCCAAGGTCACGAATAGATAACTCTGAATGAGAACCAAAGCGAAGCTCAGCGTGAACTCCACTGATCAGGGTCAAATCACGGTCAACCACCACAGAGCTCTGCTGCTCGTTCCTGCCAATGACAAAGGAGGCACCAGGCTTAGGGTCAATAGTCTTTGTCAAAAGCTGACCTTGAGTGCCCTGAAAAGAAAGGGTGATTTCGGAATAAGATTTCTGAGTTGAAGTGCACGCGTCATTGGGTTCCAATGCCAGCTGAAACTGATCAATTTGATTTACTTCAAGCAGATTTCGAAGCAAAGAGATCTCGTCTTCAGATTTAGCCAGCAACAGAAGTGACCGAGACTGACTGCTGAGAGACCCCATACAAAGAGCCAGCTCATCTTGGATAAGAGATAGAGAAGAAGCTATGGGGGAGTCGTCAACGATCTTTCTTACTTTCTCATATTGCCTTTGAAGTTCACGAATAGCCCGAGGATTAGCATCCATGCAACAAGATCGCTTGAGAAGCGCGATTACGCTAAATTCAAGATAATTCGGCGGCAGGGGAGTGTCAACAGATCTGTAGATATGGAAATTTCAAAGTCAGGCGTTGGAGTTCAATAGCGGCAAATGCACCTTGGCATCAGCACCGTCCAAGTCCAGGAAACAGCTATGGGGTAGACGTACTGCAAAGGTGGAGCGTGACCGATATCACAGCTAAGAGTGAGTGGGGTCAATGTGCAAGCCAACAATTGCTGTCAGTATTCATTCGTACCCACCAAACGAGCTGATGCAGAACAAACCAAGCCAACCAAGCCAAGCATTAAGTTTTAACGCAGGTGGGTTCGATCAGGACTCGATGGCTAACCTTAAGCAGAGGATCGCTTAATCACCATGGACCTCGACACCTTACTGGATCAAACTGAAGTCAAGATGCAGTCCGTGAGTGCGGGCATGGATGTCTACGCAGAAGCGATACAGGAGTATCGTGCAACCTTTGATGAAAGTCTGTCTGTCATCGTTGAGTCGACAGAAAGGGCGCAGCAAAGCATCAGCGAGAATCTGTCACTACTCAATCAAATGACAGATGCTATCGGATCTCTAGGCGAATCCGCCACCTCACAAATTGATGAGCTGGATCAAAAGCTAGCTGAATTCACCGCAAAAGCCGAGTCCATCGAGCAGGAAATTACTGCCAGAGTGATCGCCTACTCAGAATCTTTGGCAACTACTACACAGTCGGCACTTGATGTTTCTCAGAATCTTGTCGCAGCATCGACAAGCTATACAGACTTAATTCAGAGCTTTGAAAATAGTTTTAATGATACAACGACGGCTGTTGATCAGCTGAAAGATGCCCTGCTGACGACGATTGGGTCCACAGTTGAAACGGCCACAGGCGGGTTTGAAGGATCAGTAGAGAATCTCACATCGCTCAAGGATCTCTGTTCAACTAAAGCAAATGAGCTTCTAGATCAATTTAAGTCCATGGTGGAAGTCTCTGAATCTCTTAGTCAAGACCTCCTCGATGGAACGAAAGCGCTCAATGGCGATAAGTTAGCTCTTGTTGAATCGCTGATCGGATCAGACATTGTCGAGAAAATCACGGAAGGAAGTAGCACCTTAAAGGATGCAGCTGAAACGCTCCGTTCGCTGGGCCTGGACGACATTGAGAAATATATCTCATCTATTGATGAGGTACTTTCGTACACCGATAAGGTCACTGACATCTACGAATCCATTAAGCCACTGATTGACCTGATTACCTAAGTAACAAGCACAACCAATTCCAAAAAAGGAGATTAATCATGAGTGTTGACCTTTCAGGATACGGAGCAAATCTCGAAGAATCCGAAAAAAAGCTCATCGAACTTGGCAGCATTCTCGATCAGACTGACGAAGTTCTTCAAAAAGCTTCGAGCGATCTAAGAGCAACAGAGACACGCCAAGAGTCGGCCAACCAAGCATTTCAGGAAAATGCGAACAGCCTACTGGAATCCCTGTCTGAGTTCGGATCGAACAGTCAGGCAAGATTAGACGATATCAATCGTGTAATGGAAGGGTTTCAGTCAGCAATTGAAAGCAACGGCTCTAAAGTTACGACCACCATCGAATTGGCAGCCGGCTTAATCAACAATACACAGCAAGAGCTAGCAAATCAGGAAGAGACCTTTACCACAGCCTTGAGTGATCTGTCGGACATTATCAGTCAGTTTCTAGGTGATGCAAACCTTTCGATTGAAAGCACAAACTCTGAAATCACACTATTTACTGAGGGTGCAAGTCAGCTCAGCACAAAGGTGACTGAATCAGGTGACGCTCTATCTGGATTGTCCGACAGGATATCCTCGCTATTTGATGAGCTCACAAATAATTTCCTGGATACTCTTAAGAGCTCGACTGACTCCATCTATGTCACGGCTCTCACGACACTAGCTGAGGCACAGAGCGCATCCATTGAAGAGACGCTTGCAGGCGTTTCATCCCAATTGGAAGATCTCCTGGAGAATTTCTCGGAATCATGTACGTCAGTCGGAGAGGAGCTAATGGATAATGTGTCCACGATTCTTGACGACTGCACCTCTGATATCAGCGACAACATTGAACAAAAGCTGACCGATGCCTTTGAGGATGCTATAGAGAATATGCTTCAAGCAGTACTCGAGGAGCTGGGAACGACTGTCGTAACCATGACAGCTGGTTCATCGATTAGTGGTGTGATGATGCCATTGGTCCCGGCACTCAAGACAGTTGGCACTGCACTTGAAGCCTTGAATAACACTCTCGACTTCTTCGACTAATAGTTCCGACATTAATTCGTAACCAACCACAGCCTTTGAACCCATCATGTCGACTGCAGAATCAATCCAACTCATCACCAAAGCAGCAACTGACCTCCCCAACCAAATCGAGAATGCGGCAGAAAAGCTGGAGGTTGTTCAAAATAAGCTCTCTGATTATCAAGAGCAGGTTGACTCAAGGAAGAATGAAACAGAGTCCTTGATTGCATCACTCCTGGAAGCGACGTCAAAGCTAGAGTCACAGGTTAACGCAAAAATACAAGAATCAACTGAACTGCTTGATTCTGTAGAGGCATCGTTCAACGAGTTCAATGGACTCATTGAAGCTGGGTCAAGCGAACTCCAGAGCGCCATCGAAGAAATTCGACAGGGAGCCTCGGATCTCCAGGGGCTAGCCACGACACGACTCGGTGAACTAGTTGGCTTTCGAGGATCGATGAGTGACTTCTCCTCTGAATTACAGCAGGCATTCGGGAGCCACGTCGATCTGTTCCAGGAAATGCAGGAGCAAGTCAACGACCAGGCCGATAAATTTCAGTCAGTCTTAGAACAATCGCAGGATCAAGTGCAGCAGACGTACAACCTCCTTGATGAAGGACTGAATGGCGTGCTGGGTGATATAGGTTCACTGCTGAGCCTGTTTAACTCGGACAACGAGGAGAGCAAAGAGGCATTTGACGAGATCCTTCGCAGTCTTGTTACAGATAAAGTGACCGAAAAGCTGGAAGAACTCACCACTGACATAACAGAGAAGATCAACGAAGAGGTTGACTCCATCATTGATACATGCGTCGACAAAGTGACCGACGTCATCAGTAATGCAGGAACAAAGATGATCTCTCGAGGCGGAGAGTCTGATACAGCCAGACAAGTTGTTCAAGCTGTGATTGACGAACTTGATCCACTGGTTGATACCGTCAAAGACCTCTACGATATGGTCCCTGACATGTTTAAGTAAGAGACTACATCAGACCTACTGCAAACATCCCAAAGCAAACCAACTAACTAACTCACGATCATGTCTAATTTCGACGCTACCGCTATTGCACTTGCTGCCAAGTCCAGTGAGTGTGTGAACCAGATCGAAGAGCTAAATACTAGCTTGGACAGCTTCGAAGAAACTGCAGACGGAAATTTTGAGACGCTAGATTCCCAATTCAATGAGCTGCAAGAACTTGTTAAGTCGACTCTCGAGCGGTTGGAGACTCTGGAGACCGATTTGACAACTCGACTTGAAAAGTTTGGAGCAGATTGCGCCTCGACTCTCGAAACAATCAACACTACACGCTCCTCCTATGAGGAGCAATATGAGTCAGCCAAGGGCAGAACCCAAGAGTCCGATGAACAGGTCAAAGCAATGGAATCCGATCAGAGTCAGTCTTGGGAAAGCCTAAGCGCACGTGCCACAGCACTTCTCGAAGGCTACTCGAATATTCAGAATCACCTGGCAACAGTGACAAGTGAAGCAACCAATGAAATTGCCTCACAGGTTGGAACCATGCTGACGGAAATCCCCACCAAGCTGGAGGGAGAGTCGACCTCTTTCGGGGAATTCATCGAAGGTGAGAATATCACTGTAATGATGGAAGAAGCCTCAGACTTGACTTCAAAGATCGAGGATATTGGCACCAACATCAAAGACGCCCTTCAGGATCTCGGCACACTCATGGATGACGGAATCACGGATACACTTGAGTCGATGTATAGCACCTATGAAGAGACAGTCTCTGACTTGGTTGATACAGCAAATGACTTGGCAGACACGTTTAACGGGATCTCAGACAAGGTTTCTGATTCAGTTGAGTCTGTTGGCGAAACCTTTGACATGATTGACGACGTCAGCGACATGACAAATATCGGCCTAAGCTCTGCCCTAAAGGTGTTCGAAGAATCGAAGGAACTCCTCGAGAGAATTATCTGAGCATAACGCATATGCAAGGGCCTCTTCTAGAGGTCCTTTTTTTGTATCTGCGTTTGAACTAATCTGAAGGGTTCCAAATTCAAAGAAAGAGTCAGGTCAAATTTGAGGGAGCACTCAGCACTATCGACAAATGTCTTCTCAGAGGTCGTTGTTTGATCCTGGGTTGGCATTCACAGGCACCATTGGCTCGAGTAGACGTTGCAGACTTTTAAGCAAGGCATTACTGCGCTGCATCAATTGAGAGAACTCACTTAATGAGGTCTGTAAAGATGGCCGCAGCTCTGCAAGTGTTCGTTCCGCCTCATCGCTGGTTCGTCCTGCTTTTCGAAGCGACGCACGGAGTTCAGCAGTTGTTGCTGGCAGCTCACGGTTAATAACTCCTGCCAGAGCATTACTACTGGATACAACCGCTTGTATCTCCTTAAGCGTAGCTGGGAGCTCCTTATCCGCGATACGTTGAGTAGAGCGAAGCAGACTATTGAGCTCTTTACGCGTCTCTTCTGCACCTAGCATGAAGTCGTCAAAACCAGCCGCCCGGCTGTAGGAGACTTGGAATTGATCAGGAACCCTGGAAGGATTCATCGGTGCCGGCAGCAGATCAATCGAGCTTTTCGAGAATGCACTCTCTGACGTAATACGTGCGCTACTTTTTGGAGTGATCCATGCCTTATAGCGAGCAGGAATCTGCAGAAGCAGTCTCACCTGACCGTCAGGAAGAAGGCTTATTCGCTGGAGCCTCCCGACTCTTAAGCCAGAGAGCTGCACCGGGGTTCCAACAGCAAGGCCCGAACTGTTGGCTGCTACAACGCTTACATGAAACTGGCGCTGAAACCAACCCTGTTGCAGAGCAAACGAAGCGAGTACCGCAAACAACAGCAAGCCTCCGCTCACCCCAAAGAGCAGAGATGACCGGCGATAAGCATTGAGATGCGGTTTGGGGACCTGAAACTCGGATTCAGTCACCGTTTCTCTCCTGCCTCCAGAGGGATTCTGTTCCAGATGACTTCAGAGGGCAACGGACTCTGACCATCTGGCCACAACAGAAGCCAGCGTGAACCACCCAAAGATTGCTGCAGCAGACTGAGAACCTGAGATCTCGGCAGCAATGGCCGCTGAAACCAGCTGTGATTGATAACAAGCCAATCTGGTTCCATCAGCATAGACCGGAGCAGAACAGCACATCCCTGAAGCGTTGAGGAAAGATCCCCAGGGCGACTGGATAACAAATGATGCAAATCGCTCTCACTCCAGCAAAAGAGAGGACGCAGATAGTCAGCATTCTGAATAATCTGCTCAAGAGTAACCGATCGATGATTCGCTAGAACCAACCACAGGTTCTCCAGAATTGAAATATTCTCAAGGAATGGGGCCTTTACATCCAGATAGGCAGTTCGGAAGGATTCCTGGTTCCAGAGCTCACATATAGAGTCAACACTTAAGTCAAAGTAATCGTCCTGTGCTGGCAAAAGAAGAACGCATCTTGCCCCCGGCTTGCAACTCTCTGGAGTCCAGCCGCTAGCGAATAATGGAACAGCAAATGACTGCGATTTCATTGGACTACCACAGAAAGAGAATGCACTAATGCTGAGAGAACCTGATAGAACAGTTCAAGTGACAACATGAGGAGAATGGCCTGGAAGACACCGTTAGATGCAGCCAATGGAATATCAGGGAAGCGTCGGACACGAGGCGTCACAAAGCGTTGCACGTAAGCCAGAGCAATACCCGCAAACAATCCAGTCCGAAGGACTCCCATCAAGACGTCTGCGGGACTGAGAGTGCGAAAAGCCTGAACAACACGCCAGAGGTCAAAACTCTGATCACTCATCAATACGCCGACAACCAAGGCCGTACTTAGGAAATAAAGATAGAGCACTGATCCTGAAATCGCGGGAGCCAGCACCCGTGGAAGGAGAAGGTACCTGCGGGCGTTTACCCCTTGTCGCTCAAGGCTGCGACGCTCACCCGTCACCTGAACAATAGCCAACTCGCTACTGATCGCCGAGACAGAGCGTGCAGCAATCACCAAGAGCGTGAAAACAACACCGAGTACTTTTGCCGTAAAGCTCGCCAGGAGTTCCTGGACTGATGCAGAACTCAGGGGCGTTGAGCTTTGCAGTGTCAACACGAAGCCGCTTCCTGCAAGAGCAGCAAGTAGCATCACAATTCCAGCTGATTGCACACCGGTGTAATAAAGCTGCCGGTAGAAGACAAGAACAACAGGTCCACCCATAGAGATCGAGGCGGCTACTTCGCTAAAGCTAGCCGATATGCATACAGAGACATGGGCTCAAACCCTAAGATCTATGATGCGATGTCCCGGCTTAGGGAACAAGAGACATAGGACTTTTTTTAACAGTTTAAGCATAAAGTTAGGTGGTGTAGTCGGCATTGATGCGGACATACTGATCAGACAGATCACATCCCCAGGCACGTCCGGAACCAGGGCCACTTCCAACAGACAAGCGGATGAGAACAGTGTCATCCTCGAGGTAGTCGCCTGATGCCCTGTCAAACATGTAAGAAGACGCAGCCTGGCGGTCAAACGACAGCGGCTGTCCAGCTGCCATCAGTTGATGCTCTCCTAGCCAAAGAGCAATATTTGTCGGGTCAAAGGAGACCCCAGCCCGACCCGCGGCTGCAACAATCCGCCCCCAGTTGGGATCCCTGCCATGAACAGCCGTCTTCACCAAAGATGATCCACAAACAGTGCGGGCGATCATGAGCGCATCTGCTTCAGTTGCGGCTCCCTCAACCTGAACTTCGAGCAAGCAGGTCGCCCCTTCTCCATCGCGGGCAATGGCTTTAGCTAAATGTTGGGAAACAGCTGTTATTCCCTGCTCAAGCGCATCGTATTGACTGGGGTCAAGCGGTCTCCCCCCTGCAAAAGCCAAATAGGTGTCGTTGGTGCTCGTATCTCCATCCACAGTAATGGCATTGAAGGAACGGCGAACTGCACGGGAGAGCATTCCTTGCCAGACCTCAGCAGGAACTCCAGCATCACAAGTCAGGTACCCCAACATTGTGGCCATGTTGGGGTGAATCATTCCTGATCCCTTAGCCATGCCGCCAATCCGGACGATCTGCCCAGCTAAATCGGCCTCCAGTGCAACCTGTTTATCGATCAGATCCGTCGTAAGAATCGCCTGAGCAGCATCTGGACCACCATCAAAACTAAGGTTGTCCACGAGTGGATCTAAGGCCTGAAGGAGAGTATCCATTGGGATGGGCACCCCGATTACACCGGTGGAGCAGATCAGTACCTCCTCAGCCGAAATGCCCAGGCGATCGGCAACTGCTTGTGTCACTCGGACGCTATCGATCAAACCTCGATCGCCAGTGCAGGCGTTCGCCTGTCCGGAGTTCGTAAGGACCGCCCGAGCTGAGCCAGCTGTAGCGAGCAGGCGCTCCGAGCAGAGATCAACGCAAGCAGCCCGAACCAAGGAGGTGGTGAAGGTCCCAGCAGCAACGGAAGCTTCAGGAGCAAGCAGCAATGACAGATCGGGTCGACCAGAGGCTTTGAGGCCAGCGGTAATTCCCGCAGCCTGAAAGCCTTGTGGAGCCGTCACGCCACCTGCAATCGGTCGCCAGGGAAAGGGCACAGCAAAAGCACTAACCCACCCATCCTCCAGCGGCGGCCACCGCCGATGACCAAGACGGACGCTTCCAGCGTCAAAAAAATGGCAGCAGAAGCAGCGCAAAGAGCCAGCCCCACGCGGATTGGGTTACAAGCCAACCAACCGCGCCAGCATTCAGCATCACAATGCAGCGAGCCATCACTCTCCCCGAGCGACTGCGGTGAAAGCCGCGGCACTCAACGGGGTCGTACACGGCAACGCCCATCAGGATCTTGAAGACACTTTGAATCGAACTCGCCCACGCTGGATGGGACTCCAACGGCGCATAGGACTGACAGGAGGGATTGCCAGTGGGAAAAGCACCGTTGCACATTGGCTGGAACAGCAAGGTGTGCCGGTCCTGGATGCCGACGTTTATGCAAAGGAAGAGTTAGCTCCAGGCAGCCCTGGAGCAAAGGCCGTGATCCAACGGTACGGAGACTCTGTCAGGAGGAGCTGGAGCGGCTCAGGTTTAGACGAGGTTGATCGATCCGCCCTCGGAGCAATCGTATTCAAGCAGGAAGCGGAAAGGCAGTGGCTGGAAGACCTGATACATCCACTGGTGAGAGCACGTTTTGAACATAAGCTTGTCGATCACAAAGATCGACCCATAGTGGTTTTGATGATTCCGCTGCTCTTTGAAGCGGGCCTTGAGTCACTGTGCAGCGAGGTGTGGCTTGTTGAATGTGGGGACGAACAGCAGCTCCAGAGACTGATGCTCCGTGATGGTCTGAGCCTGACTCAAGCACAAGAGCGCATAGCGGCTCAGTGGCCGATTGCACAGAAGCGACCACTCGCTGATTACATCCTGAATAACAACGGGGATCTGGGGAGTCTGGCCGCTCAAAGCCAACGGCTGTTATTCCAGGATCAATGACGCTGCTGCCACCGCTGTCCAAAGCCATGAAGCGCTACTTCAAGGAGGCAGTGCTGGGAGCAGCCGCCTATGGCGGAGGTTGCTTACTGATCGCAGGTCTAGTACACAGTGGAATCAGCGAATATATAGACCTCTATCTCTATGACGCTGCCACAGCACTCCGAACACCAAGATCAGCAAAATCAGAAAGAGTAACAATAATTGGCATCAACGAATCGGACCTCAGCTATTTTCGCTGGCCCATTGATGACAGCATTATTTGCCAGGCCATACGAAATAGCTTTCAAGCCGGTGCACTCACGGTCGGCCTCGATTTATACCGCGACCAAGGGATCGGAAACCAGCATAAATGCCTAAGCGAACTCTTCAAGAAATATAAGAATCTGATCGGCATCTTCAACGCTGCCGAATCCATTCCGCCCCCGCCTGGAGCCAAAGACACCCAGAAAGCTTTCAATGATGTAATAGTAGATTCGGATGGAGTTGTGAGAAGGGACCTAGTACATGTCGCCGGACAGCCTCCTGATGTTGTAGCTCTACCATTACGATTGGTAACTTCCTCTGGCCTAGGGAAGGAACTCCTGGAGCAAATAAGCGATTCAAGCAGAGCCGAGAAAATAGGACCTTGGCTACACCAGGACTCTGGCGGATATCGCAACCTGGACGCTGCTGGCTATCAAAGACTGCTGCCGTTCTTTCAGGCAGGAAGCTTCAAAACGCTTTCACTTCGGCAAGCGGTAGAAATCGGATCAAACGGCAATGATCTGATCAAGAATCAGATTGTACTCATCGGCAGTCTTGCACCAAGCCTAAAAGATGAGTTTGAAATTCCCCAAACGCGATTTCGAGCGCAAGAGCGCCAACTAAGAATGCCCGGCGTTGAAATTCACGCCACAAGAACGGCAGCACTCCTGAATGATTTAAAAGGCCAGGAATGGAAATTAGCGACGACTGCCAGTTATACAGACTGGGTTATTAGCCTAATTGCAATCGCAGGCGGCATTTACCTA
>Ga0181589_10003825_pt1 | contig 12042 bp, 12 predicted proteins | sample 071ome_25_FD_132444 | JGI IMG/M metagenome (GOLD analysis project Ga0181589, IMG submission 132444) | Coastal salt marsh microbial communities from the Groves Creek Marsh, Skidaway Island, Georgia - 071410BT metaG (megahit assembly) | ecosystem: Environmental > Aquatic > Marine > Intertidal... | reverse complement strand
GACCGACATGAAGACCCGTGCTGCCGTCCTGCGCGAGATCGGCGCCGATTGGAGCGTCGAAGAGATCGAACTTGACGAACCCAAGGCCGGTGAGATCCTGGTCAAGACCACTGCGGCGGGCATGTGCCACTCCGACGAGCACGCCCACGACGGCACGATGCCGGTGCCTCTGCCGATCATCGGTGGTCACGAAGGTGCTGGTGAGGTCATCGGCCTCGGTCCGGGTGTCACCGAGTTTGAGATCGGCGATCACATCTCGTGTTCGTTCATTCCGTCGTGTGGCAAGTGCACCTGGTGTGCTCGCGGTCAGCAGAACCTGTGTGATCTCGGTGCCCACTTGATGGAACCAGGCATGATCGACGGCACCTTCCGCCACCACACGCTCGACGGCACCGCGCTGACGCCGCTCCTGAAGCTGGGCACCTTTGCTGAACACATGGTCGTGAGCGTCGACTCCGCCATCAAGGTGCAAAAGGACGTCCCCGCTGGCCCAGCGGCGCTGGTGAGCTGTGGTGTCACCACCGGCTACGGCTCCGCGGTGAACCGCGCCGAGGTCAAAGCCGGCGATACGGTCGTTGTCGTCGGCTGCGGTGGGCTCGGCACCGCTGCCATCCAGGGCGCCAAGGTTGCCGGCGCGAAGAACATCGTCGCCATCGACCCGAGCGAGTTCAAGCGGGAGAGCGCGATGGAGTTCGGTGCCACACACTCCGCCCCCTCGATGGAAGAGGCCATGGAACTTGTCGGCGGTCTCACCGAAGGCGTGCAGGCCGACTCGGTCATCCTGACGCCGTCGGTGCTTACGGGTGATCTCATTGCGCCGGCCCAGTTCCTGACCCGGAAGGGCGGCACGGTCGTGGCGACCGCAGTGGCTCCCGCTGCGCAGATGGATGTGCAGCTCAACCTCTTCATGTTCTCGATGATGAATCAGGAACTGAAGGGCTGCCTGTTCGGCTCCACGGCGCCCCGCAAGGAGATCCCGCATCTGCTCTCGATGTACCAGGCCGGTCAGCTCAAGCTCGACGAGATGATCACCAACACGTACACGCTGGACCAGGTCAACGAGGGCTACGCCGACATGATGGCCAACAAGAACATCCGCGGCGTCATCACCTTCGACTGATCCGCTCGTGACCTCGTTGACTGCCCCTGGCGTCGTGGACGCGCTCGCCGCACGCGTGGTCGGCCGTCGCCGCGAGCTCGAGGTGCTGGCAGCGGCGCTTGCAGCCGACCGCCATGTCCTGCTCGAGGGCCCCCCGGGAACCGGGAAGTCGACGATGCTGCGTGAGGTCGCCGCCGCCGCTGGGACCGGCTTCGTGTTCGTTGAGGGCAACGCAGAACTCACGCCGGCCCGGCTTGCTGGTCAATTCGATCCGTCACGCGTCCTTGAGGACGGCTACGTCCCGGACGTGTTCGTCGACGGTCCCCTCGTCGAGGCGCTTCGAAACGGGTCACTCCTCTACGTCGAGGAACTCAATCGAGTGCCGGAGGAAACCGTCAACCTGCTGATCACCGTCATGTCGGAGGGCGAACTCACCCTGCCTCGGCTCGGCACCATCGCTGCGAGTGAAGGGTTCCGGCTGGTCGCGGCGATGAACCCGTTCGACAACATCGGAACCGCACGGGTGTCGGGTGCGGTCTATGACCGGATGTGTCGGATTGCGATGGGGTACCAGTCCCTCGACAACGAATCCGACATTGTTGTGCGCAACACGTCAGCCGACGATCGGGTCCTGCGGCGCCGCGCCGTGGCCGTCACCCGAGCGACCCGCAACCACCCCGACGTGCGGGTGGGCTCGTCGGTGCGCGGGGCGATCGACCTCGTCGAAGTCGGGCACGCGTTGGCAGCAATGCGCGGGGCGGAGGTGACCGCCTCGGACATCGGTCTCGATGCAGCGCTTACCGCGCTGTCGGGTCGGATCCGGCTCCACGAGGGAGGGAGTTCGACCCCAGAGTCGGTGATCGCCGACCTGTGGGAAGCGGTCCTGGCGCAAGAGCAACCCCGCGCTGATGACGATTCGCAGGGAAAAGCGGAAGCCCCGGGCGGGGCGACTCCGGCGTCCCCCTGACTCTGGAGGGCGACGACGCCCGACAGGCCATGGACGACGACAACCGGCGAACCACGCCTCGTCCCCAATTGGCGCGGGACCCGAAGTTCGAAGAGATCAGCCCTGACGTGGGTGAGATCGACGACGATGCGCTTGCTGATCTTGTGGAGGAGGATCCCGATCACGCCATGGCGTTGCTCGCCCAGATGCGAGGAGCCACCGACCGTCAACTCGCAGCGATGGCGGCCCGCATCGCCGGCCGGCTGGTGCTCGACGTGGCCAAGGCCGGACCGGTCCAGGCGAGGGGTGTGGGGACGATGGCGTCGTCGCCCGCCGACCGGGTGCAGGGTGATCTCGATCTTGACCGCAGCCTCGAGGGTCTCGTTCATGCTCGTGCCACCGGCGAGTTGGTCGATGCCGCCGACCTGAAGGTCCGGCATTGGACGCAGCCGGCGACCGCGCTCTCGCTTGTGATCGACCGAAGCGGGTCGATGAGCGGGAAGCGGCTCGCTACCGCAGCGGTTGCTGCGGCCGCGTGCGCGCATCGGGCTCCAGTCGACTGGTCGGTGCTCGCCTTTGCCGATCGGGTCATCGCAGTAAAGAGCCAGGACGACGCTCGTTCGTCGCTGGAGGTCGTAGATGATCTCCTGCGACTCCGAGGCCAGGGAACCACCGATCTCGCCGGGGCCCTGACCGCTGCAGCCCGCCAACTCGACCGCAGTCGGGCCAAGCGCCGAGTAACGATCCTGATGTCGGACTGCCGGGCGACGACCGGTGCCGATGCGGTCCCCATTGCCCGCCGACTCGACGAACTGTGTGTGATCGCTCCGACGGACGATGCGGACGATGCCGCAGACTTCGCGCGTCGCGTCGGCGCAACCCTGGCCACCGTCAACGAGCCAACCGACATTCCTGCGGCGTTCCTGCGGGTCCTGGAGCGGTGAGCCACCTCCGACTCGCCGTGGCACTTGCGATCGTCGCCGCCGCATGTGCTGACACCTCCGACGAGGGCAACCGGGCCACTGCCGTGCGTCCTCCAGTCGACCCGCAGGCCTGGGTTGTGGTCGAGGCAACCCAGACCGAATGCTGCTACGACGAGGGCTCGACCGACGTGCTCGAGATCACGAACCGCGACGGGTTTCGGATGGCGGAACTGGCGTTTGCCAACAAGGTGCCGCTCTCGGGTGGTCAGTTCGTGAGCCGGTTTGAACGGGTGCCGGTCGGGCTCGGGCCACACACCGTCATGCTCTGGCAAGAGGATTGCGGTGGGGGCTGCTCATGGGTCGAAGGTGGCGACAACACCATCCTGAACGCCGCCGCGGAGGGGCCTCACCGGCGTGATCTGTGCGCCATCACCATCGATGTCGTTCCAGGCGAGACGGTGGTGGAGGCTCGCTGGTCGCCGTTCGTCGGGTGCCAATCGATCGATGTCCAAGGGGCGCCGTGACCGACGGCCCGGCCCCACGTCTCCGCGGCATCCTCATCGAACTACGATCACCGACATGAGCAAGCCCGTTGGTCCCTACACACCCATCGTCCGCGGTGGCGATCTTCTCTTCACCGCCGGCCAGGTCGGCATTGCTGACGGTGCGATTGTCGACGGCGGCCTCGAGCCTGAGCTTCGACAGGTCTTCGTCAACCTCCGGTCCGTCCTGTCCGGTGCCGGCGCGTCGCTCGCCGATGTGGTGAAAACCACAGTGTTTCTCGCCGACATGGGTGACTACGCCGCCATGAACGAGATCTACATGGAGGAGTTCGGTGACCACCGTCCAGCCCGATCCGCAGTGGCGGTGAAGGAACTTCCACTCGGTGCGCGGATCGAGATCGAGGCGATCGCTACCGTCTGAGCGGGCGGACTCGACGCTCGCCCACCGAGATCTGGCAGACTGACCCGCATGGACGTCGGAACGATCATCTTCATCGTTGTGCTGGTCATCGCGATGCCCGTCGGCGTGCTCTTGAGCATGACGGCGCTTGCTGGAATCCTCGGTGGGCTGATCGGTCGCAACAGCGATCTCGACAATGTCGATGATGACGGTGAGCCCAACGAATATCTGCAGCTCTCCGACGCCAATCCGTACGACGGCTGATTCGACCTCTGCGCTCAGTCGACGCGGCGGGGGAGCGCAACCTGACGATGACCGGGTGTCAGGGAAACCGTGCCGCGCTGGCCCGTGACCGGTTCGGCAAGGTGGCCGGCGGTGAAACCGAGCTCGGCTCCATCGGGCAGTGAGGCCCACACCCGCCACCCGCTCCCGTGATACTCCGCGCTGGTGATCACGGCCTCGCCATCGGGCGCTGGGACGAAGATCACATCATCGGGCCGCACCATCGCAACCAGTTCATCGGGTTGACGGCCATCAAGGTCGACGGGACCGAGTGCCGACGTGCCGTGATCAGAGATTGGGAGAAAGCTCGCCGCCCCCATGAAGGCACCGACGAATCGGTCGGCGGGCCGGTGGTACACCTCGGCTGGCGTGCCGACCTGTCGGATCCGTCCGCTACGCATGACAGCGATGCGGTCACCGATCGCAAGTGCTTCGTGCTGATCGTGGGTGACGAAAACCGCAGGTGTTCCCGTCGCCCGGAGCGCGTCGGTGACATCGCGACGCAGTTGGATGCGCAGATTGTGGTCGAGGCTGGCGAACGGCTCATCGAAGAGCATCAGGGCCGGCTGCGGTGCCAGTGCCCGAGCGAGCGCAACACGCTGCCGTTCGCCGCCGGAGAGTTCGTGGGGGTAGCGATCGCCGTGGGCGTCGAGACTCACAAGTTCGAGCATCTCGCGCACTCGGGTGGTGACAGCGGCGGAATCCATGTCGCGAAGACCGAAGCCGACATTGTCGGCAACGCTCAGATGAGGAAACAGCGCGTGCTCCTGAAACACCAGACCGGCGGGCCGGCGCTCGGGTGGGACCCGGTGGTTGCCGTCGTCGACCAGGGAGTCGGCGATGTGGATCGTGCCGCGGTCGATGGCCAACAGGCCTGCGATCGATCGCAGCAGGGTCGACTTGCCACAGCCTGATGGGCCAACGAGTGCGAGCAGTTCGCCCGGCTGGAGGTCAAGATCGGCCTCATCGAGCGCTCCGACCTCGTCGAAGTGCTTGGCGACCCCGCGGAGGCGCAACGGCAACACGACATCGGTCATGCCGGCGCGCCTTGCGACAGCTGACGGGCGAGCAGGCCGACCGGGATCATCGCCACGACGATAATGGCGAGGGCCGGAAGTGCCGCCTGTTCAAAGCGTGACTCGGTCGCCAGGTTGAAGGTCCAGATCGGCAGGGTGTTGAACCCGACTGGGCGGAGCAGCAGCGCGATCGGAAGCTCTTTGAGGGCGTCGATGGCGACGAGCACGGCACCCGTGATGACGCTCGTCTTCGAAAGCGGGGTGTGGATCCGCCGGGCGATCGTGACCGGTCGAGCGCCGAGGCTGCGAGCCGATGCCGTCACCTCTTCGGGCACCTGCGTGAGGCCGGCCTCGACCGCGTTGAGTCCGGGCGCAAGGAAGCGGATGCTGTAGGCGTAGACCAAGCCGACCAGGGAGCCGGTGGCGACAACGCCTGGCAGCCCGAGCCCAACGCCCTCAAGCAGGCCGTCGAGCGCAACGAGGGCAAGAACGACGCCCATCGCCACCACCGGACCCGGTACGGCGTAGCCAACCGCAGTGAGCCGGACGGCAAGGGTGGTCGAACGGCCCCGGACGAAGCGGGCTCCGTTGGCGATGAACAACGCGGCGGAGACACACACGACTGCCGTCAGCGCCGCGAGCTGGACGGAGTTGCCGAGGAACTCGAGGAAGCGTTCGGTGTTGGGTGTCCCGCGCGGGCCGGTGACCTCGCCGAACGTCCACGAGGCGAGTTGGAGCGTCGGTGCACCGAAGGACAGGAGGAGGATGAACGAGCAGAGCGCGAAGGCAAGCCAGGCCTTGGGCCTGGTTAGCGGACGAGGACCCAGTCCGGCGGCGGCGCCGGCCGCCTCCCCGAAGCGAGCGCGGCCCCGCATGATGCGTTCGAGTCCGATGATCATCAGGGCAACAACGAGCACGAGGGTGGCGAACTCGGAGGCGGCGTCTCGGTCAAAGGTGCCGCGCCAGATCCGGAACACCCCGACTGACACGGTGTCGACCCCGAAGTACTGCACCGTTGCAAAGTCGGTCAGCGTTTCCATCATGACGACCGCAACACCGGCTGCAAGAGCGGGTCGCAGCATCGGCAGCACCACCCGACGTGCGGCTTCCACCGGCCCGGCACCGAGGCTGCGGGCTACGTCGTAGGCCGCCCCGGCTTGGTCGGCGAGCGCAGCCCGGGCCAGAAGGAAGACATAGGGGTACAGCACGAGCGTGAAGACGACGATCGCACCGCCCATCGACTCAACCGACGGGAACCAGGCATCTCGACCAAACCAGTCTCGCCACTGGTTCTGCACCGGTCCGGTGAAGCCGATCACCGACAGGGTGACGAATCCGAGCACGTAGGACGGCATCGCCAGCGGCGCAATCAACAACCATCCGAAGATGCGCGAACCCGGGAAGCGGTAGGCGCTCACCAGCCAGGCGAGCGAGGTCCCGAGCGTCAGCGAACCGATGCTCACCCCCGTCAGCAAGATGGCGGTGTCGGCGAGTTGGCCCGGAAGTCGAGTGTCCCACTGCTGGCGCCATACCTCCTCGCTCGGGTCGAGGACGCTGACGGCGAGAAAGCCGATCGGGATGACGACGAGCGCGACGAGCAGGATCGCTCCGGCTGGCCAGCCGCGAGCGCTCACCAGGTCGGCGCGGGTGCGTTCGACCCGTTCCCCGCGATGCGGGGCCGGTGTCAGGTCACTCGTAGCCGGCTTCGTCGAGGAGGCGAACGGCATCGGCGTTCAGTGCTCCGAACTCGGCGGCATTGAGGGCATCACGTACGAAAGTTTCGCCGAACTCGGACGCGATCAGTGATTCCGGCACCACATCGGGGTTGACCGGGTATTCGTTGTTTCCGTCGACGAACAGGTTCTGCCCGTCGGTAGCGAGCCACTCCAGCAGTTGCTGGGCAAGGTCGGGGTCATCTGCATTGGCGAGGACGCCCGCGCCGGAGATATTGACGTGGACGCCGCGGTCGTCCTGATTCGCCCAGACCAGACCCACTGGATAGTTCGGGTCCTCCTCGAGTTCGCGGGCGAGGTAGTAGTGGTTGGTGATCGCAACGTCACAGAAGTCGTCGCGGATCGAGTTCAGGGCAATGACGTCGTTGGACATGATGCGGGCGTTCTCGGCCCATCCGTTGACGAGGGTGAGCGCGTCGTCATAGCCGAGGTTGCCGATCAGGCTGGCGACGAGCGATTGGGTGTAGGTGTTGGAGGAGTTGCGCAAACACACGCGGCCCTTCCATTCGGGTTGGGCGAGTTCCTCGTAGGTGGTGGGGATCTCGTCGGGGCTCAACCGCTCGGTGCTGTAGACGATCGTGCGGGCTCGGGCGCTGAGGGCGAACCAGTTGCCGTCGGGGTCACGAAGTTCGGCGGGGACGGCTTGCTCGAGCACGGCCGAGTCGATCGGAGCGAAGATTCCTGCCTCGGCCGCTGTGGCGAGGTTTCCGGCATCGACGGTCATGTAGATGTCGGCGGAGGTGTCTTCGCCCTCGGCGGTGATGCGCTCTCGGAGTTCGGCATCGGACCCTTCAAGGAACTCGATGTCGATGTTGAATTCGTCTTCGAAGGCGTTGAAGGCGGTTTCGAGGTCGTAGTGGCGGCCGGTGTAGATGACGATCGTGCCTTCGGCGTCGGAACCGCAGGCTGACAGAAGGAGTGCGGCTGTCGATGCAGCCAGGCCGAACAGGACGGTACGAACGCTCACGGTGCGCATGACGGGAGACGCTACCGTGGATTCAGGCGATATGAACCCTCAGAATCAAGGTTGCTTAACAATCGGTGCGAAGGCCTAAACCCACCGACTCGTGCCGAAGCTGTATCCCACGGATCGCACCGTCTGGATCAAGCCCGCGTGCTCCTCGCCGAGCTTGGAACGCAACCGTCGAACATGCACATCGACGGTGCGTGCGCCGCCGTAATAGTCGTAGCCCCAGACCCGGCTCAGGAGGGTTTCTCGCGTGAAGACCTTGCCGGGATGGGAGGCGAGGAACTTCAACAGCTCGTACTCCATGTAGGTGAGATCGAGCGGCTTGCCGTCGATCACCGCCTGGTAGGTCTCCAGGTTCATCCCCAGAGGTCCGTACTCGATGACCTCAGCTCGAGCCACCTGACCGCTGCGTCGGAAGAGGTGCTTGAGGCGGGCCTCCAACTCGACCGGATGAAACGGGTTGAGGCAGAAATCGTCGAAGAGGTCCTCGCGGAAATCGAGCGACGCCAGATGACCCCCGCCGATCAGGAGCAACACCGACCCGACATGAATGTCACCGCTTCGGATCGACCGGCAGAGACGGAACGCCTCTTCGGTCTCGTCCCCGGCCACGACCACCGCCCCGACCCAACCATCGGCGGGCTGCTCCGTACGAGCAGTGTCGAGATCGGGAACGGACTTCCACGTCCACCCGCCAAGGTCGAGGACCTGGGCGAGCTCGGGCGGAGCGGTCGGAAACACAAGGAGGGGATCCATCACCAGCTCCCGAGATACCGCTCAAGCTCGAATGCCGTGACCCTCGACTGGTACTCGCTCCACTCCGCACGCTTGTTGCGCAGGAACCACTCGAAGACATGCTCGCCAAGCGTGTCGCGAGCGAGCTTGGAAGCCTCCATCACGTCGAGCGCCTCGCTGAGCGACCGTGGGAGTGGCTCAACCCCGGCTTCTCGACGCTCGCTGTCGCTGAGGTCGAACAGGTTGGTGCTGGTCTCGGGAGGCAACTCGTAGCCCTCATCGATACCGCGCAGCCCGGCGGCAAGGATGAGCGAGTAGGCGAGGTAGGGATTCACGGCACCGTCGATCGAGCGGTACTCGATTCGGGCCGACTCGGGCTTGCCTTGCTTGCGCACGGGCACTCGGATCATCGCCGAGCGGTTGTGGCGGGCCCAGGCCACGAACGGTGGCGCTTCGGAGGATTCGGCGAGACGCTTGTAGCTGTTCACCAGTTGGTTGGTGACGGCGGTGATTTCGCGAGCGTGTTTGAGCACGCCGGCCGTGAACTGGCGCCCGAGTTCTGACAGCCCCGTGGGGTTGTCGGGGTCGTGAAAGGCGTTGACCTCGCCCTGGAAGAGGGAGAGATGGGTGTGCATTCCCGAACCCTGCACCCCGTTGAGCGGCTTGGGCATGAAGGTGGCGTGGACGCCACGGTCCATGGCGATCTTCTTCACGACGAGGCGCAGGGTCATGATGTTGTCGGCCATCGCCAGCGCCTCGGTGTAGCGCAGATCGATCTCGTGCTGGCTCGGGCTGTCCTCATGGAAGGAATACTCGACCGGAATGCCCATCGCCTCGAGGGTGTGGATGGTGGACTTGCGCAGATCGCTCGAGACGTCGGCGGTCGTGAGATCGAAGTACGAGGCGTTGTCGATCGGCTTGGGCAACCCGTCGGCCGACTCGAAGTAGAAGAACTCTGCTTCGGGCGCTGCGAAGAAGGTGTAGCCCCGGTCGCGGGCGGCCCGCAGGTTTCGCTGCAGGATCTGGCGGGGGTCACCCTCGAAGGCCGACCCATCGAGATTTTCGATGTTGCAGAACATGCGGCCGGAGGGCTCATCGGCCTTGGCCCACGGCAACAGCTCGAAGGTGGTCGCATCGGGGCGGGCGAGCACATCGGCCTCGTGCACCCGGCTGAAGCCGTCGATCGCCGTTCCGTCGAACTGCACACCCTCGTCGAACACGGTTTCCAGCTCGGCCGGGGAGATCGCCACCGACTTGAGTTGGCCGAGCACGTCGGTGAACCACAGCCGGATGAGGCGGACGCCTCGCTCCTCGACCGTTCGGAGGACGTACTCCTGTTCTGGACTCATCGGTGGTGCTCCTGACGATTCCTGGGCTGAGCGCTTGGCCCGACCCGACACTCCATCGTGCCGGATTCCGAGTAAAACGCCCCGTCGACGACGGGGTGTTTCCTCAGGGTGCCGGGTTCCTGACCGTCTCGCCAGAGCGCCGGGCGGGCGTTCACACTCCGTTCACAATTGAGCAACAGGGCAGAAATTGCTGGCTGGAAACCTCCCTCTTGCGCTGCGGTAGTCGCAGGGCCGGGCTGCAACGACGCCGCTCGATTCGTCGCCTCGATGAGGCGGCGTGCACATGTGCCACCCCGCACGAACGATGTGCATTCCCGCACCGAGGCAGCGTTCACCACGACACTGCTCCCGACCAAACAAGGAAGCGACATGGCCTACCGGGCTGAATACCTGTGGATCGACGGCTCCGAGCCGACCCGTGAGATCCGCTCCAAGACCAAGATCCTCGCTGACGGTGCCGAGCCTGGCATCTGGGGCTACGACGGCTCCAGCACCAACCAGGCCACTGGCGACAACTCCGACGTCGTCCTTCGGCCCGTCTTCCAGTGCCCGGACCCGATCCGAGGCGGCGACAACATCCTTGTCCTCTGCGAAACGCTGCTCACCAGCGACATGTCACCGCATCCCACCAACACCCGTGCCGCTGCGGTCGAGGCCATGGAGAAGTACGGGGATCAGGAGCCTTGGTTCGGTCTCGAGCAGGAGTACACCCTTCTCGACCCGATCACCGGCTGGCCGGCTGGGTTCCCCGCCGGTGGCTTCCCCGCCCCGCAGGGCCCCTACTACTGCGGCGTTGGCGCCGTGAAGATCCATGGCCGTGAGCTGATTGAGGCCCACACCACCGCCTGCATCGAGGCTGGACTCGCCATCTCCGGCACCAACGCCGAGGTCATGCCCGGTCAGTGGGAGTTCCAGATCGGTCCCGCCGACACCGTCGCCGTCGGTGACCACCTGTGGGTGGCCCGCTACCTGCTGTTCCGTCTCGCCGAGAACTACGGCGTCGAGGTTTCGATCGAAGCCAAGCCCATGAAGGGCGACTGGAACGGTGCCGGTATGCACACCAACTTCTCGACCAGGGCCATGCGTGAGGGCTACGACGCCATCATCGCCGCCTGCGAGGCGATGGGTGCCGAAGGCAAGCCCGCCGAGCACCTCGAGGGCTACGGCATCGGTATCGAAGATCGCCTCACCGGCGAGCATGAAACCCAGCGCTTCGACCAGTTCAGCTATGGCGTGTCGGACCGCGGTGCATCGATCCGCATTCCGTGGCAGGTCGCTCAGGACCAGAAGGGCTACATCGAGGATCGTCGCCCCAACGCCAACGCCGACCCGTACGTGGTCGCCACCCTCCTGACCAACACGATCGGTGCCGCCCTCGCTGGCTGATCCGATGTGATCGGTGAGAGATCGCGAGAAGCGGCGCCTTCGGGCGCCGCTTCTTCGCGTCGCGGCCGTTTGGTTGAGCCAGCAGCGGTGTGCTGCGATGGCCTGATGGGGGACATGCCACGAGAGACCGCTACCGAATTGGCTCATCCTGCGTGGGTCACCCGGCTGAATCTCTTTGGCGACGCCGTTGGGGATCCCCGCCACCTCATCACCCTCAACCCTGATGCATTGCTCGAGGTGGCCGCCACCTCGACCGGGCTCTCGGATTTCGCCCCCGACGATGGGTGGGAGGACGGCTTTCGGGCGCTGGTCACGCATCTCGACCAAGCTGCCAGTCTCACCGTTCTCGGCCGGCTCACCGCCCGCGGGGAACTCCTTCGCAACCTCCAAACCCGCCTGCGACTCGCGGCCTACTGATCCGAGCACCCCGATGCGCTCGACGAACAGATCGTTGAGCCGCTGTTCATCGTCGGCCCGCCCCGCACGGGCACATCGATCCTGCTCGAACTGCTCGCCGAGGATCCCGAACTCCGGCCGGTGATCGCCCATGAAGCTCACTTCCCGCTGGGTCCGATGCCCGAAGTTGAACGTAGCGCCTACGAGGTCGCCCAACCCGAGCAGGAGTTCTGGGCTGACATCCATCCCGACTTCATGGCGATGCACGAACTGCGAGGCGATCTTCCCTGTGAGTGCGTGCACT
>Ga0181589_10003814_pt1 | contig 12057 bp, 8 predicted proteins | sample 071ome_25_FD_132444 | JGI IMG/M metagenome (GOLD analysis project Ga0181589, IMG submission 132444) | Coastal salt marsh microbial communities from the Groves Creek Marsh, Skidaway Island, Georgia - 071410BT metaG (megahit assembly) | ecosystem: Environmental > Aquatic > Marine > Intertidal zone... | reverse complement strand
GTTCGAGGCGGTGATCGGGATCGAGACGCACGTGCAGTTGAACTCGAAGACGAAGGCGTTTTGTCGATGCGCGTACGAGTACGGCGTCGAGCCGAACACGAGGGTGTGTCCGGTGTGCATGGGACATCCCGGGACGCTTCCGGTGTTGAATTCGGCGGTGGTGAAGAAGGGGATCATGATCGGGACGGCGCTCGGGACGAAAATTCGTCGGTCGAGTAAGTTCGACAGAAAGCAGTACTTTTATCCCGACTTGCCGAAGGGATACCAAATCTCGCAGTTTGAGGAACCGTTGTGCCACGACGGTTCGATCGACGTGGTGTTACCCGTGGAAGACGGCGGAGAGGTGAAGCGGGTGGGGATCACGCGCGCACACTTGGAGGAGGATGCGGGAAAATTGACGCACGCCAAGGGCGAGGATGGGAAAAAGTACTCGTACGCAGATTACAATCGAGCGGGCGTGGCGCTGTTAGAGATCGTCACCGAGCCCGATTTGCGAACCGGTCGCGAGGTGGCGGCATACGGCGCCGAGCTGCGACGAATCGTGCGATTCTTGGACGCGTGCGACGGTGACATGTCGAAGGGCTCGATGCGAAACGACGTCAACGTGAGCATTCGCCCGGTGGGAAGAGAAACCTTTGGCACAAAGGTGGAGGTGAAGAACATGAACTCATTCAATGCGATGGCGCGCGCGATAGACTACGAGATAGCGCGCCAAGAGGAGCTCATTAGATCGGGTAGAGGTGATGAAATCGTGCAAGAGACGCGCACGTGGGACGAGGGAGCTCAAAAGACGGTGACCATGCGCAAGAAGGAGGGCCTCGCCGATTACAGATATTTCCCCGAGCCGGATTTACCCAGGATGAACCTGAGCGAAAAATTTATTTCCGACGTCGTGGCGTCCATGCCCGAGTTACCGAGCGCGATTCGCGCGCGGTACGCCTCCCTGGGCCTACCCCAGGCGGACGTCCAGGTGCTCGTCGAGGATAAGGAACTCGTCTCCTATTTCGACCGCGCGCTCGATTCTCCGGCGAAACCGTCGGCGAAACAAGTCGCAAATTGGCTCACCGGAGACATCATGGCTCATCTCAAGAACGCCAAGCTCGACATTTCGCAACTTCCGCTCGGCGCGGAGGATCTCGGCGAATTTTGCGCCATGATTGATTCCGGTGAAATCAGCGGTAAAATCGGTAAAGATCTCCTCCCTGAGCTCTTACAGCGCGGCGGCAGCGCCAAAAAACTCGTCGCCGATCGAGGTTTATCCCAAATCTCCGATCCCGCCGAGATCGAGGCCCTCGTCGACGGCGTCCTCGACGCCAATCCCGGGCAACTCGAGCAATATCGCGCCGGCAAAACCAAACTCGAAGGTTTCTTCGTCGGCGCCTGTCTCAAGGCGAGCGGCGGTCGCGCCAATCCCACCCTCGTGGACACGATCCTCGTCGCAAAGCTCGATCACGCGTCCACTACGTGAGTCGCGTCTCTTGTCTCGTAGCGTGTAATCCGTAACGCGCACGTTCGCGCGCGAGGAGGGCCCCCATCGAATCGGAGGGTGACGACTCACCAGGCACATCCACACATGATGATATGATGTGCGCGCATCCACCGACGCGACGTTCCGACGCGACGCGACGCGACACGTCTCGCGCACCGTACCGTTCGCGTCTCCCGCGCCGGTCCACCGTCGGTGCGTGACTCCGTTCGTCCACGCGCGCGCGCGCGTCATCCATCATCCGTCATCCATCATCCATCCCATCCGTCGCGCGACGGTTCGCACCGTGGGTCGCGATCCGATGCCTCTATGCGATCCGCGCGCCGTCGATCCGCGCGCGCGCGTCGCGCTCGATCCGCGCGCGTGTCGCGTGTAGAAATATTTTTTTCCACCCATCCGTCGTCTCATCTCCCGCGTCCCGTCGTCCCGTCGTCCCGTCGCTCGCGCGACATCCATCGACGTCGACGATCGCGGTCGGTCGTCGACCGAGGCTGGAATTATCCAATCGCCCCGATGACGTCCCTCATCACGAACGCGCGCGACGTCACACGCGCGCGTTCACGGACGAACGCCGCGACACGCACACCGCGCGACGAACGCACGGTCGGTGGGTCGTCGTCGAGCCTCACGAGGATGGCGCTGACGCACGCGCGACGACGCGCGCTCGACGCGGTGACGCGATGGTGCAGGGGGGGTGCGCGGGACGCGGGCGCGCGCGCGGTGTGCGCGAGTGAAAGCGCGGGCGCGCGCGCGGAGAGCGTGCGAGGGAAGACGACGATGGCCGTCGTTCGTGGATCCGTGAACCGAGGGGGTGCGCGGGCGGGCGTCGGCGCGATGGGGGGGCGCGCGCGCGAGATGGCTGCGTTCGGAGGGGCGTCCGGATGGGCCGCGATGAGGGGGGTGTCGACGGCGGCGTTGAAGCCGTTGGACACGTTCGAGCGCAGGCATAACTCGGGGAACGAGCGAGAGGTGTCTGAGATGCTCAAGGTTGTCGGTTTCGAGAGCGTCGACGCGTTGATCGACGCCACCGTGCCGGAGAACATTCGTCTGTCCAAGATGATGGATATGGGCGAGTACACGCAACCGCTCACAGAGAGCGAGTTCTTGAAGATGTTCAAGGAGATGGCGGGTAAAAATAAGGTGTTTAAAAATTACATCGGCGCGGGCTATCACGGCACGCACACGCCGCCGGTGATTTTGCGGAACATTCTCGAGAACCCGGGGTGGTACACCCAGTACACGCCGTACCAAGCCGAGGCGTCGCAAGGTCGATTGGAATCTTTGTTAAACTTCCAAACCATGATCACCGACTTGACCGGTATGCCGTTGTCTAACTCTTCCTTGTTGGACGAAGGCACCGCCGCGGCTGAGGCGATGACGATGTGCTCCGCGTTGAACCGCGGCAAGAAGCCCAAGTTTTACGTCTCCGACAAGTGCCACCCGCAAACCATCGAGGTTGTGAAGACTCGCGCCGAAGGTTTGGGTCTCGAGGCTATCGTTGGGGATGAAAACTCCTTCGACTACACCGCCAAGGATGTCTGCGGCGTTTTGGTCCAATACCCGGCGACCGACGGCGCCGTCATCGACTACAAGCCCATCGTCTCCAAGGCGCACGACAACGGTATTCGCGTCGTCGCCGCGGCTGACTTGTTGTCGCTCACCTTGTTGCAACCGCCGGGTGAATGGGGCGCTGACATCGTCATCGGTTCTTCCCAACGATTCGGTGTGCCGATGGGCTACGGTGGTCCGCACGCCGCCTTCTTGGCGACGACGCACGACTGCAAGCGTCTCATGCCGGGTCGCATCATCGGTGAGTCCATCGACGCTCAAGGCAAGCCGGCGCTTCGTATGGCGATGCAAACGCGTGAACAGCACATTCGTCGCGACAAGGCCACGTCCAACATTTGCACGGCGCAAGCGTTGTTGGCCAACATTGCCGCCATGTACGGCGTCTACCACGGTCCCGAAGGTTTGAAGGCCATCGCGCAACGCTCTCACGACTTCGCGGCCGTCTTCGCGACCGGTGTGGGAAAGCTCGGTTTCACGAACACCACCCCGGAGTTCTTCGACACCGTCACGGTGAAGTGCCCGAATGGCGCGGACGCCGTCGTCAAGGCGTGCGCCGCCGCCGGCATCAACATCCGCAAGATGGGCGCCGACCACGTCTCCGTGGCGTTCGACGAAACCACGGAGATCGCCGATGTCGATCAACTCTTCAAGATTTTCGCCGGCAGCTCCGCCGCGCCGACCGTCGCGGAAATTGCGCCGAGCGTGAACACGAGCTTCGCCATGGAGCGCAAGTCTGATTTCATGACTCACCCGGTGTTCAACTCTTACCACAGCGAACACGAAATGTTGCGCTACCTCAAGCGCCTCGAAGAGAAAGATCTTTCTTTGGTTCACTCCATGATTGCCCTCGGCTCCTGTACCATGAAGCTCAACGCGACGACGGAAATGATGCCGATCACCTGGCCGGAACTCGCGAACATTCACCCGTTCGCGCCGAAGGAACAAACCACGGGCTACCAAGAAATGTTCCGAGGCCTCGAGAAGCAGTTGTGCGAAATCACCGGCTTCGACGCCATGTCTCTCCAGCCGAACTCTGGCGCGTCCGGTGAGTACGCTGGTTTGATGGCAATTCGCGCGTACCACCAGTCTCGCGGCGACCATCACCGTGACGTGTGCATCATTCCGGTCTCCGCGCACGGTACCAACCCGGCGTCTGCGGCCATGTGCGGCATGAAGATCGTCGTCATCGGCACGGATGAACACGGTAACATCAACGTCGACGAGCTCAAGGCTGCCGCTGAAAAGCACGCCAACAACTTGGCGGCTCTCATGGTGACGTACCCGTCCACGCACGGCGTCTACGAAGAGGGCATCAAGGAAATTTGCGAAACCATCCACAAGCACGGAGGCCAAGTGTACATGGACGGCGCCAACATGAACGCGCAAGTCGGTTTGACTTCTCCGGGTTTCATCGGTGCTGACGTGTGCCACTTGAACTTGCACAAGACCTTCTGCATCCCGCACGGCGGTGGCGGCCCGGGTATGGGCCCGATCGGCGTCAAGGCCCACTTGGCGCCCTTCATGCCGGATCACCCGTCCATGAAGGAAGGCGCCGTCCCGGTCGGTGGTGAGACGCCTTTCGGTGTCGTTGCCGCCGCGCCGTACGGCTCTGCGCTCATCTTGCCGATTTCTTTTGCTTACATCGCGATGATGGGTTCCGAGGGTCTCACCAACGCGTCCAAGCGCGCCATTCTCAACGCCAACTACATGTCCAAGCGCTTGGAAGACTACTACCCGGTGCTTTTCAGCGGCAAGAACGGCACGTGTGCGCACGAATTCATCCTTGACATGCGCCCGATCAAGGATGCCACCGGTATCGAAGTCGCCGACATCGCGAAGCGTTTGATGGATTACGGTTTCCACTCCCCGACCATGTCTTGGCCGGTCGCGGGTACCTTGATGATCGAACCGACAGAGTCCGAGTCTAAGGCGGAACTCGACCGATTCTGCGACGCCCTCATCGCCATCCGCGGCGAGATCCGCGAGATTGAGCAAGGCAAGGCGGATCGCGAGAACAATGTCCTCAAGCACGCGCCGCACACCGCCGAAGTCATTGCTGGTGAATGGGATCGTCCGTACTCGCGAAGCCTCGGCGCGTTCCCGGCTGAGTGGACTGTCGCGCACAAGTTCTGGCCGCAAACCTCTCGCATCGACGATGTCTACGGCGACAGAAACCTCGTCGCCTCTCGCGCCGCCGTCGACGTCGCCGTCGCGCAAACCGCCTCGGGTTAAATCGAGCTCAAATTACCGTCACTTAACATTCGTAGGAATTGTACATTCATACACGCGACTTTCTATTCTATTTCGTTGTCTTTTACATCGTCCGAACTCGCTAATCAAAGCTGCTATCGTATCTTCGCGCGCCTCTCGGCGGCCGCGCGACGTGCGCGTCGAACAAGGGGCCCGTCTCTCCGCCTTCGCTGCGGCCGTCCTCCTTCTGGTAAAGCGCACCCACGACGAGCGCCGACGCCCAGATGACCACACACACACCCGCTGCGATCTGTAGGTACAAGGTGGTTGATTCTTTCTCCTGAGATACCGAATCCTCGTCGGATACTCGTTCCTCGTACCCTGACTCGCGACGTCGCCTCGGCGGAACGTCACGCCGCCGTGTCTCTTCGTCCAATCCCTGTGAATCGTACGTTCGATCGCGCCGGTCATCGTCGTCGTCGTCGTCATCATCATCGTACACCATCTCACTCTCCTCCTCCTCCTCCTCCTCGTCATCGTCGTACTCGCGCACGGCGCCTAAATCCGGACAACACGAGTGTCTCCCCTCGCCGTTCGCCGGGCAACACCCGGCGCTCTCGCCGCAACACGCTAAATTTTCCCCATCCGCGTTCGGGCAACACCCATCGTAAGACGGTCCAGAATACCACACTCTCGACAATGCCCTGTTCTTTGACTCGCTTCCGCCCTTGTTCTCGCAGCACGCGAGATGGCGGCCGTACGCGCCTCCGGGTTCGGTGCTCGGACAGCACCCGCCGCTCGAGCAACACGCGAGCATCTCCCCGTCGCCCGCGCCCGCACCGGACGCCGGGAGCGGGCAGCACCCGTCGTACGCGGGACCCTCGTACGAGATGACGTCGACCGCACGCGCGGCATCCTCGAGGTCGAAATCGGCGCGCAACCTGGCGTCGACGACGGAGGACGCGGCCGGGGATGGTGTTGAGATGGACGACGCGCGATGCACGCGGGCATCGGTGCCTCGCGCAACGCACGCGATGGCGACGCACGCGATGGCCGTGATCTTTAACGCGCGCGAGTGCGTCGGGCGCGCGGACGCCGCGGGCGCGCGCGAGGTCTCGCCCGCGCGCATTCCCGACGCGGGCGAGGCCGACACTGACGCACTCGGCGGGAAACGACGAGTCTCTTCGTGAGCGCGAGCGCGTGCGGATGAGATTTAAACCGGTGTACCTAAATTAAAGCGGTGTACCTAAATTATACTAGGGGCCCCTCATGATGTTCGCGCGCTCACGCGCTCGTGGTGGCGAGGTTATTTCGCACGAAGCTCACGATGTTTCTCTGGTGCCGAAGCGTGGCCAACGTGATCGAGGACGCGCCGAACGCGTCGTCTCTGACGACCGCGAAAGAATCATCGCTGGAGGAGACTGTCGACATCATGGACGCCGCCTGGGACGGAGGAGCGTCTAAATCCACGCCGCGAGGTTGCGCGTCGTCTTCCTCTTCCTCTTCGTCTATGGAGAGAGAGGCGTTGACTTCGTTGGCGAGTTCCTCCTTATCCATCTCCATCCACGTCTCGACGGCGTCGCGAAGGCCGCGCACTCGAGCGCGCCGTTTATCGTCGGTCGTCGTCGACGCCGTCTCCACCTCGTCCGACGCTCTGGGATGGCTTGCGTAGGCGAATAACTCTTTGTCGCCGCGCGCAGCAGCGGGCAACGCAAGTCCCAGCGCTTCAAACGCCACGTACGCCGTCGTGATGAAACCCGCAAAGATTCGCGGCGCGTCCGAAGCGCGACCAAACATGCCTCTTTGCACGCCCTCGACGTCGAATTCAGGCGCATCGAGCGCCGCAGTGAGTTCGTCGCCAGAAATTCCGGCTTCATACGCGCTTCGCGCCGCGCGGACAAACTCCGTGTAACCTACCGGATGCCCAGTCAAAACGCTCACGAACGCGACGAGCATGTCCGACGCGTGCGCGCGCGCCGGCGTGCGCTCTCTCGTACACCACGCAAGGGCGAGTTGTTGCCGCGTCTCGATTTCGATCATCTCCGTCTCATCCGCGCTCGCCGCGACGTCCTCCATCCCCTCGAGCTCTCTCCTCGCGTGCGTGATTCCGCGCTCGTCTTCGATCATCTCCCGCGTCAAAAGCGTAAGTTTGCAATTCATGCGCATGATGGCCTCGCCCGGGGTCGGCCGTCTCGTCGTCCCTCCCAGGAAGCGACGTTCGAGTTCCATCCTTCGCAACGTGTGCCCCTCGTCCGCGTTCTTATTCGTCATCTCGATGTATTTCATCATCCCCTTCTCCTCAGGATCTTCTTTTTCTTCCGCATCGCTCGTCTGGTCCACCGCGTCCGCGGCGTCCTCTCCGTCGGTCTCCTCTCCCGTCGCCTCGCCGTCGAACCGCCGCAGCGTCAGCGTCACCATGGCCACCGCGCTCGCGAACGCGTCCTGTTCGCTCGTGCCCATGCGCATCGAGCTCGACAGCCCCATCAACGCGCTCTCGATCCTCGCGTCCGCGACGCTCACGCCGTGCGCTCGACTCGCCGACGCGCACCGTCGAACGAATTCTTGATGCGCGAACCGACTCCCTCGTCGCATGGCGAGAAAGCTCGGCAAGAGCGCGCGGACGGCGTCTCTTCCCGGATCACCGCCGTCGACGACATCGTCCTCGGTCGTCTCGCGCGAGGACGACGGGTCGTCTCGCGCCGCTCGCGTCGCGCGAGACGTCGCGCGCCAACGATGGATGTGAAGTTGACGCACCGTCGACGTTCGCGTCGTCGCGCGCGACGCGAGCGGCGCGCGTCTCTCGCTCGCGCGCGCGACGAGCTCGTCCATCGCACGCGCGACGATCGCCATGTCTATCGCGCGCGCGATGAGGGTGCGCGACGCGGGATGGGCGCGCGCGAATGACGACGACGTCGGCACTCTTTCGCGCCTCGGCACGATGACGACGCGTCGACGTCGGTTCTTCGCGCAACCGGCGGACGAGACGCCGTTGGATTGGCGAACGATATGTGTGGTGCGTCGACTCGGATCGATGACGCGGCGCACTCGGTCGAGTCGGCGACGCGCGCGCGCGCACGCTGGGCGCACCGCCGTCCGACACGAGCCGGCGCGAACGACGACGACGACGACTGACGAACGAACGAACGCGCGAGCGCGCGAGCGCGCGAACGAACGCACAGGTACAAGCCTTCTCGATGTGCTCGATCGCGGCGACGACGGCGCTTTTCTCCACCGCCTTTTTCATGGCGAAACGGTTCGACGCCGAGGCGAGCGAGCGCGAGTTGGCGTGGCGCGCGGGTTTGCTCACGGCGATGAAACCGGCGTTCGCGGGTCTGACGTCGATGATTTGGGGACACGCCGGGGATAGGTTTGGGTTCGAGCGGGCGATAGCGATGAGCGGGTTGTTACACGCGGGGGCCACGGTGGCGTTCGCGTTCGCGAGCGGGAGCGGGCAGGCGTTGGCGCTTCGGGCGCTCCAGGGGGCGACGGATGGATTGGTGGTGATGCAGAAACCGGCGTTGGCGCTCGTGAGCGATGGTGCGTCACGCGTGAGTTCGATGATGCGTGCGTCGCGAGGAGTTCTCGGTGTGCGCGTACACTGACGTTGACGTAAATGTTTTTTTTGTGTTCGACGCGACAGCGACCAACGCGGCGAGAGCGTTTAGCACGACGGGCGTCGCGTACGGCGTCGCGAGCGCGTTTTCTCCCGCGCTCGCCGCGGCTCTGAGCGAACCGTGCGAGAATTGGGACGCGTTCAAGGGATCGGAGTTCAAGTGTCCGAAGCTCCTCGAGAGGTATCCATTCTTCTTGTCCAACATTTGGGTCTCGGCGCTCGCGGTGCCCACGCTCGCGGTGTACGCCAAGGGTTGGATGCAGATAGATTGTCACAGAGACAGAGAGGAGCGCGAAGTAGTCGTAGAATTAGAACTATTAGCGAAGAACGAGAGCGAGGCGGAGGAGGACGACGAGGTTTCAAACCGCGATGGCGACATCAAAACCATATCGGCGAACGACGCGACAGACGAAAACGTGTGGTGGCGCGACGCCAACGTGCGCGCCGCCATCGCGACGCAGGTGGGGTGCACGTTTGTGACGCTATGCGGCGCCGAGATGACCCCGCTCTGGATGGCGACGTCGTACGAGAATGGAGGTTTGGGATGGACTTCGGTGGAAATCGGCGCCTTTGGCACGGTGATGGGGACGGTCATCTTGATGTTTCAAGTCTTCTTGTTCACCAGACTCGTGCGCAAGTACGGCATCGTGACGCTTCTGACGTACGCGTTGTTAGTGAACGTCTGTGCGTTTCCTTTGCATCCAATTGCACATCGGGTGGAAAAACGGTCCAAGGCGTTGACGTGGGTCGTCATCGTACTGCTTGGCTTGGCGAGAGGGATGAGCGGACCGATCATCATGGGTGGAAGTTCGCTCATCTTGAACAACTCGTCTCCTCGAGACACTTTGGGCGCGGTGAATGGATTCTCCGGCACGTTCGGGAACGCGGCGCGCGCGTTGGCGCCCTTGATCGGCGGCGCGCTCGTCGCGATGATGGTGGCGATGCCGCCGAACGCGCCGGCTCGAGAACTCTGGCCGTTCGCGTTCATCTCTATCGGTTTTCTATCCCTCACCATCCTGAGTCGTAGATTATCCACCGAACTCAATATTCCTCGCACGCGAAGTTCGATGAAACTGAGCGGTGTTCCGTAAAACTTTTTTAGATCGATTAAAGCATACCAGTAGAGTAGCTATTAGCAAACATTGTCGTTGAAAAGCGCGCATCTTGTCATGAGCTTGAAGAGAAAAAAAACGCGATGCTCACGCCGCGGCCGTCTTGGCCAACGCCTTGTGCAAGGCGAAGTGCATGGCGCGATCCCGATATTTGTCGCAGACCGACATGAAGCACGCCTCTCCAGCGACGACGACGAGGATGGTGTGCGCGGGCGCCTTCAGATCGATCGCGTATCCCTCGGGAAGCGTGTCGCCAATGATACCGTTGACGACGCTCGGGAAGATGTGCACGCTCGGCGAGTGCTCCTCGTACGTGACCTCGTACGTCGAGCTTCGCAAACCCGCGCGTGAGACGGATTCGAAATGCTCTGGAAGCAAATTCGCCGCCAACGGCATCAGTTCCAATTCGTTCGCGATGCCCTCCACCGGAATCATCCTGCTCACGTGCGTCGGTCGAGGCGCCCATTTCGCTCCCTGGGCCAATTGCTCGACGATCCAACACGCCAAATCGGAGACGTTCGTCATCGCGTCCGTGGGCCCGAGAGAGACGAAGACGCAGTTGTCCACGTCGGGAATGTCCACAACCTTTGCGGTCTCGTACCGCGTCGCGTTCTTCTTGGCGTCGCCTTTGAGGCTTTCAAAGTACGGAGACGACGCGGCGGTGATGAGTTTTTCCGCTTCTTCCGCCGCCTTGTTCAAGTCACTGGCACCCATACGCGTGACAAAGAAGCCCTTCTCGCCGACGTCTTCGGGTAACCACGCGGGACGCGCGTACGACGGGCGTACCGGTTGAGAATCCATCGGCTGCGATGGGTCCTCTTGAGATTGTTCTTCTTGTTTCGACATGTCGTTCGTTCGTTCGTCGGTCTCGGTCTCGAGCGCGTGAAAGTGAGGTGGGTCAACTCTCGTTTCGGTATCGTTACAAAACTAAAACATGTATTCGCCCCGACGCGGGTTATGACAAATCGCATCGGTCCGTTGTGTGTTCATTCATCGATCGATCGATTCATTCATTCATCATCGTTCACTCGCGAATCTCCTCGATGGATCGTCGACAGATTGGACACGCGTCGCGTTTCTTCAACCATCGATCGACGCACGCGGCGTGAAACTCGTGCGCGCATCGAGGCAGCGAACGCACGGTATCGCCGTCCTCGAACGTCTCCAGACACACCGCGCACGTCATCGTCTCGTTTGTCGAGCGACCGCTCGCTAACCACCGTCGACGCTTTCGAAACGTGCGCTTGGGGATGGACTCGACGACGCGCGCGGGCGTCCCGCCGCCGATCGCCGATCGCGCCGTCAACGCCTCGAACGTCGCCTCTCTCGTCATCAATTCTCTAAACACCTCCCCGAACGTCATCGACGCGTGCGGTAAGGATAACTGCAGCACCCGAGGTATTCCATGCTCGTCGACGAGGACAAAGTACTCGTACACGCGTCCGTCGTCTCTGCGCATCTCCGCGCGCGCCTCTTCGTCTCGCCAACGCGCCCCCTCCGCGTTCAAACCCAACGTCTCCAACAGCGTCACCACCGCCGCGTGCGCGCCTCGCACCGCCCCTCGAACCAACCCAGACGGCGTCCCGTCCGTGTACAGCGCGCCTCTGACCGCTCCGGCGATCGCCCCACCCATGGTTCCGCAGCACACGCACGCGGTGACGAGCCCGGCTCTCGCCGACGCGCGCGCGGCGTCCGCGGCTCGACGCACCGCGCGCGTGGGCAGCGTGGACAGCGACACGATGGACGTCCTCGAGACGGAGGACGCGATGGACGCCGCCGTCGCGAGGGCGGTGGACGTCGTCGTCGTCGGCGGCGGCGTCGCGCGCATCTCGTCGAGTCCTCGCGCGCAGTGTGTCCCCGAGCGACGATTCCGACGCGCGCGGTCGCTCGCGAGACGGTACGTCGGTACGGGCGCGCGGGCGCGAGAGAGAGACGCGCGTCGTCGTGGCGCGCGGTGGTCGCGCGCGCGGCGGTCGCGCGCGCGGCGGTCGCGGCGCGAATTGACGTCGCGCGGTCGTTTCACCTATTTTTAGACCATGCAAGGCGAACTTCCACATGTCCGAACATTTGGTAGTATAAAGAAGTGG
>Ga0181589_10003811_pt1 | contig 12060 bp, 10 predicted proteins | sample 071ome_25_FD_132444 | JGI IMG/M metagenome (GOLD analysis project Ga0181589, IMG submission 132444) | Coastal salt marsh microbial communities from the Groves Creek Marsh, Skidaway Island, Georgia - 071410BT metaG (megahit assembly) | ecosystem: Environmental > Aquatic > Marine > Intertidal... | reverse complement strand
GATGTGATTTGTTGAAGATTATTGTTAATTCTTATATTTAAGTTTGATAATGAAGATGAAGATTTATCCAATTTAAAAATGGCGTATCTGTTTTGACTATTGTGCGATGTGGACAGATTTACTGATTGGTTATTATTATATTGCGAATAGTCGATGAATAACGATGATTCATTCGTATATCTTCCTTGAATATATGGTGCGATTGATGTTGATGTATTTTCTATTAAACTATTAACAGTGTTATCTTGATTGGAATGGTCTGTAAAACGTGTAAATGTTAATCCTTCCGCATCATTTATATTATTCTCAAATAATCCATCCATTGTTATTTTTCCTGTATTTCCAAAGTTGGAAACATAGTAATTTGCTTGTGTGTCATTTATAATGCTGTTTTGAGTTGTAGAAGTTCCGTTTAAATTAAATGTATCTTTATCTACGTAATAATTTGATAAGTTTATTGTTGTTGTTCCAGTTGTTGTTCCTAAAATATTATATGATTTAAGTGTTAATGTTATTGGAGTTGTTTGAGAACCAGATGTTGTATTGCCGTCTATAAAATAATGAATGTTATCTATGTTCAACATTCCACTAATATCTGGGGAATCATCGATGGATTTTGTTAGTGTGTCTGTTTTTGACTGAAAACGATTATCGGTTTGGATTACTTGTGAAATTATAGAATTGGCAGGTAATGCGTATCGTCCATTGTTTGATGTTGTTAAGGAACCTCTTAGTCTAAAATGAGAAAGCGTGTTAATTCCATATGAATAAAATACGTCTGGAGTTGGGTTTTCATTTGATGTTGGTGAATTGATTGATGTTATGAATGACTGGCTGTCAATTGTTGGATTTCGAGAAAGGTCATCTACGCGAAAAAGTATTTGTCGGGTATTGAGTAGTGATGTATCATCGTATGTTTCCAATTTCAATTTATAGGTTTGGGTAGAGTTTGGAGGGAAACGGTATCTATATTGTTGAGATTGTGAGGTTGGTTGTTGTTTAAGTTCAGTTATTGAAGTGAGAGAAAGTGTCGTTTTTCCACGAAGTAAGTATCCGCGGTCTTGGGTGTTTTTATTCTCCGCCGAATCGAGTGTTTGTGTCCCAATTGCTGAAAAAATCGCAATTGGTGGTCCATTTGTTTGCGGTGAGATAATTGTTGCTAATTGGTTTACAGTATCCGTTGAACCTTCAAAACCATTAAATGACATACTTACGTCTTCTATGTCGGTTCCATAGGTTTCATCATCTTTATAACCGTCATATAACATTCTTATACGACCTAAATTTAATGCTCCTGATGCGTCAATACCAATTGTATTTGGATTTATAATAAAATTTGTTTGGTTTGTGTTTGATGGTATATCTATATAGTATGTTGAATATCTGTTGATATTAACATAAAATATCGGCTGATTTGATGTTGTTGGACGGGTTGTTCCATTTGTATAATATACTCCGGATGAGTTTATTTTATATGTTGTTCCAGTGAAATCGGCATAAGTATTTGTTGCGGGTTCAAATAAATATGCTCTTTTTGATATAATATTTCTCTCGGTTTGGAATACAGACGATGTGTCATAACCAACGGATGAACCATAAAAATCATTTTCCACATTTTTCATTGATGTTGTCAAAATGTATGATGCGTCTAGATATAATGTATTGGATTGAATAGTATAGGTTTGATTATCCACAATATAGTTGTATCGTAAGTCGTTTATTAATGCGCCATCTGTTCGTGTTGGGTATTGTTTATCGTTTGCTATTGGAATTATACGTCGTCCTACACGGTTATCGGCATCCAACTGTGTTTCCAATGTAAATTGGGTTTTTTCCAGTTGTGGAATATCCGGATTTATATTATCGCGCCAGTTATTTAATAATGGATCTCCCAAATTAGTTGTTATTGTCATTGTGCGGGTTGATGTTGTTGGTGTGCTTATTGAAAAACTGTTAATCGTTGGAGCTGTTGGAGGTTGAGCCAATTCAAACCCAACATTGTCATATAATAAAAAATTGCTAGTTAGGCGTCTTCCAGATGGATCATTAACACCATTAATTGGATAAATACGTATTTGATATACACCATATTTGTCTGTTCTGATTGATGGATTATTATATAATAAATCGTCATATATTGTAGAATTGTAAATAGTTATTTCCTTTTCTGCGGCTGATGTTGTAGTAACTAAAATATCTTGAACGTTTATCCAACTTACATCATCGTCATCTGGAAGACCTGGACCGGATACTCCATAACTTAGTTGTGTTGTCGTCGGGGTTATATCTCTCAAATCTACACCAATTTTATAATAATATGGAAGTTGAATATCGATATCTTGTTCTGCTAATGTCCGATCTCTGATCGCAAAATTATATGATAATTCATATAGGTCGCTGTGTTTCCACTTCACATTTAAAGAAGCCGTTGTTTGAGAGAAATGTGTAATTGGTGGGGGTGGTTGTGTATATTGATTTAATGGTTGGAGAGATACGTCAAAAGCAGGGGGTGGTTCTGTTAAATATTTCACTACGAGTGAATTGGATTCAAATATTGATTTTTGTTTTTTAGACAATCCTCCTCCCCCGCCTGACCCACCAGTTGGTTCGGTGTATGTTGAACGGGATTCCGTTACATTATACGATGGGGCATCGATTGTATTTGAAACGGGAATATTAAGACGATTACGATTTTTGTTTTGTTTTAACTGTCTAAGTCTGGCTCTTGACGACATATTGATGACTTTCTTATAGTATGATTAGGGAAAATATGACGCGAGTTAACTATTGCGAACTTTTTGTCCTTGTGATTTGTAAGAAACAATGGATTTAAATGTGGGTAATTATTCTGTTGATGAATTACTGGAAATGCTTGGTTTTGATGGAGGTGAATTAGTTAGTATTACACCTGACTTGTTGGTTGAAAAGGGACGTCAAATGATTAATGGTGCTGGAAATGAGGGGGGTATTATTGAATTTATTAAAGGGGCAGTTGGTCGTGTTGTTAAACATTATAAATGGGAAACACGTGTTAATGTTGAAAAATTGGAAATAATTTCAGGGGGTCGTGGATTTGCTGATAGAGATGCGGTTTATGTTAAAGAAACGGATATTGTTAGAGGATTGGTTAATCCTATTGACCGAAAGACTTATACAAGACTGGTTAATTTAAATACTCGTTTCCGGGATAATTATTCGCTAACGTCTGCTACGGATTTGGTTGTATATATACCAGATATTGTGAAAAAGGTTGTTTCTATGAAACTCGTTTCCGTAGAAATTCCAAATACTTATTATAATATTAGTGCGGCTTTGAAAAATAATATGTTTGCGATTAATCATTATGAATTGAGTGGAGGCATTATTAGTAATTCGGTTCGCGAAGTTATTCGCATTCAAGACGGTTATTATACACCCGAAGTATTGGAAGATTATTTGAATTTGTCTGTGTTTGGGTCATCACCGGATTTGGATGTTCCAGGAGATACTTCTCTCAATCGTATTATTGCGGATTATGATGGTATAACGAATAAAATGTATTTTAGATTGAATACGGAGTTGGAGCCATACGCAACTGATTACGTTGATAATTCGGTTAATGTGATTTATCGTTTTGATGTGGATTTTTCAATTGGAAATGGAGTGGAGGGAAATTTGGATATGAAACAAAATTTGGGGTGGATGTTGGGATATAGAGCGGATGACCCGTATTATGATTTTTCCTCTAATTATGTCTTTGATTTGAGTTCGGGAAAATATTATTCGGGTGGAACGGTTATTGCGGCGGATGTTGCTTATCAATTAAATGAAGGATTTAATGGCAATAAGGGTGTGGATATGGAAATGGGGTATTTTTTGGTGGATGTGGATGATGGTCATAACCATAACGCACAGGTTATGATTAATGTTATGGGGGAAAATGCTATGGGTGGAAATTCGTTGGCTAAAATACAAGTTGCGGGTGCTATTCGAAATGTTGTGAATAATGTGGATACACGTGCGGTGACAGTGGTTAGAAACGATACAAATGAAGTATTCAGAAAGCGGTTGTATTTTGGACCTGTGGATATCGAGAGAATGCGTGTGCGGTTGTTGGATGAATATGGGCGTGTGATAGATTTAAATGGAACCGACTATTCTTTAACTTTGGAATTGGAGGTGTTGTATGATTAATCCTTTTCAGGAACACAATATCCCTTATTAATGAAATATCCATATCCATATTTTTTCCATTCGGTTAGTGTCTCTCGAATTTTTTTTATTAAAGGTGCTAATTTCATTTTTATTGGGACGTCTGATGATGTGTCGGATTTAGTAAAATCGACCCATAGATTTTTATTTTCTTGGTCTGAGAGAATATCCTGAAGGGCTCTTTGGAATTTGCGGTTCGAGAGAATAGACCGATACATTTCTATAAAAAGCATTTGACGTTGTATTTGTGTTTTTATATCACAACCTTCGGGTATTCCTTCTCTCGAATTATGGTTAAGATAGTAATAGAGAGAATAACTTTGGCATAATGTATCATTTATATTTACATCTATGTTTTGATGACCTTCCATTGCGCTACAATATACAAGTTCGGATGGGTTCTCTCGTTTTGAAACTATGTGATGGTATGAACCTAAAAATTCGGTACCAGCTTCTTCGGTATTTAAAATAAGACTTTCTGATGGATATACTTCGGTTAAAATTTCTCTCACTGTTATGTCTCCAAATATTTGATTGATGTATGTGTAGTGTTTTAAACTGAACCGATGTAGTTTCTCTCGAAGTAAAGACGAGGACGAAGACATTATATATTGAGTTGGATTTTTTTGTTGTTATTGTTATTGTTATTGTTGTTGTGTTGTGTTGTGTTGTGTTGTTGTTGTTGTTGTGTTGTGTTGTTGTTGTTGTTGTGTTGTTGTTGTTGTTGTGTTGTTGTTGTTGTGTTGTTGTTGTGGTGGGATGTTATATATATATATAATATATGAAAGGTGGAACAATTCGTCCAATTACATTTGATAAATTGAAACAATGGCGAAAATTAACTTGTAATACAGGTTATGATTGTGGATTTAATGTTGCTCATTTTTTAGGATTAATAGTTGACAGTTATAGAGCCAATGAATTAGCAAAACATTATTCACGTGGAATTCCAGGTACGGTTTTTAAGGATGAGGTTGATAAGGTAACGGGTATTAGTCATGAATACGTTCCAATTAAAATACGTGGAAGTTCGGGTAGAGTTGATATATTGGATTATTATTTAAGACCAAATCAAGGTGTTGCTATGTATGTTTATTACAAAAAAGGATGTAATATTCCTGCTCATTTAACGATATTATACCGAACACCGTTTGAAGGAGATGAAAATGAATATGTTATATTAGACCCACAACAAGAAAAAATTTATCATTTAAAAAGTTTTTTACAATTAAATGCGGAGGCCGCATTTATATTAGTTCCGGTTAAAGAACAGTTAGATAAATGGAGAGAACGATATGTAGATACGCATATATTTCAAACAAGCGAAACAGCAAGCATAAGAATATTTTTATCTGGAATAAAAATATTACCAGGTATTACTGGTTGTAATATAATTGGACGGCCATATGGACCTCAACTAAAATTTGAAAAGGCAAACCCAAAAGTCAATCCTTCTCTCGCTATCTTGAAAAACTGTGGGGTTAGTGATAGATGGTCAAAATGGATGATACAGCCTAGTCCATTAAGATTTAATATTAACCTTGGTTGTGGGTTGAATGTATTATATTTTTTGAGTTTAATTTCATATGAACAAGCTGATGTTGAATTTGATAAATTAACAGACCCTTCATGTTCTGTTAAAGGAACACCTTTGTCTATGATTGCAAATGCTATTCGTGTGGAAGGAATGCGCGCGGTGGTTAAAAGATTTAATTTTGAATTAAAAGATGATATTTCGATGTTTTTTAATAAAATGTATCATGTTTTACCTGATAACGCGTGCACCATTGTTCGATATGAACGTAGTGGAGATGCGGTTGGGCACACTGTTATTATGAGTAAAAAGGATGGTGTATTACACACGATTGACCCACAACAAATATTAATAAGACCGTATAAGGGTTTCGTATCTGATAAAATGGTTACTGCTATGAATACGGCTGGATTTATTAGTGTTAGTATTATTATGTTGGAAACAGAAGAAGAAGGAGCAGGCATGGATTTGGAAACAGAAGAAGAAGAATACTAATGGGTTGTGTTGGACCGAGAGAAAAAGTATTTGAAATATTATTAAAAAAGTATTTATGTTATTTATGCGAATAACATAAAAAAAGAAACGATAACTACAGGATTCGAACCTGTGCGGGCATTGCCCATTAGATTAGCAATCTAACCCGTTAACCACTCCGGCAAGTTATCTTTATTCTCACCTGTGCGAATCGAACGCACGACCAAAGGAACTACAGTCCTCTGCTCTACCAACTGAGCTAAGGTGAGTTTGGAGGTTCCAGTGGGATTTGAACCCACGACCTATAGATTAACAGTCTACCGCTCTAACCATCTGATCTATGGAACCAGGTGCAAGCAGTGGGATTTGAACCCACGAGTGCGAACACAGACGATCTTAAGTCGCCCCCCTTGGACCTCTCGGGCATGCTTGCTTTTTTGGTGCTCCTGACGGGGATTGAACCCGCGACCTTCGGTTCATAAGACCAATGCTCTACCAACTAAGCTACAGGAGCTTGTATCCTAAACAATGCCTTGCGCAAGAAAGATACTCGTCCTTTTTGGAGTCTTTGTATCTACATTGTTGTCTTGGGATACCAATGCCTACTTTGTGTAGGACTTTGCTTGTATGGGACGGACATTTGCTGTACAATTATGGGACGGACATTTGCTGGACATAAAAAATTTGCTGCGCTTGTGTGAGATACGGACGGACGACGACGACGATGTGTTTGCTACTTATCTTTTTGTTTATTTCTTGAAACGAACCCAAATAACCTCCACATTTGACCTCTGTAATTACGTCTTAATAATTATCGTTCAAATTATTTTCCGTAATTGAAATTCGCTTATCGTTTCAACTTTAACTCTTTGTTTTTTTTCTTCACTGGAAACACTCCACCACTAAACTATTCGCTGTTTGTTTCCATTACACTATATACTAACGAGGTCTTTCTAAGTTCTTTTTTGGGTATATATTATTGGATAAAAAAATATGGGGGATTGGGGGATGGAGGGATTGGGGGATGGAGGGATTGGGGGATTGGGGTGAATGATGGGGAAATTTATGGAACACAACATGAACAAGCCAACAATTTTTGAAGGAATGTTCGACGACGACGACGTTGTATGGGTTGAGGTTCGGGTTGAGCGTTGGATAATTGGGCAACTGACCTAAATCGCTCTGCAAACTGCGACTTAACTGGTTTAACACGACCTTTATAATGATGGTCTAAAGCACGCGTCTCAATTTCTTGAAGTAACGCTCGAATACCACGCTTCTTTTTTGCCGATATTTCAAAATACGGATATTCGTGTTTAGTAAATAAGTTTAAATCTTGTTGCGTTAACTCCGGTCTTAATTCTCGTTTGCTCCCAACAACAATAATTTGTTTTCTTAAATCATCATATGGATGCTCACGTCGTAATTCGTCCCTCCATAAAAAATAATCTTCTAATGTATCCCTGCGTGATATATCCACAAATATAAGAGCAATGTCAAATGGCATTTGGAAATATGTGCTATAGATGTCTCTAAAGTGTGGATTGCCACCGAACTCGTAGATGTCGAGAGAAATCTCGTAGTTATCCAAATGAATTTGCGAATAATCAACACCTATTGTCGGTATGTCATGTGGAGGAACTTCGTTTTTAGTTATACGTCGCATAAACGTTGTTTTGCCACTTGATGCTGCTCCCAATAAATATATGCGGAATGCCTTGTAATGTGAGCGGTCTTTAATTTCTGAATGGGTTCGATTTTGCGTTGATACAAACCGTTTTGATAAATATTTTTGAGGGGTGTTTTGATGGGGAAGGGGTTGATGGGGAAGGTGTTGTGATGATGAATTGTCTTCCTTTTCTTCTTCTCTCGCAAATCTCCATTTGGGTGGTCGTGATGTCATTATATGGATGTGTTGATTTTATTATAAACATATTAAACATTATTTGAATTTGAATGATTTTTTTCTTCCACTATAAGTTGATGACGGGTTGGATGACGTGGTATTGAACAGCACATAACGGAAATGTAGCAGGTACATACAATTAAAACTGCGATTATAATCAGAAACGCATTCAAAAGATTGTCGTTAATCATGGTTTGTGAAAGAGGGGTTGTGAAAAAGGGGATAATTCAATTTTAGAAGGTTATTGTTGGCTCTTTTTAACGAGTTAATACTAAGTATGTTGAGAGAGCAAGAATACACCAAACAAGAATTGTTATTATTGGTGCATATGGATATGTAACATGATGACGGATTAACATATCGAAAGCAAGATATGAAATAACCACTAATGTGTTTGTTATTGTTGTGTCATATCCATATTTAGTTAATATACTGCGGTTGTGGATAAAGAACATTGGAATAAGACCTATTGGAAATGCTGTCACGATTGATGCTGCAAGTGGAGAGAATTTGGTTGCGAGTGTTGTCACGGTTGCCACAATTGTTCCACCAATTATGAATTGAGTTATTATGTTTGCGAGAGAAAGGTTGTGTTTTGAAGATGACATCGTTTGATATATAAGTTTAAATTATTTTGGGAAGTGATGGGGAAGTGATGGGGAAGTGATGGGGAAGTGATGATGTGGGATGTCGTTATTTAAAGTTCATTTGGCGCATATTGTTTCTTATTGTTTGTGTATTTAAACTTCTGTTATGTTCTTCGATTTTTGCCCGTGTTATACGTGTTTTAAATGGGGATGAATTGGAACTTGTGAATTCACACCGTTGTGTATGGTGCTTTTCTTCCAAATACAAATTGATGTCTTTGTGTAATTGGAACAGGGATACATTGTGTCCATGGAAACGCGTACATTCAATAAATGCCTCTGTAAATGCTCCCATTGGTTCGACTTGTTCTGCGTTATATGCGTCTGCTGCTGTTTGATGGTCTCTCGCACCTGAAAACATGTATACACGTTTGTTTTGGATTGTGTGTCCTACTTGGTGTCGAGAAATACCATGTGGATGATGACGGAATAAAAATGGTAAATCCCAACCTGTTCCGCTATGACAACAATCCAGTGTTATATGGATAAGAGGTGTTTCGGGATTTTTCGAGAGAAGTTGTTTGAGTTCATCATCTACAATTAGGTTGTTGGTATCGGATGGAACAATTACCTCGTCATAACGATCATATTCTTCACCATTTTCATCTGGAATATATGAACCGTGTCCCGAGTAATGAACCCAAATTTCATCAGTGGATTTACTTTCGGATATGACTTTGTTGAGAGAAGCAAGGATGTTGGAACGGGTGGGTTCGAGAGAAGATGGAAATCCATCGTCACGAAGAACGATAATGTTGGATTTGTTATAACCATACGCATCTATTAGAAGATTTTGCATTGCTATTGCGTCTTTTATACAGCCATGTAATTGGTATTGAGGTGTTTCATTATAATTTATGCCAATGATAACCGCGCGTTTTGTCATTTATATCAACGAGAGAAATTGTGGGAGGATTTGGGTGGGGGATTTGGGTGGGGGATTTGGATATAATTATTTTAATAATGTGTTATAAAATTGAAATGGTTTAGTCATTTCATATATTTATCAATCATAACTATTATGGGAAATATTACTCAAAAAAACAGTCAGCAATATCGAGAGAACGAAAAGCGACGACTCAAAAAGGAGTTGGTTCGTACGGCACGAAACCTTAACTATTTGGAAGATAAGGCACAGGTACATGAACATCATATTCGTAATATGCCTAAAAACAATTATGGTTCGAAAGAAAAGGTGAAGGCAGAACTTTGTCGTATTCGAAAGGAACAGGATATGTTGAAGCAGAATTATAATCAAACCAAGCAGGATATTCGTCGAATTGTTCGTCGAGAGAAGTACATTGAATTTCGTAAAACACGAAGGACACGTGAATTTCGTCCAATTATTTTGGAAGATTATGAGGATTGAACGTGTGGGTGCATGGGTGTGTGTGGGTGTGTGGGTGTTATGGGTGTTATGGGTGTTATGGGTGTGTGAAAATTGATTTTGGAAAAGTATTTTAAACATTATGATAGAAAACTTAAATGATTGACGAAAACAACTACACGCGAGACATTGATGGATTTCGGTCGTTTATTTATGATATTGCCTTGTACTTTTTGGATTCTGGTGAGTTTGTATGGAGCTTCGAGAGAAAGATGTTTTTGGAAAGTATTATTGAGACGAATAATAACGACTCGAATAATAACGACTCGAATAATAACGAGTTGATTATGAGCGAAATCATTTGCGGATTTAGTGAAGTTGCGTTTGAATTGGAAGATATGCCAATGGATACTGACCCTTGTTTTGATGGTGATGATGGTGATGGTGATGATGATGGTGATGAAACTTGGAATAATTCGTGGGCGCATAATATGGCATACCAAACCGTTTTGGATTTTTACGGTAGTATTCAAAATTGAATTCAAACATTTTTATTTTAAGGTTATCAATATGGTTATCAATATAGTTATGAATAATATCGTTAGTTCAGAATATAACGATGAGTTTTGGAAGTATTTCTCTCGACCTGACCGGTTGAATAAGTTTGTTTCGATTGTGTCGGATTTGAAATGTATTGACCAAATTAAAACTATTGTATCACCCGCATTTGATAATCCATATAACTTGATTTCTAACGGGGAATATCAACTCGTCGAAAATGTCGTGAATACTTTGATGTTTGATTTTTTGGAAGATAAATACCAACTGTATTTTCTCTCGGAACATTTGGTTAAACATATCTCTAAACTCGCTGTTAAACTGTCGACAATGTTGCTTTCTTTTGAACAAGAGGTTATGTGGGATGTAAATTCCGCATAAAATTGATTATGATTTATTGAACCATTTTTTATTACAACTAACTATGAATAACGGATTTACCAACCGTCCTGATACTGTATTGTTGGCACAAACTATTTCAGATTATCTCGTAAGTGTTATGATGGAGGATGATGGGTGGAACGGAAACGTTCGAACATCAACACAATATGGAACACTGAAAATGTTTGTATATTTTCTGAAAATTGTATACAATGAAACTACTGTATCTTATTTTACAGATGAACAATCCGATATGACTGAAGACCGGTTGTATCTTTCACGCAGAAGTGGTATGGAAATGGTGTTTAACATTATCGAAGATAATGCGAATTACTTTCTAATGGAATATGGAAAAACATATCAAGAAGTTCAACAACGATTTGAATTGTGGATGGAATTGAAGGACGAATTTGACGACGAGTCCGATAATGACGATGAGTCCGATGACGATGACGAATTCGACGACGATTCTGATGACGATGACGATTCTGATGACGATGACGATGATGATGATGACGATGACGATGACGATGACGACGACGATGACGATGACAGATAATAAAATGTAGGGGCAACACAAAATTGAATTGAATTTGTGGTGTTGGTGTTGGTGTAATTTATAAACATAACATGGTCGAACTGATTTACACCGAATTTGAAGATTGTGCTGGCAAGTTCGAGAGAAGCGAAGCGTTTTTCCAAGATGTTGTAAACGGGGTTCAAGAAATTGAGAGGGAAAAGGCATTTCACGAACCATTGTCTGGTGAAGTATATTTGAATAACCGTTTGTATTACGCGGATTCGTGGCTCGATGATAACCAATTTACACTGTATATTATGAATATTGATTTTGTACGGGTTGCGGTTTTCGGATTTCGTTTGTAAAATTGATTTCAAAAATGATAAAAATACTTTTATTACACATAACGGAAATGGAAACGCAAACGCAAACGGAAATGCGAACGGAAACGGAAATGATTGTTTTGGGGGGTGGGCATGTGGATGGGCATGTGGGTGAGGAAGTTGTACAACCTCCGGTTCT
>Ga0181589_10003810_pt1 | contig 12060 bp, 8 predicted proteins | sample 071ome_25_FD_132444 | JGI IMG/M metagenome (GOLD analysis project Ga0181589, IMG submission 132444) | Coastal salt marsh microbial communities from the Groves Creek Marsh, Skidaway Island, Georgia - 071410BT metaG (megahit assembly) | ecosystem: Environmental > Aquatic > Marine > Intertidal zone... | reverse complement strand
AGTCTCTGGGCGCCGGCGTTCGCGCGTTCGCGCGCGTCGTCGTTCGCGTCGTCGTCTCGCGCGCGTCTCGCGCCTCGCGCGCGCACACGCACCTTCTGCGCCCAACACATCGTCTAAAGCGGCGTAATCCACCACGCCCTGCGTCGAACGCGCGCGTTCGCGTCGTCGTCAGTCACCGAACGCGCGCGAGCTCGCCCCTCAAGAAAAATATCGTAAACACGATTCAAATCAACATTCGTCGAGCGACCTCTCGCCCTCGTCGCGCGCGCGCGCGTCGCTCTCTCGCGCGTACCGCGTCGCGAATGGATCGAAACAAATCTCGCGCGAGCGCATCGTCCGCGTCGTCGTCGGCGGACGCGCGCGTCGCGCGACGTCTCGACATAACGACCGACCGTCGTTTTGGGCGCGCGCGACCGATCGTCCGCGAGCGCGTGTCACCGCGCGAACGCGCGTCGACGATGCGCGAGACGATGGTCGGGCGCGCTCCTCGTCGACGCGCGTCGATGGTCTGGCGTCGCGCGCGCGAGAGACGACGCTCGGCGCGTGGGCGTCTCTGCGGAGATTTCCAGCGAAAATGCCGCGCGCGACGGCATTCATCCACCGCCGCCATGACGCGGGCGACGACGACGGTCGCCTCGCTCGAGGTGCGCGGATACGCCGCGGACGGTACCGCGCACCGCGTGTGTTCGCGCGCGTCGTTCGAGTACGCGTACGCGAGCGACGGCGCGGGAGGCGCCCGCGTCGAGCTCACACCGTCGGACGCGCGAGCCGCCTTCACGCGGTACGTGTGCGCGCTCACGCCGGAGACGTTCGCGGAGATGCGCGAGACGCAGTCGTTGACGCTCTCGAGCGCGATGGAGTGCGCGGAGACGTGCGCGAGGGCGCTGCGACGGGCGACGACGGAATCACCAGAGACGACGCTCGCCGTGTTGGCGTGCGAGCACTCGGGACGCGCGCGTTTGGAAATCGTCGAGGACGGTGGGCATCGATTGGTGAGCGTGTTGGAGATGCCGTTCGAGCACATGGATGAGCGAGAGGTGCGGTCGCGAGTGGCGGAGGAGTTCGGGGCGATGCAGGCGAGATTGGCGGCGTACGAGAGACGGTTCGGGGCGCTGGAGTAGACGACGAAGAGTAGACGAAGGCGAGCGATTGTATTGAAAACAAACGAGCGAAACATTCGAGTCGCGACGGTCGGTGTGAACACTCACATCGGATTGATGAGACCGATGGGTTGGGTCTGGCCCAGACGACCGCGCGGAGGCGTGGGCGGTCTGTCGCGGTTGACGTCTTGCAACCATAGGTTGTCGTCGATGCGATCCGAGGGCGAGAGAGACTCCATGGCGATGGGAGGGAGCGGGTGGATGAGCTTGGGATAGAGCGTGAGATCGCGCCCTAAGACCAAGATTGCGCCGGCGTTGTTCGCGGTGCCGCAATAGTTTGTGGCGCTGAAAACCGTGAGCAACTGTCCCTGCGCGAAACGCTCGAAACCGTCCATCACGCACTCGTGCGCGCGAATGATCATGTGAATGCCGTTCGTCTCGCAGAACGCCTTGACGCGATCAGGACCGAAGGTGACGAGACCGGGACCTCGCGCGTTCGGACGCAAGCCCTCGACGCCGTCGTTTTCGGTCGGATCGCTCCATAAAATGTCCATCAACTCGACGCCGCCGTTTTCCATGTTGAGCGGGCGCTTCAAATCGTTAATCTGGGAAATGTGCGTCAAACTTCGACCGATACCGCCGTGCATGCAGCAGATGCGGTCTTCGATCACGGCCGCAAGGGGTAACCACTCGAACAAATCGTTGAAACGTCGCCACACCGCGTCACCCACGGCTTCGCCGAGACGTTCGACGCACTCAATGCGGAATCCGAAGAGCGCGTTAATGTCCGGCTCTTCGTGGTTCCCGCGCAGTAAATGCACCGCATTCGGGTGCTCAATTTTCAACGCGAGGAGAAGTGAAATAGTCTCCAACGAATAGGCGCCACGATCGACGTAATCACCTAGAAATACGTAGTCGATGTACGCGATGTCGCCCGCCGTGGAGGGCGCGCCGTACTCTGCAAACAAACGCATCAAGTCACCGAATTGACCGTGTAAATCGCCGAAAATTTTAGCCGGACCGTTCACTCGCAACACAGTCTCTTCATTTCTGAAGCAGTGCTCCGCGGCATCGCACAGCTCGTTGATCGCGTTGGGGCTCAAGAAGAAGCGTCGATCGGAGCTCGGTTCCCACGTGTGCGGATGCAAGAGGTGCGTGAGCACAGCCTTGTGCACCGGCTGCGCCCCGAGCTCGGCCGCGCGGCGCGCGCGCGCTATTTTCGCTGGAGTATCTCCAGGGGTGAGCATGTCCGCGCCAGGCGTACCGATTCTTCGCGCTTCGTTCTCAAACTGATCGATCGAGAGCTGACGAACCATGCTCACGACACCTCTCGGCGTCGATTTCGAATCGGAATCGTGTGGAATCGCCGCCACAACCACGGCACGATGGTGTAAACGAACTTCAGACGTCGGCGTGCGACGAATGCTATCCGGTGAGCTAAGTCGAGCGAAACCCGGGGATGGCGTGTGCACGGACGAACCGGGCGAACCCGAGTCAGAATCGCCGAGAGAAAACTTTCGACGCGCGACCAATTCAAGCGCGGCGGCCGCCTCTTGCGCGCTCGCCTGGCGCAAGTGTTTTTCTGCCTCGGCATTCATGGAATCGGGAGAATCCGGCGAGCTCGGCGAGCCGCCAAGAGGGCGCAAGGTGGCAACTTCCGGAGACGCCGGAGAGCTAAACGATCCGTTGGAATACGTGGCGTCTCGTTGGGTGTTGATGGCAAAGCTGTCGCGCACGTATCTCGGCGAGTGCATCCCTAAAATCTCCGCCGAGAGTCCGGTGTCACCGAGCCAGTTTCGCCACGCCGGGGAATCTGGGTTGATGAGTGTCGAGAGTTCGCGAACGCGTTCCGCTCGAGAGACGCCGCTCTCTTGCGGCGGCTCCTCCATGACGACGAGATCATCCAGCAAGGCCCCGTTGCGCAATCCACCGTGCACGAAGATGAAAGGACCATATGATGCGCTCGCGTGGCGGCACCGACGACCAACGAGCGAAGCGGCGTCGTACGAAAGCTGCGCCTTCCCCTCCGACCCCTTGGCGGCGCGCCAACCCGTCGAACCGCCCGCCGACGTGTCCAACATCGACATCGTCGACTCTCCCGGCACGAGCTGCCCTCCGCCCGAAGCCCCGCCCGTGATGTGTAATCTCGTGTCCACGAAAGCGGTCGCGTGTTGATACCGCCGCGTCGGCGCCTTCCCTGGCGCCTCGGCCCACTCCCACCGTCCGTCGCGGTGCCTTGCGAGTCCGTACGCGTCGTTCAGAGCGAAACCATCCGCGCCTCTCCCCCCGCACAGCAACAACAACCCATCACTTCGCGTACTCGCGCTCGCGTACGTTCTCGCGCACGGAATCGGCCCCGTGGGCGAACATCTCGTCCACTCGTACGGTTTCGTCGACGTGTCCAGCACCCACATATCCCCCAAGCACTTGCTCCCGTCCGTCCCTCCGAACACCACCAAGAACCGCTGCGCCACGAAACTGAGCACGTGCGCGTATCTCTTTCCAGGACCGTCTCCTCGCACGTTCACGCGATGCCACTTCGGATCCCTCGTCGCCAAATCCAACACGTACAAATCTTCGTCCGCCAAACCATCCGGCCCGATGCCGCCCTGCACGACGAGCATCCCACCCACCGTCGCCGCCCCGTGCGCCGCTCTCGGCGTCGGCACGTCTCCACCGCACGTCAATCGCCCCCACTCACCGTCACACGGGTCCAAGACGTGCAATTCGTTCGTCGCGCCGCTGAGTTTCACCCACGCGCCGGCGTCGCGCCCGGTGGGATTCGGGCTCATCCCGCCCACCGCGCCCACCGCGCCGCCGACGCCGCCCTCAAGCTCCGTCGCGCCGCCGAACGTGACGATCTTCGTCTTTTGATTCCATCGCAGCGCCGTCATCGTGTGTCCGCACCGCGCGCCCGGCGCGGGACCGTCGAGCTCAAACGGCGCGCGCGCGTGCCCATCTTTCGCACCCCCGTTCGCGCGCGTCTCTGGCGCGCCCGCGCGCGCGGCGTCGAACGGCGCGGCGAGCATCTCTCGCGCGATGTGTGCCGATCGAGCGCGCGCGGGAGTCTCCTCGACCGCGCGTCCGCGTGTGACGACGATGCGCGCGGTGATTTTTAAAAATCAGCGCCGACGATCGCCGACCGCAGAGCGCGTCGCTCATGGTCGGGCGCGCGCGAGAGGCGCTGGCGACGATGGATGCGAACGTGACGGAACGCGCGCGCGGGTTGACCAAGCTCGAGGCGCTCGCGAGGGAGAGCGAGGAGGAGGAACGCGCGTGGGAAGGAAAAGTCGTTGGCGCTCGAGAGACTTTGGACGCGCGAGACGACGACGACGACGACGAGACGAGGGAGGACGAGGGCGAGGATGAAGACGTGCGTCGTCGCGACGTCGAAGAGCGCTCGACGACGCGAGACGAGACGATGGTGAAGTACGAGGAGACGGTGGCGCTGTTGCGCGCGCAGACGGCGGCGCTTCGCGAGTCGCGCGACGCGAACGACGCGCTCGAGGAGGCGCTCGAGGAGGCGAGAGCCGGTCGCGAGAATTTCGAGGCAGAAGCGACGCGGCGGATGCGCGACGTGCGAGAGGAGATGGAGACGCTGCGAGGGACGCTGCGAGAGGTGGTGGAGAGTCGGACGCGCGCGAGAGAGGTGGCGGCGCGTGACGCGGCGCGCGCGGACGCGGCGGAACGGGCGAGGGAGATGGATAAGGAAGAGCACGAGCGCGTAGTGGAGAGCTTGAGGGCAGAGTTGGCGCTCGCAAGGTCGAACGCGGAGTCGGCGGCGCGCGCGATGACGACGAAGAGCGGGGTGGAGGTGACGGCGGAGCTGTACGAACAGTCGCACGCGTCAGAGAAGAAGGCGATGCGGGACGCGGAGCGCGCGAAAAAGGCGCTCGTGGAGCAGAAGAAGATGTTGGAGGCGTTAGACAAGAGATTGCGCGACACACGCGCGCGCGCAGATTTGGCCGAGGCGAAGTGTCGAGAATTGAAGACGGCGCAAAAGCGATGGGAACGCTTGGAATCGAACGGCGACGCCGCGTTCGCACAATCGCCGCCGTCCTCGACGACGCCGCGCACGTTGCGACAGAGTCACCGCGACGTGCGCGAGTACGCGGCACAGCGCGTGGGAAGCCTGGAGAATGATGTGAAATCGACCAAGCGCGAAGCCACGCTCGCGTCGGCAGATTTCGATTCAAAGTTAGCCGAGGAGATGGGCGCGCGAAGCGCCATGCAGGGTAGTTTAGAGAACGCGCGCGCTCGCATTCGCGTGCTCGAGGGTGAGCGCGATGCGCTTCGCGCGCGCGTCGAGGCGGCGGAGGCGGAGGTGTCGGATTTGAAAATGTCGCTCAAACTCACCGAGGAGCGCGCCGCGCAAGCCGAAGAGACTGCGGCGAACGAGATCGCCGTCGCCATGGAGGCGGTGAACCGGGTGCACACGGCCGAAGACGCGCTCGGTGCATTCTCGGTCGCGGCCGAGGCGGAACGCGCGAAGGCTGTCGACGCCAAGAGCGCGATGAAGAGCCGTGAATTCAGCGACAAGTTGCGAGAGCTCCAAGACCGCGTCGAGCGCGCCGAATCCGATCGAGACGCCGCCGTCGAGCGCGCGAAAATCGCCGAAGAAGCGCGATTTAAAGCCGAGAGCGAGATCGAGCGCGCGAAATCGTCGCCCGCGGGCAAGGACCTCGCAGACGCGCGTCGACGTCTTCGCCAAGCCGAGGACCGCGCGCGAGACGCCGAGGAGGAATTATCCAACCTTCGCCACGCCGCCCTCGCCGGTCGTCGCGCGGCGAGCGAGGCGATATCACCACCCATTCCTCGTCCTCGCGCGCGCGTCACCGACGCCGGCTCGAGCGCGGGATTCCATCTCGCCAGACCCAACGCCGACCACAGAGCCGCCGCCGCCGAGCTCGCGTCCAGTCTTCGAGCCAAACTCGAATCGAGCTCGCCCTCCGTGCGAAAGACGCAGCGTCGATCTCAGACGAACGATCTCGACGTGTCGTTCACCACCCCGACCAAACGCGCGTGACGTCGACGACGCGCGCGCCGTGTATTTATCTTATCAATCCAGCTCGAGAGATAGTTTTTTCAACCGTCCCATCGTGCGCTCCCGTGACACGCGCGCACGCGCCATGCCCCTCGAACTCGCCCGTCTCGCGGGTACGATCGCGCGTCGCACCACGGGCGATGCCTCGGACTCCTCGCGCGCGCGCCTGACGTCCCCCGAGCGACGCAGAGCCGTCTCGATCGCGCTCATGATTTCATTTCACCTCTTCGGGCTCATCGCGCTCTGCGCGCCAGAAAACGATCTCACGCGCGACGGAGGCGCGAACGGCACGGCGAAGACGCTCGCGGTATTATTCGCGCTCGATATCGTCGCCTACGCGCGCGTGCTCGGAAGCGATCCGGGATACGTGGACGCGAAAGAGTTCGACGCCGAGGCGGACGGCGACGGCGAACGCCGCGCGTGCGACAAGTGCGGCGGCGCGCGCGTGCCCCTTCGAGCGAAACACTGTCACGTGTGCGGTAAGTGCGTTCATAAATTCGATCATCACTGTTTTTGGGTCGGCACGTGCGTGGGGGAGCGTAATCACGGACGGTTTTGGTGGTTTTTGTGCGCGCAGACGGCGTTGGGCGCGCACGCGTCGTGGATCGCGGTGACGGGAATCGTCGGTGCGACGGTGAATCACGCCACCTGGCGCGACGTGTTCGAAGATAACGTGTCGAGCGTCGTCGCGTGCGCGTGTGTGCACGCGATGACGATGTTTGTGGGGTTTTTGTTTGTGTTTCATAGTTATCTATTGATGAACGGTCAGACGACGTGGGAGGTGAGCGTCGAGCGACGGGTGCCGTATCTGCGCGATCTTCCGCGCGGGAGTAAACCGTTCGACGAGGGCGTGGTGGTGAACGTTCGGACGGCGTGCGCGCCGAGCGTGAATCCGAAACGGTGGCGCATTCCGAGCGTCGGCGAGATGGAGGCGCGCGCGAACGAACAGACGATTTTCCAAAACGATAGATATAGTTGCTTTTAGTTCGATTTGTAGTGATACACTAGCTAGGTAGGCGCGCGAGTCGGTCACCCGACGAAAAATGAATGCGTAGACGGTTCTTTCGGTTCGTACGCGATCGCCGTCGCCACGACGGCGGGTTCAGGTAATGGCGCCGCCGTCGGCGGCACTTTTTGGAAAAAGACGACGTCGTTCTCCTTCCGCGTCTTCGTCGCAATCTCTTGATGACGCGCGACGATCTCTCGATGATACGCGTCCCACGCAGGGCGTTCTTTCGACGCTTGGGCGCAATTATCCAACGCCTCGCCCGCGCGCGCGCACGCGGCGACGGCTTGGCCGCACTCGTCTCTCGCGCGAAACGCCTCAGCGAGCGCCAGATACGCCTCCGCTTCGTGCGAACTCTTCCCCAACTCGACGCTCGCGAGCAACACGATGTCGACGCCGTTCCAATCGCAACGACTTCTCTGAATCACCGCGTCCGCCTCGCGATAAAAATTCCTCGCCGCGACGTGTAAACGAGCGACGAGATTCCATCCCGAATTTTTCTCTCGCGCCCGTCTCGCCGCCCGTCCCTGCGCGTCCCCGAGCGACACCAGCCGCATCACCTCCGACATGCTCACCGTCAATTCGTTCGCCCGAAACGTCTCCAACGTCGGACGCAACGGCGGTAACACCTCGTTCGCGAGGTACGCGAAGACGCCCGCCGCGATTCTCGCGCTCGTCGCCGCCGACGCCGCGTCGTCCCCCTCGCGCATCGCTCGCGCGCACGCGCGTCGATGACACCCCGCCAATCCGAACAACGCGAACGCGCGCTCACCGAGCAATCCCGGACTCGCGTACGTGTCGCGCGACGCGCCCGCGCCCTCCAGCGCCGACCGCCAGCGCAAACACTCGCTTGCGGCGTCGCCGCCCGCCGCGAGCGGCTTCATCTCGAGCACCGCGCACGCCTCGGACGCGAGGGCGACGTACCGTTCGTACGCGCGACGTTGCGCGTCGTCATCGGTGTCCGTAAAGTCGGCGGCGCACGCCGCGCGCGCGGCGTTGAGCGCGCGCGTGCGCTCAAAACTCAGCGAATCCGACGCCGTTTCGTGCACGAATTCCACGGGAACGGGCGCGAGCGCGCGCGACGCGTCGTACGGTTCGAACGCCATCGACGCGATGCGTCTCTCGCGCGCGCTCGGCGAGTCTCGGTCGACGTCGCGCGACGACGAGGCGGCGAATGGTGCGAGATGCGACATTCATCGGCACTCGGCGCCGCGCGGATAAAACGCCGACGAACGCGCGCGGAGGCCGCCGACGCGAGGTGACGCGAGGGATGTCCACCTCGTACGCGTTTCTGCGAGGCGGCGCGATCGATCGCGCCGCGCGCGCGGGCGCGCCGTGGCCGTTCCTTGCGTCCGCTCGGGACAGTTGGGGACGCGAATCCGACGACGCGGACGACGTCGAGGACGAGGACGCGCGCGACGTCGAGGACGAATGCGCGCGCGACGACGATCCTCGCGCGTCCGCGTCGACGTCGAGCGCGTCGGTCGCGACCGTCGAGGACGTCGAGGGCGACGGTGAAGACGACGCGGCGCCGCGACGGTACGACTCCGCGCGACTCTTGGCGCTTCGAGACGCGCCGGCGTCGCGAGGCGCGCCCGTGGGCACGACGGAGGAGGAATTAAAGGCGTACCCGTGGCGCGCGATCGCGTCCGCGCGCGAGCGGGCGTTCGCGACGCGAACGGAGACGACGGAGGACGACGCGCTCGACGACGCGCTCGACGACGACGCGCTCGCGGATTCCTCGACGAGACGTTCGCTCTGGGACGACGCGCGCGCGTTCGACGCGGACATCGTCGACGCCGCGCGATCGTTACGACGCGCCGAGACGCGCAGAGGGCGCGGAGACGCGCGCGAGGGTGTGAGTGCGTCGTTTACGGTGACGTTTCGCGCGGGCGCGGTTCGCGATTTCGTCGACGCCGTCGCGCGAGACGCGTTCGGAGGTTTGACGTCGGGATCGGATTTCAGCGCGCTCTCGCGCGAGGGACGCGCGGCGGTGTTGTACGGAACGTCGCGCGACGTGGACGGGTCGCGAGAGATCGAGGTGGCGTTCATACATCCGTGGGACGGCGACGCGAGTCGCGTCGCGGCGTGGCTGGCGAACCACGCCGCGAGCGCCGACTCGGTGGTCTCGCCCATGGGATGGGCGCGCGCGACGGCGAGTCTCGGGGTGAGTCTGTTCCCGGACGTCGTACGCGCGCACGAGAACGCGGTGACGGTGCGAAAGGCGACCGCGGCGAGCGTGTTCATGGCGGTGGACGTCGTCGCGAGCGCGCGAGGACCGGTGGCGATGGAGTGTTACGATTTAGACGCGAGACGAGGCGTGGAATACTTTCTCCACGGCGTCGACGCGGCGTGAGGTGGACGCGCGGTAGGATTATTGTGATTTAGAGTTACCTTAGAATGACGTGAGAGTGACGTGTCAAAATTGAATCGATCAGTCGTCGATGCCGCACTTCAAATTGGCGGGAAGCGAGACGTCGATTCTCTTCGGGTACGGCAGGTTGAGGTTGCTCATGATCTCTACGAAATCCTCCTTCGTCTTGTGCATACCGAGACGCGGGTTCAACGCCTTTTCTTCGCCGATCGTGCTCATCATGCGACCCTTGTAGTCGTGCGCGGGAAAGACGCGCGTGTCGTCGGGAAGTTCGAAGAGTTGCGAGCGCACGGAATCAAACAGTTTTTCGCTCGATCCGCCTTGGAAATCCGTTCGACCGCACCCACGAATGAGTAACGCGTCTCCCGTGAACACCATGTCGTCGCACACGTAGCTCACGCATCCATCCGTGTGACCGGGCGTCGCTCGCACCTCGAGGTTGATCGGGTTCGAGGCGGCTCCAAACGAGATTACGTCGCCGTGTTCGATGTGCACGTCCGCGCGCGCACCGGACGACTTGGCGATGACGCTCTTCAAACCGGGCAACTTTTTCTTTAAATCACCGCTTCCGGTGATGTGATCGGCGTGACAGTGCGTGTTGATGACGTACTTGAGCGTCAGACTCAAATCCTCCACGACGGCCAAGTCTCTGTCCACCATCTCTTTCACCGGATCGATGAGCACCGCCTCCTTGCTCACGGGATCGCCCAACAAGTACGTGTACGTCGAACTTCCGCTCGTGTCGAAGAGTTGACGAAAGATGATCCCCTCTCGCACGCGAAGACTATCGCTGACGAAGCTCGCCAACGGCGGCTTGGCGAAAAACTTCAATCCCATCTCTCTCGCGCGCTGTAACGCCCCAGATCGCGGCCATTTATTCTCCTTCGCCTTGTGTAAGATGTACGCCATCCCCGCTCGAGTCGCCGTCGAACACTGCACCACGATCGGCCGCGGAAGCGTCGCCATGGCGTCCTCGAGCGCGTCGGCGACGCCTCGCGTCAACGCGCTCGGGTCCACGATCACCGTTTTAAACGCCTCCCCGAGCGTCGATTTCGCCCGTTTCGGGAACGCCGCGTTGGACTCCGCGTTCATGTATATCCACGATTTCACCCCTCCCGTCTCCAGCGCCTTGTCGACGTCTTCCGGGGATAAATCCCCCGCCAACGTGACGCCATCGGCGGCGAATTCCATCGAGTTCGGTACCCCGAGCATGAAGGATCGATACGCGTCCTCGAACGCGTCGCGCGCGCGTCTCAGGCCGTGCGCGCGAGCGGTTCGCGGACGAGACAAAGTATGTCCACGAGCGTTCGGGGCGAGCGCTCGCGCGAGTCCGGTGCGCAGCGCACACGCGCGAGGCATGCGATCGCGCTCGACGCGGTGCCGCGCGGAATCCGATTCGGTGCCGACTGGCGCCCACGGCAATATTGCGTTTTATTGGCACAAATGGAGGTTAAGTATGGTGTGACAGCGATTCTACGAAGACTACGAACGAAGACTGCGCGCTGGACGCGCGCGCTCACACCACGCGCATCAAGAGGTACATTCTATCGTCGATCTCAATCTCCTGTAAGTTTTTGGGATCCGCCTTGAGGTTCATCAATAACCCTCCGAAGGAGACGTACGCGCTCGCGCGCGTCAACCCGCCGGCGTTTTCCTCCACCTTTTTGTAACACTTGCCGTACATCACGTACTCGTATCCGTCCGCCAACGACGGTTTCCCGCTCTGATCGAACGAATCGTCCTCCGGTGATCCGTCCAGGCTCAGCGTCGACGCCAACGCGAGGGAAAATCGTTGTCCCACGCCGAGCGGGTACGCGTCGACGTTGACGTCGATCGTGAGCTCGGCGTCGAATTCGCTTCGACACATGTACCTCGACACGCGATCGAACTTCTTCCCGTCGGGATCGCGATCGATCACCTCGAAGATATCCTCGAATTTCGTCGCCCCGCCCGCGGTCGCCGCCGCGTTCGACGCCTTGCTCGCGCTCTTCTTTTTACTTCCCGCCATGACGAGCGCTGATGACGATGGGTTCTCGTCGCCGTCGTCCACCGCACGCGCTCGAGACGCGTCCACCCCTAGCGTCGATCGTCCCCGCACGAATCGACCGACGACGACCGCGCGTCGAGACGTGACGCGCGTCGTCGTCGTCCGCGCGATTGCCCTCCGCCGCCTCGCGCGCGTCGTGCGCACGGGGGGACACCGCATGAGTCACACACCTCCGAATCACCCATCCCCATACGAAAGTCATCCCCACGCCCATCAATCATCGATCGACGCATCATCACACACGACACCGTACACACACACAGACACATAGCGTGAAAACGACAGTGACTATGGATACATGCGCGTATTCGGACGCGTGGACGACCATCACCTCTCGCCCGTCGCGTCGCCCGTCGCGTCTTCACGTCGCATCGCGTCGCGTCTTCACGTCGCACATCACGACGCGCGCGCGCACACGATGAGCGAAGAGACGGAAACGTTCGCGTTCCAAGCGGAGATTAATCAACTCTTATCGTTGATCATCAACGT
>Ga0181589_10003808_pt1 | contig 12063 bp, 8 predicted proteins | sample 071ome_25_FD_132444 | JGI IMG/M metagenome (GOLD analysis project Ga0181589, IMG submission 132444) | Coastal salt marsh microbial communities from the Groves Creek Marsh, Skidaway Island, Georgia - 071410BT metaG (megahit assembly) | ecosystem: Environmental > Aquatic > Marine > Intertidal zone... | reverse complement strand
GTCAGGTCGAATGCACCATCAATGGGTTGGGTGAACGCGCGGGCAACGCGGCGCTCGAAGAAATCGTCATGGCGTTGCGCACACGCCAGGACAGAATGCCGTTCACCACGGGCATCGATACGACCTGCATCACCCGTGCGTCGCGCATGGTGTCTTCGGTGACCGGTTTCGCGGTGCAGCCCAACAAGGCGATCGTGGGTGCGAATGCGTTTGCTCATGAATCCGGCATTCATCAGGACGGTATGCTCAAGCACGCGCAGACCTATGAAATCATGACGCCGGAATCGGTCGGTCTCACCCAGTCCAAGCTGGTGATGGGAAAGCATTCCGGGCGGCATGCCTTCCGCGTGAAGTTGCAGGAGCTGGGCTATGAGCTCGGCGACAATGCGGTGCAGGAAGCGTTTCGCCGCTTCAAGGCCCTGGCCGACAAGAAAAAGGACGTCTATGACGAGGACATCATCGCCCTCGTCGATGACGAGGTGCAGCGCAGCAACGATGCGATCCAGTTCGAATCATTGCGGGTCGTATGCGGCTCCGAAGGGCCACAGACCGCGACGCTGGCGCTGTCGGTCGATGGTGCGTCACAGGAGGTGACCTCTGAAGGCGACGGGCCGGTCGATGCGACATTCAATGCGATTGCGCAAATCGTACCGCATATCGCGCGGCTGCAGCTCTATCAGGTGCATGCCGTTACGGAAGGCACCGATGCACAGGCGGAAGTATCCGTCCGGCTCGAAGAAGACGGCAAGACCGTCGTCGGACGCGGCGCGGACACCGATACGCTGGTCGCAAGCGCGCGGGCCTATGTCAATGCGTTGAACAAACTGGTTGAAAAGCGGGGCAAAACCGCGCCGGGGGCGCTCTCCGCATAGGGGAGCGCCTTCGGGCGGGTTGATTAAAGGGTAGGTGCATATGTTCTCCAAACTGCGCGGGATGCTGTCGGCCGATATGGCGATCGATCTCGGAACCGCGAATACGCTGGTCTATGTAAAGGGCCGGGGAATCGTTCTGAACGAACCGTCGGTCGTCGCCATTATCGAGGTGAAGGGCAAGAAGCAGGTTCTCGCCGTCGGAGACGAGGCCAAGATGATGCTGGGACGTACGCCCGGCAACATCATGGCAATCCGTCCCCTGCGCGACGGCGTCATCGCCGATTTCGAGGTTGCGGAGGAAATGATCAAGCATTTCATCCGCAAGGTGCATAACCGCCGGACCTTCGTCAGCCCGGAAATCATCGTCGCCGTGCCGTCCGGGTCTACCGCCGTGGAACGCCGGGCGATCGAGGATTCGACGCTTTCCGCCGGCGCGCATCGCGTCCATGTCATTGAGGAACCGATGGCGGCCGCCATCGGCGCCGATCTTCCGGTGGCGGAACCCACGGGTTCGATGGTGGTCGATATCGGCGGCGGCACGACCGAGGTCGCGGTGCTTTCGCTTGGCGGGCTGGTCTATTCGCGGTCGGTCCGCGTCGGCGGCGACAAGATGGACGAGGCGATCGCCGCCTATATCCGCCGCAACCATAATCTGCTGGTCGGGGAAAGCAGCTCCGAACGGATCAAAAAGGAAATCGGATCGGCCAGCGTACCGGCTGACGGTGAAGGCCGGACGATCGAGATCAAGGGGCGCGATCTGATGAACGGCGTTCCCAAGGAGGTCATAATTTCCGAGCGACAGGCGGCGGAAAGTCTCGCCGAGCCGGTCGGCGCGATTATCGAGGCGGTAAAAGTCGCGCTGGAACATACCGCGCCGGAACTTGCCGCCGATATCGTCGATAAGGGCATCGTACTGACCGGGGGCGGGTCGCTTCTCGGCAATCTGGATCTTGTGCTGCGGCACTCCACCGGTTTGCCGGTTTCCATCGCCGAGGAGCCGCTTTCCTGTGTGGCGCTGGGGACGGGACACTGTCTTGAGGACATGAAGACCTGGACCAACGTATTGTCCAGCTCAAGCTGAATTGACCGCCCGTGGGCGGAGTGGAATGCCAAGAGTGAGAGTAAGGCATTATGGCTAGCAAACTGAATTTCAGAAATGGGTCGTCCGTTTCGCGGTTTGCCGCGCCGTTCCGGCTGCTTGTCCACCGCTTTATTTTTCTTTTTCTGGTTTCCGCCGCCATCGGCATCATGTTGCTGGGGCGTGCCGACAGCGTGATGGTCGAAAAGGCCTCGGTCGTTGTGATTGATCTGTTTGCGCCGGTTATGGAATTTATCTCGCGACCCGCCGCGACGGTGAATAACGCGGTCAGGACGATTGAGGATTTCTCCCGGCTATATACAGAGAACGAGCGTCTCAGAACCGAGAACGAGCGGCTGAAGGATTGGCAGATGGTCGCTCGCGATCTCGCCGCGCAGAATAGGTCGTTGAAATCGCTTTTAGGCTATTCCGCCGATCCCGGCACTCGGCAGATTTCGGCCCGGGTGGTTGGCGATTCTGGGGGTGCCTTTGTCCGGTCGGCCATCATCAATGCCGGTGTTCGCGACGGATTGCGCAAGGGGCAGGCGGTGATTACCGGTGACGGGCTTGCCGGCCGTGTCATTGCCGTGGGTCTTCAATCCGCCAGGGTCTTGCTGATTTCCGACATCAACTCCCGCGTTCCCGTGGTTGTCGAATCCTCGCGGGACCGGGCCATTCTCTCCGGAAATAACAGCGGCCAGCCCAAGCTGACATTCCTGCCGGCAAATGCCGCGGTGAAGGAAGGCGACCGCGTGGTGACGTCGGGGCATGGCGGCGTTTTTCCGGCGGGGTTGCCGGTGGGCGCCATTCTCACTGCGGGGGACGGGGTGGTGCGGATCGCGCCTTTTGCCAGGCTTGATCGGCTGGAATTCGTCCGTGTCGTCGATTTTGAGGAAATCCTGCCGCCGGTTTCCGGACCGGAGGGGCCCGGCCGAGGGGGTGTCGTCTCGCGGTGAGCGGCGGCCTTTCGCAAAGGCTGGAAAGGGTCGCGCGCGATCATGTTCCCATCGCGATTACGATTTTTCTCGCCGTCTTTTCCACGGCGCCCTTTTATATCCCCGGTTATGGCATGGTCGCGGCCAATCTCGCTTTGATGGGCGTATTCTACTGGTCGGTTCACAGGCCCGATCTGCTGTCGCCCGTGGCGGCGTTTTGCATCGGTCTTCTCTATGATTTTCTCGCCGGGACCCCGCCGGGGATGACGGCATTGATCTTTGTCGTTGTCCGCGGTCTGACCGGCGCTCAGGGCGGTTCGCTTGCCGGCAAACCGTTCCTGTTTCTGTGGCTGGGTTTCTGGGGCGCCGCGGCGGGCGCCGGCGTGACCGCCTGGATCATCAGCGCGGTCTGGCATGCGGCTTTGCTTGATCCCGCGCCGCTCCTGTTTCAGGTGGGATTGACCATCGCCCTGTTCCCATTCGTTTCCTGGCTTCTGGTCTGGATCCAGCACAAATTGTTGCCGGTTTAGGGTCATGTACCGCGAAGACGCCGAACGACAGAAACTGTTTTCACGCCGGGCGGCGATCCTCGGCGGCGTGCAGTTTGCCATGGTGACCGTGCTGGCGGGGCGGATGTATCAGCTGCAGGTTCTCGAATCCGACAGGTTCAAGATGCTGGCGGACGAAAACCGGATCAATATGCGGCTGCTGGCGCCTCCCCGGGGCCGCATTCTCGACCGCAACGGACAACCGCTTGCCGTCAACCGCAAGAATTACCGGGTCTTGCTGACCGCCGAACAAACGCCGGATATCCGGCGGACATTGGAGATTCTGGGCCGGCTGGTGGATATCGGCGAGGAGGATCGTGAACAGATTCTACGCGAAATCCGCCGCCGCCGCGGTTTTGTTCCGGTAACCGTGCGGGAAAATCTCGACTGGAACACCGTGTCGCGGATTGAGGTGAACGCGCCCGATCTGCCTGGCGTATCGATTGATGTCGGGCAAAGCCGCGAATATCTGTACGGTCCAGAAATTTCTCATGTTCTCGGGTATGTCTCGCCGCCCGCGCCGGGCGATACGGGGGACGATCCGCTTCTGCAACTTCCCGGCTTTCGGGTCGGCAAATCCGGCATCGAGCGGCGGCACGATTTGCGGCTGCGCGGCAAGGCGGGAAACAGCCAGCTCGAAGTGAACGCGCTGGGGCGCGTCATCCGCGAGCTGGAACGCAAGGAAGGCGTGCCCGGTAATGATGTCGTCCTGACGCTAGATCTGCCCCTGCAGCGATTTGCCACTGAACGGTTGCGCGATATGAAGAGCGCCGCCGCGGTGTTGATGGAAGTGGACAGCGGCGCGGTTCTCGCTCTTGCCTCCGTGCCCGGTTACGATCCCAACGCCTTCAATATCGGGCTCAGCCGGGATGACTGGCGGGCGATCCGGAAAGATCCCTATGCGCCGCTGATCAACAAGGCGATTTCCGGTCTCTATTCGCCCGGCTCGACATTTAAAATGGCGGTGGCTCTGGCGGCGTTGAAGCACAACGTCATCAAGCCGGGCGAGACCGTTTTCTGTCCCGGTCATTACGAGCTCGGGCGCAGCAAATTTCATTGCTGGCGCAAGCATGGCCATGGCTGGATGGATATGAACGGCGCGCTTCAGCAAAGCTGCGATGTTTATTTCTATGAGATCGCGAAGCGGCTCGGCGTCGACCGGATCGCCGCGATGGCCAAAACGCTGGGGTTGGGTGGGGCGACCGGCATCGATCTGCCCGGCGAACGCGGTGGGCTGGTGCCGACAGCCGCCTGGAAGAAAAAGGCGCTGGGCAAGCCCTGGCAGGGGGGGGAGACGCTGGTCGCCGGGATCGGGCAGGGGTTTGTGCTGTCCACACCGTTGCAGCTGGCGGTCATGACGGCGCGTCTGGCGAGTGGGCGCGCGGTGAAGCCGCATATTCTGCGGGCCGTGGTGTCGGAAGGCGTTACCCAGATGATCGATACCCAATCGGCGCCGCCTCTCGATATTGATCCCGGGCATCTGAAAATCGTGACCCGCGGCATGGATGCGGTGGTGAATTCCCCGAGCGGAACCGCCCGGGCGTCGCGCCTGCCCGGTGACGGCCCCAAGATGGCGGGTAAGACGGGAACCGCGCAGGTACGCCGGATCAGCCGGCGGGAACGCGAGACACGTGTTCTCAAAAATGAGGAACGGCCCTGGAAGGAACGCGATCACGCGCTGTTTGTCGGCTTCGCCCCGTTGGACAGGCCGCGTTATGCAATCGCCGTGGTGGTTGAGCATGGCGGTGGCGGCTCCACAGTCGCGGCGCCGGTTGCGCGCGATATTCTTTATCAGGCGTTTTTGCGAAATCCCGCCGCGCCGCCGGGCCAGCCCGTGCCGCCGCTCGATCCGGGGGAACGCATATGAGGCTTGGCGCGGCGTACGATCCCGGCAATATGAGCCTCGGGCGGAAACTGCGGATGATCAGCTGGCCCATGGTGCTGCTGCTTTGCATGCTGTCCGCGGTCGGGTTCGGAATGCTCTATTCCGCCGCCAGCGGTGACTGGAATCCCTGGGCCGTGCGCCAGCTTATCCGTTTCGGAATCGGCATGACGTTAATGCTGACCATTGCGGTCACCGATATCCGTATCTGGATGCGCTACGCCTATTTTCTTTATTTTGTGGCGCTGACGCTGCTGGTGGCGGTGGAGGTCATGGGCGTTATCGGTATGGGCGCGCAGCGCTGGATCGACCTTAAATTCATTCAGCTACAGCCCTCCGAAATCATGAAGATCGCGCTGGTTCTCGCCCTGGCGCGTTATTTCCACGGGCTTTCGGCGGAAGAAACCGGACGGATCAGCTGGCTGATTTTTCCCGTCCTGCTGGTGCTCGCGCCCGCGGCGCTGGTATTGCGCCAGCCGGACCTCGGGACCGCGGTCATGATGGGGTTGTCGGCCGCGGTGATGTTTTTCCTGGCCGGGGTAAGGCTCTGGAAATTCGCCCTGGCCGGCGGGGCGGTGCTTGCCGCATTGCCCATCGCCTGGTCGTTTCTGCACGGGTATCAGAGGCGGCGTGTCCTCACCTTTCTCGACCCGGAATCCGATCCGCTTGGCGCCGGGTATCACATTATCCAGTCGAAAATCGCGCTCGGGTCCGGCGGGTTGTTCGGAAAGGGTTTCCTCGGCGGGACGCAGAGCCATCTCAATTTTCTGCCTGAAAAGCAGACGGATTTCATCTTCACCATGCTGGCGGAGGAGTTCGGCATGGTCGGCGGGCTTGCGCTTCTCGGGCTCTATATCCTGATTATTGCCTACGGGTTTCTGATCAGCCTGCGGGTGCGGAACCAGTTTGCCCGGCTGGCCGCGCTCGGCATCGTCAGCGTGTTCTTCTTCTATACCTTCATCAATATCGCCATGGTCATGGGGCTGGTGCCGGTGGTGGGCGTGCCGTTGCCGATGGTCTCCTATGGCGGTACCTCGATGCTCTCGCTGATGATCGGGTTCGGTATCGTAATATCGGCCAACGTACATCGTGATCTGCAGATCGGACGGCGCGGCGAAGACATCACCTGACCCGGGAATGCCTGTTTCATTCTGAACCTGGAACGCGTCGCGCGGCGGTGGTGCCAGAGAAACTCCCTGAATTCCGCCGTTTTCAAGGCTGGCATGAATATTGCTTTAACCATAGCGGGCGTCCCCCGCGCCCGCTCGTTGCCGGGACCGGCAACGCACCGGATTCCGGACGGCGCCGCAAACCTGTCGGGAAGCCGGAATATGGCGATGCCGGTCCCGGAATTCTCTTTCCGCCCGGCGTGGAACGGTGATGACAAGCCGCCCAAGCTTTGCTAAACAAGCCGCCTTCAACGCGTGGGCGATTAGCTCAGTTGGTAGAGCAGCTGACTCTTAATCAGCGGGTCCGGGGTTCGAATCCCCGATCGCCCCCCAATCTCTTTTCAGGTGGCCAAAAAACGCATAGCATCCTGATGCTATGTCTACTGTTCTTGATTCCGGCAACGCGCCTTTCACCGTCTCTCCGCTATCCGAGGCGGGCGGCGCGGTTGTGTCCGGGATTGATCTGCGCCGGCCGATAGACTCCGCAACGGCGGATGCGCTGCGCGCAGCCTGGCGCGAGCATCTTGTGTTGGTTGTCCGCGATCAGGAACTTGAGGAGGCGGACCAGGAGCGTTTCTGCGCCGTTTTCGGAGAGCTCGCGGGGCTGCATTCCAAGGTCACCGCCGCGGCGAAGGCGGAAGAATCGCGGGCGCTCTGGGTCGCCAATGTCGACGATCCCGACCGCCCGACCGCGGTTCAGCGCGGCGAGATGATGTATCACATCGACCAGTGCTATACCGAACGCCCGTCCAAGGCCTCGACGCTTTATGCCGTGACCATTCCCGATATCGGCGGCAACACGCGGTTCAGCAATCTGGTCAAGGTCTATGAAGAGCTGAGCGACGACTGGAAAGAGCGCGTCGCCGGTTTGCGCGCGCTCAACTATTTCGATTACCGCGCCAACGCGACCACGCGGCCGGACAGTATCGATCTGGACGCGCCGCAATATACCCATCCGCTGGTACGGACCCATGCCGATAGCGGGCGTAAATCTCTCTTCGCCAACCGCCAGATGACCATGCGGATCGACGGGATGGATGCTTCCGAAAGCGATGAGATACTGAGCTATCTGTTCGACCGGATGGAAGACCCCGCCAATGTCTACGAACATGTCTGGCGGGTCGGCGATCTTGTCCTGTGGGACAATCGCTGCACGGCGCATGCGCGGACATATTACGATCCGGAAAAACGCCGCCTGCTGCGCCGCATGACGGTGCTGGACGAAAATCCGGTCTCCTGACCGGCGGGGCGTTATGCGCCCTCGAAAAACCGGTTCGGCGGACGCGGCAGGCCGAGATTTTCGCGCAGCGTCTTGCCCTCATATTCCTCGCGATAAATCCCGCGTTTCTGCAGCACCGGTACCAGCCGGTCGACGAAATCGTCGAGCCCCTGCGGCAGATAGGGGAACTGGACGGTAAATCCGTCACTGGCGCCCGTGGTCAGCCATTCCTCCATCTGATCGGCGATCGCCTCCGGCGGGCCCATCAGGCAGAGGCTCGAATGGCCTCCCATCCTCTGAGCCAGCTGGCGAACCGTCAGCCCTTCTTCCTCGGCGATCTTGATCGCCTTTTCCCGGCTCGATTGGCCTGCATTGGTTTCCGGTATTTCCGGCAACGGGCCGTCGGGGTCGAATTGAGACGCGTCGGTGCCGAGTGAAATCGACAGGGATGCGACGGCGCTTTCATAATGGACCAGCGAGTCGAGTTTGGCGCGGCGTTCCTTCGCCTCCTCCAGCGTATCGGCGACGATCACCATGCAGGCGGGCAGGATATGCATATGGTCCGGATTGCGCCCGGCTGCCTTCATCCGGGTTTTGACGTCCGAATAGAATTCGCGGCCATGCTCAATCGTTGGTTGAGATGTAAATACGACCTCCGCCGTTTCCGCCGCCAATTGCCGCCCCGCGTTTGAGGCCCCGGCCTGCACGATCACCGGCCAGCCCTGAACCGGGCGCGCGATGTTGAGCGGCCCGCGCGATTTCAGATATTTCCCGTCATGGTCGAGCACATGCATCTTATCGGGATCGAAAAAAATGCCGCTTTCGGGATCGCGGATAAAGGCGTCATCGGCCCAGCTGTCCCAAAGCCCGGTGACGACGTCATGGAATTCGCGGGCCCGGCGATAGCGCTCGTCATGTTCCATCTGTTCGTCGATGCCGAAATTCTTCGATGCGTTGGGGTTCGCGGTGGTCACGATGTTCCACCCCGTGCGCCCGCCACTGATATGATCCAACGAGGAAAAACGCCGCGCAACATGATAGGGCGCGTCATAGGTGGTCGACGACGTCGCCACCAGCCCGATATTGTCGGTCATCATGGCGAGGGCGGAGAGCAGGGTCATCGGCTCGAAAGAGGTCGGCGTCGCGGAACGCTGCAGCGCCTCCATCGGCATGTTCAGGACCGCCAGATGATCGGCCATGAAAAAAGTGTCGAACTTGCCTTCCTCTAGCTTCCGGATGAAGCGGACGATGTGGTCCAGATTGAAATTCGCGTCCGGAAACCCGCCCGGATAACGCCACCCGCCCGTATGGATGGTAGCCGGGCGCATAAAGGCGTTGAAATGCAGTTTTCGTGTCGATGCCATGATCTTTTCGCTTCCCGGTTGATGGGTCAGGACAGCATAGCATGGCGCCTCGAAAGGCAGCACGCCCGGAGCGAGGAATTTCAATTTGTTCGCCGCCGTGCTATTTCCCTTGAAACGCGTATCGGGAAGGCCATCATTGATGTATTCGGTCACGGCGGAGGTCAAGACCGGCAAACGCCGCGCAATCGAGTTCTTCCTGTCACCCTTGATGAAATATCAGGACGAAGCGCTGCGCGAACGGTGATCGACGCCTATTTGGCGGCCAGATCGGCGAAAATTTCCGTCAGCCGGTCGAGCGGGCGGTGATCCCGGATCAGCCCCAGCGGCACGGAGAAATGACCCCGCTGCCAGATAAAGCGGTTGCGTTCGGGCACGCCCCACCGGTCGATCAATGCGAGCCCGCTTTCAAACGGCGTAATGTTATCGCGCGCCCCCAATACCGTGACCACGTTTTCCGGGCCCATCACCGGTGGACCGTCCGGGTCCAGCAGCTCCCGCCAGCGGTTGGCGTCGTCTTCCGTCCAGCCCCGCGCACGCGTCGCCTCGTGGGTGCCCCAGACCCGCGCCAGCTTGCCGTGCGCCGCGGCGTCTTCGACCCGCCCGCAATGGGTAACCAGAAACAGGGCGTCGGGCCGGAGCGCGGTCGGCCAGTCGCGCGCGCGTGCGGCGAGCAATTGCGCCGCCAATGCACCCAGGCTCGACCCGCCGACCGCGACGGGGCCGTTGCAGGTTCTCCGGGCCCAGTCGATCAGGACCGCCCATTCCGGCAATTCGGCGGTGAAGATGTCGATCGGGCCGATCGGGGCGCGGCTCATAAAGGCTTCGCCGCCATAGCGCCCGTCCGGCACCCGGCGGCCGTGCCATGGCGCCTCTGGCCGGATCACGCGGATACCGGCCCGGCACAAATCGTATACTTCATCGACCAGCCCGTGCCAGTGATCGAACTCGACACAGACGCCATGACCGAAGATCAGGGTAGGGGGATTGGCGGCACCGCGTGGTTCGAATACCCGGGCGAATACATCGTCCCCCATCCGCGCGACGGGCGATGGAAAGCGCAGCCAGTATTCATCCCCCGCCGGGCCGGGAACCCGCTGCGATTCGCGAACCGCCGGCATGGTTTCGGGCGGCGCGAAGGCGCGGGCCGGATCGTCGAGCGCATAACCGAACGCCTCTTCGACCTCCGCCGGTGAGGGTATTTCCCAGCGTACCAGTGGAATCTTTCGCCCGCCGCCGAGCAGGAAACGGAAATGGCGGCGCGTCGTGTTATAATGATTGCGGCAATCCCGCCTTGCGCTTTCGATGGCCACCAGATGGTATGGCGCGGTGCCGCTCTCGCGAAAAAAAGTCCGGCGCCAGTGCCGTTCGGTGGCGTTGACCGCCTCACGCGCCGCCTCAAACCGGCGAAGCGCGATTTCGAGCCGGGGAACCAGCGCCGGCTCGGGCGCCATCGGGACTTCGGCAAAAAAGCGGTCAACGGAACCTTCCGCGGCGCGGGCCGCCGCCCAAAGACGCGACAGAGGAAAAAACCACCGCCCAAGCGCGCGGGTCGCGAGAGCATCGAACCATGGACGGGCGATCAGCGCCCCGAGCGGGGTGCGCAGCAGCCGCGCCGCGGTATCTTCCTCGCGCAGCCGGGGTCCGGTTTTAAGCGGCGGGGTGGGAGCGGGACCGTTCATGGAGAAACCGGAGCGTGCTTAGCCGGGCCGGAGCCGCCACCCGACAGAAAATGCTCAACGGGCGCCACATATAAGTCGAGCAGCGCGCGTGCTGCCGGATTGACGGCATAACGGCCGGGTTCCGGTTGGCGCACGATATCGCGTTCCAGCATCATCCGCAGACCGTCCGCGACGGCTAGCCGTTCTTCGCCAAATGGCACGTAGACCGAGGCGTTCGCGCCTTCGAATTCGCCGATCAGCCCATGGGCCCGGGCGGCGATGTCGAGTTCGCCCAACGATTCGTCTCCGGCGCGTTGGAAAATGACGGCGACGATGGATACCGGCAATACCGGAATGGCATCGGCGAGCATTTTCATCAGGTCGTTACCCAGTGTCTGGACACAGCGGAAATAACTGTCCTTGTCCATCGATTTTAGATCGCAATCCTGCCTGGCCAGCCATTCGCGCAGCGATACCGGAGACCCGAAATTGGCGCAGGCGCGGCCGAACTTGCGCCACCGGCCGGTCAGAATGCGGGCGAGAATACCGATGCCGAAACCGGCGAATTGCAGAAGCACGAAGAGCGTTCCGCGCTGGCTGATCATGGTTTCGTCCTGCCGCGCGATCAACGCCTTGTCTTCCACCACCCGCTCGTAATTAAGCCCTACCGGGACAAAGACGATGTCGTAATCCCCGTCCGGGTCGAACTCGCGAAGCATATAGCTGAGTATACCCATATGCGGTTTTTGCAGCCGTCCGTCGGGTGAAAGCCGCGCCTCGGGAAATACCCCTTGCGGGACCCGTCCGGCAGTCGCCATCTGCACATAGCGTTCGAGAATGCGGCGATAGAGCTGATCGCCCGAACGGCGGCGTACGAAATAGGCGCCCATGGCGCGCAGCAGGGCGCCATAGGGCCAGAACAGCGCCCATTCCCCGGCGGCATAGCTGAGGGCGGCGCGTCCCGAGGCAAGATGGCTCACGATCATATAATCAAAATTGCTGCGGTGGTTAATGACCAGTACAAGCGTGTCCTTGCCGCTTCGCACCTCCTCCAGCCCGTTCTGGTCGGAAAAGGCGAGGCGGAGGCGGAAGAAGAATTTCAGAAAATGGCTGGCCAGCCAGTTGCCCAGCCGGAAATAAAAATAGGCGTTGAACCCCGGCACGATCTCGCGCGCATATTCTTTTACATCGTCCATGACGACATTTTGCGGTACGCCGCGTTCCTTTGCGGCGAGGTGCGCCGCTTCCTGTACCTTCGGGTCATAGACCAGCCGATCTATCAGGGCGTAGCGCTTGGTCAGCATGAATGGCGGCAGGTCGAGCTCAAGCCGCGTATTG
>Ga0181589_10003801_pt1 | contig 12075 bp, 5 predicted proteins | sample 071ome_25_FD_132444 | JGI IMG/M metagenome (GOLD analysis project Ga0181589, IMG submission 132444) | Coastal salt marsh microbial communities from the Groves Creek Marsh, Skidaway Island, Georgia - 071410BT metaG (megahit assembly) | ecosystem: Environmental > Aquatic > Marine > Intertidal zone... | reverse complement strand
CGACCCCCTCTTCCACCATCTCCGCCTCGGCCACCTCCTCATCCCACTCCTCGAACCGCATATTCCGCAGCAACAACGGCACGATACGCCCGACAAAGGGCCGCAGCACCGCACCGTCGAACCCAGCCTCGGCAAACACCGTCCAAAACTCGCTCGCCTCCAACGCCACCTCCGTACACGCCGCACTCGTATCCTCTGTCGCCTGAATCATATACCCAATCAGATCAGGAAGCCGATTCGACGCCACCAGCTTGCTCGGCGCCAACTCCGTACAATGATTGAGCCCGACACACACCACCCGTCGCACGGCCGGGGCCGGGTGCGGCGCGAGGGCAAACAGGCAGGTGATGTAGTTCTCCAAGACACCCGGGGTATCGAGGAACGACGAATGGTTGTAGAGCGTGTAGTTCATCGTCGTGATGAGCTTCTGCACGATTTGCTGATCCAGCGGCGGGTGCTCTTGATGACCGACAAGCACGGCAGTCTCGTTTGCGTTTGCGTTTGTGGCGGCTATGGTTTGCAGCAGCCCGAGCACCCGGGCCCAGAGTACGTCCCACCGAGGAATTCCGTTGGCATTGATGCCAACGGCACCGCGACAGTCACCGATGTCGTCCCCTCCATCCACCCCCTCCATGCCCAACAGCACCGCCCCACAATCCTCCCAAACCTTCACCAGCACGTCCACGGCGCCTTCCATCCCAACGGTTAACTCCAACTTTGCCGCCTTTGCCGCGACCGCCGACGCCAACGACGAATCCAACCCGGCCACGATCCGCCCCATGCTCCCCCCGTCTTCAACCACCCAACTCAACCCCACCAACCCGGCCACCACCGTTCCCACCGTATGCCGCAACCCCCGCTCCTCCAACCCCAACCCCAACCCCCCCATCGCCAAGTCCACCAGCAACGGCAGCCACCGCCGCACACACCCCAGCGTATTCCCGTCCCACGCACGCGCACCATCCGAAGACAACGTCTCATTCTCGTGCTCGCTGTCTCCCACCACATCGTCGCGTACGAGTTTGTTCGTCGGGGCGACGTTCGCGCCCCCCCGAACCACCGCCGCGAGCCGACGTAACTCGTTCTTCAACACCAACCCGGCACTCATCCGCACGTGCGTCGTCGTGGCCGTGGCCGTGGTCGTGTCGGTTCCCACGTCGACGCCCGTGCTTCCGGTGCTTCCGATGCCGTCTCCGTCTCCGTCTCCGTCTCTGTTCTCGTTGACGTCCGCCCCCACGCACAACACCCAGCCCAAGTACCACGGGTAGTCGTCCACCCCCGCCATGAACGCACGCAACCGCGCCAACACCTCGTGGGTACCCGTACGACGACTCGACGTCGAGGAGACGCCCACGCCGACCACCACCCCGTCCCTGATGATACTGACCAGCTCAGCCAGCCGGACGGGGTCGGGGCGGTGCTGATGGACGACGAGAGAGGCCATGAATACGTTTTTAAGTGGCCACGTGCAGTTTAAAAAAACGAGAACGTTTCACGTTCCCAACGCGTCTCTACGTGATTGACACGATCAATCGGTGGCGCGTGGTGTCTACAGCGCAGCACATCTGTCGTGCGGCGGTCTCGGGAGTCCAATAGGCGTCGGATTTCCACTTTTGCACTCGAGCGCATCGGTTCTTGCATTCGCTTCGCGGAACGCTTTCCCGGGACGAGCGAGCGCGGGATGGCTGCGGAGGATGTGAAGAAGTTGAAGGTTGCGGAGCTGAAGGCTCGGTTGGAGGCGCTGGGGGAGAGTACCAAGGGGTTAAAGGCGGAATTGGTGGCGCGGTTGGAGGCGAGGTTGGCGGGAGGGGCTGGTGCGGTGGCCGATGGGAAGGCGGTGGACGTGGAGGTGGAGGTGGAGGTGGGGGGCACAAAGGCGACGAAGGCGACGAAGGCGACGGGAGCAGCAGGGCCACCAGTCCCAGAGGACATGAACGGGAACGAGATTGCTCTCGGCAAGGTCGGCAAGAGTCAGGGCAAGGACAGTGAGCGGCTGCAGCAGCAGGCTGCGACGTTGCCTCGCACGGATAAAAAGCTGACGGCGTCGCAGAAGATGAACTTGAAGAAAAAGATGCGGAAGCAGAAGCAGCGGGACGCGCGGGCGTCGGCCGCCGAGGCGACAAAGCCTTCGAAGCCCTCGAGGGCTTCGAAGGCTTTGAAGCAGCAGCAGGATGTGGTGTATGTGGAGGAGGGTATGGAGCATGCGCAGGTGGTGGGGATGATGTCGGAGGAGGAGTTTGCGAGGATTCTGAGGCGGTTCAACGGGGAGGACGAGGACGAGGACGGGGGCAGGGACAGTGCGGGAGCGGCAGGAGCGGCAGGAGCGGCAGGAGCGGCAGGAGCGAAGGAAACAAACGGCGATGCTCGTCCGACGGCAACCGCAACCGCACCCGAGGGGGCCGCCGCCGCAGCAGCATCCGCAGGCCCCTCCAAACAAAACCCCTCGAAACGGGCCATCAAGAAGCAATCCCGGATGAAGATCGGGGAGCTCAAACAGCACTGCCCGCTTCCGGAGGTCGTGGAATCCTGGGACGTCACCGCGCTCGATCCCATCCTCCTGGTGCACCTCAAGGCCGCGCGCAACACCGTCCCGGTCCCGCGGCACTGGTCTCAGAAGCGGCGCTACCTCCAGGGGAAAAAGGGAATCGAGAAACCGCCCTTCCAGCTTCCCGCATTTATCGCGGCGACAGGAATCGGGGAAATGCGACAGGCGTATGCGGACGATGCCGAGCAGGAGTCGCTGCGTGCGCAGGGCAAGGCGCGGACCAGGCCCAAGATGAACCGGATGGATATCGACTACCGCGTGCTCTACGACGCGTTCTTCAAGCACCAGGAGAAACCGACGGGGTTGAGTAAGCACGGGGAGTTGTATTACGAGGGAAAGGAGTACGAGATGAGCAACCGGAACTTCAAGCCCGGGGTGATGTCAGACGCGCTGCTCGAGGCCCTGGGGATGGATCCGTCGCAGGGGGCAAACCAGCCGCCACCGTGGTTGGTGAGCATGCAGCGGTACGGTCCGCCGCCGTCGTATCTGTCGCTGTCCATTCCGGGCTTGAACGCGCCAATCCCGCCGGGCGGGCAGTTTGGATATCATCCGGGTGGCTGGGGCAAGCCGCCGGTGGATGCCTACGGGAACCCGATTTATGGGGACGTGTTTGGGCAGCAGGGCTGGGACGCGGACGACGACGGGTATGGGGGCAGGGAGCGGGTGTATTGGGGCGAGGTCGACGAGGTCGAAGAGAGCAGCGAGGAGGAGGAGAGCGGCGAGGAGGAGGAGGAAGCAGGTGCGGATGACGGCGACCAGGCCGAGGAAGAGGAGGAGGAGGAGGAGGAGGAGCCAGAGCCGACAACGCTTCCGGCGTCGACCATGGCGTCAGTGCAGCTGCGGAAGGACAGCGTCAAGGAGTCCAAACAGCTGTACCAGGTGCTGGAGCAGAAGCAGGCGTCTGCGCTCAAGGCCGGCGTGATGGGTACCGACCACGTGTACGACATCAGCGGCGCCGGCCCCGGCACGCAAGCCAAGGCGTCCTCCAAGAAGGAAAAGGAGAAGGAGAAGGAGAAGGAGAAGAAGCCAGTCACTGGCGCGGCTGCCAAGCGCCTCGAGGCGCTCAAGAAGACGATGCCCGACATCATGGACGTCGCCATCGACCCTTCGGATCTCGAGACGCTGGACGACAACGCCATCAAAGAACTCTACGACGCCAAGCTCGCCGAGAGCCGAAAGGGACGTGGCCTGACGGACGTCGACCAGATGATGGCGAGTCACCTCGGCGGCGACAAGAAGCGGAAGGGCGACGGCAAGGCTGCCGGGAAGAAGGAGAAGAAGTTCAAGTTCTAGGTTGCTGCTGCATCCGAGTAAAAGGAACGTCGAGAGCACGGGTGGCTCGCGAGCCACCCGGAAGCGATCAGAACCGGCCGATCAGAACAGATCCGGATCGGACAGCAGCGGACGGTCCTCGATCGATCGATGCCTCGCCCGTCTCCTCCGTGTCGCACTAAATACACATCCTCTACCCTCTGCCCGAACGAGGTGGAGACCCCGCTGAATACCGAGCAGAACCGAACGTGGTTTCTTTGGGACAGCAACTGCAAGAACTCGCCTGTGTCGACCGCTCCGGGCGATACCCGTCGTTCCAGTCGCTGTATCGTCCATAGATCGTCCATAGATCGTCCATAGATCTCTCCGAAGACCCGTCGGCTGCGCGGCTGCTGTGTGAAGCTCAAATTGCTGGCGACCTGCTGCTGAACACCGATCGCCATGGTCTCGTTGGCCTTGTCCATCCTCGCGCAGGCCCCCAAGCGTGCGTGGTGCCAGTACCTGTCCATCCTCGAGTCAAAACCGGGTCGTACAAAGATTGCCACGTCGGTCGCGGCGGCGTTCCTGGGGGACATGATGGCGCAGCGGATGGACCGTGCGCACCTGACATCGGACGGGAAATTCCGGCCGGATTTCCGCCGTACTGCGACGCTGTGTGCGTTTAACGGCGGCATGGGGCTGTTCGGGCACTACTATTTCTCGGCGTTGGACCGTGGGTTTCCGTTGGTTTCCAAGACGGCGGCGTCGCGGGGCATCCAGGCCGTTCAAAAGACGTTTATCGACCAGTTTGTGGCCGCGCCGATTGCGACGCTGTGTTTCTACGCGCTCAAGGTGACTGCCGAGCGGCGGCCGAAGGAGTACCGTGAGGAGATTCGGCAGAAATATGTGCCGACGTTGTTGGCGGGGTGGCAGCTGTGGGTGCCGGCGCACGTGGTGAACTTTCTGTTCGTGGCGACGCAGCATCGGGTTTTGTATACGAATGTGGTCGCTGTCGGTGGGACGTACGTGTTGTCGAAGGCGAGTAATATGGGCGGGGAGACTCGGGGGGAGAAAAAGGACAAAGGGCGGGATCGAGACGGCGGGGGTGCTGCGCCAGAGTATGAGATTTTGAGCGATTGCTGTGTGCGTGTGGATTGACGATTGTAAGAATTGGTTAAAAATGAGGGACATGTATCTGAAGGATGTCAAAGGGAAGGGGATGTGTACGTAGTACGTAGTCATAAGTTGTCGTCGCCCCACGCTCGCCCGCTCGCTTACGCCACGAGATCGTCAAATCCGTCAAACAGCGACTCAATCTCCTCTGGAGTGAGGTTCAAGTCCTGGATGTCGGAAATTGGCTGCTCGAGTTGGTCGTCGCCGGCGATCGAGGTGATGATGGAGGGCGCGGCGACGTGTGGGGTCCTCGCCTGCAGCGACGAATTGGTATCTTTGCTGGTTTTCGTCGTCGTCGTCGTCGCCGCCGTCTGCAGGCCGGGAAGACGCGTGATTGTGTCTTCATAGGTGCGTTTTTGGTGATAATTGCTTTTGTCGGCCTGAGGGCGGCCGGCCAGCGCCGGAGCGACTGCCGGCATTGCCCGGGCAGCTTGCTTGTTCTTTCTGTTCTGGAGCCTGGCGGCCTCGCTGAGGATGTCCTTCGCGGGAGTGTGCGCAGTGGGCCCGAGGCCGACTGGCGCCATCGAGTTCATCCCGGAGCCGATGCTGTACGAATGACCGACCAGCGGACGGTTGAACTGCTGCTGGTGCTGCGCCCCGAAGTAGTTCATCTGAGGGCTCATGACCATCTGCGGGTTCATCGGCTGCATACCCGGCTGCATCTGCATGCCCGGCTGCATCTGCATGCCGTTGAAGAACGGCGAGTTCATCTGCATCTGCATGCCATTGAAGTAGTTCATCGGCATCATATACCCACCGTTGCCGGTCATCATGTTGAGCGACGGCTGGTGGGAGAAGGAACGATGGCCGTGACCGTGACCACCGCCATGGACCACTGGGTACCCGTCGCTCACCGGGCTGCACGGCTGCATCGACCCGCCGTGCGAGTGAACTCGCAGAAAGTCCGGACACGACTCTGACCCACTCCGCCGCATCCGAGGATATTCGCGTTCCCGGCTGTGACTCCGGTCCCGACGGCGATCATCATCGCGAGCATCTCGGTACTCCCGGTCGTCCAGACGATAGCCCCGGCTCCTCGCGCCGTCGTTGTCTCGCATATACTCCCGGTCGCGGCTCCGATTGCGAGAGGGACGCGGTACGTCCACGGCCTCCCGCTCGTAGCTCGACCTCCCCGACGAAAGCTGGATCATCGCCGACTGGTTCTGCATCTTGCGGTTGTACCTCCGCTGCATATCCACCGAGTCGTCCGTCATCACCTCCCCCACATGCCTCCGCATCGGACTCATCGGACTCACTGGAGCCGTCCTCGGGCTCGCCTGCTCCGACTTCGTACGATCGTTGTATCGCTCCTCCCGCTCGTCCTCTTCCCGCGCGCACAGACTCATCTGATCGTCATCCCCGCTCTTCTTCTCCCTCTCCACCAGTCGCTTCCGACTCTCCACCTTGCGCAGCGGCAAGCTCCCCGGCGCCACCGCCTGCTCGCTCACACTCATACTCCTCGGCCCCACACTCTGCGCCTCGGGCTCACTCGTCACCCTCGCCAAAAGCGGCTTCTCCCCCGGCCCATAGATCGCCGTGTCGTCCCGAAACACCCGCCGCCGCTCGTCGCGCTGCGTCTGCACGCCTACACCGGCTCCACTCCCGCCCCCAACACTCTTGTGCTGCTCGAGCTTCTCAAACACCGACCGGTCCGCACTCGCCCCGCGCACATGTACAGCCCCAAGCTCACACATGCTCACACTCTTCTTCCGCCCCATCCCCACCTCCACCCCGATCCTCACCCCGACCCGCTTCCTCTTCCCCAGCAGCTCCTCCATCCGCAGAATCTCCGACCCCAGCCACTCCCGCTGCCTCCCGAGCGCATCATGCTCCTTCCCCAGCGACTCTTGCTGCTTCAGCATCGACTCATACAAACTCCGCAGGTGCCCATCTTCACTATCCAGACCATCCTCACGACCATCCTCACGACCATCGTCACGACCATCCTCACGACCATCGTCACTCGCCCCCTCTGCGCTCCCAGCCTCGATTCCGAGAGACCCGGCCAGAAACGGACTCGCAACCCCCGCGGCCCCGCCACGTCCCCCCAACTCCACCTGCACGCAATCAACCAAAGTCGCCGCCTTCCGTGAGTATACAGGCCGCACAGCCAGGCCGAGGGAAAAACAGAAGGAAATCCCAGCAGAATTTTGCCTCGACGTCAAATTCCCACAATTTCCCAATTCCCTTCGCAAATAACGTACCCGTGCGTCCCCGCGCTGTCCATTCCGCGTACATTCACCGGTATCTACCACAGAATCGTGCATAGGGGATTTCTCCGGCCTACAATCGCCGAGATTGCCCCCGCCCCTGGCGCCATCCACGATTTCAATCTCCAGGTCCTCGTGGCAAGAATCGTCCAACGCCGTCATCCCAAACGTCCGCGAGTCGCTCCTCAAGACTCGACGATCGAACGAGCGGGGGCACGAGTGAGAAAATTGAATGTCGCGACGGCTGCACCGTGACGTGGACTTCAAGAAGGGTATAGGGGAAGGTCAAGCTTGGCCACGTCAGGGAGGCGCGGAAGCTGCAAGGCCGTGGTTCGTTGGCGAAAGGTATATACGTATATACGTATACAAGTGACTGGTTACCACGCCATGCTTCCTGCGTTCTTCTTCGGGGTGCCTTTGAGTTCCTCGAGTGTCTTTCTGGCAGCGTCAGACATGGCTGGCGGGTGCTTGGCGCTGTAGCAGACGCGGTTGGCGGGCGGGCGGGTCGACGCCACGGCGGCTGCCGTGGTCTTGGTCACGCCCGTCGTCTTCGTCATCGAATTCGTCTTTGTCATCGAATTCGTCTTTGTCCAGGCCTTGACGCTGGTGGCGGCGTCGAGAATGCGTGTCGTTTCGTCATTCTGACTGAGCGTGTCCCTCGTGTCCCTCGTGCGCGCCTGACGGCGGTTTTGACCGTGCCCTTTGTTGTATGTATCGTCTTCGGGTTTGAGTTCGAGTGCGGTGAGGCGTTGGGTGGCGCGGTGGATGCGTTGGGGGTGGGGGAGGCGTCTGGAGGTGATGTTGTCGCAGTGGTCCTCGAGGGTGTTCCAGAGGGCGAGGAAGGATGGGGTGGGGAAGGTTGGTGGTTGGCGGTGGGAGGTTTTGAGGGGGAGGAGGAGGTCGTGGTGGTGGAGGTGGGTGAGGAGGCGGGTGGTGATGTCGGGGTCAGCGTCAGCGTTGTTGCTGCCGAGGAAGCGGCGGATTGAGGCGTCGAGGGTGGCTGTGCCCTTGGTTGGGTCGTTGTGGAAGTTGGTGGCCGCGTTTTTGGCCTGGAGTATGTTCCAAGCCTCGTAGGCGGAGATGGAGGCGCCGTTCAGGCGTTTGATGATGGCGAGGAGGGCGGTGCGAAGTTCGGGGTCGCCGGTGGTGGTCGCGTCGTCGTTGTTGTCGCCTGGTGTGGGTGAGATTTGGCGTCGGAGCCAGGTGTGGATGGGGAGGGGGTCGTCGGGGGTTGGCTTCACCGACACTGGTGGGACCGTCGACCCCGCTGCCGTCGTCGTCGTCGTCGTCCTCGCTGCCGTCGCGCTCGCCGTCGTCAGTCTCCTCGGCTTTCGTGCGTGCTCGGGTGGGCACGAGTTGACTGGAACGACTTCGACTTCGACCTCGGGGTGCGGCTCTGGAAAACGCCCGTTCCGCACAGCGTCACGGTCGACGTTCGTGATGGTTCCGACGAGTATCTCGCCGAGGGTCCCGTATCTGATCAACGTGGCGCCGTCGTCGGCCAGGCAAGCGCCGAAATCGCGCCGCACGGCGCCGTCGAGAATGCCGCCCTTGTGTTTCATCTCCAGCATCGTCACCTCGGATTCCTGGCGGTGGATCAGCGCGGGCATGGCCGGTGCCGGATGGATGTCGTTGTATAGCAGCCGCGGAGGCTCGAGCGCGTCGAGTCGCTCCAGGGCCGCGGGCCGCCACGAAAACCACACGTCGTCTTCGTTGCCGTTGTCGTTTTCGTTTTCGTTGATATCGCACTCGTTGGCTCGGAGCTCGCCGTCCTCGAACCGAATCCTGGGCGCCGCCTCGGCCACCTGCCACGCGCAGACCACCCCCGTTCCCGAGAACGAGTTTGTCACCAGCACGCCGTTATATTCCTTGTCGTCCTTGTCGTCCTCGTCGTCCTTGTCGTCCTCGTCGTCCTTGTCGTCGTCGTTCTTCGGTTCGAGAAACTGCAGCCCGTCCGGGAAACACGCCTGCAGCTCCCACAACGTGGGAGCATGAGTCGTCGCTCCACCACCGTCACTCGCCGTCCTCGTCACGTCCCCGTACTTCATCCCGTGCTCCCACGACACCACTGGCGCCCCTAATTTACGCATATCATACAGATGCACGTGCGACGGCGTCGACACCGCCACACGCGTCAATCGCGCCCCGCCCGTCGCCCGCGAGGGCACCCCCAGAGCCGTCACAAACTGCTGTTGCCCCCCGAAGTCACACAACAGAGAACGTTGCTCACGCTCTCGGAAATCCACACGCACGACGCCGGCCTCCCACGCGACAAGATTCAATCGCGGGTGTAACGGCGACGCCTCACACAGCCTCGCGCCCAGACACGCAGGAGACTGTGTTATTGTGTCTGCGGCTGTTTCCGACCCGTCATCGTTGACCCGCGCGTGCGCGAGCACGCGATGCACGCGTGACCCACCACCTCCCGCTTTGACTGCCGTCGCCGTCGCCGTCGCCACCTCCCACAGCACACCATCATCGTCCAACACGACCCCGTCAGGGATCCCACGCACTTCACCCCCCCGAAACTGACTCCACGAAAAGTCCCACGTCCGACCCATCAACGGGACCCTTGCAGCAGTCGCGGCCGTCAACAGCCCGCCCCCCACCAACCGCTCCCCTTCGACACGATACCACCCTACCCCACCCGCGGACCGCACCGCCACCATCATCCCACCCGCCGAACACACATACACCCCCTCCACACTCGCCACATACCGCACCTCGTCGCACAGCAACGCTGCCCGCTGTCGCCGGGCACCACGCGTCGTCATCCTTTCAATTTCTCCTTCTCCTCCTCCTCCTCCTCTGCCGACGTCCAACCGCCACAACCGCACGACGTCCTGCCCTCGCCCGTGCACAGATACGAAATACAGACGACCCCCCGCTCGCTCCTGCAGCCGCCCGACCCCGATCAACCGATTCGAGCTCCCCCCGCTGTTGCCCCCAGAGGCAACGGGCGAAAACACTCGTCCCCGTGCGTCCTCCGCGACCATGTCCTCCAGCGTGCGAGGGTCCAGCGCGTCCAGCGCATCGAATTCATACTCTGCAGCAAGCGGGTACGCTCGCGGAAGATGCTGCGCTGCCGTGTGACCAGGGGCGGGTCGTGGAGGAACCACCACCACGTCGGAGGCCGTACCGACCCGATACGGCACCAGCGAGGACCAGGCGGGGCAAGACGAGGAGGCCAATGGTGATGCGTCGGCAGCGTCGTCTTCAGCGTTGTCTTCAGCGTTGTCGTCAGCGTTGTCGTCAGCGTTGTTGTCAGCTTTGAAGGCGACGAACACCCGTCCCAACGTGTAGCGAGCGTTTTTCATGGCCGGAACGTGGCTACGCAACGAGAACCCGGGTTCTCCGCGTGCGTTGCTCGACGACGACCCCAGTCGCGTCAACTCGCCGTCGACCACCGCGCAGCCGACCAACAACACCGTCCAACAACACAAGCGCACAACAGCGTCGCGCGTCTCGCCGTTTTGCCAGTGGGGGGGTTCGCCACTCGCGCTCCGCCAAAAGATCAATCAATCAATCAATCATCTCCGTCGCGATCGCCCGCACATTCTCCTCTCCACGGTGACACGCCTCGCGATCTGCGTCGACCACCTCTACCACCCCCGCGTCGAGCCGTCCTGGCGTCCAGGCGTCCGCCAGCATGCTGCCAGGACGCAGAGAGACGACGAGGACGAAGACGAAGAAAGGGGACGCTGCCTCTTCCGCTTCGCGTACTGGCTCGTATGCCTCCCCGCCGTGGACATTCACGGGCAAGGCGCTCTACCAGCTCTCTCTCGTCCGGGTGTCGGATGCCCGCAAGTACGTCCCAGAGTCCATCCCGCTGGTGAACATCTTTGGGTGGACGCTCGGCGGGTTTTACCTGGCTCGGTACGACGGGTCACCTGCGGGCCAATTTGACGAGTTGGTCGCGTTGGCAGGACTCGCGTGGAACTTTCCCACGAGCTGTGCGTGGGCGGCGAGGGTGTATGTGAATAGTGACGAGGCGAGGCGGCACGGGCTCGCGGTGGTCGGCCTGCCGAGCCGTCTGGCATCGTTCGAGCGACGAGCAGTCGGCGTAGAAAAAGGCCAAGGTCAAGGTCAAGGTCAAGGTCAAGGTCAACGTAGTCGTCGCGGGAAGGAAAAGGAAGACTGGTGGGGTCCGGTCGGCTCGACAAACTCAAACTCAAGCTCAAGCTCCAACCCATCATCATCGTCGTCAGTCATCAGTCTCTACAATACGAGCAAGAAGAAGCGGGTGCACGTGTGCAGTATTGACATGGCGTCCTCCGTTTCAGACGCCGGCTCGCAGTCTCGTGGCCAGTTCATGCCCTCGATCCAGATGTTCCTGCCGAGTTTCAGCGGGGCGACGGCGCTGTGTCCGGAGATTCTGAAGTATTCGTTGCGGCTGGAGACAAAGGTGCGGTTTCTGAGGCCGATGCGGGTGCTGAGCTCTTTGGTGGATGCGGACGCGGCGGGGGATGCGGCGGGGGAAGCGGACGCCGGGATCGAGGCGTTTGTGGGGCGGGATGTGTTGGGTGGGCGGCCGTTGGTGTGCATGAGCTTTGAGGACATGGTGATGGAGGTGCAAAAGCCCGAAGTGGTGAACGGGAACGGGACGATGAGATGAAGGAAGAGAGAAGAGAGGTCGTCGTCGGAAGAGAGGACGCGTGATTTCTCCGAAACCCAGGAAAAAGAATTGAATCTCGTTCCGTATTGACTTTGATCTCCTCCTATATACACCATCTACGCGAGCAATAATGTCAGGTACGCTGCGAGACCGTACAAGGCCCGCCGAACGCACGTCCGGACCCGATTCCGACTTGGTCTAGAAGGAGAACGCGCCACGTGGACCTATACATATATACGACCGTCTGCGGGCGTCCTTCCCCCACCCCTTCCTCTCCCCTT
>Ga0181589_10003796_pt1 | contig 12080 bp, 8 predicted proteins | sample 071ome_25_FD_132444 | JGI IMG/M metagenome (GOLD analysis project Ga0181589, IMG submission 132444) | Coastal salt marsh microbial communities from the Groves Creek Marsh, Skidaway Island, Georgia - 071410BT metaG (megahit assembly) | ecosystem: Environmental > Aquatic > Marine > Intertidal zone... | reverse complement strand
GTTGATCAGGCCAGTGCCGCGTTGATCACCGACCTCAAACAGCGGGGCATGCTCAAAGATACGCTGGTGGTATGGGGTGGCGAATTTGGCCGAACCCCCATGGTGGAAGCCAGTGCGGCACTGGGAAGAAGCAAGGGACGGGACCACCACCCTCAAGCCTTTACCATGTGGCTAGCTGGCGGAGGCATTCGCCCTGGCATCACGCTGGGGCAAACCGATGAACTGGGCTTTCACATCACCGAAGACCCGGTTCATGTCAATGATCTGCAGGCTACCATCCTGGAGTTGATGGGAATTGACCACACACGCTTGAGCTTCAACTTCCAGGGGCTGGATTTCCGTCTCACGGGCGTGGAGGCCCACCATTCGGTCCAAAAACTCATGGCTTGAATGCCATCCAAACCGCATTGAACTGACCTTGAGTTTTATCCATTTCATGAGGACCCATCCATTTTACCACCACCCATCACTCTCAAGATTCATGCGCTTGCTGGAGGGGTTTCTTGGACTGGTTCTTTGCCTCACGGCTTGCCAATTTCCAGGTGACCGAGAAACTCACATGCCTACTGCTGAGCGAGTCCCGGCTTTCCTGGACGACTCCCTGATCATGGCGCAGATGACCCAAGCGGTAAGTGAGGCCATGGATGAAGCCTCACCGGTAAGCATGAGTCAACTCATTGCCACCCTTCAAACCGAACCCACAGCCAAGGTCGCGCTTCCCAAAACCGCTCAAGGCACTTTGAGTGAGGTTCAAGAATCGATCACGATCGTCGGAGGAGTTTACCAATGCAACCGATGCACCCGTTGGCATGTGGCACCTTCCAGTGGCTTTCTCATTGCAGACGACTTGCTAGTGACCAACTACCATGTCGTCAATCAACCTTCCCATCAGGCCATGGCTGTGCGTTTATTCGATGGACGTGTGCTCATGGTGAAGGAAGTTGTCGCCGCTAGTCGGGAGAATGATTTGGTTGTGTTGCGCATCCCTTCGACAGGGCTCAAGCCTATTGCTCTGGGCGCAGCAGCACCGGTAGGCGCGCAGGTCGACCTCATCAGTCACCCTAAACAGCGCTTCTACACCCTCAGTGAAGGTCGGATTTCACGCTATTTCATCCGCCGACAAGGCGAGCGTCAGACCCCTATGATGAGCATCACAGCAGACTTTGGGAGAGGGTCCAGCGGGGCACCTGTGCTCAATAAAAAGGGACAAGTTGTTGGGATTGCCACCAGCACCGAATCAGCTTACTACTCGGAAGAAGACGGTCAGCAGAAAAATCTGCAGATGGTCTTCAAACATTGCATCCCCGTTCAACAATTGCGCAAACTAATTGGAGGATGAACCTGGCAGGAGGGTGGTTTATCCATGCGCGCCAGCTCCCTTTGCCATGCATCCTTCAACCTCATCCTCCGAGACGGCCAAAGCCTTTACCCTGATCGAACTTCTGGTGGTGATTGCCATTATCGCCATCCTCGCGGGCATGCTCCTGCCCGCACTCTCCCGCGCCAAGGGCAAGGCTCACACCACCCGCTGCTTCAACAACCTTCGGCAGATGGGCATTGGGATACAGCTCTATGCCATGGATCACGAGGACTCGGTTCCCGGAGACACCTTCGGAGGTGGTTACTTCTTTGCCAACCTCTTGGCTCCTTACATAGGTCAGGCCATTGACCCATCGCAATTCCAACAGGGGGATGTGCTTTATCAGGCTTACCAGCAAATTGACCTATTCCATTGCCCAGGGATCCGACCCAAGCCTGCGCAGGTAAGGCCCTTTGCCCTGCACTACACCATCAATTCTATCGATTTCAATCTATACCGAAGCACAGGGCAATATGAGGCGACGCCGTTTCAAAAAATCACCACCATCCCCAACCATGCAGCCACTGCCTATCTGTGCGAGATCAATGATGACGGGGTGCTTTCACCAGCCGGTTACGGAGGGTGGAATGTCTGGGATCGGTCCCACACGACCTATGGACCCGGCGGCAAAGCCAACAACAGCCCAAGAATGATTCGGTATGATGACAATCGGCACGGAGGACAAACCACCTTTGTCTTCCTCGATGGCCACACCGAAACCCGCAACCTGGCTGATGCTGTGAGTGACCGAGGGGTTCCCTTCTCCTTGTTCAACCCACTGCACCCGGAGAACCTTCCTCGGTAGAGCTTGGGCGCGCTGATGGACTGCCATGGCATTAAGCAGACCCGAGCGACCCATCACATGAACCAGATTTTCACCGGATGAGCGCTGCTGAGAAGGCCGAGGTCTCGATCATCCGCAAAGGATCCACCCCACAGCGTCGATGCCCTCATAGAGGGAATTCACGGTGGAGTCTCTCAGGATGGCGGTAGGTGTATCCCATGCTCTTTAGGGTATTCAAATGCTGCATAAGGCGCTGTTCAAACCCCTTCCAATCACGCAGATCGGCAGGGCTCCAGGCCACTTCTGAAAGGGCACACATCCGGGGAAGGATCATGTATTCTACCAATTTCCAAGTCGGCATGCGCTCAGTCCAAATATTACCTTGCACCCCGAGAATGTGACGGGCTGACTCGGCATTGAGGACTTCTGGAATAGGTTCATAAGCATAAAGCGTGTCAATAGGGATACGCCCCAAGTTGCCAGGCTCCTCAGGTTCCTCACTCTGCCGATAATCAAAATAACAGTGGGTGGTGGGAGACATGACCACATCATGCCCCATCTGCGCTGCCTTGATCCCTCCCTCGATGCCCCGCCAGGACATCACTGTGGCAGAAGCTGGCAACCCACCCTCAAGGATTTCATCCCAGCCCAGCATGCGCTTACCTTTGGACTGCAGAAAATCTCCCATCCGACTCACAAACCAGCTCTGCAGTTGATCCTCATCTTGGAGCCCCTGAGCCTTTATCTGGGCCTGACAATCCGGACAATCCTTCCATCGCGTTTTGGGGCACTCATCACCACCGATGTGCACGTAGCGACCAGGGAAAAGTTCGACCACTTCAGCAAGGATGGTCTCCAGGAATTGAAAGGTCGCTGACTTGCCAGCGCAATAAACGTCATCAAAAATGCCGCAAGTATTGGCTACTTCAAAAGGCCCCCCGCTGCAGGAAAGTTCGGGGAAAGCAGCCAGGGCAGCCAGGGCGTGGCCAGGCATTTCAATCTCCGGCACGACCTCGATGTGCCTTTGCTGCGCATAGCGCAACACTTCGGCCACATCCTCTTGGGTGTAATACCCTCCGTAGGGCTGACCGTCCCGATCCCTCCAGGCTGAGACATCGTTCAGGGCAGGATAGGCTTTGGAAGCAAGACGCCAGCCCTGGTCATCGCTCAGATGCCAGTGGAAGGTGTTCATGCGGTGAAGCGCGATCAAATCCAGTAGGCGCTTGATTCGATCAACAGGATAAAAATGCCGACAAACATCCAGGTGCATGCCCCGCCAGGCAAAGCGTGGAGCATCCTCAATGACACAACAGGGCCAGCCTCCTTGATCCAGAAGCCCAATCAAGGCCGCTGCCCCACGCACGCATCCTGCCTCGCTGCCAGAAAGGATCACGCCATCCGCTCGAATCTCCAAACGATAGGCTTCGGAAGACGTGTCATGCTCCAAACTCAATTGAATCTCGGCTGCCTCTTGAGCGGACTCCCACTGCAAGGAGGCATCTTTCTGTAACAACCATTGCCCGAGCAAGGCCACGGTGGGATGGAGATCATCCGTTGGGGTGCCCTCAACGCGAATCCGCAACACAGAAGGAGCATTGAAACGCCCGGCCTTGAGTTTCACGTTTTGGGGCAGAGGGATCAACGCGATGTCAGAGATGGTATCAGTCATGAAACAGGGGGTTTTGTTTGAGGGGCCTTTTGGGGAAACCAGTATGCCACAGCGATGAGGCAGGCAGAGCCGATCATGAGTAGGAGGACTCCCAGCCAAAAGGAAGGCAGTATCGGGTTCGCTACAAAGGCATCTCCGATGATGAGTTTCCCCAGCCCAATAAGCCATAGGCAGACACCGGCCGAGGAAAGCACCCAAAGCAGAAGACTCTTTCTATTGAGGGGGGAATGAACCACAAAATCGGGAGTTTCCTCAAGCACCAGGCGATGGATTTTTTGCCAGCCTAAGCCTCCCGCCTGCACCCGCCGATGGAAGGTCTTGAGCACACTCAAGTCAGTGGGCGGCGTCAACCATGTCGCGATCAGGGCCAACAACACGCTTAGAGGAACCGTAACCAGCAGACTGAAAGGAAAATCAAACAGGGAAGCAACCGGTATGGCCAATGGGGTTCCCTCCCAGAGCACCACAGTGGACTGAGCCACGGTAGCATCCTTGAAGGCATACATCAGCAGGGAAAGCCCAAGTAGGGAAAGTAGGCAAACCAGCTCAGACCAGGCATTGATACGCCACCAATACCATCGAAGCAGGTAAATGACCCCGATGCCCCCATTGAACCCTGCCAAAAAGAACCAAGCGTCGGAGACAGTGTTCATGAACAGTGCCACCAGAATCCCGGCCATGGCAATCAACAGGGTTGCCACAATCCCCCACCCCACGTAATGCGTTTCCTCAAAAACAAAGTCCTGCTGCCCGGTCTGCTGACGGATCCGTCGCTCCCGTATGGGGGCCAGGAAGGGACGATAGACATCGTTGATCAGATAGGAGGCCCCCAGATTGACCCAGGTAGAAATGGTCGACATGTAGGCGGCAAACAAAGCGGCCACCATCAGGCCCAACAGCCCCGTTGGCAGCACTTCCAGCATGACGCGGACATAACCTGCCTCAGCCAGGGCCCCACTGGGCATGCCCCCATCTGGGTAGGCAGTGTGGGGAAACATCACCGCAGCCACAAAGCCCACTAGCAACCACGGCCACATACGAAGCGCGTAATGCGCCACCCCATACCAAAGATAGCCCAAGGCCGCCTGACGCTCATCGCGTGCACTGAGCATGCGTTGCGCAAAAAAGGACCCCCCATCGGTAAAGGCGTAGGACCACCAGAAAACAAGGATAAGGAGCCAAAATTCAGGTCGTGTGAACAGGCCATATTGCGCCGCATCAGCTTGAGGGAACAGGGCCATCATCGCACCTGCGCGATCACTGCCGTAGAGGGCGTTCATTTGCGAAAAAAGCGACTCTAGCCCCCCCACCCGTTCCACTGCCAACCAGGCCAGCACCAAACAACCCATCATGGCGACCCAGAATTGGATAAAGTCCGTCACCATCACCCCCCACAATCCACCGATGGCGGTGTAAGCTACCACGATAAGGAACAAGAGGAAGAGCACCTTGTATTGGTTGACTGTCGAGCTGACCAAGTAGATCTGATGTGTCAGCTCAAAGGCGTCCCAGCTCTCAGGCAGACCCGAGGCACGCAGGTCGAGCAACTGCTCAGGTTGATCCAGCGGCAGCGCAGCACTCATTGGGAGCTGCTCCCAGCCTGCCTGACGCCGCTGCACTGACTCCTCAGTGGTCTGGCTGGCATCGTAGGAACCAAAAGCACCCGATTGATAGGCGGACCAGAAGGCGGGCTGCCGAAGGATCCCATGCTCATAGGCAATGGCCATGGGCTGCAGGTTGCCAGCATGGACTGCTTCCTTAAGTTGTGGATGCACCTGACTGGAAAGTGGGGTGGCCACGACGAGCCAGAGCATGAGCGAATCGATGATTGGCAGGCGGGGAAATTCCGGGACGGTGTAATTAATGATCACCGTCATGGCCTTATTAACCCAGCCCATGTTGACGCAGCCAAAAGGAAAAGCTAACCAGAGTGCCTTACCGACTCGCAGGGCGTTGGCTGATCCTCCAGAATAACGCTGGTAGACAAGCTCCATGTCTGTCTGTGGGTTGGCCCGCTTCCAAAGCGGCGCAAAGAAAAAGACCCCCAACATCGTGATGGGCACCATGGACCACCAAAACCAGTTCTGCGACAGCCCCTTGGTCACCACCCACCCGGTCAGGGCTAGGGGTGTGTCCGCTGCAAAGGCGGTCGCCACCATGGAGGTCCCCAGCATGAACCACCCCATATTGCCACCTCCCTTGAAGTAATCCTCCGTAGAGGATCGGGCCCTTCGCGACAGGAAAAAGCCGATCAAGAGGGAGCCACCGACAAAGAGTAGGATGATCAGCCAATCCAGAAAAGAAAGGGGCTGTGATGGCATTTCAGGCGGCATGATGAAGAATCCTTGGGCTAACTTTTCAAACGCTAGAAACAAGTCTCAAGCATGACCAGCCTTTTGTGCATCAGCTCGCCCAAAACCCTTCCTTAAGGCCTTTTTGGGCACTCCTAGAATCCGGACTCAACTTTTGATCTCGATCCAAGCCATCATGGCGAAGGCCCCTTGATAGGGGCTTGGCAACCTGCAAACGATAGGTCAAGGTTTGGGCCTGATGGTTTTTTCAATGCCAGCCCTGCCATGAGAACACCCTTGATTCAGCCCCAGCCTGACCTCGTGAGTCACCCCCAACTTGATCGCCCTCTCCGACGACAAGAAAAGCGAGCCAAACGTTTTGGCATCCTAGCAACAAGCTTGTTGGGGCTTGCCATGGTGACTTCAGGTTGCCTGAGTCCGAAACTGGAACGAAGGGAGACCATTCGCTACGGACAGCGAAAGGGACATGATCTGACTTATGAGCTCATGCAACCCAAGCGCTCCAACGGCCTTGGAGTGGTCGTTATGGTCAGTGGAAGCTGGAAATCCAACCCTGATTCGTTCACACCGAACATCGGTCGGGCGTTTTTGAAGCGGGGCTACACTCTCCTCGCGCTTTCTCACCTATCCCAACCCAAGGCCACCATCCCGGAAATCGTTGAGGATGTGACCCAAGGGATGCGTCACATCCGCCAACATGCCTCCGATTATGGCATTACAGCCAAGTCCCTGGGGGTCACCGGTGCGAGTGCCGGCGGGCATCTCGCTCTGATGATGGCCACCCGTGGCAAGGAATGGACCCCAGATGGAGATCCGATGGTTCATGCTGCAGCCGTCTTTTTCCCGGTGACCGACATGCATCGACTCGGGAAAATAGAAGAACGCCTGGCGGATGGGGGACCGCCGGAATCCTTCCGAAAATATTTTGGCATTGCCGAAGGCGATACAGCCGCTTGGAATGCAGTCGCCACGGACCTGTCTCCACTGAAGCACGTCAGCCCTGATCTCTGCCCGGTATTGATGATTCATGGGGATGAGGATGAGGTCGTGCGCTGGGAACAATCGCAATGGTTTCTTGAAGCAGCCCAAGATCAGGGTGTGAGCGCAAAATTGATCACCAAGCCTGGCAAGGGCCATGGGTGGGCGACCATTCTTTTCGATATGAACGACCTCGCCAGATGGTTCGATCAACATCTCAACGACGCGCCGTGAATCACTTTTTGCGCCTTCTTCTGATTTGGGTTTCCTCGGCAAGCTGCGAACAACTGGCAGCCGATGAGTGGAACCAGTTCCGTGGTCCCAATGGCTCCGGGGTGTTGGAAGGTGCTCGCCCCCCGATCCGATTTGAGGGTGAAGCCCCGACCTGGCACCAGACCATCCCAAGTGGGCATGCATCCCCGGTTCTGTGGGGGCAGCGCCTTTTTCTGACCGGTGTGGAAGAGGGCAACTTGCAAACCCTTTGTCTGGACACAAGAAGTGGGCATCTGTTGTGGAAGCAGCAAGCACCCAAGGTCACATTGGCCTTTCATCACAAAGCGAGCAGCCCGGCAGCCTCCACCCCATGCGTGGACGCATATCGTGTCTATGTCTATTTCGACTCCTATGGATTGCTTTGCTACGACCATGACGGAAACGAAGTGTGGAAACGCCCCATCCCCACTCCGAAGTCACTCTATGGCATGTCCAGCTCGCCCATCACTTCCGATGGAAAGATTTTTCTGGTTTTAGACAATGACCTGAAATTACCCGAAAGCCAACTCAGCCAATCCAAGCTGATGGCCCTTGATGGAGCGACCGGGGAAATCCTTTGGGAAACACCTCGTCCCTACCAAAAAAGCGGGTGGTCCACTCCGGCTCTATGGGCACATGGAGGCAAGAAGGAATTGGTGGTGCTGGGTGACGGGAGGGCCTACGGCTACGACCTTCAGGAGGGGAAGGAGCTCTGGTATGTCAACGGGTTTTCCCGGGAAACCATCGCCGTTCCGATCATGGACGGGGAACGACTCTTCCTCTCAGCTGCTCGCCAGGGAGGGGCCGGTGATGAGGTCATCGATCCGGAGCCTTTTTGGTCCTCACTGCTGACATTTGACCAGGATCAGGATGGGCGTATCAGCAAGGATGAGATCACCGACCTCTTTACCCTGCCCATCCGCCCTGAACTACCGATTGAACATCCCGGATTCGGCATCCCCCTCCCCAAAGACCCTGAACAACGCCAAAAACGTCAGGCGGATTTGTTCGGATGGCGTGATAAGAATCAGGACGGGCTTTTAACCAAGGAAGAATTCGTTTCCGAAATGATGATCGGAAGCGGTCGACCTCATTTGTGTGCCATCACCCCGGGTGGCCGAGGAGATATCACCCAGACCCACATTGCCTGGAGCCTCCACCGAGGCATTCCGGAAATCCCCTCCCCCGTGGTTTATGAGGATCGCCTTTATCTGTTGAGATCCGGGGGCATGCTCAGTGGAGTCGACACCACCACCGGACGGATGCTCTTTCAGGAGCGCCTAGGTGCCTCCGGTCAATACAACGCCTCTCCCGTTCGAGTCGACCAACATCTGCTGACAATCTCAGAATCCGGCATCCTCTCGGTCATTCCGCTCAAAGAGCCTTTTCAGGTAGTCCATCAGACATCCTTGAGCGGATCGGTTCATGCCACTCCGGCCATGGACATGGACACTCTTTATATTCGAACCACTGAGGCGTTGCTCGCATTCCGTGGAGAGGCTTCCCTTGCGCCAAAATAAGGAGTGATGCTGGGGAAAGAACCGACCCCTTGCAATCCTCTCAGGATGTGGCAATGAAACAAGGTGACTCTTTCTACCAGCTGCACGCGTCTCGCCGCTTGGATGTGTTTATCCTTGGTCGCTTTCCCCTTACTGAGTCGATCTGAAACCGAATCTGGCATCATGCAAACACCCGCTCCCATTCGTTTCGACCACTCCGATGCGTCCGGTCAATGGGTGACCGTCAACGACAACGTGATGGGAGGTCGTTCTATCGGTGATTTTACGATCAAGGATGGAAAACTGCTCTTCCGTGGCAGCACCAACACCAATGGTGGGGGTTTCTCCTCTATCCGCTCCCGCCCATTGGAGCGAGACATGAGTGCTGTGGCTGCCTTTCGCATCCGCTGCAAAGGGGACGGCCGCACCTACTTGCTGAGTTGTCGTACCAAGGAGACCTACCGTGGCATGCAGGTTGCCTATCGAGCTCCATTTACAACCCAAGCAGGCAAGTGGGTGGAGATCGTCGTGCCCATGTCCACTTTCAAGCCCTCTTTCCGCGGCATGGACCTTAGCCGTCTTGCCCCCAAACTGGAAGGGGCGGACATCCTTTCTATGGGCCTCATGATCTACGACAAAAAGGACGGCCCCTTTGATCTGGAGGTCGAGTGGATTGGGTTTCAAGACTCAGCCCAATAATCAGCTGATACCCTTTTTCTAAAGATCACTATTTTTTACGACGGATCAATGATGCCATTGAAGGTGGCACTCGGCCGCATGGCTGCGGAAGCCTTGGCATCGTCAGGCAAATAGTAGCCGCCCGTATCGGCCTGACTCCCCTGCACGGAAAGAAGCTCTTTTAGAATCGTCTCTTCTTCACTGGCCAATTTTTCCGCAATGGGAGCAAAGTGCTGTTTCAAGGAAGCGTCCTCTTCTTGAGTGGCAAGCGCTTGAGCCCAATACAAAGCTAGGTAAAAGTGGCTACCACGGTTGTCGATGCCGCCAAGTCGACGCGTGGGTGACTTGTCTTCGATCAGGAGTTTTTCCGTGGCCTGATCCAAGGTCTTGCCCAACACGGCAGCGGCAGGATTACCACAAAAGGCGGCGAGGTGCTCCAAGGACACCGCAAGAGCGAGGAATTCGCCGAGAGAATCCCATCGCAAATAATTTTCTGCTTCAAATTGTTGCACATGCTTGGGAGCGGATCCCCCTGCCCCGGTTTCAAACAAACCTCCACCGTTCATCAATGGCACAATGGAAAGCATTTTGGCACTGGTTCCCACTTCCAGGATTGGAAACAGGTCAGTCAGGTAGTCACGCAGGACATTACCGGTGACCGATATGGTGTTTTCCCCCTCCCCTAGACGCTGCAATGACAACTTCGCAGCCTCCACCGGACTCAGGATACGAATATCAAGGCCATCGGTGTCATGTTCTTGGAGATAGGCCTCCACTTTCAGAATGAGTTGGGCATCGTGAGCACGCTGAGCATCTAACCAGAAAACCGCAGGCCATCCCGTCGCCCGAGCACGATTAACCGCCAACTGAACCCAGTCCTTGATCGGGGCATCCTTGGTTTGGCATCCACGCCAGATATCACCCTGCTTGACGGCATGCTCGATCAAAACCCTTCCCTCAGCATCGACCACACGAATCACCCCTTCTGCAGGTGCTTGGAAAGTCTTGTCGTGAGATCCGTATTCCTCTGCTTTCTGGGCCATGAGCCCCACATTAGGCACGGTCCCCATGGTCCTTGGATCAAAGGCTCCATGCTTCTTGCAATGATCAATGGCTGCCTGATACACCCCGGCGTAGGAGCTGTCCGGTATCACTGCCAGGGCGTCCTGCAACGCACCTTGAGCATTCCACATCTGCCCGGATGAGCGAATCATGGCGGGCATGGAAGCATCGATAATGACATCGCTGGGCACGTGCAAATTGGTGATCCCCTTGTCCGAGTTCACCATGGCCAAGTCAGGTCCGTCCTCAATAGCCTTTTTCAATGCGGCTTCCACTTGCTCACGCGTCGCATCAGGCAAATGATCCATCTTCGCCATCAAATCGCCCAAGCCATTGGAAAAGTTGACCCCTGCGGCACTCAACGCTTCGCGATGCTCGGAGATGAGTGATTGAAAGAAGACCTCGACACAGGCACCGAAGATGATCGGATCGCTCACTTTCATCATGGTGGCCTTCATGTGCAGCGAGAAGAGAATCCCCTCCTGCTTGGCACGCTGAATTTGCTCCCGAAGAAACGTTTCCAAAGCCTGACGACTCATGAAGGTACCATCCAGGACTTCCCCCTCCAACAATGCAAAGGATGACTTGAGTTCCTGCACTGCACCATCAGCTGCAACGAATTCGATACGTGCCTCGGTTGCCTCGGTCAATGTGATGGAGGTTTCGTTGGAGCGAAAATCCCCTTCTCCCATGGTGGCAACACAGGTTTTCGAATCAGGACTCCAGGCCCCCATGCTGTGAGGATTGTTGCGAGCATAGGCCTTCACGGCTTGGGGAGCTCGGCGATCTGAATTACCCTCGCGCAGCACCGGATTGACGGCACTCCCTTTAACCTTGTCGTATTTGGCCTTGATCGCTGCCTGCTCATCATTTTGAGGATCCTCCGGATAATCGGGCAGTGCATAGCCCTTGCCCTGAAGTTCAGCGATGGTCCCCTTAAGCTGAGGGATGGAAGCGCTGATGTTGGGCAATTTAATGATATTGGCCTCAGGCTGCTTTGCCAGAGCCCCAAGCTCTGCCAGAGCGTCTCCGACACGCTGAGATTCCTCGAGGTATTCAGGAAATTGGGAAAGGATGCGACCGGCCAATGAGATATCACGCGTTTCCACATTGACGCCACAAGGGCGGGCAAATGCCTTGATAACAGGAAGCAGTGAGTAGGTTGCCAGGGCTGGCGCCTCATCGGTTTTGGTGTAAATAATCGTCGGTTCGGACATGTTTAGTTTCTGGATACCTCAGTTTGTGCGCGAACGCGCTACAAAGAGCTACACGTTTCCCTCTTCTTTGGCAAACCCGGAGATCGCCACAGGTGGACAGCCCAACTCACCTGATGTCGCGTGGGTCGGGGAGCGGATGGGCTCTTCGATGCCTGATGCGCATTTGCATCCTTCGAGGCATCTTGATAAAAGAGATCATCAATCATGTTTGCGAAATCAAGGCAATTTATGGTTAGGTTGACCACCTGGCGACTGACCATGCCATGGCT
>Ga0181589_10003795_pt1 | contig 12081 bp, 7 predicted proteins | sample 071ome_25_FD_132444 | JGI IMG/M metagenome (GOLD analysis project Ga0181589, IMG submission 132444) | Coastal salt marsh microbial communities from the Groves Creek Marsh, Skidaway Island, Georgia - 071410BT metaG (megahit assembly) | ecosystem: Environmental > Aquatic > Marine > Intertidal zone... | reverse complement strand
TGGAATGAAGCAACATTTCCACACAGGCAAGTTGTTGACATAAATCATCGTGAAGATCACGACCCAGTTTCTGTTTTTCCTCCTCACTGATGTCGGAAACTTCTCTTTCCAGTGCCTTGCGTCGAGTCACATCCAGCCAGGCTCCCATGCATTTTTGCACTTTTTGAGGGTCGGACTTGGAGGGCAGCCCCACCCAGCGATCGAGGATTTCCATCCACTGACCTGTACCCACTTGAAACCGATAATCCATTTCAACCACCTGCCCGGGAGCTGCGCAATCAAGCTGTCGCTGGACCCGATCACGATCACTGGGGTGGATGCGCGCAAGCCATCCACCCGGTTCCTCCAATAGGCATTCGGCCGCAATACCTGTCAGCGACACCACGTATGGGGAGATCCACTGAAAACAATCCTCAGGGGCCGGGGGCCTCACATAGACGGCAAACGGGAATTGATCAAAGGGTTCAAACTCCAACCAAGGTTCCTCCGAGTCAGACGAGGATCGAATTTCGGATTCGTCCACGGGCATCGCGGGAAGGACCAGGCTGGGAGAGGGGTCTCCCTGAATATGATCCTCAATCCATTGCAGGAGTTCACGCCGTGTGAGCCCTTCAAGGAAGGAAAGATCCATCAGATCCACCCCCTCATGCGGTAGTAGACTTGGCCTACCTTTTCATGCAGGTAAATTTTGAGTGTCTTAAATTTTTTCGACTTCGGAAAGACTTTGAATGGATAGGCGCGTATCAGCTCAGTGCTGCCTTGCAAGTCGCATCCCACAGGGATGGCCTCGATGCCCGCTTTCTCAAACAGAGCCAATGACCGTTGCATGTGCCACGCCGAGGTGACCAAGAGGATTCGCTCCCACCCTTGCTCCTCCATGAGTGCCTTGACCTCCACACATTCATCCCGTGTCGTCGTCATTCTTCCCAGAAGATGCACCTTACCATTGCCAAGGCCCCAGCGTTTCACCCAAGCCTTGAGGACTTCTCCTTCAGAAATGGCCTCTCCTTGAATCCGAAAAGTCCCCCCTCCAAAGACCAGATTCGATGCATGCCCGCGGTGATACAAATCCAGCGCGGTCAGATAGCGATCGCTGGCATCACTGGCCGAAAAAGAAAGGACCTCCAGAGGCTGAGGATGCAGGCCGCCTCCCAGACAGACGATGGCATCGGCTTTCGGGAGCCCTGCCCAATCGCGGATGGCATAGGGTTTTTCCAGTTGCGCCAGAAGTGTGGCAGAAAGCGGCGTCGCCCCCAAACACCAGATCAGGGCAAAGAGAGACCAAGCCATGACAGCCCTGGATTTCGACCCAGAGCGCCAGCAGCGAATCCCCCACCACAGCACGGCCAACCAAATCCACGCCAGCGGATCCAGGGCGGCATCGAACAACTTGCTGAGACGTAAGTCTACCATTCCAAACAGACACCATTCTATGAGCCGATCCGGAAAGCTCAAACCCACAGATGGAAAAATCGGTTGTTTTGTCACCCAATGAAACGCAGATTGTTGCCGACTCTGCGTCCCATGAATCTCACCCAAGACCCGATCGGACCCCTCATCCAGAAACTGGCCATCCCTGCCAGCGTGGGATTTTTCTTCAACACCATGTATAATGTGGTGGATACCTGGTATGCAGGGAGCCTTTCAACCGATGCTCTGGCTGCGCTTTCCATCGCTTTTCCCGTCTTTTTCATTCTCATCGCCATCAGCAATGGTTTGTCTCAGGGAGCCACTGCGCTGATGGCCCATGCGCTGGGAGCCAAAAAAACGAAGGAGGCCGCAGATCTTTCACGGCAATCCGTGTTGCTGGGCCTGTGTCTGGGCGTCCTTCTGAACGGGGCAGGCTGGATGTTGGGCCCCAGCATGTTTCGCATGCTTGGGGCAGAAGGGTATTATTTGACGCTTTCCCTGACCTACATGAACATCATCTGGGCAGGCACCCTTTTTTTCATCGCCCAGTCCATGATCAATGCCACACTCCAAGCGCAAGGGGACACCACAACATATCGCAACTTACTCATCGTTGGCTTTTTTCTCAATCTGCTGCTCGATCCCTGGCTGATGCGTGGCGGCCTCGGCGTGCCAGCAATGGGCATGGCCGGGATTGCCTGGGCGACGGTGCTCATTCAGGTTGTTGGGGTGTTCTACCTGGCCTACCGCGTGATGGGTTCCTCTTTGAGGTGGTCCTTGAGATTGGGAGATTGGAAGCCCCAGTGGCACCTGTGGCGATCCCTCATCGCTCAGGGTTTTCCTGCCGCCATGAACATGATGACCGTGGCAGCAGGTATCTTCATCATCACTTGGTTCATCAGTTTTTTCAGTAAGGAAGGGGTCGCCGCATACGGCATCGCCACTCGCATTGAACAGATCCTTCTCTTGCCCACCATTGGGTTGAATGTCGCCGTGCTCACCCTGGTCGGGCAAAATTATGGAGCCCGACAGTTGGAAAGGATCTACGAGGTGCGGCAAACGGCCCTGCGATGGGGCCTGGCCATGATGATTCTGGGTGGTATGCTCCTCTACCCCATGGCCGAAACCACCATGGCATGGTTCACCGACAATGAAGCCGTCATCACTTTGGGGGCCGATTACCTGAGGGTAGCAAGCATCACCCTCTGTTCTTATGTCATCCTTTTTCAAACCGTGTTCATGTTGCAGGGTCTCAAACGCCCCATGGTCGGGCTTTGGATCGGGCTTTACCGGCAAATCGTGGCTCCCCTGCTTGTCTTCTATGGGCTGGCCTATGGATTGGATTGGGGGATCGATGGCATTTGGTGGGGTATTTTCGGAGTGACCTGGAGTGCCGCGCTGTTTACCCTATTCTACGGGAAGCGCATTCTTAAGAAGTTGTCGGCCCTCACGCCTTCCCGATAAAGCATGGATGCTTCTGCCAACATGACGCACGATCCTGCCTCTTCGACTCACATGCCCCAGCATGGCATTCGAAGTCTGGATGAGCTCCAGCAGCTGACCCAACTGGCTGCTGCGCTTTCGGGGTGCTCCACCCTTCTCATTCATCTTTGTCAAGAAACGTCGATCACCCTTATCACGGGACGGCAGTGGGAGCCCTCAGCTCAGGATCCCGAAATCCCCTTCTGCCGATTTGCCTTGAGCCAACCGGAGCCCACAGTGATCGAAGATGCCGATCGACACCCGCAATGGGCAAGTTCTCCACTGGTGGCCGGTCCTTGGCATTTCAAGTTCCTTGCAGGATTTCCGATTCGAGGCAAACAGGGAGAGCTCATGGGGCTTCTGACATTGCTCGATCCCCAGAATCTGCATCTGGATTCAGCCGTCCTGCAGGCCTTGGGCATTGTTGCTCGCCAGGCAGCCTCAGCGATTCTTCTGGGAGACACCCGGGCCCGTATCAATCAGCTTTCTGACGAGCATCAGAAGGTCAAGAGGGCCTACGACGACTCAGAGTCGTTTTACCACAATCTCGTCGAAAGCCTTCCCCAGCACATCATCCGTAAGGATCTAGAGGGGCGCTTCACCTTTGCCAACCAGAACTTCTGTCGTGCACTCGGTAAGGAATTGAAGGACATTCTTCACAAAACTGATCTCGACCTTTTTCCCGCACACCTTGCTCGAAAGTATCAGCAGGATGATCAGCAGGTCATGCACACCGGCCGGAAGATCGAAACCACTGAGGCAAACGAGGGCTTGAATCAGCAAACCAGCTATGTCCATGTCATCAAGACGCCTCTTTTTGACACCAAGGGCAAGGTATCAGGCATTCAGGGTATCTTCTGGGATGTTACCGAACAGATTCATACCGAACAGAATTTGGCCTCGGAGCGTCAGTTGCTTCGCTCTTTACTGGAAACCATACCAGATCACGTCTACTTCAAGGACACGGCTTCACGTTTCATCCGATGCAGCCGTGAACTCTCCGACCGCCTCGGCCTCAAAAACCCTTCCCTTGCCGTGGGGAAAACCGATTTTGATTTCTTCAAGGAAGAGCATGCTCGTCCGGCATTCGAGGACGAGCAGCACATTATTCAGACCGGGGAACCCATCATCAACAAGATCGAAAAGGAAACCTGGCAAGATGGTCAAGTCGGGTGGGTCCTCACCAGTAAGATGCCTTACAGGAATGAAACCGGAACCATCATCGGCACCTTTGGTGTCTCCAAGGACATCACCAAACTCATCCAGACGGAGGAGGCCCTGAGACAAGCGGAGCAGAAGTATCGGGATATCTTCGAAAAGGCGGTGGAGGGTATTTTTCAAACCACACCCGAAGGGCATTACCTCAATGTCAACCCAGCCCTGGCACGTATTTACGGCTATCCGACTCCCGAAGCACTGCTGGATTCCCTGACCGACATTCAGAAGCAGCTCTACGTTGATCCCTCACGCCGCGCCACCTTCCAGCGCATCATGAAGGAGCATGGTGAAATTCATGAATTTGAGTCTGAAATTTTTCATCGCGATGGAAAGAAAATCTGGATCAGCGAGACCGCTCGAACCGTATGCGATGAGGCCGGAAACATTCTCTACTACGAAGGTCTGGTCGAAGATATTTCCGAGAGAAAACGGGCCGAAGCTGCCATGGAATTTGCTCGTGATGCTGCCATGGAATCCAATCGCCTCAAGTCGGTCTTTCTGGCCAGCATGAGTCACGAAATACGCACCCCGATGAATGGCATCATCGGCATGACCTCACTCCTGAAACAGACCTCTCTTTCCGAAGAACAAAACACCTTTGCCGAGACCATTGAAACCAGTGCCAATGGACTTTTACGCCTGATCAATGACTTGCTGGATTTCTCCAAGATCGAATCGGGAAAAATGACCTTGGAGAAAACCTCCCTGGCCCTCCACGACATCATCGAGCAATCGGTCGGGTTGCTGGCAGATCAAGCCCAACAAAAGGGACTGGAGATGATCCTCAAACTCGACCCACAGGTACCTCAACAGGTTGTAGGAGACCCGGTTCGGCTGCAACAAATCCTCAACAACCTCTTGGGCAACGCCATCAAGTTCACGCAGAAGGGCGAAATCCAAGTCATGGTGCAGACCCTCAAGGCTCAGCGGGACACGCACTGGGTTCAATTCCAGATCAAGGACACAGGGATCGGCATCAAGGAAGAGGCCATGGAAAGCATCTTCGAAGCCTTCATGCAGGCCGACGACTCCATGACGCGTCAATATGGAGGTACGGGCTTGGGCTTGGCCATCACGCGGCAGCTGATCGAGCTCATGCATGGACAACTGCATGTGGAGAGCACTCACGGCAAGGGGTCTTGCTTCTGGTTCACACTTCCCCTTGAAATGGGCAAGGGTAAGCTCACCGTAGAGCGATCAACTCCTTACCCCTGGAGCGGCTCCAAGGCGCTGATTCTGGAGCCCAACGATCATTCCCAGGAAGCCCTGGCTCCCATCTTGAGAAACTATCGTTTCGACTACCATTTCATGACCCAGGGTAAACAGGCGATTGCCGAGTTGTCCAAAGTCCAGCGCAGCGATGCCCCCTATCGATTTGTTCTGGTCAATGACAGTCTGAAGGATCAGACCGGCATCGATTTCTGTCAGGTCGTGCACGATTTGAAACTAAGCCCCGCTCCCACGTTGATTCTCATGACCTCCATCAGAACCCAGCTCGACAAAAAGAGGCTGGAGCAGTGTGGCGTCCAATTGGTGGTGAAAAAACCCATCATGCAGGGTGTTTTCACCCGAGGATTCAATCGATTGTTCAAATCGCATCCATCGGAACCCGAAGTCGAAAAGGAAGACACTTCGGCCGTTACAATGTATCAGGTCCAACCTCTGAGCCGAGAACATCCCGAGGTGCTGGTGGTGGAAGACAACCCCGTCAATCAGTCGGTTGCCGAACACATGCTGAAAAAACTGGGGTTTCGTCCCACAGTGGCTGAATCCGGCGACCAAGCGCTGGAATGGGTTCAGCGACATCCCTTTGCCATGATCCTCATGGATTGCCAAATGCCGGGCCTGGATGGCTATCAGACCACCTATAAATTGAGATCCATGGAGCGCCTGGGCCAGACCAAGGCAAAGGTTCCCATCAAGATCATCGCCATGACGGCCAATTCCATGGATGGAGACCGGCAAAAGTGCCTTGAGTCTGGCATGGATGACTACATTGCCAAGCCCGTCCTCATCCATACGCTGGCGTCAGCCTTGAAACGGGCCATGAATCTTGAAGGCGACTCTACTGAGGAAGGGAACCCCCATCCGGGGGATGCTTCCACCAAGTCCTCTTCAGGCGATGCGCCTGTCGAGCCGGATAGGCCCACCCTCGATCATAAGATTCTGATGACTTACATCGGTGAGGCAGCAGACAAAAAGCAAAGCATGCTGGCCAAGCTAACCCACCTTTTTGTCGACAACGAGTGCCCCAAGCGACTGGAGGCGTGGAGAGAGGCCTTGGAAACCACCGATCGCGATGCGATTGGCCGCTGCGCACACAGTCTGAAGGGCAGCGCCGCGAACATGGGAGCTCAACGATTGTCCCAGCATTGCGGAGAGATGGAAACAAGGGCTCAAGACATGTCCCGGGAAGCTCTGAAGCAAGGGTTTGATGAAGCTCTTGCTCTTGCGCAGGAGGCCTGTGATGCACTGAAAGCCTTCCTCGATTCCTAGAGTCCTGCGTCTTCGATAATAGGTCTTGCCCTCTCTGTAGGAAGGGCTTTGGATAGCCTCATGTCAATACCCATGCTGATTCGCAAGGCCTTGCTGTCCCTTTGGGGGATTCGCATCCTCCTGCTTGCCTTTTGCCCTGTCTTGGCAGACGGACCAGCGGACAATCAAAGCCATCAGGTTCGTCCGATCCCCCCTGAGGGCACTCCCTGGAATGAAGATCAGATCTCTCAAATACAAAAACCCCTTCAGGCATTGCAGACCAAGCTCAAGCAAAGCAGACGAGGCCTGAAGGGAGACTCAGAACGTTTGAGACTTCTGTGTGATATCGATGTCTTTGTGTCTGCCGTCGAAGTCGCCCTGACTCATCAGGAAATCTATGATCCAGAAAAAAGCATGGCTCAGGCACAAGAACAGCTCGATGTTGCCTCGGCCCGCCTGGAAGCCTTGATGGAAAAGGGGCCGACCTGGCTCGACAAAGCCGGACTGGTTCCGAGGGGATATCGCTCGAAGATCGATGATTCCATTCAGCCCTATGGCTTGGTCCTACCCGACACATGGCAGCCTCATGCTACGAAGCCCTACCGCCTGGACCTGTGGTTTCATGGTCGGGGAGAAAAGCTCACGGAGCTGGATTTTCTGCATCAGCGGCTGCATCAGAAAGGAGCCTTCACCCCACCGGATACCATCGTTCTGCATCTCTACGGACGTTACTGCAATGCCAATAAATTTGCCGGAGAAATGGACCTTTTCGAAGCCCTGGATCATGTCAAAAAAGATTTCTCCATCGATGAGAACCGCATCCTCGTCCGCGGTTTTTCCATGGGGGGAGCCGCCTGTTGGCAATTCGCCACTCATTACGCCGGGCTTTGGGCTGCAGCCGCACCTGGAGCCGGTTTCTCAGAAACCAAGGAATTCCTCGAATTCTTTCAAAAGGAGGAACTCAAACCTTACTGGTGGGAAACTCGCTTGTGGAATCTCTATGATGCCACGGTCTATGCTGAAAACCTCTTTCACTGCCCCACCGTCGCCTACAGTGGAGCGGTGGATCGACAAAAGCAGGCTGCGGATATCATGGCCCGCTACATGGAGCGTGAGGGCTTGAGCCTGACCCATCTGGTAGGCCCCGATACGGCGCACAGCTACCATCCCCAGACGAAGCGGGAACTCGAAGATCGCATCGATGCCTTAGCTCGGATCGGACGAGACCCCCTCCCTCGAAAAATACGTTTCACGACCCACACCTTGAGATATCACCGCATGCATTGGATCACTCTCACAGGTCTTCAGGAGCATTGGCAAAAAGCACGCATCGTTGCAGAAATGGAGGATGATTCCATCGTCCGCATCCACACGCAAAACGTCTCTGCCTTTCGGATCGACATGGCCTCAGGAACCTGTCCTCTGGACCCCACACGTGCTCCCATCCTTCAGGTCGATGGGCAAACCATTCTGGCACCCCGCCCCTTGAGCGATCGTTCCTGGTCCGTTCAACTGGTTCAAAACGAAGACTCATGGACTCTGGGCACCTCATCTCAGCCAAATGTGCTACACAAGCGGCATGGCCTGCAGGGTCCGATTGACGATGCGTTCATGGGGCGCTTTCTCATGGTAGGACCCAGCGGTTGGCCCCTGAACCCCCAAGTGGGAGAGTGGGTAGCCTCTGAAATGGGACATGCCCTGACGCACTGGCGCCAGCAGTTCCGAGGGAATGCCCGATTTAAACTGGACCGCGAGGTCGATGCCTCGGACATTGCCCAAAGCAATCTCATCCTTTGGGGAGACCCCGCCAGCAACTCCGTAATCCGGGATCTGATGGAAGCACTCCCCATCCAATGGGATGCCAGTGGGGTGCAGCTGCCCGATCAGAAGTGGGATGCCGGCCATCACCTTCCAGTCATGATCTATCCCAACCCACTCAACCCTGAAAAATACATTGTGTTCAATAGTGGCTTCACCTACCGGGAATACGATTATCTCAACAACGCGCGGCAGGTGCCCAAACTGCCTGACTGGGCCATCATCGATATTCGTCAGCCCGCTACACCACGCTGGCCCGGTGGTATTGCTCAGGCAGGTTTTTTTGACGAAAAATGGCAGTGGAAGCCTCAACCCAAGATCGCTCTTTCCGAGGCAGCGACCGCACCCTGATTTCTAACACATGTCCTCAAGCTCCCAACCTTTCTACGAATCGGAAAAGGCCATCAGTGAATACCTGCTGTTTCACTACGGTTCACCACAGGAACAATGCCCCCATCCTGAGGGTCCCTCCCAAGCGCTCCACTATCCCGAGCGCTGTGTCTCCCAATGTCTCCAGAAAGAGCTGCTGGTAGATCACCCAAGGGCATTGGACCTCGGATGCGCTGTCGGGCGCTCGACCTTTGAGCTGGCGCGTCATTGCCACGAAGTAATCGGTATCGATTATTCACACGGATTCATTGCACATGCCAACAAGCTTCGAATCGAAGGCTCCCTGCCTTACCGATTCGTTGTCGAAGGCAACTTGACTCAAGATGCCATTGCCAAAGTCCCCGATGAAATCGATCGAGATCGAGTACGCTTTCTGCAAGGAGACGCTATGCACCTGCCCGAGGACTTGGGGGTGTTTGATGTCGTCTTGATGGCCAATCTCATTGATCGGTTGGACGATCCCGTTGCATGCTTGAGTCAACTGAGTGGCCTGTTGAAATCAGGAGGGCAGCTCATCATCACATCTCCCTACACTTGGTTAGAGGCCTACACTCCTTCGACGCATTGGCTCGGTGGCCTGCAAAGGGACGGGGAAGACGTGCAAACCCTGGATGGTTTGCACCATCATCTGAACCCCGCTTTTCAATGGACCCAGACGCTCGAACTGCCCTTTCTTATTCGAGAGCACGCACGCAAATATCAATGGAGTGTGGCTCAAGGCTCTTGCTGGGTGCGACGGTAGGCGAGCTGGGATAGCACTGAGAGGCCACTCAAGGCCGCCGTCTCCGAGCGTAGAACCAAATCACCCAGAGAGCAAGGGCGGGCACCCTTCTGACGCAGAAGGGTCTGTTCCTCTGGAGTAAAATCCCCCTCGGGCCCGACACACCAGCAACCCAATTCATAGGTTTGCTCGAGTGCGGCTTCCAGCAAGGTAGGCTTCTCCATTCCCTCATCCAGATCGCCATAAAAAACCCGATGGGTCGATGGGAGGGCCTGAATCCAGGATTCCAGAGGTTCCGGAGCATGAAGACCGGGCTTCCATGCCTGGCCACACTGCTTCATGGCCTCCAGGAGGTGGGTTTCCCATTTCTGCATCTTGGCTTTCACTTCACCAGAATGCCAGCGAGCAACGGATCGATCGCATTGAAGCAACCAAATCTGCTCTGCGCCAAGCTCAACAGCTTTCTGCATCGCCATGTCCAAAGCCTTGGGCTTGAGCAAGGCCAAAGCAAGCCCCAGGCGCTGCTGGGGTCGTTGCTGCACCCGACGCTGCGTCACTTGAATGGTGACCGATCGCCTCTGAATCTCCTCAGTACGGCCTTCCAACACGCCTCCCTGACCATCGATGATCTGAACCGTATCTCCAGGTTTGAGACGTAGCACTTGTTGAGCGTGTCGCACATCCGGTTCGCTCAACCGGCAGCATTCTTGAGCGCATGCCTCGGGTGGAAGAAAAAAACGATGCATGCCGCGCGACACAGTTTATTGCCCTGTAAAAAACTTCTTGGCCTTCTCAAAGAACCCATGGGAGATGGGATTGACACTGGCATCGCAGCTCTGCGCAAAGGACTCCAACTTTTCCTTTTGTTCTGAGTTGAGCCGAGTGGGCACTTCAACCAGAACGCGCACATGGAGATCTCCCCAGCCATAGCCCTTGACGTTTTTGACCCCTTTGCCGCGTAAACGGAAGATCGTGCCGGGTTGTGTTCCGGCGGGGATGCGAATGGTGGCTTTACCCGACAAGGTGGGCACTTCTATTTCAGCACCAAGCGCGGCATGAACGAAACTGACCGGGACCTCGCAGATCAGATCATCCCCTTCCCGCTCGAAGATCTCGTGATCCTTGACGTGAATCACCACATAAAGATCTCCCGGAGTGCCGCCTCTGAGGCCCGTTTCTCCCTTTCCGGTCGAGCGTATTCTGGCGCCCGTGTCGACCCCAGGCGGGATTCTAAGACGAATTTTGGATGTCTTCTCCTTACGTCCTGCTCCGCTACAACGCTTGCAGGGCTTTTCAATGGTTTTGCCCGACCCTTCGCATCGCGGACAGGTTTGGGTGAAAGTAAAGATTCCTCGGGATGTTGCCACTTGTCCTTTGCCCCGACAGGTGGTGCAGCTCACGCTGCGTGAACCAGGGGCTGCCCCACTTCCCTGACACTCTTCACACCCATCGAGCTTGGTCACTGGGATTTCTTTTTCGCAGCCAAGGCTGGCTTCCTCAAAGGAAATTTCGAGGTCGTAGCGCAGATCAGAGCCACGCTGAGGGCCATTGGGATCGCGTCCTCCACCACCAAATAAATCTTCAAAGATGCTACCGCCCCCTCCGCCGCCTCCGCCGCCCCCAAAGACTTCACGAAAGATGTCAACCGGATCATGAAACCCGCCGCCTCCTCCGCCACCAAAACCGCGCGAACGGCCATCAAAGGCAGCATGCCCGTATTGGTCGTAGGCCGCCCTCTTTTGCGGATCGCTCAAGGCTTCATAGGCCTGCCCCAGCTCCTTGAATTTGTCCTCGGCTTTCTTGTCGCCTGGATTCTTATCCGGATGGAATTTCACGGCCATTTTTCGATAGGCCTTTTTGATTTCCTCTGCTGAGGCGCTCTTGCTGACGCCCAAAATCTCGTAATAATCCCTTTGTGACATGATGTTTGAAAACGCTTTTTTTGAAAGTCACGAAGACTTCAGGAGGTCGACTCCTCAGAATTCACGGGTGCCTTGGCAACCACGACATTGGCCGGTCTGAGCAAGCGGTCATTCAATTTGTATCCCTTACGGGCTTGTTCGACGACCTGTCCTTCTGTCACTTCAGATGTCTCTTTCTGGGACACCGCTTCGTGCCAAGCCGGGTCGAAGCATTTGCCCAAGGCATCAATTTCTTCCAAGCCCGATTCCTTCAGGGTCGCCTTCAATTGACTATGGACCATTTCAATGCCCATCTTGATTGAGTCCAGACTGTTTTCCTTTGCATGTTCCACTGCCAACATGGCCATTTCGAAGTGGTCGAGCGAAGGGATCAATCGCTCCATGAGAGCTTCATTGGCATACTTGATGGCCTCCAGGCGTTCCCTGGCGGCTCGCTTTTTGAAATTATCAAACTCGGCATTGAGGCGCACGTAGCGATCCCAATGGGCATCGGCCTTCTCCGATTTTTCTACCAATTCTTGATAGGCAGTTCTCTCGAGAGTGACAGGAGAGTCGTCCTCGGGCTCCCCTTCACTGCTGAGGTTACTTTCAGCCGAAGCAACGGCCTCACCTTCTTGGTCTGAGGGTTGGTCTGCCACCGGCTCT
>Ga0181589_10003788_pt1 | contig 12088 bp, 8 predicted proteins | sample 071ome_25_FD_132444 | JGI IMG/M metagenome (GOLD analysis project Ga0181589, IMG submission 132444) | Coastal salt marsh microbial communities from the Groves Creek Marsh, Skidaway Island, Georgia - 071410BT metaG (megahit assembly) | ecosystem: Environmental > Aquatic > Marine > Intertidal zone... | reverse complement strand
TTCATGTCTCGTCAGTGCCTGCTTGCTCTCGGCAGCACCGACAAACCCGACCGGGCACCCGATGATGGCGGCCGGCCGCGGCCCGCCCGCAGCGATGAGTTCGAGGCAGCGGAACAAAGCCGTGGGTGCATTGCCGAAGACAAGCACCGCGCCATCCATGTGATCATGCCACAGATCGACCGCGGCTGCCGACCGTGTCGTCTTCATCTCTGCGGCAAGTGCCGGCACATCGTGATTGTTCAGGGTCACGATCACCTCATTGTCGGCCGGCAGGAAACGGCGGGTGATGCCGCTGGCGACCATGGCGCAATCACATAATAGCGACGCCCCCGAAAGCAACGCCGCCGACGCGCTTGTGGTGAAATCGTCCGAGGCCACGATATCGGTCACGATATCCGGCATGCCGCAGGCATGGACAACCCGCACCGCCACATCGCCAAGCGCCTCTGGCAGACCGTCCAGCATTGTCTGTTCCCGGACGATGGCGAAAGATGCCTCGTAAATCGCCTTCGGGTCTTTCAGATAGGCGTCCATGATCCGGTCTCAGCTGCCGCCAGGCTTGCGGTTGCGTACCGATTCCGGGCCAAGCGGGTGTTTGGCATGCGGATAGGGGTGATGATGGTGTCCGTGGTCGTGATCATGATCGTGCGAATGCTCATGGCCATGATGGTGATGATGGTGGTGATCCTGGTCGAGGCGGCAGGCCCCGGTGCAGAAATGATCACATAGCGGGCAATCCTCGACATTGCTTCCCGGCGCCGAGACACCCTGCCCCTCGACATGGTGATGATGGCTTTCCTGCGCGAGACCAACCTCGTCCTCGAAGCCCAGAACCTGCGCCCGGTATTTGCACAGCGCGCAGTTCATATTGTTGTCACCGTCAAGAATTTCGCGAACACGGTCGGCAAATGTGGCGATGACCTTGGGATGGTCGTTCAGATAGCCAGCCTTGACAAATTCGGTTCCGGGGTGCGCCGCCGCAACCTCGTCGGCAAAGCCGTAGATCCGGTCAATCAGAATCCCCGAAAACAGAAAATATGGGAACACCACAACACGCTTGAAGCCAAGCTTTACGACATGTTCAAGACATGGCTGGACAAGCGGGAAGGTCACGCCTGAATAACCAACCTCGGCCCAGCCAAACCCCATCCCTTCCCACAGCATCCGGGAAATCTTCGAGATATTCGAATTGGCATCAGGGTCGGAGGCACCGCGCCCGATCACGACAAGGCAGGTATCGGCCCGCTCAACCGGGCCATATTTGGCATCGGCGGCGGCAATGGCCTCGGCAACGCGATCACCGGCCGCCTGCAGCATCTGCAGATCAATCGCCAGCTCGCGCCCGTACTGGATGGTGATACCGTGCTCGGCAGCATAGGTGTTGAGAACCGACGGAATATCATTCTTCGCATGGCCGGCGGCAAACAGCATGCCCGGCACGGCAAGGACGTGATTGACCCCCTGCTCGCGAAGTTTGTCGAGCCCGGTCTTGATGACCGGGGTGGCGAATTCCAGATAACCATACTCGACCGGCCAGTCAGGGAACAGGGGCGCCAGTTTTTCCGCCAGGACGGCAAATTCGGTCACCGCCGATTTCGAACGCGACCCGTGACCACAGATCATCACACCGAATTTCTTTGGGGCTGCATCATGCATCGGCCGGCTCCCCGTCGCGATCGCCATCAGCCCCGCCGGCCGGATCGGCAGCCTCCTCGTCACGGTCAGCCTCATCATGGCCTTTCACCACCAGCGCGGCCGCCATGACGGCCGCCACCGCACCGAGCGCCAGACCGGCAAGATGACCGTGCCCCGCCAGCTCGCCAAGATGGCCCCAATGCGCCAGTGCACTTGGTACAGCAGCGAACAACATGGTTGTGGCAGCCAGGGCGCTGGCCGCAATCGCACGAATTTCCGGGAATTTCATCGTTTCACCTCAAGGTCCGTCATATCTTCGGAGGGGCGAAACGACAAGCGGATGAAGGACAGGTGTGACACACCCATCCGCCTTCGGGTCCGAGGCCCGGCGTTGGCGCCCTGTCTGGGTCCGCCGCACCGGGATCGCTTTCATCTTGTCGCCAAGTCCACCGACCTTGGAAAGATATTATCCCGCCACGGCAAAAACAATTGCACCAATGCGACCAAAGTTGAATTATGGCGCCGATGTTCGACCCCCTGCCGCTTCTGATGTTCAGCCTCTCGGCGCTTGCCTTCCGCGCCGCCATCCTGCTTGCCGCGCTGGCGCTCGACTGGCTGATCGGTGAGCCCGACATCCTGTGGCGGCACATCCCGCACCCGGTGGTGGTGATGGGGCGCGCCATTTCATGGTTCGACCGGCGCTGGAACAGCCGCCGCGGCCTGACCGGCCACCAGCGCCGAATGCGCGGCGGCATCGCCATCTTCGCGCTGGTGCTGGCGGTTGCCGGACTTGGTGTCGTGCTGTCATTCGGCGGCGCGTTGATCGCAGCGGTCATTCTGGCTGTGATGCTTGCGGCGCGATCACTGGATGAGCATATCCGCGCCGTCGCGGACGCCCTGGACGACGGGGTCGCGCCGGCGCGCCGCGCCGTCGGCATGATTGTCGGCCGTGACACAAGTGACCTTGGTGAGGCCGAAATCGCCCGCGCCGCCATCGAGACCGGCGCCGAGAACCTGTCGGACGGGGTGATCGCACCGGCCCTTTGGTTTCTTGTCGCCGGATTGCCGGGGCTGTTCGTCTACAAGCTGGCCAATACGGCCGACAGCATGATTGGCTACCGCAACGCCCGCCATCTGGCCTTCGGCTGTTTCGCCGCCAGATTCGACGATGTGCTGAACATTGTGCCGGCACGGCTGACCGCACTGCTGATCTGTGTTGCTGCCGCGCTGCGGGGACGCGGTATCCCGGCATGTCGGAGCATGCTGGTGGATGGCCGTCACCATGCCTCGCCGAATGCCGGCTGGCCCGAAGCGGCGATGGCCGGGGCGCTCGATATCTGGCTTGCCGGACCGCGCCGCTATGGCAACCGGGTGCGGCAGGCCCGCAAGTTTCATGAGACCGGCGCCGAGGCGCAAGCAGCGGCGATCCTGCGCTCGTTGCGAATCCTGATCGCATCGCAGATTCTGTTTGCCATGCTGCTGCTGGCGCTGGCGTCCCTGGCCTAAAGTCCCGCCATTTCGGCAAAGGCATCAAGATCCAGATTCGCCGCCATGTGGGCGGCAAGCTCATCGAGAACCGCATCGACCCGCCCGGCAAAATCAACCGCGCCAAAACGCCCTGTTCGTCCACGTCGTGCCGCCAGCTGGTCAAGGAAAGCGCGCCGGAACCCGTCATCGGCGAAAATACCATGGACATAGGTACCGATCACCAGCCCATCATCCGACATCGCGCCGTCCGGGCGGCCATCGATATCCAGAAGCGGCCTCACGCAATCGGCACCATTGGTGCGTCCCATGTGGATTTCGTAACCGGTCACCGTGGCATCGAAGATCGGCGCGACTGCTGTCACCCGGACCAGCGTCTTGTCGGTTGCCAGCACCGTATCCACCGCAAGATGGCCAAGGCCGGTTGTGGCGCCTGCCGGCCCCTCGACCCCCTGCGGATCATCGATTGTCTGGCCAAGCATCTGGTACCCGCCGCACAATCCCATCACCATGCCGCCGCGCCGCAGATGCGCCGCGATATCAATGTCCCAGCCCTGCGCACGAAGAAAGTCGAGATCGGCGATGGTTGATTTCGATCCCGGCAACAGTACCATGTCGCAGTCTCCGGGAAACGCCTCCCCCGCCTCGACAAGCGTCAGGCGCACATCCGGCTCGCCCGCCAGCGGGTCGAGATCGTCGAAATTCGCAATCCGGCGCAGCACCGGCACCGCGATATGGATGGGCGCGCCATCATCGGCATCACCTGCCTTGCCGGCAATGTCGAGAATGTCCTCGGCAGGCAGGAACCGGGCCGGGGCAAACCATGGCAGGATACCGAGGCCGGTCCAGCCGGTTGCCGATTCGATCATCCTCATGCCATCGGCAAAGAGCGAGGTGTCGCCGCGAAACTTGTTGATCAGGAAACCGCGGATCAGCGCCCGGTCCGCCGGATCAAGCACCGCGCCGGTGCCGACAAGGCTGGCGATGACGCCCCCGCGGTCGATATCGCCGGCGATCACCACCGGAATGTCGACGGCAGCGGCAAACCCCATATTGGCGATGTCACCGGCGCGAAGATTGACCTCCGCCGGGCTTCCCGCCCCCTCGACAATCACCAGATCGGCCTTGCGCCCCACCGTCTCGAAACTGTCGAGGACACGCGGCAGCAACTCGGCCTTGTGAGTGCCATATTCACGCGCGCGCATACTGCCGAAACGCTGTCCCTGGACAATGACCTGCGAGCCGGTCTCGCTTTCGGGCTTCAGCAGCACCGGATTCATATGGACGCTTGTCGGGGTGCGGCAGGCCAGCGCCTGCATGGCCTGGGCACGGCCAATCTCACCACCATCCAGCGTCACGGCGGCGTTGTTCGACATATTCTGCGGCTTGAACGGGCGCACCGACAGACCGGCATTGGCGAAATGACGGCACAGGCCGGCAACAAGCACCGATTTGCCGACATTCGAGCCGGCCCCCTGGATCATGATGCTGGGCGTCGTCACGCCAGCCAGCCTCAGAACTCGACGCCGATCTGCGCCTTGATCCCCGACCTGAAGGGATGTTTGACAAGGCTCATCTCGGTCACGAGGTCGGCCGCCTCGATCAACCCTTCGGCAGCGTTCCGGCCGGTCAGCACGACATGCGTCATCTCGGGCTTCTCGTCCCGGAGAAAGGCCAGCACCTCGTCAAGATCGATATAACCATAGCGCAGCGCGATATTGATCTCGTCGAGAAGCACCATGTGATAGCGCGTGTCACGGATCATCTCCCTGGCCTTGTTCCAGGCCGCGCCGGCTGCGGCGATGTCGCGTTCACGGTCCTGTGTTTCCCAGGTGAAGCCCTCGCCCATCGTATGGAAATCGCAAAGATCGGCGAAATGACCGGTAATCAGGTTGCGCTCACCGGTATCCATGCCGCCCTTGATGAACTGCACGACCCCGCAGGGAAGGCCATGCGCGATACAGCGGAAGATCATCCCGAAAGCGGCCGATGATTTGCCCTTGCCCTTGCCGGTATGGACAATGATCAGCCCCTTTTCCTCGGTTTTTGTCGCCATGATCTTGTCGCGTGCCTGCTTCTTGCGCGCCATCTTGGTATTGTGGCGTTCGGAATCAGAGACAGGTTTGGCATCATTCGGGGCGGTCATGTCGGGGTCTCCTCGGTGCGGGCGCGAAGCCGTTCAAGATCAGACTGCACGCTGTTGCGACGTGGTGTCCATAGGCCGCGTTCAATCGCCTCGTCAAATCTGTCAAGCATGTCGTGATAGGCATCTTCATTCGCGGAAGACAGGAAATCCCGCACCTCTCCATCCTCGATATAGGCCTCATAGAGCGCGCTGAAATGATGTTCGGCTACCTGCCCTGTCGTGGCCGAGAAGGCAAACAGATAATCCACCGTCGCCGCCATTTCAAACGCCCCCTTGTAGCCATGGCGCATGGCCCCGGCAATCCATTTCGGATTGCTGGCGCGCCCCCGCACGACACGGCCTATTTCCTCGGACAGGGTACGGATCACCGGCCGTTCGGCAAGCGAATGGTCATTGTGATAGACCGGCACATCGCGGCCTGACAGATGCGAGACAGCCGCCGACAGGCCGCCGGCAAACTGGTAGTAATCATCGCTGTCGAGAATATCATGCTCGCGATTGTCCTGGTTATGCAGCACCGCATCGGAGGCGGTAAGCCTTGTTTCCAGCACCTCGCGGGCGGCCACGCCCTCGCTGTTCTCGCCATAGGCATAGCCTGACCAGACAAGAAATGCCTCGGCAAAATCACCGCGATCCTGCCACAGCTTTTCATCGATCAGCGCCTGCAATCCGGCCCCATAGGCCCCCGGCCTGGCGCTGAAGATGCGCAGCGTGCTCCGGCGGCTCGCACTGTCAGGGTCAAGACCCTCCGATTGATAGCGCATCGCATCCCGCCGCGACGCCGCCGCCAGCGGATTCATATCGTCAGGCTCGTCAAGCGCCGCCACCGCGCGCACGGCACGGTCGAACAGGGTCATCTGCGCCGGAAAGGCGTCGCGGAAAAATCCGGAACAGCGAAGGCAGACATCGACACGCGGCCGGTCGAGACTGTCCAGCGGGATGATCTCGAACCCGGTCACACGCCGCGAGGCGGCATCCCAGCTTGGCCGCACCCCCATCAATGCCAGTGCCTGCGCCAGATCATCGCCGCCGGTGCGCATGTTCGAGGTGCCCCAGGCGGACAGCACCACAGCACGCGGCCAGTTGCCATGATCCATCAGATGCCGGTCGAGAAGCGCCTCGGCAGACGCCCATCCCAGCCGCCAGGCCACCGGGGTTGGCAGGGCGCGGCTGTCGATCGAAAAGAAATTGCGTCCGGTCGGCAGAACCTCGGGCCGCCCTCTTGTCGGCGCACCCGACGCCCCGGACGGCACAAACCGGCCATCAAGAGCGCGGATCATGGCGCCGGTCTCATACGGACCACAGGCGGCAAGGCGGGCGCTGATATCTGTCAGCGCATCATCGATGATGGTGGCGCTGGCCGGCCCCGGTGGCGTCTGCGATCCGGCCACCATGGCCAGCGCCATCGCATCGAGCCGTTCCACCGTATCGCCATGACTTCGCCAGCTCTTGTCCGACATCTCTTTCAGACAGGCTGGCCGTGGCCCCTCCCACGCAAGACCACGTTCCGTTGTCAGCGGGTCGAAGCTTTCAGCGTCGCCCAACCCCAGATCGCGCGCCAGCGCCCTGATGAGCGAGCTGTTCGCCCCCTCGCCGTCACCGCGCGGTGTGCGCAGGATCTGCGCCAGAAGACCGTCGGCAAGACCGCGCTCCGGCGAGGTGCCATAGACATGCAATCCGTCACGGATCTGCAACTCCTTCAGGTCGCACAGGTAATTGTCGAGCTTCAGAAGCTGTTCGCCCGTCTCGTCCGATTCCTCAATGCCGCAATCCTGCGCGATGCCGGCCCGCATGGCCGTGCCGAGGATATCGCCAAGCAGCGCGTCGGACCGCGCCCGGTCCATGCCGGCGGCCTCGAAATATTCATCCATCTGCGCTTCCAGTTCGGCCATCACGCCATGGCTGTCAGCCTGGGTCATCGGCGGCGTCAGATGGTCGAGAATGACCGCCGCGGTGCGGCGTTTGGCCTGCGCCCCCTCACCCGGGTCATTGACGATGAAGGGGTAGAGATGTGGCACTGGCCCGAGAACGGCCTCGGGGAAACATGCCTCGCTGAGAGCCAGCGCCTTGCCAGGCAGCCATTCAAGGTTCCCGTGCTTGCCAAAATGCACCACAGCATGGATGCCGGCGATCTCGCGAAGCCAGATATAGAGCGCGAAATAATTGTGCGGTGGCACCAGATCGGGCGAATGATAGGTCGATTTCGGATCGATATTGTAGCCGCGCGCCGGCTGGATGCCGACAATCACATGCCCATAGCGGCGCAGAGGCAGATGCAGCCTTTCGCCATCGCACATCGGGTCGGTGGAGGCCGCGCCCCAGCGCGCGGTGACCGCCTCGCGCACCGCGTCCGGCAGGGCGGCGAAATGCCGGGCATAATCGTCAAGTGACAGGCTGGCATCGCACGCGCGCCCCTGCCATCCGGCATTGGTCGGCCCCGCCTTCAACTGCGCGATCAACCCGGCGCTGTCATCGGGCTGCCCTTCGACGGTGTAACCGGCATCACCAAGCGCCAGCATGGCGGCAAAGACGCTTGCCGGCGTATCAAGCCCAACCCCATTCGCGATCCGGCCGTCACGGTTCGGGTAATTCGCCATGATCAACGCAATTTTGCGCTCACCGGCTGCCGCCTGGCGAAGCCGCGCCCAGTTCACCGCCAGCCGGGCCACAAACCGCGCACGTTCGGGAACAGCTTGATAGGCGGTGGTCATAGCATGGGTGACAGGATGGCGTGTCGGGGGCCGTTTGAACCCGACGGCACGGGTCAGAACACGCCCGTCAAGTTCAGGCAGCGCCACATTCATCGCCAGGTCGCGCGGCGTCAGCCCGGCGCTGGAGCCCCGCCAGTCATCCTCGAGGCTTGCCGACAGGACAAGCTGGAACACCGGCGCATCGACGGCGCCGAACGGTCCGGCCGACCGCATCTCCGGCATGCCGGCATCTCCGTGCGCCGGGTCGGACACGGCAAAGCTTGTCATGTTCAGGATGATATCGGCTTTCGCCTGCGCCAGCAGATCGGCGATGACAGCAGCCGAATCGCCATCCTTGAGGCTTGCCGAGAACAGCGGCAGCGGGTTCATCCCGGCCTCCCGGCATGCCTCGATCATCGTATCCACCGGCGCCAGGTCGGCGGCCTGCATCAGGGCCCGGTAAAAGACGATGGCGGCCACCGGCGCGCCGTCTTGCCAGTCCACCCGCAAAGTCGCCAGATCGGGCGTTCGATGCCCCGGCCAGTAAATGCCGGCGCGAAGCAAGGGTGCCGGCGGCGGCGCCATGTCCCCACCATCGCACAGATCCCGCAGCGCGGTCAGAAACGCAAAGGCATTGTCAGGGCCGCCGGCATCAAGATAGGCCGCCAGCGCGTGGCACCGGTCGGGCGACAGGCTGGACAGGTAATCCAGTTCGGGATCGGGCTTGCCATCACCGGCGAGGAAGACGACCTGCAGCGCGGACCGGTCGGCAAGCGAGCGCAGCTGTTGCACGCCATAGGACCAGTAGCCGGTCCCGCCAAGAAGCCGCACGACGACAAGCTTTGCGCCGGCGACGGTGGCAGCAAGGTAATTATCGACCGAAAACGGATGCGTCAGGCTGAGATAGTTGGCGATCCTGACAGCCGGAGCATCCTCTTCATCGGCAAGCCGGGACGCGGCGGCTGACAGAAGGCTGACCTCGGTATCGGCAGAAGTCAGGAAAATGATATCGCCCGGCGGCTGGTCAAGATCGACCGCCTCGCCCGAATCATAGAGCGCGCCACCATCTTCAACTCTGGGAAGATGCATCTTCGTCGATCAATGTGCCGCCAAGCCGCGCCGCGATTCCCGAAACATCAAGTCCGGCCATGCCGATGACGACAAGCCTGCCGGCAACAATGTCACGGTCGCGGGCGAAATAGCCATCAACACGGCGGCCGACAGCCTGCACCACATAGGGCAAGGCCTTGCCGGCAACCGCAACCCGCCCCTTCGCCCGCAGGATTCCGAATTGCGATGCCAGTGCGGCGATGGTCTGCTGGAAGACCTCGACATTGTCGATCTCGCCAAGCGCGATGATGCGCGATGCAAACTCGTCATGGCCATGGTCATGATGATGATGGTGGTGGTGGTCATCATGATCATGATCATCATCATCGTGATGGTGATGATGGTGGTGGGAATGTTGTGAGCGGGCATGCGCCTGCTCCTCCATCCCGAGGCCGAGAATGGCGTCCATCGGCGCCGCACCACCAGCCACCGGAATGATGGGTGTGGACGCCTCAAGCTGCCCCTCGACAACGGTGCGGGCGCGCTCCATAGCAGCCGCATCCAGAAGGTCGGCCTTTGACAGGACGATCAGATTGGCCGCGCCGATCTGGTCGGCAAACAGCTCGTCGATCGGGCTTTCATGGTCAAGCTCCTCATCGGCGGCACGCTGTGCCTCCAGCGCGTCAAGATCATGCGCCACCCCACCCGCGGCCAGCGCCGGCCCGTCAACAAGCGTCACCACGCCGTCAAGCATCACCTGCGACTTGATATCGGGCCAGTTGAAGGCCTGGACAAGCGGCTGCGGCAGGGCAAGGCCGGATGTTTCGATGATGATATGGTCGGGCGGCGGCGTCTGCGCCAGCAATTGCTGCATGCTTGGCAGAAAATCATCGGCGACGGTGCAGCAGATACAGCCATTCGCCAGCTCGATGATGTCCTCGGCGCTGCAGCTTTCCGCGCCGCAATCCTCCAACATGGCGCCATCCATGCCGATATCGCCGAATTCGTTGACAATCAGCGCCAGCCGCCGGCCATTCGCCTGGGTGATGATGTTGCGGATCAGCGTTGTCTTGCCGGATCCGAGAAACCCGGTGATGACGGTTGCGGGAATGCGGGATGTAACCATCTGTCGAACCTTTCACGCGTGATGCGCTGGCATATGCCGTTGATGAGCAATGTCCGGAATGCAGAAAGGCAGAGCCATCCGACCCTGCCTCCTGCACCAGCCGCTGTCTGCACGCAGCGACCGGCTGATTACATCACCGGAAAGATCACGCCCTCGACGATCTCGACCATGTAGGTCACGCCGACACCGGCAACCACCGCACCGGCAAGACGCGGCTGCAGAGCCTCGGCGTCAAGCGCCTTCCAGACAGTGTGAACAAGCGTCGCCACACCAATGGCGATTGTCATCTGGACCAGACCAAATCCGGCAAGATAGGCAAGGATCGGGGTTGTTTCGGCACCGATGATGGTGGCGCCATAAGCCCAGCCATGGAACAGGCCGGCGCCGGCAGCAAGACCACCTGCCATCCGCAGATCCGTGACGCGCCCGCGCATCGCAACGGCACCGCCAGCAATCACCGATCCGGTAATCACCAATTCGGCGACCGGCAGCGTTACAGCGGCAAGCGTCAGGACCGCCCCACCAACCGTCCCGGCCACGAAAGCGGCCGGCATCAGCACACGATTGCGGTGGAACGCGGCGATCAGACCAACAGCGATGACAAAGGCAAGATGGTCAAATCCGATGACCGGGTGACCAAGACCGGACAGGAAACCCTCGGTGAAGCTTGTCGGCGTCATGCCGCCAAGCGGATGGTGCGCCGACGCGGCGGTGGCGGTTGTCAGGATCATGGCTGTTGCCAGGGCGAAATGTCTTGTCATTGGGCGTCCCCCTTATGAACCATACCCTCAACACCGGGGCGGTTCGGTTTCGTGGCGGGGACGTGGCGCGGGCAGCGTATTCAAGGCTGGCTTCACGGCATTCCCCGGCCGTTGCAATCTGGCTTTGAAGGCAGGTCTCCTGGCTCGTGGTCATGGCCCGCCAGCCTTCCCGGGGATGTACTCCCCAGTGGCATCATGACGGGCGACCAGCATACAGTCGCGGGGACGGCTATGGCTTTGGGCAGTCATTTTTCACCCGTACCATATTCCCTCATTAAGGCATGGGGCTTTGCCCCACAGCCACCTTCAAGGCTGAAAGATAATGGTCTGATTCTGCGGCATCCTGTCAACCAATTGCGTCATGCAATTGTCAGGCGCCGCCATGCCGATGGCGCAAACTGGCGATCCGGGCCGGCATGTGAAACGGACGGATTTGGTACATGACCCTTCACATCCGGCCATTTTGCACCTACTTGCTCTGGCAGGATCACCTCGCAGCGGTGACGAATCTCGGGGGCATGGCCATGTCGCATTATTTCATTACCGGGGCCAGTTCCGGCATCGGCGCCGCACTGGCCGAAAAATGCCTTGCCGCCGGCGACAGCGTCACCGCCGTGGCGCGTCGCGGCGACAGGCTGGCCACCCTTGGCGCGGGGCATGACAGGTTCCATGGTGTTGCATGTGATGTCACGGATGCCTCGGCGCTGACACGGGGCATCACCGAATCCGTCGCTGCCCTTGGACCGATTGATTGCGCGATCCTCAATGCCGGCATGTATGTCCCGCAGGATACAACCAGCATCGATCCGCCTATCTATGCACAGCATATGGATGTCAATTATATGGGCGTTGTCAATGCATTGCCAGGCCTTGTTGAACCGATGCTGGCACGTAAGAAGGGGCAAATTGCGATTGTCTCGTCGGTTGCCGGCTGGCGCGGCCTGCCACGTGCCGCCGCCTATGGACCGACCAAGGCGGCATTGATCTCGCTTGCTGAATCGATGACCTTCGACCTCGCACCACGCGGCATCGACATCAAAGTCATCTGCCCGGGTTTCGTCGATACCGAATCGACCGCGGTGAACGACTACGAGATGCCGGACCTGATCAGCGCGGACATGGCGGCCGACGAAATCCTTGCCGGATTGAAGACCGACCGGTTCATGATCAAATTCCCGCGCAGATTCGCGCGCCG
>Ga0181589_10003783_pt1 | contig 12095 bp, 12 predicted proteins | sample 071ome_25_FD_132444 | JGI IMG/M metagenome (GOLD analysis project Ga0181589, IMG submission 132444) | Coastal salt marsh microbial communities from the Groves Creek Marsh, Skidaway Island, Georgia - 071410BT metaG (megahit assembly) | ecosystem: Environmental > Aquatic > Marine > Intertidal... | reverse complement strand
GATATACAGGGCAACCGCACTGCCTTCAGCCATGGCCGCGGCCAGGGCTTGGTTGTCATGCACGCGCAGGTCGGTGCGAAACCAGCACAGGGTGAGGCTCATATCTGGTTGCGCAGGCTCAGGTCGTCGGGATAGGGCTGCAGGAAAGACTGCTTTGCGATGTAGTCATTAGGCCAGGTGTGGAAGTGGCTGCGCAGCAGGGTGACGGGCACGATCAGGGGAATGATGCCGTTGCGGTACTGCTCGATGGCTTCACCCAGTTTTTCCTTTTCCCTGGCCGACAGGTTGTTCTTCAGATAGCCCTGCAGGTGCATGAGCACGTTGGTATTGCTGCGGCGGCTCGCCTTGCGCGTCAGGGATTCCATCAATGCTTTGAAATAAGTTTCCCCAAGTGCATGCACATCCTGTTTGCCGGCATCGGCCAGCAGGCGGCCGAGATCCGTATAGGATTGCGGGTTGTTCGCCATCAGGGTGTATTTGTAGCGTGAATGAAACTCGATGAGCTTGTGCGCGGTCAGGCCATCCTTCACGAGCTGCTGCCAGTTGTGATAGGCAAACACCCGCGTAACGAAGTTCTCCCTCAGCACGGCATCCTGCATGCGCCCGGCTTCCTCCACGGGCAGCAGCGGGTAGGTATCAGTAACCACCCTGGCGTAGACGCCGCGACCTGTTTCTTCCTGCGGGTAACCCTTGTCATTGTAGACCTTCACACGGAACAGGCCGCAGCTGGGGGAGCCCTTGATAAAGATATAACCGCAAAGCTCAGTCAAATCCCTGACTTTTTCCCGGGCAAAATCCTTCAGCGCCTGCGTGACATTCTGGTCCGGATTGTCGGTGCCCACCACCTGGGGATCCGAGGGGTCGCCGACCAGGCGAATGGGTTTGCGCGGCACACCGAGACCGATGCCCACTTCCGGGCAGACGGAGACGAAATCGAAATAGCGCCCCAGGTCGCGCGTGCAAAGCGTCGAATGCTTGTGTCCGCCGTTATAGCGGACTTCCTCGCCCAGCAGGCAACTGCTGATGCCTACCTGTATTCTGGCCTGATTCGGGATCACTGGATTGATTCTGTGCTTGTCCATTATTGGTATTCGGTGCTGATCAGGGCACCCAGCGCCTCCCAGAATACGTCCTGGCGGCCCACTGCTTCCAGGAGACGGATGTCGATGCCGGGAAAACGCAGTAGCAGGGTCTCGATCTGCCCGGGCACATCATGAAGCAAATGCCGGCCTGCAGCAAAGAATAGCGGCAGTATGTCGAAATTGCGTTCACCCCTGAGGTAGTAGTTGCTGATGACGGTGTCCAGCCCCGGTGCGGCCATTTCCATGTAGGCCAGGCAGGCGCCGGCCTCAAGATGCCGGTTGATGACGGCCAGGCCCCTCTCGAACGTGGCGCACCAGTTGGCGTCGCGGCTGCCATGGGCGAGCAGGATCAACTGGCGTTTGAAGGAATCTGTATGAACATCCATTGCGTATACTTCTGGCATATAATGCGCGGCTGATTGAAAACGTCCGGAACCGCGCTATCGCGCATTCCTTCCAGTCATTACGCAACGGAACACACAGCAGATCAATGAGCAAACATGCCGTACTCCTGGCGAACCTGGGTTCACCGGACAATCCCGATGTACCCTCAGTCAGGCGCTACCTGGACCAGTTCCTCATGGACCCCTATGTCATCCAGCTGCCCTGGCTGCTGAGACGGCTTATAGTCAGTCTGTTCGTGCTGCCGACCCGCCCGAAACGCTCGGCTGAAGCCTACCGCAGCGTCTGGACTGATCGCGGTTCGCCGCTGATCGCCCTGTCCCGCGACCTGCTGGCAGCGGTTGCTGCCAAAACCAGCGTACCGGTGGCGATGGGCATGCGCTATGGAAACCCATCCATCGAGAGCGCCCTGCTCGAACTGGCCGCCAGGCCGGATATCGAGGAAATTTTCTACATCCCCTTGTATCCACATTATGCCGAAAGCACCGTAACCACTTCCGTGCGGGAAGTTGAGCGTGTTATTGCCCGGCATAACCTCAATATCAGGCTGCGAGTGATCACGCCCTTTTACAACCACCCCGATTACCTGGACGCGCTTGTCGCCAGTGCTGCGGAACCACTGTCGCACAGCGATGCTTATGACCATGTCCTGTTCAGTTACCACGGCCTGCCAGAGCTGCACATCACGAAGGCCGACCCGACCGGCAGCCATTGTCTGAAAGTGCCAGACTGCTGCAGTAAGCCCTCACCCGCCCACGCCACCTGCTACAGGCACCAGGTGCTGGAAACTACGCGGCTGTTTGTCGAGCGTACAGGATTGCCCGCGGACCGCTACACGGTCACTTTCCAGTCCCGCCTCGGACGGGCGAAGTGGCTGGAGCCAGCCACGGAGGAAACCCTGAAGAACCTTGCCGGCGGAGGTGTGAAACGGGTGCTGGTGCTGTGCCCGGCCTTTATCACGGACTGCCTGGAGACGCTGGAAGAAATCGAGATACAGGGTGACGAGGTATTCCGTGAAGCGGGGGGCGAGTCATTGACGCTGCTGCCCTGCCTGAATGATCACCCGGCCTGGGTGAAAACGCTGACGGGATGGATCGAGGCGCCGGAGAGCGCCTCAGCGCAAGACGTTGCTGAACCCTCTTTTAAGCGTCTGTAAAAGACCCGGTCTTACCGGGCGTCGAGCTTGAATCCGCTTGGCTCGAAATCCTTCAGGTCTTCGGCAAGCTGTTCGTCCGAACCTTCATGGAAATCACTGAAGACCAACACCAGGTAGTAGTGGTTCTGCGCCAGCCGCCGGTGGGTGACGACCTGTGAAAGAATGCTGATCGTCGAGCGATCGCCCGGCATCCTGAATTCCAGTTCCGCGGTATGTGGATACTCGTCCTGCGCCAGCAGGACCTCGATGACCTGGCTTTCACAGCTGATCTGTATGCTGGACCTGGAAACGTCGACACATTCCGTGGTGAATTGCTGTGAGCCTGCACCGGTCTTCAGGCCGATGGTGACCGGAAAGGTGATCGGGTACCGGGGAAATGCGCGTCTTTCTTTCATAATGCCCTTCATCATTCTTGTGCAGAATCATTCGGTAAACGTACAGGCGAATTGTAGGTGTGTGGACTCCTGACTCACTATCGCGCGCCTGAAAAACAATGACCTGTATCACAGGTTTCGTCAACCGCTATGTCAAAAATGTGAACTGGTTGCGCACTGATATCAGCGAATCAGGATATCTGCGAACGCCTCTTCCACAACCGGATAGTCAAAAATGAAGCCCGCAGCCTGCAGCCTGGCCGGCACCACGTTCTGGCCCTGCAGCAGCAGCCTGTCTCCCATCTCCCCGAACAACAGCCTTACCATGAAGCCTGGCAGCGGCAACAGGGTCGGCCGGGAAATCGCCAGCCCGATGCCGCGAGTGAAGTCGGCGTTACTGACGGCGCGGGGCGCCGTGAAATTGAACACACCGTCCAGGTCAGTGCGGTTGACGAGAAAATTGATGGCCTTGAGCACGTCATCAAGGTGCACCCATGACATGACCTGGCGGCCGGTTCCCATACGTCCGCCCAATCCGAACCTGAACGGTGGCAACAGGCGCTTGAGGACACCGCCGTTCCTGCCCAGCACGATACCCAGGCGCACTATGCAAAGGCGGATACCCAGCACCTTCGCCCTGGCGGCTTCGTCTTCCCATGCCTGGCACAGGTCGTGGGTGAATTCAGGATTGAACGCCGACGTTTCCGTCAGCGGCGCATCATCGTGGGCACCGTACCAGCCGACAGCGGAGCCGCTGATCATGACGGCGGGCCTCGTTTCAAGACGCTCCAGCAGTTGTATCAGCCTGCCGGTCAGCTTGACGCGGCTGTCCCGCAGCGCCTGTTTGCGCAACCTGCTCCAGCGTTTGTCTCCGATGCCCTCCCCGGCGAGATTAATGACCGCGGTGAAATGCGTGTCGTTCGCAATGGCGTCGAATTCCGCGATGTAGCGCACCTGGTCACCGTACCTGGCCTTGTGCCGGGCAGGGTTACGGGTAAGGACGACCACGGTGTGGCCGGCCGAGACAAGCCCGCGTACGAGCTGGCTGCCAATAAATCCTGTACCACCCGTGACCAGAAATCGTGCCATGTCCCGCCTCCAGGCCCCTCAGCAATCCGCGTTGACGAGCCAGGCGCAACCCTGCATTTCGACATTGCCGTTCACGACAAAATCCTTCAGCAGGTTCACGGTATCCCCATAGGCACTGGCCTTCGCCGTTGCGCTGGATTCCGCCATGGCGTCACCAAGGAACAAGGCATCCATGACGAAGCGAGCGGCGCTTTCAGGGGTGGCGCCGGGACCACCAAGCTGCTGGTTCCCTGTCCATCGGGTGAGACTGGCATTGCTGAAGCCCGACTCCGCGAGAATCCCGCGCAGGTAATTCGGATCGCCGAAAGCGAAAGGTCCGGGGGCATTGGGGACCGGCGGCGGCAGGTCCACGTATTGCACCGCAATGGCCATGAGCTGGCCAACCCAGGGCTGTTCCCCGGGCGGGCCCCAGCAGACGAAGCTGAGACGGCCACCCGGGCGCAGGAAGCCGCGCATGTTGCTGAATGCTGCAACGGGATCGTCGAAAAACATCACCCCGAACCGGGAAAACAGCACGTCGTAACCACGCATGCTTGCGGTGGCCGCATCCGCGCAGACGAAATCCACGTTGGACAGACCGGTATCAGCGAGACGACGATTGGCCGTCGCCACCAGCACGGGACTGACATCCAGGCCGGTGACATGCCCGCTGCCGACACGCCGGGCGATATCAAAGGAGGTGACGCCGGCGCCGCAACCGATATCGATGACGCGTTCACCGTCGGTAAAACCGGCGTGTTCGATGGCGGCCTCCCCTACCGGGGCGATCATGCCTTCAAAGGTGTCGAAGTAGGTATTCCACTTGTCACCCATCTCGCCGACCCAGCTGTTAGAGGCCATTTCCTGTGGAAGCTTGTCTGCCATGCTCTTAACCCCCTGCGTAATACACTGGCAACGTTCTGATACTGGCCATTGTTCAGGAAAGACGGTGGCCTTGCCAGTGTGTTCGCCGGAAAAAACACAGCGTCACCGGCTGGCTGGATGAGGCGCGCCAGGAAGAGTATAGAACCGGCAGGCACGCCGGTCCGGAGCAGCAGCCGGGGAGTGCTAGCTGCCCTTGCTTTTGCCGTGCGGCGACAGCAATGTCGGGAAGGGAGCGATGTTGTCACCGCTTTCGATCTTGCTGACGCCTTCCTTCTCCACTTCATCGATACGGATAACGGCCTGCATGGGAATGAAGCTGCGGGTGACGCCTGAGAATTCAGCCTTCAGTTTTTCCTCGGCCGGGTCCACCACCATCTGGCTGCGCTCGCCGAACAGGAAATCCTCGATCTCGATGAAACCGTACAGGTCGCTTGAATACACCTGCCTGGCAAAAACTTCGTAAACCTGCCCCTTGTTGAGGAAGGTGACCTTGTAGATGGGTTCGGGTCTGGATTTGGCCATGATGACTACCTTGTGGCTGTTGACGCCGTAAGTATCGGGGTTATTGGGCCGTTTTCAAGGGCAAACTTCCTGCTTTTATAGAGTGTTACCGGGGAAGCCGCTATAATCGCGCCTCTTTTTTTCAGCGCATTGCCCTGAATCACTGCCAACTTAGCACAATGACCAAAAAAGTCTTCATCAAGACCCATGGCTGCCAGATGAACGAGTACGACTCGGCGCGCATGGCCGACCTGCTCCAGGAATACCGGGGCATGGAACGGGCCGAGACCGCTGAGGAAGCCGACGTTCTCCTGCTAAACACCTGTTCCATAAGGGAAAAAGCCCAGGAAAAGGTCTTCCACCAGTTGGGTCGCTGGCGCGAGCTGAAAGTGCTCAAGCCGGACCTGAAGATCGCCGTCGGCGGCTGCGTGGCCAGCCAGGAAGGTGAGTTGATCGGCAAGCGTGCGCCGTTCGTGGACGTGGTGTTCGGGCCGCAGACCCTGCACCGGTTGCCTGAGCTGCTGGATGCCTCAGGCAAAGGCAACCCCGTGGTGGATATCAGCTTTCCCGAAATCGAGAAGTTCGACCGCCTGCCTGAGCCCCAGGTGTCCGAATGCCAGGCTTTCCTCACCATCCAGGAAGGCTGCAGCAAGTACTGCTCCTTCTGTGTCGTGCCCTACACCCGCGGCGAAGAAGTCAGCCGCCCGCTGGACGACATCCTGGCGGAAGCCGTGCACCTGGCTGGCCAGGGCGTGCGCGAGATCAACCTGCTGGGCCAGAACGTCAATGCCTACCGGGGCCTTAGTCATGAAGGCGACCTCATCGACCTGGCTACCCTGATTACCTATGTGGCCGCCATCGACGGCATCGACCGCATTCGCTACACCACGTCACACCCGGTGGAGTTCAACCAGAACCTGATCGACACCTACGCCAGCGTGCCGGAGCTGGTCAGTCACCTGCACCTGCCCGTGCAGCACGGCTCCGACCGCATTCTCGCCCTCATGAAGCGCAACCACACGGTGCTGGAATACAAATCCATCATCCGCAAGCTGCGCGCCATACGTCCGAACATCAGTATTTCCTCGGATTTCATCGTCGGCTTCCCCGGCGAGACAGACAGGGATTTCGAGGACACCATGAACCTGATCAACGACATCGGCTTCGATCACAGCTTCAGCTTCATCTTCAGCGCCCGCCCCGGCACGCCGGCCGCGGAACTCAAGGACGACACACCGATGGATGTGAAGAAACGGCGCCTGGCCATCCTGCAGGACCGCATCCTGCAGCACGCCAACAGCATCTCCGCGGCCATGGTCGGCACGATCGAACCCGTCCTGGTGACCGGCGTATCGAAAAAGGACCCGGGCGAACTGCAGGGCCGCACCGAAAACAACCGGGTGGTGAACTTCCGGGCCGACGGTGCCGACGTGATCGGCCAGATCGTGGACATGACCATCGTCGACGCCCTGCCCAACTCACTGCGCGGCGAACTCGCCTGATAAAATAGTCATATTTATTAATAGGTTATTAACATTCGGCGGTCTTTTTCCGCGGAAAAATTGATACCAATTCCGCCCTCAATTGGTATACTCCCCCCTTGTTCGCAGCCCCCGGAGGCCTGTTTTCTCCCTACATGACAAGTCAAACCCTCTCCCAGCGCCTGGTGCTGGAGCCTGACAATCCTCAACGTCTCGCCAGCTTGTGCGGACGCCTGAATGAACACCTGAAACAGATCGAGAAACGCCTGCTGGTGAAAATCCAGAACAGGGGCAGTGAATTCATGGTCACGGGCACCCCTGAAGCCGTGAAAAGCACCACAGGCATCATCCAGAGCCTCTATGCCCTGACCCGCAACGCCGGGGACCTGGCACCCGACACCATCCACATGGCCATCCAGGAGGGTATTAACATGGCAGGCGAGGAAATCGCGCCAACAGACACGAACGATTACGATGATCATGGCAATGATTTCGTCCTCCTGCGCACGCCCAAGGCCTCCATCAAGCCGCGCGGGCGCAACCAGAACGACTATGTGCGCGCCATCGTGCGCCATGACATCAACTTCGGCATCGGCCCCGCCGGCACTGGCAAGACCTACCTGGCCGTCGCCTGCGCCGTGGAAGCCCTGGTAAAGGAGCAGATAAGCCGCATCCTGCTGGTCCGCCCCGCCGTGGAAGCCGGTGAAAAACTGGGCTTCCTGCCCGGCGATCTCAGCCAGAAAGTTGACCCCTACCTGCGCCCCCTGTACGACGCACTCTATGAAATGCTCGGCTTCGAACGGGTCAGCCGCCTGATCGAAAAGAATGTCATCGAGGTAGCGCCGCTGGCGTACATGCGCGGGCGCACCCTGAACAATGCCTTCATCATTCTCGATGAAAGCCAGAACACCACGACCTCGCAGATGAAGATGTTCCTCACACGCATAGGTTTCGGTTCAACCGCAGTCATTACCGGTGACGTGACCCAGATCGACCTGCCCCGCGGAGTCGGCAGCGGCCTCGTCCAGGCCAGCAAGATCCTCAGCGGAGTCGACGGTGTCAGCTTCACCTACTTCAAGTCGAAGGACGTGGTGCGCCACCCCATCGTGCAGAAAGTGGTTGACGCCTACGACGAACATGACCGCCACAGCATAACCGAGCTCAACTCAGACAAGACACGGGATAGCGATCGTTTCAATGAACGCGACCATTGATGTGACGGTAGAGATCGTGAACGCCTGTTCAACACAATCCACGCCCCCAGCTGCAGATTTCCAGAATTGGGCGCAGGCCGCCCTGGCGGTACTGGCAGAGGATGGCGAGGAGCCCTTGACCAGCGCAGCCGAACTGAGTATCCGTCTTGTCGATGAGGCGGAGTCGGCGGAGCTGAACAGTCACTACCGGCATAAACAGGGCGCCACCAATATCCTTTCATTTCCTGGCGAAATCATCCCGGGTACGGATATCAACCTGCTGGGGGACCTGGCGATCTGCGCACCCGTCGTTGCACGGGAAGCCGCCGAACAGCACAAATCCGTGCAGGCCCACTGGGCGCACCTGACCGTGCACGGTGTATTGCACCTGAGCGGTTTCGACCACGAACAGACCGCAGAGGCAGAACGGATGGAAGCACTGGAAATTCAGATTCTTGAAACACTGGGATTCGACAATCCTTATCACCTGGATGACACTGGCAATGAGTGAAGACCAACCTGGCAGCGATTCGGGAAGCGGTTCCTGGATCGGTAAACTGACAAACCTGTTCACTGAATCGGTGGATGACACCAAAAGCCTGGTCAACATCCTGCGCCAGGCGGAACAGAACCAGATCATCGATGCCGACGGCCTCAGCATCATCGAGGGCGCCCTGCAGGTCAACGACATGCAGGTGCGTGAAATCATGATCCCGCGGTCGCAGGTCGCCACCATCGACATCACCGATTCACCACGCGACATCATTCCCAAGGTCATCGAGGCCGGCCACTCCCGCTTTCCCGTTATCGGGGAAAGCAAGGACGACGTCGTGGGCATTCTGCTCGCCAAGGACCTGCTGCCGCTGGTGCTGGATTCCGATTCCCGCTTCAACCTGAAGGATGCCCTGCGGCCCGCGATCTTCGTGCCGGAATCCAAGCGCCTTAATGTGCTGCTGAAGGAATTCCGCGAGAACAAGAACCACATGGCCATCGTCATCGACGAATACGGCGGCATGGGCGGCGTGGTCACCATCGAGGACGTACTCGAGCAGATCGTTGGCGAGATCGAGGACGAATACGACATCGACGAGGAAGACCAGATCAAAAAGGTGGACAAGGACAGCTACACCGTCAAGGCGCTCACGCCAATCGAGGATTTCAACGCCTTTTTCCACAGCAACCTGCCGGATGACGAGTACGATACCATCGGCGGACTGGTGCTCGACCAGTTCCGACACATTCCGGAACGGGATGAAACCGTCGGTATCGGCCCGTACGTGTTCAAGGTGCTGAACGCTGACAGCCGGCAGATCCGCCTGCTTCTGGTCACCACGGTGTTTGCCGAGGACACCGACGAGACCGGCTGATGGCCTCTGGCAACTCCGCCAATAATCCTGGTGCCGATTTCAGGCCGTCCACGGCAACCCGACTGTTCCTGGCCCTCGTGGCCGGCGCCATCGGTCCCCTCGCCTTCAGCCCGTTCCACATGTGGCTGCTGGGATTCATCTCGATCATGGGCTTCTATCTCGCACTCAAGCATGCCGATCCGAAAACCGGCGCACTGGCAGGCTGGTGCTACGGGCTCGGCCTGTTCGGGGTCGGTGCGTCCTGGATCTACGTCAGTATCAGCGTATACGGCAATACCGGCGCCTTCCTCGCCGGGCTGATCACGGCTCTGTTCGTCGCGGCAATGGCCCTGTTTTTCGCCTTGCAGGGCTGGCTCAACCAGCGCTTCTTCAATCGCTCCTTCTTCATGTTCAGCTTTGCCGCGCTATGGATTTTGATGGAGTGGTTCCGCGGTTGGCTTCTCACCGGCTTCCCGTGGCTCTACGTGGGCTCCGCCCATGTGAATTCGCCTTTCGCGGGCATTGCCCCGCTGTTCGGCGTCCTGGGTATCAGCCTGGTGATCGTCCTGTCGGGAGCAGGCTTTGGGGAAATGTACATGTCGTATCACCGCACCCGGTCACTGTATGCCGTGGCCCGCACCTACATTCCCTCTGCCCTGTTCTTCCTGTGGATCGGGGCCTCCTTCACCGACAGGATCGACTGGGTTGAACCTGTCGCAGATGGCAATCTCACTGTCGGTCTCGTGCAGGCCAACATCGACCAGCACCTGAAATTCGATCGCGACTTCAGCGAAAGGAATCTTGCGCTGTATGCCGAACTGACCGCGCCATTGTGGGATGCGGACGTGGTGGTCTGGCCGGAAACCGCCATTCCCTATGTCTATGACGAGGCCGGTCCCGTGGTGAATTATTTTGCCGCTGAAGCCGCCAGCAATGACGCAACGCTGGTCACGGGCATTTTCGGTCGCACGGGTGATGGCCTGCACAACAGCATCACCAGCCTGGGCAGGGGTGCCGGCATCTATCACAAGCAGAAACTGGTGCCGTTCGGGGAGTACGTACCGCTGCGAGCACTGATGTCATCCGTGCTGCAGATCTTCGACCTGCCGATGTCCTCTCTCGAAAAAGGACAACCCGGCCAGGCGCTGCTGACCGCTGGAGCGTATACGCTGGCGCCCTTCATCTGTTACGAAGTGGTATACCCGGATTTCGTGCGCCGCCAGGCCCGTGACGCGGATTTCCTGGTCACGATCAGCAACGATACCTGGTTCGGCGCTTCCTGGGGCCCGCTGCAGCATCTGCAGATGGCCGCCATGCGTGCGCTCGAGAACGGGCGCTACATGGTGCGGGCGACCAACAACGGCGTGTCTGCCATTATCGATGAAAAGGGCAATATCCTTTCCCGTACCGGGCAGTTCAACGCCGAGGTGCTGACAGGGGAAGTGACTGTCTTTACCGGCAGAACACCTTTTTCCTGGTGGGGCTCTTGGCCAATGATCCTGATTTGCCTGTTACTGCTGTTCATTCCAGGGCGCTACCGCAGAACTGCCGAGAAACTACTTGCACGACTGCTGAATTGGAGAAGCCCAGAATAGGCCAGACTAGGATAGTACCGTGACCAAGTCAGGCGCAATGGAAGCAATTGGAAGCATTCTTTCAGTTACGAGATCACCCCACCTCAATGCGACCTGATCAAATCCATCGTTTATGACAGACCAGGGCAGGCAGCAGGTGGACGGCAAAAGATCACCGACAAACCATGCTGCCGACGAACTGTACGTTTTTTTTGCGCTCCTCGTCGGCAGGAATCTGTACTTCACATGATATTTTGCCCTTGCTGATTGCCAGCCGCCGCTCACCGCTATCAACTTCAGCCTGAAAATATCCGTTTTCATCGGTGATAGCGAGTCCTTGCGCATTGGTTATCAGAGCGTTACCTAGGACTTCACCGTCAGGGAGGATTATCTGGCCTGCAACAACATGAATTTGTGTTGCCCGCCAATTCAGCGCGATGACATTACCAGGGTACAGCGTGTGACGGTAACGTTCGTCGGAGAGCACCACGAGATCGTTGCCTCGGCCCTGGATTTGAAAGTCATAGGTGGAGTATGCAGCCAGCGGAATGAATGCCGATTGATCCGGCTTCACCGTCGCCTTGACGACACCGTTGACGTATATGTCGAATTCCGCATCGATATCCTTGTCACCCGCGACATGCACCATCGTACCGCTATTGTAATTTCGTCCATTGCTGACCTGTCCGGACTTGAAATTGGTGATAAAGCTGGTGTTGAAGCGTCCGGTGATTTCAGTTTGGCCGCCGTCCAGTATGTAGCGCGCTGACAGGTCTGCCCCTCCCCAGCCTCTGTCCTGCTCCATCCTCGCCAGCACCGAATTCCGGCTGTCCATATCAGCACGCATCGTATAAAAAGTTCGATTCAATGGTGATTGCTGGTGTCCCCACCTGGTTTGCCAGCTGCCGGATTGGTCATTCATTCCTGAGTACTCGTGATTGACCAGCGCCAATCTTGGGCTGAAAGTGGTATTGGCATTGCCATGGCTGAGGTTATAAGTGAATGTCAGCATGCCCAGTAATTCGCCATTATT
>Ga0181589_10003777_pt1 | contig 12098 bp, 12 predicted proteins | sample 071ome_25_FD_132444 | JGI IMG/M metagenome (GOLD analysis project Ga0181589, IMG submission 132444) | Coastal salt marsh microbial communities from the Groves Creek Marsh, Skidaway Island, Georgia - 071410BT metaG (megahit assembly) | ecosystem: Environmental > Aquatic > Marine > Intertidal... | reverse complement strand
GGCTACGAAGAATTAGACAAAGACGTTGATAAACAAGCTCGCGCAGTTGTATCTTCTGATTCTCTACGGAAAAAAATTGATAAATATCAATCAACCCGTCAGAATGCTGTTAATGCGGTACGGCTGTTTGGTGACATTGCAACTATTGTTGAAGAAGATGAGCGTGTATTAACTGCCGTAGCAGGGTTTACTGTTACTGTGGATAGTGCTCTTCGTAACGTCAGTGTCGGTATTGGCCTCTTGGACGATATGTTCAAGAAAAAAGGTGGTGGTGACGACGCACAGGTCACTTTATCAGAAGTAACTTTAGAATTGCGTAACGCGGGTGTTCTACAACCTAATCAAACACTACAAGATTTAGCTGATACTCCAACAACTTCTCTAGAACTAAGCGACAACGCAAAAGGTCTTGCCCAGCGTAAGTCTATATTTGAAGCTAAGATGATCTTGTTCACATTCCGTGCTGGTGGCCTCGAAGGTCAGTCAGGTCAGGCAATGTCAAACAAAGACTTCGATAGACTTCGTAAGATGTTGACCGCTGGTGGTGGTAGGGAAGCCTTCCTGACTGCTACACAGAGCTACGTTAACGACAGGGTAACTTCTGTTCGTGATGGTTGGAATAGCCTACGAGATGGCAATAATGATATAAAGAGTTTCTTTAATCGACATAATTATGACCCATTAAATGGCGAGCCCGGTGCTAGAAGCATTGATGATGTTATCGCGGATAACGCCAGCGATGACAGGCTGAAGAAGGGTTCAGAGTATCTCTCTAAGACTTGGGAGCTTAAACCTGCTCCGGGTGGCAATGAAGATAACAAACCTAAACCTGAAGCTGAGAAGTTTGATGTTCAGACATTGTCTACGAAATACAGAAATGGTGAAGAAATTGTAGTCACCCCTGAATTCTATGAAAAGTATAAAGACGCGCTGGAAGGCAAAGGCATTAAAGTTGGCGATAAAATTAAAGCGGGATCTAACTAATGGCTGAAGAGAACAAAAACGAACTAGAGCTAGATTTTTCTAACGCAGTCGTTACTCCGGCCAGCGAAGAAGACAAAACAGATAGCGCATCTACTAACAATGATACCCTTGATTTAGGTAACGTTGAAAAAGTAGAGCCGCCTGAAATTAAGGATGAAGACAAAAAGAAAACGTCTGTATTCCAAGTTCTAGATCAAGCTCGTGATGCAGGTCTTGAGGGCTGGGCTAATTATGAATTGCCTGAGCCTGATATGACTATGTACGACGATATTGAGCGTAGCGATATTTTAGGTGCGGATAGTTTTGCTATCGCAGTTAAACGTTATGATATGTATAAGAACCATCCGAACTCGGAAAAAAGCGTTGATGGTCGTGTAGTTTATAAAGGTAAGGTTGTTCCTCTACCTAACGCCTCTTTGTTTGGGGATCACAGCCCTAGCGTAGGTGAAATGTTTTACGGCGGTGTCCGTAATATGGTGGGTAACGTTGCTGAACTTGGTGGCGCGGGAATTGACTGGGCCCGTGACAAAATGCAGACCAATGTTGGTCAGATGTTCTGGCTCAACAAAGATGGTGAATTTGATCCTGATTGGAAGAGCCCAGAAGAAATTGCGGCTATGTCTGATGAAGAGTTTCAGACTGCTTCATTGTTTGGTGGCAAAACGCCGTTTACGGAAATGGCGCAGAAAAGCATTGCAGACGTTAAACCCGGCGACAGTATAGCTAACACAATCCTTATGGAAGGCACATCAATGATGCTACCGGGTGTGCTTGCTGTCAAAATGATTAACTACGCAGGTAAAGGATCTACACTAGTTAAATTCTTAGCGTTTGAAAGTGCCGCTACAGCGGGTACTAGCTCAGAGGCTGGCGGCCTGTTCTTAGGCGAAAACGCAATGTTTAAGGGTGTGCAGGATGTCTTTCCTATGCTTAAAGGCGTTCAAGCTGAACCGGGTTCTGAAGAATTTAATAAAGTATTAGCTAACCGAGCCAACATCCTAATGGAAGCTATGGCTATTGGTAAAACACTAGAGAAAGGCGTAGAAGGTCTTACTTTTGGTGTTCGCTTCATGTGGTCAATCACAGGACAGCCACTAAGCCGTGTTGCTCGTCCTTCAGCAAAAGAAGATGCTCTTGCACGTCAGATCCTAGACAATTTGACAAAAGTAGGCACTGACCCAAAATCTACTGAAGAAGCTCGTAAACAAATTATTGAGCTCGTTAAAAATAACAAAGAAGTTTATTTGGAAATGCCCCCGGGCCTAGCGGATGAAATTAAATACACCGCTGATACTATGACGGCCCTAGAGAAAGCTCTTGATGCTGGAGACGTTGAAGGTGCCCAGCAAATCATACTTAAAGCACAGGGTATTAGAAAAGGTGTTCTACAACAGGGGGCACCTGAAACTACTGTTGCGGTGTCTAAGCCCGCAAATGAATTTGAACGTGTTACACAGCAAACTGAACAGGCTCTAGGTGGTGAAACAGGAATTGTTGGATCATCTGATGCTATCGCGGCTTCTGGTAAAGCAGAGGTAGACGCGGCCGCTAATGTAGTAACTAACATTGAAGGCCAGATTGCAAAAGTTGATGAAGCCCTTACTAAAGTCATCAACGGAGGTGACGCAGGAATTGTATCTAAGGTAACAGATCTAGAGAAGACTGTTGGCTTTGATATTACTAGCAATGCTAATAAGTCCGCTGACGCACTAAGGGATAACCTTACTAAAGCAAGTAAAGCTATGGACGATGAGAAGAATCGTCTGTTTGGTTTGGTTAAAGGCGGAGAAGTAGATATTGATAATATGATATCTACGCTAAAAGGATTACAGCCGGGACAACTTGATATCGCGGCTTCAGCTTTCCCCGGGGACGCTATGCTAGGTAAGCTTCTAAATGAAGTTAAGCCTAAGATGGTTAAACCTAAAGGGTGGAAAGAAGGTGACGCTCTAGTACGAGAGACTGACGAACAAGTTAGTGCTCGTGTTAAGAAGTGGGCTACTAAAAATAACCTAACATTTGAGACACTATTCACTGACGTTCGCGTTAGTTTATCTGATTCAATCGGCCGTATGCTACAAGGTAGTGCCCCTGAAAAAGGTGCGGCACAATCCTTAATTAAATTTAAGCAGTGGATTGATAATGACGCTATCAAGTTCCTAGAAGAAACTGGAGATGACGCCACTGTTGAAGCGGCTCAGAACGCTCTAGGGTACTTCAAGAACACTTGGGCTAAATATTGGGACGACGGATCTGTTCTTACAGACGTGGGCCGCCTACGCCGGGAGACTGTTGGACGCGGCAAACAAGATCCAATGTACAAAGATACGTCTCGTAATATGATTACGGATACACTCAATAACCGTAACCGAGAGGTTGTCGGTAACATGGTTGAGTTGTTGAAACGTCCTGAAGCAGGTGAGAGTGCCACGGATGTAGTTGATTATATTATTGGTGATACTCTCACCAAAATAGCTAACCGTGTTGATGATGTATCTAAGCTACCTAATTTAGACATCTCTGATGTAAGAGACAGTTTATCCGGCTATGCGTCTATTTTACGGAATAACTTCCCTGAAGAAGCTAAACGTCTAGATGATCTCATTGAGACGTTGAAGACAGCTAAAGGGGATAAAGCTTCTCTAGAGGCCCAGTTGGCAACCGCACAGACAGCGGCGAAAGAAGCTCAAGAGCGTATTTATAAAAGAGAATTAGACAAATTCTTTAGCAGTCAGGGGATTCCGAATGTTAACGGTTATGAATCATTTAGAAAACTATTTAGTGATCCTAATGCAATTCGTATCGCAGAAGATGGAACAGCTTCAGGGCCTCTTGTTGACGTTCTTACTAGGGTAGACTCAATTGGTGATCCTCTAGTACGAGATGGCGTACAGGCGGCTTATTCACGATATGTAAGAGAGAATTTCCTAACAGCTACTCGTGAGGCGGGCGGTAACCGTATGGTTTCGCTTGGGGCTCTTAATAAGAGCGAGAACGAGATCAGTAAGATACTGTCTGTAGGCGATGAAGTGTTTAAGGACAAGCCTCTCGTTATGCAAGCAGTACGAGGATTGTTAGGTGAGGCTGGCTTAGTACAGCGTTCGCGTAACGCTAAGGCCGTAGGTGCTGGTTCTGGAACCGCTGAGGCTAACGCCGCTATCGCCGCTGTGAACCGTACAGTAACCATGACGCTAGGTGTTCTTAGCCGTCTAGGTGCTCGTATCCGTTCAGGTGCTAGTGGTTATATTATGGGTAAGATTGACCCTAAATATACAGCACAGGTACTAGATGAATTACTAGCTGATCCAGATTACTTTATTGAAATTGCAACGCGAGTTACAAACGCGGATGGTGGGGTTAACCCTGAGAATGCTATGCTACTAAGACAGTGGCTAATTCGTTCAGGTATCTTCTCTGAGGATAATGAACCATCTGAAGAAGATTTCTTACTACAACTAGCAGATGCTGAGTTGTCATACACCAAAGCTAAAAACACAGTCGATCAAACGATTGATGCTCTTGGTGACGCAATAATTACACCAAATAATTAGTGGCGCGGTTGGCAGGAATCGAACCTGCAACCTTCGGTTTCGTAGACCGACGCTCTATCCAGTTGAGCTACAACCGCAAATAAAAAGGCCCCTGCCTTTTAGCCCGTTGGTTAGACGGAGACAGGAGCCAGCCCACTAGCTAAAATGGGAACCTATATTTTAAGCTTTCTTAGCCTCGGGGTCAACATCTGACTTCGGGGCTTTTTCATTTTGAGCGGCAATATTTTGCTTTTCAAAAAGACCTAGCTCAAACACTGAACGGTTTAACATCCAGTGCATAAATGGAAGGTTAGACATTGAGCTACGCACAATGACATTACCTTTCCCGTCCATACCCGCAACGACGCAACTAGCCATCGTTCCTTTACACTCGTCGAGTAATTTATCAACAGCCGACGGAGTGTCTTTGCCTTTTTTCTCAGACATATATATCTCCTTCTTTTAGTTTAGTTTGAAACCCTTCCAAACCCCCGACGTGTTCTCCATCAACAATAATTTGAGGGACACTGCGGAAGTTACCAATAAAAGACACAAGAGCGTCCATTGTCTTCGGGTCTTCCATCATATCAATATATAGATACTCTAATCCCTTTGCTTTACACAGCGACACGGCTTGCTTGCACGAAGGGCACCCGGTAGTTCCATATATTTTTATCATTTCACGTCCTTAACAAACTGGCCGTCAACCATTTTACCAGTACGCTTCTTGATTACATCATAGGCACTTTGCACACATTCGTTCATAGTGAGGTTCCATGCCTTGGTTTGCATAACGAGAGTGACAAACACGTCACCAATAGCATCTTTGATCTCTTCTAGATCTTCTTTCTTGATACCCTCTAGAAGCTCGTTAACTTCTTCCTGAGTTTTATTCCATTGAGCCATAGGGTTAGGGTGCGGAAGAATTCCTTTCCCTGTACCCCACGTTTCAATTGCTTTTGTTAGCTCGTCAATCGACATTTTCTTCTTCCTTTTCAGTTTGCTCAGTTGAGCCCCAAACATCGCCCCAATCTCCTGTCAGGGCACCTTTTGCGTAATCCACAGACTTATTTTCAAAGAAGTTAGTATGTGTAACGCCAAGCATTCCGTCTACCCATTCAAGAGGGTTCTGTTTGACCTTAAAGATGCCTTTCATGCCAAGGGCTATTAGGCGTCGGTCACAGATGTAACGGATGTATTGTTTGACCTCATCACGAGTAAGGTTTTCCATTTCGCTAACCCCGAAGGCCAAGTCGATAAACTTGTCTTCAAGATCAACCATCTTTTCGGCAATACTATAAATTTTAGCTTTGAGCTCATCATTCCAAACACCACGGTTCTCCTGAACATAGGTACGGAATAATTTTATCATGCTCTCCGTATGCAGGGTTTCGTCAGCAATTGACCAAGCAATAATCTGACCCATACCCCGCATCTTTCCATGACGTGCAAAATTCAACAGCATAATAAAGCTAGAGAATAATTGCATACCTTCCGTGAACGCAGAAAAGGCGGCAATCTGCGCTGGCAAATCATCATCTCCCTGCAATTCACGGAAGTAGTCATGCTTCTCAGCCATCTCAGCGTATTCGAGAAACTCGTTATACGTTGACTCGGGCATTCCAAGCGTTTCAATCAGGTGACTATATGCGGCAACGTGTATCGCCTCTCGTGCCGCAAAGGAGGAGAGCATCATCCTGATTTCTGGCTGAGGGAAATACGGAAGATAATTCTTCACATACGCCCCGGAAACATCAATATCCCCCTGAGTAAAGAAGCGGAATATTTTAGTTAAGAATTCCTTCTCATCCTCACTCAAACGGTTGCGCCAGTCTTTTGTATCCTCCAACATCGGGACTTCAGTCCACAACCAGTGCATTTGTTCTGACGCTTGAAATGAATCAAATGCCCACGGATAGTTAAACGGCTTGTAGTAATCACGGCCGTCAGTTAGTTTTAGTTTTTTTACCATTTAGCCCTCACACGCTAGACAAGCATCGCCGTCCGCGATTGCAGTCAAGTTTATTTCATCCTCAAGTCGTTTACGCTCAATTTGCATACCAACCTTATCTGCCTTTCTGAGCTTGTCAGATCGACAGTAGTACAAGCTTTTGAGCCCTTGCTTCCATGCAAGGAAGTGACAAGCGTGTAGGTACTTTATGTTCACGTCTGGACGGAAAAATAGATTTAATGATTGGCCTTGGTCGATGTATGGCTGTCTATCTGCGGCTAACTCAACTAACCAACGCTGATCAATCTCAATAGCAGTCTTAAAGACTTCCTTTATATCTTCAGGAACGTCTTCTAAGTGTTGAATAGATCCATCATGCGCTGTGATTGAGGCCCAGACCTTAGCATTATCCATACCCAAATCGGCCAAAGCTTTCTTGAGGAATTTGTTTTTCTGTATATACGCGCCTGACAGAGTATCCTGTCTAAATACGTTGGCGCGATAAGGTTCTATAGATGGGGATGTGTTACCCATAATTAAAGAACTCGACGCATTAGGTGCAATAGCTGTCCAATGACTAAATCGACGATTTACACCCACCTCTGCCGCGTCCGGGCATGGGCCACGTTTCTCGCACAGAATAGCATCTCCTTTGACGCACTGTTCATGGATATGCGTGTAAATCTGTTTATTCATCACTTTCGCCATCGGCGAGTCGAGCGGAATGTTCTTTTTCTGGAAGTAAGCGTGTAGCCCGAGGGTACCGACACCAATAGAACGCTCTCGCATCGCTGAATACACGGCTCTGTGGACGTGCTTTGGTGCGTTATCAATAAAATGCTGTAGTACATTGTCAAGAAGTTCCATAACCGCCGGGATAAACTCTGGGTCTTTACTCCAGAGGTCATAATACTCCACGTTCAGCGAAGATAGACAACATACTGCCGAACGTTTGATATCAGTAGGCAAGAATATCTCAGTACACAGATTAGATCCGTTAATCTTTAGACCTAGAGCCTTTAACCACTCCGGCATCTTTTCATTAGCGGTATCCAAGAAGATAAAGTACGGCTCACCTGTTTGCATACGGATGTCTAATAGTTTCATCCATAGCTGGCGGGCGGATATCGTCTCAGTAACCTGACCATTATTAGGATTGATTAACGGCCAGCTATCATCGTGGTTCTCATCCCGCATACACGCTTCGATAAGCTCCATGAATTCATTGCTGAGGTTGACACCATGATGAAGATTAAGTGTACGGAAATTCTGGTCACCTGTAGGTTTCCTCATTTCCATAAACGTCATAATATCCGGGTGATTGATATCTAGAAATGCCGCATACGAACCCCGACGAGTACGGCCCTGACGATACGCCAGAGAACCCGCGTCATATGTTTTCAAGTGGGGCATAACGCCTACAGATTTTTCATCTGCACCACGGATGCCTACATGAATTCCTACACCACCCCCAAGCATAGATAGCCAAGAGACTTCACCGTAGGTATCAACTAACCCCTCAGCACTGTCGTCGAGATACGATAGAAAGCACGAGATAGGTAAGCCTTTATTACTACGGCCGTAGGATAGAATTGGTGTCGAGAACGACAGCCAATGCTTACTTGCATAATCATAGATCTTTTGCGCGTGTTCCGCATCTGAAGCAAACGCCTCAGCTACGAACGCGAACCTTTCTTGAGGAGATTGTTCCTCATCACGCATATAACTTTCACGGAGCCTAGTTAGCCCAAGGTTATCAAATAGTTCGTCTTGTTCTGGTTTTATTTGTACTTTTATCATAATTACCTCAGCGGTTGATTTCCTCTAAACCATGCGACTAACGCTTTCCTTCTTCCCCACCACACAGGACGCGCAATGTGCAAAAGGTGAGATGGAAAGACGATAACAGTCCCCCTACGCTGAGGTGCGTACTTCACATAATGTCCTTGAGGTGTGAATGTCTGCGACTGGACTTCTAGCTTGCCGCCGACATAATCAGATGGATCTGAAAGCTGAATAATGCAGGTTAGTTTTCTTGTAGCTACTTCATTATGTCCTGAATCAGTATGCCATCCGTAAAATTGTCCGAAGCCATACTCTAGATACTGAAGAGCCTCTATCTCTCCATTCAAATCAAAGTTTAGCCACCTTTCATTGAGGTGCATAATTTGGTCGCGGAGTTTCATATAAATCCACGATGATCTTTGATCCATAGGAATCCAAGCCAGCTTGCAATTGCGGGCCAGCTTGTCTCTGAATGAAGGTTTTTGTGACAACATTGATGACACGCCGTTAATAGACGGATGTTCACTCATCAATTTACAAACGTCGTCACACTCCTTTTGGTCGAATAACTCGAACCAAGTGAATTGGTGAATATGTCTCATGCTCACCCCGCTAGTGTCTTTCTGCGGGCAATCTCACGCTTGAGATAATATTCAGCCTTCTCCAAGTCTTCTATTGGAATTTCATACTTCTCATCGCAACGCCATATGTACTTGATGACATTACCGAGGTTGAAGTTCATGTGTTCCGTTATCTGAATGCACTCTACACCTGATGGGTGTTTTCTGTAGTGCGGCGGGTTGTTCACCATATCCACTTCGTCTTGTGCGCCCGGAGCCACAATATTGACCGTATTAGATGAGACTTCTGTCTTAACTACGGTATCGAAAGGATACTGGTGAGCGTATATTGTTTTTCCTGTTTTTTCGCTCATTAGTGTTTCCTATGTTTTTTTGGGTCGAATTTAATTACATTCAGGGAATCCTCCTGATTGTGCTCTTTCATCTTCTTCACCAGTTCTTCATCAGGCTCAAAGATGAGTTCAACTTCCGGCTCTTCTGGAGGGTAGTCGAATCCGTTAAAGCCGGGCGCGGTTCGTATAATTTTACCAGCCACGACTACATTATCTGTTTGAGTGTTTATGATGGCGTACACGCCAGCTAAAATGTTCTGAAGAAAGTCTACAGTATCTTGTGGGTAGTCTTCGTCAAAACTCCAGCCACCACTAAAGAGCAATCGTCCTTCTTCATCGACAGTAACTTCCATAAAAATTGCGTTAGGTAATTGCTCTGTATCTTGGGTCATATATTTCTCAATCCATTTATAATTTTTAGTGAACCCCTGTTCTTTCGCTCTTTTATCCAAGGCAAAGGAACTAGCTTATCGGCGTACTCAAAACCGTACCGTTCACACCACATGGCGTAGGTGGTCTTTGATCCTTTACGGATCTTGCCGTTGCTATTGGTAAAGATGAAACGAAGATCTAACGCAGGGTACTGATCTTTTAGGAGCAAATGCTTTCTACGATCTTCAATCGTAAAACGCCCCTTTGTTTCAATTACGATGCCGTTAGGGAGAAGGAAGTCAGGAGTGTAATAATGATCACTCTGAGGTATGACATAGGGGATACGAAAGCATTCATATTCTGCGTCCACGCCACGTTTTTCTAAATCGCTCTGTACTTTCTCCTCAAGCCCCGATCTGTAACCATTAGCTATGGCCCGAGCTCGGGGATTATTTTTTCTTTGTCTCATGTATCCGTCCATTCAGCCTATGGAGCGGAACGCTTTCTTTCTTAAACCAACAGTCAGGACAATAAAAAAACCTGTCACTTTCAACTACTACCGCTGGCTTGTTCTGACACGTTCCACACATCACAGGGCTATTCGTCTTTTGCATAATCCGCGTACCAATAGTGCCGAGGATTCTGCGCCTTAGATCCTGTTTGTGGTTGATACTCAGCGTCAGGCCAGCATTCCCTCATGTACGGGCAGAACGTACAAGTGGTGTGCAAACGCTTATTGCCTGTAGGCTTACCACGGAAATACTCAGTAGTAGGTTCAAAACACCTTACAAACTTCTCATCAAAATCCACCTTATGAATTGTCTCTGCAATTCGGGATTCCAACTCCTGTAATTCCTGTTTATTCGGATTAGCTTCCACTACCCGAATTTCGCCTGTGCTTTTATTGACGACAATCCAGCCGCCAAGCCCGGTATCTGTGCCTTTAGAGTAGCCTAGCAATTGAGCGGTGTACCCAAATGCGTCATCTTTAGCTACGCCATGCCAGCCATCTTGCCACTTCTTATCATAAGCCCAAGGTGAAGCAGACTTTGTGTCAAAGGTCATGCCATCGATTTCGATATCGTTCTCACCTTCAATGGTAGTACCAGCGATATCAAACTTCGCTTGGGACTTACCCCCGGTGATATTGGCCCCTGCAACACGCAACAGAACCTCAACAATGCACTCTACGGCATCGCCAAGCATCATCCTTACAATATGATTATACGGCAACTTAGACTTCTCTTTGCCCGCCTTTTCCATTTGGAGTTGGCAGACAGGGCGTCCAATATTGCTCATACGCAGACGGAAGGGTTCGTCCTTCCTACTTAACTGCTTACGCAAACCGTCCTTGAACATTTCACCAGCGGCTTCAATCCACTCGTCTTTACATTCAACAGACTCACCATTGGACAGTTTGTCCAAGGCCATACGCAGTTGTGCTTCTAATGTTGATATTGACATAAATAACTCCAATTATTTCAGAGGGAAAAAAGAGGGGCACGAAGCCCCCCTTGGTTCCTAAAGTTATTTATCGTCTTCGAGATCTGCGGACAGATCGTCGTTGTCAATAACATTTGCTACAGCGTCAATGGCGTCACTATCCAGATTGCTTTGGTGTAGTGCAGACTGGTAAGCCTTCTCAATGACATCATTCTCGCGTTTGATCATACCCGCCATGTGAGTCATGGTTCCGTATGTATCTTGGTCGATAGGAAGTGTCTTCTTTAGATCCGGCTTAAAGTGCATGACATAGTACACGACAGAGCCATTTTGTAGCTCTTCAGCACTTACATCGCACCAATAGTCGTAGAAGTTTGCGCCTTTAGGGATTGACTTAATAAACTCATCCTCGAAGGGTGAGAAATTAGATCCCTTTAGTAACATTATAGCAGGTTCGTTCTCTACAGTCACCTCATTTCCATCAGCGTCCTTACCTTTGTAAGAAGTAAGTACTCGCAATTGACGGAAACATTTGATGTCCGTAAATTTCTTCTGTTCTTCCTTGGGCATTTCCCTCAGAACTTTAGAAGGTGGTTTCCCACAACGTTCCCCACCCTTCATATCACGCGCTTCACAACGGAAGTTCGGGATTAGTAGGGTTTTGTTTACTACCTTGTTCTCTTCTGGATCATAGTGAATCCACTGGAACAATTGCGACAATACGCGGATGCGTACCTTCTCAGCGTAAACGGGTTCGTCCATTCCATTCAGATAGAACAATCCCTGTTCAATCTTCCGGCCTTGTGCGTCCTTACGCATGGTGTTTACCTTCAACATTGGAAGGCGGTCTGCACTCACTTGAGGCTTATCGTTAGCCCCGAGGAGTGCCGCAAGTTTATGCTCTTCAGCTTTATCTACAACGGCTACTTCGCCCATATTTTTCTCCTTAGTAAGATTTATAATTTACCCTTATTAGTGTCATTGGTCAACACTAACTACGGCCTTATCCATCCAATTCGCACCCGCTTCCATCTCTATGTCTAGAGGGAGCACAGGCTTGTAATTGAACCTAGTTTCAAGCTCTTCAGAAACGTCGCTCATGGCCCATTTCAGAGCCTTC